>ENA-USZK01000440-USZK01000440.1-human-gut-metagenome-genome-assembly--contig:-NODE-440-length-22804-cov-3.644520_pt1 | contig 22804 bp, 28 predicted proteins | sample MGYA00250043_ERZ773534 | MGnify/ENA primary metagenome ERZ773534 (study PRJEB29103, sample SAMN06112056) | human gut metagenome | biome: human gut; feature: ankylosing spondylitis patient; material... | reverse complement strand
TTTTTTTTTTTTAATGATACGGCGACCACCGAGATCTACACTCTTTCCCTACACGACGCTCTTCCGATCTATACCATTTTGGTAGCGATATAAAGCGCCTTCTGTGTTACTTCGTCCAGTCCTTCAAGAAGTAAGTTAGCTTCTTCGGCTCTTGCCTTTTTGTGTTCCATTCTCTCAACCGTTGCCGCTGTCATATTAACAGCCCCCTTTCTTCCTTCTATTCGCTGCCAGGCAGCCCCGGAAAAGTCTTTCTGTTATTTCTTCCTGGCTGCTTAAGCCTACCTTCTGCCCGGTATACGGTACACATGAAATAACCTTAGATTCTGCCGTAGTACAGTTCCTACGGGCTTCATGCTCATTTCGTGCCGGGACTAACCGGGTCTGTCTTCTGCCTAATGTTTCTACTTCTACTACAAATTTCTTCACTGTTTTACGCTCCTATTTTTTATGTAATTTTCTACCGCTTCGGTTGCCCGCTTATAACACTCCGTTTCACTTTCTTCTTTGATTTTGCAAATACTACGGGTTTTCTGTTCTCCCCGGTATTCCCAGATTTCTATTAAGCCGTCGTCGTATAAGCTAAAGCGGCTGTGCATACGCAAGCTACTAAGCCGTTGGGCTTGCCTGTACACTCTATAGAATTTGCTAATCGCTATTCTCCGGTCTTCTTCTTTGCTGTTCGTCTTATACGCTCCCTTCCTTTCTTCATGCCTTTTAATACCAGGCTTAAAATCTTACAGGCTATTACTGTTGCCGCCAGTAAAATAGCGTCCGCTGCCACTGTTACCAGAATAATAAAAACTTTCACGCTCAAAACTTTGATACCTCTAAACAAGGACTTTTACGACTGCTGCCACAGCCTTTTATCTTTTGCTTCTCAATGCCGCTATTTCTGCCTTAATGTCTTTTCCGGTGTAATCAGCTAAAAGCTTTTCGCTTATCTGATACGCCCAGGAAGAAGAACCCGGAAGCTGTATAGCTATTCCTATGTTTAGCTTCCCTTGCTGCATAGCCACCCGGACAAACTGCGGCGATACTCCTAAAATGTCCGCTGCTTCCGCTGGCTTTATGTTGTTATCCCTCAATTTATCCCGCCTTTCTTGTGTATTCGCCTTCTGCATTTATCCAGGCTTAGGACTGGCTACTGTTGGTAGGCTGCATTACGCTTTTTCTTTGTTCTTTTTCGTGGTATAATTATCAAAAAACTTAAGGGGGTTTACCATGAAACACATTTCATATTCTTTTAGCAATTCTGATATAGAAGCTATCACTTTTGCCCTTACTGTCCTTCCGTCCCTGGGTATCGAAGAAACAGAAGCCCAGGCGGCTATTAACTATCAGTGCTGTTGTTCTGCTGGCGAAAAGCTTCTTAAGCACGATACCAACATAGCACCTAATGAATTTCGCGTTATCCTGGCTTCCCTTCAAGCCGTCCAGCTTATCAACCAGGGCGAACTTGAAGTAGACCAGGAAACAAAGCAGAAATGCAGCAGCTACTTATTTACTGTCAATAAGCTTGTGTCTGTCTTTAATAAGCAAATGTCATAGTTTACGCTTACTGCAATTTCATTTTCAAAATTACTATTTACAAGCTGCCGAAGTCTTTCGGCGGCTTCTTTTCTGTCTGGCGGCATTTCCCCACGCTCCTTCCCGGCTTGTTTTACCGTGTAGGCGCTTTTTCTCATTAAAAAAGCTGCTTAAAAACCTGTTAGCCTTCCATACGCTCTATAGCTGGCGTAACCGCTGCTATTTTTTCACAGTATGCAGTATCAGCTATTAGCTTGCTTCCTCTGCTGCAAGGTAGCCACCCTTGCCACTAATGCGCCGTGTGGGATTTGAACCCACGACTTACCGCTTATGAGGCGGTCGCTCTAACCACTGAACTAACGGCACTTGCCGGGCGGCGGCTGCCGCCCTGGTTGTTTTTATTCCCGTTCTCTGATTTTGAAAACTTCGCCCTGTTCCCATAATGTTTCCCGCATTATTTCAATGAACCGGAAAAGGTCTTTATGTTCTCTGCTTTCTGCTACTGTTATCTGTTTATCCTCTTTGTTATATTTAGTGGCTGCTCTTTTAATATCCGCTATGCAGCAATAGAACATATTCCATAAGCAATCCGCTGCTGTGTCTGCTACTGCGTCCATTCTGTATAAATTTCCCGCTTTTTCCGCTTTCAGAATGTGCTTTAATGCTGACTGTGCCGCTTCCTTAGCGAAGTAAGGCATATCGTTAAAAATATTTTCCGCTGTCTTCTCTTCATGCTCATTTTTATATTTTTCCCGGCGCACATTTTTCAGTAATTCGTACCAGTCTTCCCAGTCCCAATTAGGTAACTGCTCCCCTAAAAGGCTTTTAATATAACCGGAATCCTCTAACTGTTCGTCTGTAAGGTCTGCTGCAAGTTCTTTTACCAGGTTCGCGTATTCTACTAACGCACCCGCCAGGTCGTCGCCTATATTTTCTACTATGTCTTTTGCTACCTTTTCTGCGATAATCTCTTTTGCTCTGTCTTCACTCATTTTCTTTTCTTCCTTTCGTCGTTGGTGTTATAATGCTATTAAGCAATTTTTAGTTGCTAATCCTTCCAGTGAAAGGGGGTGTATTGTATGAGCGACACCAGCCCAATCACTAAAGAAGAATTGCTTACCGCTATCGCTTCTGCTTTGGCTGTTATCCGTCCGGAATTTGACGACCCAACCTATACCGCGGTTATCAAATTTTCCGAAGAACTGGAAGCCCAGCTTATGAAGCTGTAGTAAGCACAGTCACTAAAGATAGCCTGGAAAGTCGTCGTATTAAGGGTACGGCGGCTTTTCTCTTTGTTAACTGTGTCTACATTATAGTTGAATGTTTTTACTCTGTCAACATTTTTTCATAAAAAAGTTGAATTATTTTACTTTTTGTGCTATCTTCTAATTACAGACGAAAAGGAAAGGGGGTTTTACCTTGAATGAGCGCGTAAAAGCGGTTAGAAAACATGAAAATGTAAACCTTAGTCAAGAAGCTTTTGGTAACCGTATCGGTCTTACCAAGGCTGCTATAAGCAAAATCGAAAAAGGCGTTTCTAAAATGTCGGAACAGACTATTTTGTCTATTTGCCGTGAATTTAATGTTAATGAAGAATGGCTTAGAACTGGTAGCGGCGATATGTTTAGCCCAATGTCCGAAGACGAAGAATTAGACAATTACATAGGTCGTATTTCCGGCGGCGAAGATACATTTAAGAAGAATCTGCTTAAGGCTCTTTGCAAGCTTACGGATGAAGAATGGAACGTACTTAAGAAAATCATTGCAGAAATGAAAGAAGGGTAGACGCTATTTACGTCCACCCTTCAACCCCAGGATATAAAAGTATATCTTCCTTAACAATCTTTCTTCCTGGATAGTATCTATAAGGTTGTGCAGCTTCTCACGCATTATAGTTAAGCCCCCTTCCTTAGTGCTATCCATTATAAAAGATTTTACCCGGCTTGTCTTATATTCTAAAAACATTTCCAGAATCTTGGAAATATTTCTAGTGCCAGGGCTTCAAAGGTTTTACTATGGTATACTTACTTATATTCTGATTCGTACAAGTCGCTAATGCGGCAGCCTAACCCCTTGGCTATCTTTTCCAGGTTAGCCAGTGTAGGCGAAGTCTTCCCGTTTTCAATATTGTTAAGCGTGGATTTACTTACACCTGTTGCAGCTGCTACAGCTTCCAGCTTTAAGCCTTTAGCTGTACGGATTTCCCATAACTTAATAATTACCATAATCTACCAGCCTTTCCGCGTGATAGATTCATGGTACTAAAATAGTAAGAAGGTGCTAATTATGGTCGAATATGACGGATATGATATTAACGAATACTATTTTGAATATCCTGTAAATGCCGCTGGTTATCTTACAATGTGCGTTTACATTTCTAAGAATTGTATTAACTGTCCGCATTGCAGATACTGCATAGCTTCCGAACTGCCGGAAGGGCGCTGGATATTAAACGAAAGATAACTTTTATACACCGCTTTAGCCTGGCTGCCACCAGATTAAAGCATAATAAAAAGCCGTCCCAGGCTGCCACCCGGAACGGCTCACGCGATACCTATAAACAAGGGCTTATAAGTAATCAAAACGCACTTAGATTATATCATAAGCCCAGCATTTTATAAAGGGGCTTATTTTTTATACCCTTTTTTAGAAAGGCTGTGATTATATGCTTATTAAATGCCCGGAATGTAACAGGGAAATTAGCAGCGCTGCCGCCTGCTGCCCTGGCTGTGGCTATCCCATTAACACCCCGCCGAAGCCTAAGAAGCAATCGAAGAAGAAAGGCGGCGGCTCTAAGCTGCCGAACGGCTACGGCTCTGTATACAAGCTATCCGGCAACCGCCGTAAACCCTGGGTAGCTGCTAAAACCTTCGGCTGGATTTTGGACGAAGAAAAAGGAACGGCGAAACAGGTACAGCGCCCTATAGGCTACTTCCCTACGAAGTCGGAAGCCCTGGACGCGCTGGCGAACTATAACGAAAATCCTTACGATATTGACGTACATAATATTACCTTTGAAGAAGTTTATAATAAATGGTCTGCCGAATACTTCCCTACTCTAAAGAGTAAATCCAGCGCCCGCACTGTGATAGCTGCTTATAAATACTGCAAGCCTATCTATTCTATGCGTATGCGTGATATAAGGGTAAATCACTTGGAACAAACTATAAAGGACGCTACCGTAGGCGATAGCACTAAGGCGCGCATGAAAAGCCTTTTTAACCTCATGTACCGCTATGCTATGAAGCATGAAATAGTAGACAAAGACTACGCCGCCCTGTGTGACGGCGTTAAGAAGCCTAAGCCAACTATAGAACGTATACCGTTTTCCCAGGAAGAAATAAAAGCCCTGTGGGATAATATAGACTTCACTTTTACGGATATGGTCTTAATCGGTATTTACTCCGGCTGGCGACCGCAAGAACTGGCGATATTGAAACTTGCAAACGTGGACTTAGAAGCCCGTACCTTTACAGGCGGTCTTAAGACAGAAGCCGGGATAGACAGGGTAGTACCGATACACCCGCTTATTTTCTCCCTGGTGGAAGCAAATTATAAAAAAGCCCTGGCTATGGGTAGTGAATACCTGTTTAATGATGAAAACGGGCAGCAAGGCACTTACTTAACCTACGATAAGTACCGGGGAAGATTCAAAAAGGTTATGAAACGGGTAAGCCAGAACCATAAGCCGCATGATACCCGCCACACCTTCATAACGAAGGGTAAGTATTACCAAATGGACGACTATATATTAAAAATGATTGTGGGACATGCCATTAACGACGTAACAGAAAAGACATATACGCACCGGGTAATTGAAGAACTGCGCCGGGAAATAGAGAAAATCATAGAATAGAAAAACAGGGGGCGCACCGTCTAAAGTGTGTCCCCTGTTTGTTAGTTACGCGTGTTAGTTACCTGTTAGTTTCGTGTTAGTTACCTACTCTATTTTCGGCTTTTTCACACTTTCCTACAATTCCTGTAACCCGCATAAATACTATATTCCTTAGAACTTGCCAGCGTCGGCTGCTTCCTGAACAGAAACGGCAACTGCTACTGTAGCACCAACCATTGGGTTGTTACCCACGAAATTCTTCCGTTTAATAATATATTTCACTATGTCATGTAATGTTCAGTAATGATTTCAAATTAGCCTATTACACGCTATTACCTAAATATTATTATGCTTACCAATATTATTTTTTGAAATATGTTATTTTCTACAATGTTGTCCTGTCGTTGACTTTGCCCGATTCTGACATTATCACACTACACATACCATCAAGTGTCTAACACGTTTTTATTATATCATCACCATCTTTTTTTACAATACTAACGCTTATGAAATATACTAATAAAATAAGGTCAGTCTTTCCACACCATGATGATTCCAAGACTGACCTTAATGTCACTAATTCATATTCTGTTGCAATTCTTTTATGTTGTCCAAATCAGACAAATCCATTCCTTCATATCTCTCAACAAAATCTATCAATGTTGATTTACGAACCTTTAGACTACCTAACCGAAGTGCAGGTAATAGTTTTCTGTTAATCAGCTCATATACCAGATGCATATTCACCCCTAATACCGCTGCTGTCTCACGCACATTGTACAAAAGCTTTTCGTCTTTTAAATCCTTTTTATCCATTTTACACCAACCTTCCTAAATGTGTTCCTAAAATCGTATTTGCATCAGTTTTGTAAAAATTAATAAATCTAAAAAGCATCTGAATACTCATTCCCTTTGAGCCTTCCTCAATTCGTGCATAATGACATAAACTCATATCCATTTCCTCAGCCGCCTTCATCTGTGTCATTTTTCTTTTTTCACGTAAATCTCTTATATTATTTCCAATCACATATGGATCAAATTTAGTTCTGCTCACTTCTGCCACCTCCATCAATTAACATCCATACTCCTCTGCATGTGATATTTTTCTCTTACTCATAATAAATTATCTCCTTTACGATTTCGTATTGGAGAGCTCCGGCGCCTTCACTCTCGTGACGTGCTCTCTCAAGCACATGTTTATTGTATATTGTCATGGATAAATTGCCGACCGTGTTTACGCGACAATTTTGTCGTGTTAACACGACATTTGCATCTGCTTCTAATATACTTAAATATTTTTTACAGTTAGGACTTCCGTTCGAAGCCAAAAAAGAATCCATGCCTTTCCCGCATGAATTCATTTTATCGTTTCTTACGCATCCTTATATTCTATTTTTTATGGTGTATGGAATCAATATTTTCGGCTGTACAGAACTCTCATCATACACAATTATCTTCTTTTGAATAGCATTTAAATCTGTGAAATACGCTAAATACAGACTGAACAATTCCCAATATGTTTGATCCCAAATCAAAGCCTTTTCTTCACTCGCTTTTATAATACGTGGAAAACATAATTTGTAAAAATCATTTTTTATTTGTGCTTTTTATTTCCGCTACCAGTTCTTCATACTTACGTTCGTCAATAATATATTTCCGTTTAATCAGTATATAAGCAGCTCCTATAGAAATTACCGGAACAGCTACAATTCCAAGACGCAATATAAATCTTTGTCCGGCATCTGCTGTCTGAATAAATTTATCTGCCTGTACAATTACATTTTCCGAAGTAAGTTCTCCTATACCAGCTTTTATTTCTAATCCGGATATTTTCTGACTGATTGCATAGATATTGCTTATAATCAGTATTAACGCAACAACCGCCTGATCAACCGCACTGGCCAGCTTTGTTGCAAAAGATCTTACTGCTGAGATAATACTGTCATGTCGTTCATGAAACCGGACTTCATCATACTCTATGGTATTATTTAACATGACAATCATCGTCATATTAAATGCTCCTTGTGAAAAGAAAATCAGAAAACCGATGATATTCAGTAAAACAACACTCTTTGGTAAAATGTAGCCTACACTCATAAAAAGCATATACCCAATGACCGTAATGATGGTAGCTGCAGTTATAATCTGATTTCGTGTGAATTTTGAGGAAAGCCACGCAAAAGATGCCTCTGATATCAGCGTTCCTAATCCATACATAATTGTAAACCAAAATACAAGACTGCCACCTACAGAATATCCAAATTCAAAATAAAAGAAATTCATTCCAATCATAATCAGAAGACCATTTCCGATTTGGAATAATAAACATGCAATTCCAATCACTATCAACTGATCATTTCTCAGGAATATATGAAACATATCTTTTAATGACAGTGTTCTCTTCTTTTCCGGTCGTTTTCTCTCTTTTACTCCAAACACTGTAAGTAGCTGGAAACCAATAAAACAAAAAGCAATCACAATCGCAGCCGTCCGATATGCCATAATCGCATTTCCAGCTACCATATCAGGGAGCAGGCCTGCAACAGAAAACTGTCCGATACAGATAAAAATTCCCTGTACAGTTACCAGCCAGTTCCGTTCTCCAGGATCTGATGTAAGACTCGGCAGCATTCCCCAATAGGCAATATCATTCATTGTGTAAGTCATTCCCCATAAAAGATATCCCACTCCAAAAAATACAACAAATCCCCATCCTTCCGGCCTTACTGTAAACAAGCAGATAATTATCAGGCTGTTTAAAATTACTCCTATAAAAATCCAAGGTTTAAATTTTCCGGCTTTCAAATGCGAATTTTCAATAATAATTCCCATCATTGGATCATTAATGGCATCCCACAGCAGACACACTACCATAATTGCTGATATTACTGCATATTGGGCAACTGTCAGTTTCATCGTATATTGAATATATGTAAGAAGAAACATAGAGACAAGTGCATACGCCATATCTCTTCCTGTTGCTCCTATACAATAGCTCCATTTTGTGCGTTTATCCAATTTATTGTTTTCCATATACGACTCCTCCCTCTCTCTATTTCTTCAGCAGTCTTTTAAAAGCTTGCAGATATTTTTTATTTGCATTGTAAACTAACATATCGATTAACTTCGGAGTTGCAATTCCACCACTGGTTGCAATCAGTCCTTCCAGATTTCCTTCTTCGACTCCCATTTTTACCATTTTAAAGGCCGGGTCCCGCTCTGATTTTCCCCGAAGTATAATCTTAAGTCCGATATGTACGACTCCACGAACAAATTTTCCAAACATTGAGACATTTACCACATCCTGATAGGAATCGTAAACCGTATACTCTCCACGCTTTTTTTCTTTGTCATGTTTCGGTTCGCCGCCTAATAGCTGATAAAATTGTTCTGCACTGATTTCCATTCCATGTGGCTGCTCTCTAAAATAATCCGGAAACAGTTCTCTTTCATTTCTAAAATAACTATTTCCTACTACTTCTATATTCGCCTTTAATTGCAAATCATGTACCGATGCTCCGATACAGATCTGATATTTGCCGCTTAACATGGAAAAGGCTTTTTTCTCTACATCATAGACGGAAAAACTTCTTTCATCCAGCTCTAGTATAACTTCTTTTTCTTCTCCCGGATGCAGATATATTTTTTGAAATCCCTTTAGTTCTATATGGCTTCTGATAACATCTGATTCAATCGGGCAGATATATAACTGTGCTATTTCTGCTCCACTCACTTTTCCGATATTTTTAATTTTAAAACGAATTTGTATCTTTCTACCACTATATACTTCCGGTACATTCAATTCCGAATAGGAAAAAGAAGTATAGGAAAGTCCATAACCAAACGGATATTTTACCGGAACATGGAATGTCTCATAGTAACGATAACCTACAAAAATGCTTTCCCTGTATTCTACATCATCATTCGGAGGTGCAAAATATCTCCATGCCGGGGTATCTTTTTCTGAAAACGGAATTGTCTCTGCCAATTTACCGGATGGATTCACCTCTCCACTGATTAAGTCAGCAACAGATTCCCCTACAGCCTGTCCTCCGAGGTACATGTGAAGAATTGCTCCTACATTCTTTTCAAAACTAAAATCCATAGGCGCACCACCGAAACTAATTGCTGCAATATGATCTTTTCCGACAGTTTCTGCAATTTCAGCCAACAGCTCTTCCTGATTTTGAGGAATTTTAAGATTTTTCCTGTCGTATCCTTCTCCTTCGTAAGATTCTGTAAGACCGATAAAATATAGAATCACACAATCCTTTTTTCTATATTCCTGTTTCAGTTTTTCTATCGTATCCTGTAGTTGCTTTTCTCCTAATTCCTCCGTTTCATTCTGATATCCCTGTATATAAGTTACCTGATATCCTTTTTCACGTATTGCTTCAATCGCATTTGTCATCTTCGTCGGCTGGATATGACTGCTCCCACCTCCCTGAAACCGCATCTGCCTGGCAAGCTCTCCAATAATGATTACCTTCTTCTCTTTTCCAATTGGCAAAACACTATTATTTTTCAAAAGCACTGCACTTTCATTTTCTAGTTTACGTGCCACCTGATTCTGTTCTTCCATATCTACCTCATAATTTTCTTCTATATTTTTATGAAGTGACACAAAATTCTGCAGAACATTCTTAGTCCAGTTATCCAGTTCCTGATCCGTAATCCGGCCACCCTTATACGCTTCTTTTAACACATCTGTGTGGAAGCCTTTCGGATCTGGCATTTCCAGTGTCAGACCATTTTTCATACAGCTTACAATATCATTTGCTGCTCCCCAATCCGACACCACACCACCTTGATATTTCCATTCTTTTCTCAGAACATCTGTCAGTAAGTATTTATTTCTTGCTCCAAATTCGCCATTAATCCTGTTGTATGAAGCCATTACAGAAGTCGGTTTTGCTTTTTTCACAACTTCTTCAAAAGCCGACAGATATATTTCCCTAAGAGTTCTTTCATCAATCTGGCTATTGGATGTCATTCGTCTTGTTTCCTGTGAATTAACAGCATAATGCTTTAAACTCGTACCTATTCCAAGGCTCTGTACACCTTCGATATATCCCGTTGCCAGCTTTCCTGTCAAATACGGATCTTCACTGAAATATTCAAAATTTCTTCCGCATAAAGGAGAACGCTTGATATTGATTCCGCAGCCTAGCACAATGGATATCTGCTCTTTCTTTGCTTCTTTCGCAATCGCTTCACCCATCTTTTTAACAATAGCAGGATTCCAACTGCAGGCTATTGCACTTGCAGTTGGAAAACAGGTTGCTGGCTTACTGGTTTCAATATCCCCAACCTTTTCCTGTTCCAGTTTTCGAATCCCATGTGGTCCGTCTGTCATCATAATAGAGGGGATTTTCCCATTACAGTCATAAGTATGCCAGTCACCAACACCGCCTAAAAGCCGGATTTTTTCATCTATTGTTAGCTGTTCACATATTTTATCAATGTTCATCTCTTTTCCTCTCTTTTAATCTCTTAATTGCATTTTATCTATTTCCGGCATATAATTATATTGATTTATCGTGTTTTATGTCAATTTATCGTGTTTTTGACAGGAGGAATCACCTATGTATAAAATGAAGTCAGACATCAATTTTTCACTCACACATGAAATGTTGGAAAATGAAGAAAATGAACGGATACATACATCTTATGCACAGGAAAAAGCAATTCTCGAATGTGTTTCAAACGGAGATATTCATGCATTGGAGAATACCTATTATTCACTCCCAACAACTGTTTACGGAAAGATGACCTCTTCCAATTCCAAATTAAAATTACTTTTTTATGCAAGTATTGCTAATACAACTTTAGTTACCAGATATGCCATCGAAGGAGGACTTAATGAGGAAACTGCTTTTTCCTTAAGTGATGTATATATACGAAAAATGGAACAATGTACCGATGTTGACGCTTTAATGAAATTAAATGAACAGATGGCTATTGAATTTACGCTTCGTGTTGCTGAAGCAAAAAAGACGCCAAAAAACTACTATTCACCAGCTATTTCTCGTGTCATTGATTATATCTATCATGGTAAAAATAAAACTTTAACCTTAAATCAACTGGCATCTTTAGTTAATTTAACACCTAAATATCTGTCTGCCCTGTTCCATAAAGAAACCGGACAGACGCTTACTGTTTTTATCCATAAAGTTCTTATTGAAAAGGCACAGAATTTACTGGCATATTCCGACTATAGTCTGGGTGAAATCAGTACTTACTTGAATTTTTCATCTCAAAGTTATTTTATTTCTATTTTTAAGAGATACACTGGTATAACTCCCGGACAATATCGTAAAATGCATCGCCAGATTAGTTGGTAAAATAGAAAATAAAATAAGAATATCGATGATTAAACGCCACCTGCGGAATAGTTCCCGGGATATACAAACTGCTTGAAAAAAAGCTTCAGCTCACGCTTTCGATATCGCTTCACGCGCCGTATAACGAGCTCAGATCAAAGATAATGCCGATCAACCGTCGGTATTCGCTCGACGAGCTGATGCCGGCGTGCCGTGAATATGCAAAGGTAACTTCGAGAAGAATATCGTTTGAATATGCGATGCTTGGCGGAGTCAATGACAGCGACGAGTGCGCTCAGAAGCTTGCGGCGCTCTTGAAAGGTATGCTGTGCCATGTCAATCTCATACCTGTCAACGAGGTTGCCGAGAGTCCTTATAAACCGTCAACGCCGGAGCGCATTGAACGATTTATAAGCATACTCGAAAAGAAATCGATAAATGTTACGGTAAGGCGGAAGCTCGGCTCGGATATAGATGCTTCGTGCGGCCAGCTTCGGCTTCGTAAAATAAAAGAGCAGTAAGCTCAATTCGGAATTTTCTCAATTTCCGGGGGAAGATATGAAAATTGTTGCAAAGACAGACCAGGGAAAAGTCAGAAAAGACAATCAGGATTCGTTCGCTGCGGGAGAGCTTCCCGGCGGCGTAGTTTGGGCTGTTGTCTGCGACGGTATGGGCGGCGCGGCAGGCGGAAGCGTTGCCAGCCAGACTGCCGTTAAGATGATCAGCGAAAAAATAGCCTCCGGCTACCAGCACGGAATGAGCGACAGATCAATAAAAAATCTGCTGACTTCGGTCGTCGAGAATGCCAATTCTTCTATTTATGAGATGTCATGCTCGGTAGAGAGCCTCAACGGCATGGGCACAACGGTCGTTGCCGCCATGATAAGAGACAGAGAGCTTTATCTCGTTCATGCCGGAGACAGCAGGGCTTACCGCATTTCGCAGGAGGGTATAACCCAGCTCACAAGAGATCATTCGGTTGTTCAGGATATGGTTGAACACGGCGAATTGACTCAGGAACAGGCTAAGGATCACCCTCGAAAGAATATAATCACAAGAGCGCTCGGTGTGAGCGCGGACATAGAGACGGATTATTATCAGGATACTCTTGATGAGGGAGACGTTATTATCATTTGCACTGACGGTCTGACTAATTATGTTGAGACCGATGATATATATAATGCCACCAGAGACAATCATTATTACGAGTTTGCAGACAGGCTGATAAACCTTGCCAACGAGAACGGCGGCGGGGACAACATCACTGTTGTTGCAATGGCGTTTTAGGTTTCTGTATCCCAACAGGAGTGTGAGATTTAATGGATAATTATGTCGGAAAAAGACTTGACGGAAGGTATGAACTTCAGGAAGTCATTGGCGTTGGCGGAATGGCGGTTGTCTATAAAGCCTACGACAATATCGACGACAGGACGGTTGCCGTCAAAATTCTCAAGGATGAGTTCCTTGCAAGCGAGGAGTTCCGCCGCAGATTCAAGAATGAGTCCAAGGCGATAGCTGTGCTCTCTCATCCGAACATAGTCAAGGTTTATGATGTCAGCTACGGCGACAAGCTCCAGTATATAGTTATGGAGTATGTCGAGGGCATCACGCTCAAGGAGTATATTGAGCAGCAGGGCGTTATATCGTGGAAGGAGACCGTGCATTTTACAACGCAGATTCTCCGCGCGCTTCAGCACGCCCATGACAAGGGCATCGTTCACCGCGACATCAAGCCGCAGAACATAATGCTTCTCGAAAACGGTACTATCAAGGTCACCGATTTCGGCATCGCGAGATTCAGCAGAAGCGAAACGAGAACAATGACCGATACCGCAATTGGCTCGGTTCATTATATCAGCCCCGAGCAGGCTCGTGGAGATATAACCGACGACAAGTCTGATATTTATTCCGTCGGTGTCGTTATGTACGAAATGCTCACGGGTCAGCTGCCTTTCCAGTCGGATAATTCCGTCTCGGTCGCTATTATGCAGCTCCAGACAGACCCGGTAAAGCCGCGTGAGATAAACAGCTCCATTCCTGAGGGACTCGAGCAGATAACCATGCGCGCTATGCAGAAGAATCCTAAGGACAGATATCAGTCTGCCGCAGAGATGATTCTTGATCTTGAGGAGTTCAAGCGCAACCCATCGATAAAGTTTGATTACAGCTATTTTGTCGATAACGAGCCGACAAAGTTCGTTGATAAGACCGCGCCGGTCACCGTGCCTATGGCTACCGCCAGCGACACGCGCATTATAGACAACCCGCAGCCGGCACCGGAAGAGACCGGCAAGACTGCGGAGAAAAATAAGATGATCCCGATTCTTTCCGGAATCGTTATCGGATTTGTTGCTGTTCTCGCGATAGTTCTTATTTGCCTGTATTCGTTCACGGATGTTTTCAACAGAAAGCTTACTGTGCCGAAGCTCATAAATAAGAACTATGCTGAGGAGATTCTCGGTAACGACGACTATAAGAACTTTGTTATCAAAGTTAATGAAGTCCAGAACAGCTTCTATGAGCCCGGTCAGGTTTATGCGCAGGATCCTGCGGCAGGCACAAAGGTTGATAAGTCCAACAATGTTATCACCGTTACCGTCGCGGTCAGCGAAGAAAAAGCATCTGTTCCGAATGTTCTCAAGTATCAGCTCAACGATGCTATAACAAAGCTCAAGAACGCAGGCTTTGAGGTCTATTCCGTTCCTCAGCAGAGCACGGAAAAGGCGGGTACCGTTCTGAGCACCTCGCCGGAATACGGCAGACAGGTGTCAAAGGGCTCGACAATAACGATTTATTATGCGAGCGAGCAGGAGCTTATCGAAGTTCCCAAGCTTATAGATGAAAATGTCGAGAACGCAAAGGCTATACTCGAGTCTCTCAACCTTGTTCTTGATGAGACAATAGATGAGAAGAACAGCGATAAGCCCAAGGGCACTATTATCGAACAGAGCTATGCCGAGGGCGAGAAAGTGCCTGAGGGAACGAAGATAAGAGTTACTGTCAGCACAGGCGTTGCGGCTTCTTCCGAGGCGAATATAACCATAACACTTCCCAAATATTCGAGCGGCACTTCTAAGTCCATAAAGGCAGCGAATAACAACAATGTATTTATGGATCAGAGCGTTATTCTTGACGGAAGTGAGTACACCATAACCGTAAACGGCTCGGGCAGCAGCAACCATATCAAGGTCTATATTGACTCCGAGCTGTATTATGAGTGCAATGTTGATTTCACCAAGAGCCCTGCGGAGATATCAAATGTCAAGCGACATGATGTTTCCGAAAGTTCGACAATTCCCAATGTTGTCGGCAGCAATGAAGCTTCGGCTATAAGCATTCTCAAGAGCCACGGCTTTACCTCTGTTGAAGTCAATTATATAAGCGTTGTTGATTCTTCGAAGAACGGAAAGGTTATTTCTCAGACCCCGAAGAACAGCTCTAAAGCTTATCCTTTGAGCACAACAGTAACTATAACCGTCGGCAAGTTTGTCGGCTAAGGTCTTTGTTATGGCAGATGTCAAAAAAGGAATAATATTAAAAGGAATCGGTGGTCTCTACTTTGTGGAGACCGCCGATGCGGTATTTGAGTGCAAAGCCCGCGGAATCTTCCGCAAAAGCGGACAGAAGCCGCTCGTCGGCGATGAAGTTGATATACTAATTGGCGAGGACGGGGCAAACAACACTATCGAAAAGATATATCCGCGCCGCAGCGAGCTGATGCGCCCGCCGGTTGCGAATCTTGACAGGCTGTTTATTCTTTCGTCCGTGCGCGACCCTAATCCGAGTACGCTGATAATTGACAAAATGACCGCGATAGCTTGCTGGAAGAATATAGAGCCGGTTATAGTAATCACAAAAGACGATCTCGGGGACACTTCAGAGCTTCGCGGTATATATGAAAAAGCGGGCATACCGTTCTTTTCGGTGTCGAGCCGCGACGGCAGGGGAGCCGACGAAGTGAAGGCCATGCTCAGCGGCCATATAAGTGCTTTTACGGGCAATACCGGCGTATGGAAAACGTCGAATCTTAATCTCATCGCCCCCGAACTTTCGCTGAAAACAGGTGAAATAAGCGACAAGCTCGGCAGAGGCAGACACACGACAAGAGCTGTTGAACTCTATAAGCTTTGCGGCGGATATGTTGCGGATACGCCCGGATTTTCTTCCCTGACCGGAGAGAACAGCGAGATGATACCCGTTGACGAACTTCCGTTTTGCTTCCCCGAGTTTGAAAAATATCTCGGAAAATGCAGATTCACTTCATGTAGGCACATTAATGACAAGGGCTGCGAAATAGTTGCTGCCGTTGAATCGGGCGAGATCAGCGAATCGCGCCACAACAGCTATATTGCGCTCTACAACGAAGCAAAAGATATAAAAGAATGGGAAAAGAAATAAAGTAACGCAAACGCCGCGCTTTGTATATAATGGACTGAAGGCGAGACTGTTATATGTAAGGGCGGTGGCGAGCGTGAGAAGATGCGGATGCGGCAGAAACGGGTCTGTATGTATCATAATAATTTCATTTGCGGCCGGGATAATCGCCGCAAAATTCTTCCCGTATTCGCTGTTCATTATTCTTATGCTCATCCTGCTTTTGCTTATCTGCACCGCCTCACGAAGCTTTTGGTGACGGAGGGTGAGAATGAGATGAAAGTGGTAGTAGTCAGAAGCCCTAAGCTTTTTTCCGGAATACTCAGACTCATTTTCGGAATAAAACGGCAGGAACAAACAACATAAAAAACGCCGGACGGCTGTGTATGCTGTCCGGCGTTTTGCTGTATATTTTTTAGGGCTGAACGGTTATAGGTTTGTCTTCGCTTTCGTGCTCTATGGAAACAAAGTTGTTGCGCGGCGCATATGCCCAGCGCATTTCAAACGCCTTCACTCCGTCGAGCGGTATGTAGAGCTGATCTCTATTGCCTCTGTAGACCTTTGCGGGAAGCTTGAGCTCGCCGCGGTCGGTCTGCGCCACGTCGCTGTCAAGAGTGAACTCCGCATTGTGACCGTAAACGTCAAGATACACCTTGCCGGGAGTCTTTCTGACCTCGCCGCCGATGAATCCAACGAGAACGGAAAGGGGAGCGAACCATATTCCGTCTTTGAACTCGCAAGGGGTCGTGTACTGGCAGAGCCCGAGATCCATGCCCTTGAACTTCATTCGCGTTGTGTTGTATATCGGTGCAAGCGCGGGCGGATCAATCGAATCGGTTTCTTTATTTATCACACAGCGGTCGGCAATGCGCCCGTCGTTGAGATGAGCGGTAAGCGTTATCTTCGGTCCGTCAACCTCGACGACAACGACCATCGAAACCATCTCTTCCTGAGAATAGAACGCGCTGTGCCAAACTTTCGGAACGGCGCGGGTTCCGGGCGGATTCAGATTTGAGTTGCCGAGCATATAGTGTATAGTTCCCTGCGACGGTTTGTCAAAAATTTCTTCGTTTCTGACGGGGAAGCTCCTTGAAAAATTGTGCTCATGACCCGAGAAGAGTATGTCGAGCTTTTCCATTCCCTCGCGCATGACGGGATATGCATCATAATTCTGGCAGTCCGAGCCGGAATAGCATATCGGGAAATGATATGATCCTATCTTCCACTGCTTATCGCAGGCGTCGAGGTCTTTTATGAGCCATTCGTTGACCTCTTCGGGACCGTTTATTCCGATTATTGCGAAATGTACATTGCCGTAGTCAAAAGTGTAGTTCTCCGTTTTCCAGTTTTCAGGGCCATTATAGGCATATGAGCCTTTGAACTGATTATCAAAGAACTCCGCGGGTTCGGCGTAATATCTGCCTATGGCGTTTTTATAGTCTTTGAATCCGCGGTTATCGTGGTTGCCGAGAGTCATCATAAACGGGATGTGCTCGGATATTTCGATAAGTCCGCTGAACGCTCCGTTCCACTGAACCTCGTGCTGTCCGCAGTCGGTGTTGTCGCCGCCGGTCAGAATGAAGCGGGTGTCGGGGTTCTTTTCGAGCATCTCTTTGACAAAGCCGTTGAAATGCGAATAATCCGGGCAATCAAACGGCTCGCCCTTCTGCTGATCCGATACGCAGAGAAATTTGAATTTCGTGAGATTCTCGGGCGCGGTTGAAAAATAGAATTCCTCGCTCCTGTGGTTGTCGCTGCCGCAGGTGTAAAAATATTTCGTGTCCGGCTTGAGCCCTGTGAGGTCCGCCCAGAACATGTTGCTTATGTCGATGTCGCTCTTGAAAACTTCCGTTGCCGCATCGGCGCGCATGATTTCACTGCTGCCGTCCTCGCGGTAGAGAACATAGCCCTCCTTGATATCGGTGCAGGTTCTCCAGGTGACGGTCATCGAGGTTGCGGCGTCTCCCTTTATGCTGAGCATTATGTGGTCGGGCTGTTCCGTTGAACCTCTTACGGGTTTAACTGCTTGACTCATTTTGATCTCCTTGTCTGAAAATATAATATGACGCTGTAATGTTTCGTACAGCGTCTTTTGTTTAGTTGAAAGGTGTGCTTATCCTGTTATATCTGAAGTTCGTTACCTCACCGCGCTGACTGCATCTGTAGATGCTCATGACGAGTCCTATCGCGATATATATGCAGAGGTTTGATGAGCCGCCGGAGCTGAAAAACGGCAGAGTGATACCGATGCAGGGGAGGAGTTTCAAACACATTCCGATGTTCATAATAGCCTGCGAGCCAATCATAACCGCAGTGCCGTAGCAGACGAGCGAACCCATATTTGTGTTGGCCTGTTTGCCGACAAATACTATCTTTACAATTATCAGCGCTATAAGCGCAAGCGCCGCAAAAGCGCCGACAAATCCGAGTTCTTCGCCAATAACGGAGAATATCATATCGCTGTCATTGACGGGGACTGAGTGCGACTGGGTATACGCACCTTTGAGGAACCCTCGTCCGAAAAATCTTCCGCTGCCGATGGCGTTGACGCTTTGCTGCTGCTGGAAGATATATTTCTTATAAAGCGCCGTGTCGAGCTTGCTCGGGGCATATACAGCAAGAATACGGCCTTTCTGGAAGTCGCTGAAGAATGCGAACCAGAGCACGGGAACAGCCGCAAGTATGACGGCTCCGGCGGCTGCAAAATATCTCGCGGCAAGACCGGAGGCAAACATCATACCGATAAATATCGAAACGAATACAAGCGCAGAGCCGAGGTCGCCGGTCAGAATGACAAGCAGTGCCGGAACTCCGCCGTGAACGCAGAGAAGCAAGGCATTTTTAAGCTTGTTTATATCCTCGCCGACATAATCGAGATGAACGGCGAATGTTATTATAAATGCTATTTTGAAAAGCTCGGACGGCTGGAAGTTGATGACTTTGAAATCGAACCATGTTCTTGCATCCGGTCTGTCTGCCGTTCCGCTGCCGAACGGGAAAAGCAGAAGCATCATCAGCAGGCACACGCCGCCGATTATCATCCAGAAGCGGAGAACTATTTCGTAGTCGATAAATGATATGACTATGCACATCGCCACACCGACAATCACTGCGAGCAGCATGACAAGTGCTGTACGGCTGATAAGGCTTCCGTCCTCAAGGCTGCTGTATGTGGCGCTGTAGACCATAAGAACGCCGAACAGCGATGTCAGAAGGCAGAGCGACATCAGCAGTTTGTCCGTAGTTTTTAATCCTCTTTTGATTGCCTGAAGTATGTTCATTGGCAGCTCCTTAGAAATTATACTGATATTATAAAGCGAAATTTAATCAAATTCAAGTAAAATACTTTTATATCTTTGATTTGTGTGATATAATTATTTGAATTTAATGCAAGGCAGCGGTATTTTTCAGATGAAGACGGTTTTTCATTCTTATTCTTCAAAACAGACCGAGGAGTTCGGCGCTCAGCTCGGCAAAAGCCTCAAAGCAGGGGATGTTGTCGCCCTGTTCGGTGATCTTGGCGCAGGCAAGACTGCGTTTACAAGAGGACTTGCGCATGGAATGGGCTTTGACGGCGAAGTCAGCAGCCCGACATTTGCGCTTGTGCATGAGTATCCGGCGGATATACCGATTTATCATTTTGACATGTACAGGATTACTACCTGGGACGATCTTTATTCAACCGGATTTTTTGATTATCTCGATATGGGCGGTGTGCTCGTGATTGAGTGGAGCGAAAATATCGAGAATTGTCTGCCCGAAAATTCGATAAGAGTTTCGATATCCAAGAATGATAACGAGAATGAACGCATAATTACTTTGGAGAGGGGTGCCGAAATTGAAGATACTCGCGCTTGATTCGTCCGCAAAAACAGCGAGCGCCGCGATAACCGACGGCGAGCAGCTGATAAGCGAAGCATTTGTCAATGCCGGACTCACGCACAGTGAGACTCTTCTTCCTATGGTCGATTCCGTTCTCAGCCTTGCACGCCTCACAATGGCGGATATCGACGGCTGCGTTATAACCGACGGCCCCGGTTCGTTTACGGGTATAAGAATAGGCATCGCCGCCGTGAAGGGGCTTGCAATGCCCAATGAGACGAAGTGCTGCGGCGTTTCTACTCTCAAGGCGACGGCTTATAATCTGCGCTATGATAACTGCATCGCCTGCTGTGCAATGGATGCAAGATGCTCGCAGGTCTATTCAGCAATATTCCGCTGCTTTGACGGAAAAGTCGAGAGATTGACCGAAGATGACGCAATTCCCGCATCAAAACTTCCGGAAATACTTGAAAAATATGCAAATGAGCGTATAATTTGTGTCGGAGACGGAGCGCATATCGCTTATCAGGCTGTTAAAGACAGTTTTAAGAGCGTTAGCCTCGCGCAGGACAGCAGGCGTTTTCAGCGTGCATACGGAGCCGCTTGCGCCGCCGTGTGCGAGAATATGGACTTCATTCCTCCGGCTCAACTTTTGCCCGTATATCTGAGACCTTCGCAGGCGGAGCGCGAACTCAGCCTGAAAAAGTCTCATAATCAATAAATCAAAAGGAGAAATTATCATGATAGCTCTTGCTGCTGACCATGCAGGATATCCTCTCAAGGAGGAAATCAAAAAACATCTTTTGGAGAGAGGCTTCGATGTCAAAGACTTCGGAACTGACAGCGATAAGTCCGTTGACTATGCTGTTTTCGCGAAGGTAGCGGGCGAGTCGGTCGCATCCGGCGAGTGCAAGCTCGGCATTTTCTGCTGTGGTACCGGCGTCGGCATCTCGATGGCGGCAAATAAGGTCAGAGGAGTCAGAGCTGCAAACTGCGCAGATACTTTCTCCGCGCGCATGACAAGACTCCATAACGACGCAAATGTCCTTTGCCTTGGCAGCAGAGTTATAGGCGCAGGTCTTGCGCTTGATATGGTCGATCTCTTTGTTGACACGCCTTTCAGCGGCGAGGAGAGACACCAGAGAAGAATCGACCAGGTCATGGCTATAGAAAACGAGAAGTTCTCAAAATAAAGAAGTCAGAAATTTTCAAATTATATATATCTGGAGGAGTTCAAAAATGGCAAACATAACAATAACAAATCACCCGCTTATTCAGCATAAGCTGTCTATCCTCAGAGACAAGCACACCGCTTCCAAAGAGTTCCGCACTCTTGTCGGCGAGATTGCTATGCTCATGTGCTACGAGGCTACAAGAGACCTTCCTCTCAAGGATGTTGAGATCGAGACTCCCGTTTCGAAGATGACCACAAAGGCTCTTGCGGGCAAGAAGCTTGCTTTTGTCCCGATTCTCAGAGCCGGTCTCGGTATGGTTGACGGTGTTCTGACCCTTGTTCCTTCCGCCAGAGTCGGTCACATCGGTCTTTACCGCGATCCCGCAACCCTGCAGCCTGTTGAATATTATTGCAAGCTGCCCAGTGATATCGGCGAGCGCGATGTTATTGTTCTCGATCCCATGCTTGCCACCGGCGGCTCGGCTATCGATGCTATAACCCAGATCAAGAAGAGAAATCCCAAGTCGATAAAGTTTATGTGCATCATTGCAGCTCCCGAGGGACTTGAGGCTCTCAGCAAGGCTCATCCCGATGTTGATATCTTCGCCGCTGCAAAGGACGAGAAGCTCAACGATCACGGCTATATCGTTCCCGGTCTCGGCGACGCCGGCGACAGAATCTTCGGCACGAAATAATTGCACTTGCAATACCCGGACTATTATGTTATAATCATTTCAGTAAATTTTGGAGGTGTTATATCATGAAACACATCAAGACCATCAACGCTTCGAATCTTAAGGAGAGCGCTGCTAAGGGCGGCTGCGGCGAGTGCCAGACTTCCTGCCAGTCTGCCTGCAAGACTTCCTGCACCGTTGCTAACCAGAAGTGCGAGAAGTAATCTGATTTGAACGTAAATTAGGGGCAGGCTTTGCGCCTGTCCCTAAAATTCTGTCTAAAACAATTTGCCGATAGTAATGCGGCTAAAAGGAGCGAAAGCGGGGAGACCCGGCGTATATGATACATAAATATTTTCTCAACGGCTACTATATAGTCATTGACACAAACAGCGGCGCCGTTCACATTGTGGACGAGCTTGCATACAGACTGCTCGATTTCTTCACGGAAAAGCTCAAGGGCGAATGTCCCGAGGAGATTATCTCAACTCTTGTGAACGAGGGGTTTGATAAGCAGGATATCATCGACACTTATGCCGAACTCAAGGCTTTGTGTGATGACGATTCTCTTTTCTCCGAGGATACCTACAGACCCTTTGCAGATATGCTCACTGAGGCGCCGATAAAGTCTATGTGCCTCAACATATCGCACGACTGCAATCTCCGCTGCGAGTATTGCTTTGCCGCTCAGGGCGATTTTGGTCACGGCAGAAAGCTTATGCCTTTTGAGGTCGGCAAGGCTGCGATAGATTTCCTTATCAAACATTCCGCAAACAGACACAACCTCGAACTTGATTTCTTCGGCGGCGAGCCGCTCATGAATCTCGATGTTGTTAAAAAAGTTGTCGAGTATGCAAGATCGATCGAGAAAGAGCACAATAAGAATTTCCGTTTCACAATGACTACAAATGGTATTCTGCTCGACGATGACAGTATTGATTTTATCAACCGCGAGATGTCGAACGTCGTTCTCTCGCTCGACGGCAGAAAAGAAGTAAACGACCGCCTGCGCCCGACTGTCAATAAAAAGGGCAGCTATGACATAATCGTTCCGAAGTATCAGAAGCTTGTCGCC
>ENA-USZK01000439-USZK01000439.1-human-gut-metagenome-genome-assembly--contig:-NODE-439-length-22813-cov-4.955621_pt1 | contig 22813 bp, 18 predicted proteins | sample MGYA00250043_ERZ773534 | MGnify/ENA primary metagenome ERZ773534 (study PRJEB29103, sample SAMN06112056) | human gut metagenome | biome: human gut; feature: ankylosing spondylitis patient; material... | reverse complement strand
GCTGATATTTAGTGCGGTTTTTATCCTCTACTATCTTAGTCTGCAGCACCTTCACCGCAGTAGGTTCTGCAAGCTCCAGCTTATCCGTCACATCCAGCTCCTCGCCATTGGCAAAGCCGCCTGCCGGCTGAGCAGTCACAGAAGGCTGACTGTAAAAGCTGTCGCCCTCCTTCACACTGTAGCTTCTGTCCTTCAGTCCAAAAATATTCATACCGATTGCAAAGCCCGCCAGCAGGCAGAGCAATGCCGCAATTCTCATTACCAGCTTATTACTCATCATGCCCACCTCACATCAGCTTCGCATCCGAAAGCGCATTGTATTTCACAAAGCCCGGCTTGCCGTTGAATTCAACCTTTTTCCACTGGCCTACATAAGGAAAGCGCAGCAGATTGGTAGAAAAATCAAGGTCATATTCCTTGTCATCAACCACAACACGTCCCTTAGTTTCACCGCTGCCTCGGTCAGGCTGCAGAATAAGTACCTGCGAACCGGCAGGAATAATATGCCGCCTTCCGAAAAACTTGCGAAACTGCAGTTGCTGCTCCGTAACAGCATAGCGTTCATCCTTATCCTGACTGGAAACTGTATCAATATAATCCAGCTTAACACCGGCAGACAGATAATCAACAACCTTTCCATGCAGACCTGACGGGTCACTGTACATAGCAGCCTTATCCTGCAGTACAATGCACTGCAGTCTGCCTGTTTCTACCTTGGCATAATGCAGCTCTCCCGTAAGCTTCGCCGCATTGTAATGCGGTGAGGTTTTATTGCTGCTCCAGGCATAGCCTGCTCCGGCCATAAAGCCTGTCAGCAGCGCCGACACACACACAGCAGCAGTTTTCCTGTTTATACTCTGCAGTTTATCAAAAACCATAAGCACACACTCCCTTAGATATTATTGTCAGAAGCTCATACTATGCTTACATTTTCTCATACTTACAGAGCTTTCGCAAGCAAAACAAAAAAGCCCAAGAGCCATACTCTTAGACCTGAGATTTAAATGGTGCGGTAGAGAGGATTTGAACCTCCACGGGGTCTCCCCCACTAGCTCCTGAGGCTAGCGCGTCTGCCGTTCCGCCACTACCGCATGCTTTATTCATTTCGTTACTGTCATAAGCAACATAGATATAATAGCATACTCTGACGCGTTCGTCAAGTAACCTTGCGAAAAAAATTTTATAAAATCTTCCTTCGCTATTACTTTATCTTATCCTTATAAAGCAGATAATATTTATCCCTATCCTGCATAACCTTAGCTACATATTCACGGGTATCAGGGTAAGGAATAGATTTTATATCATTGAAATTATAATCCCAGCCGTTTTCCTGCATCCATTCATGCGTCTGTCCGCGCCCCGCATTGTAGGCCACCATCAGCAGTACCAGGTTATGCTGAAATTCGTGCTCCAGCTCGCCTACGTACCAGCAGCCCATGCGGATATTTTTTCTCGTCTGGTACAAATCACTGTCCTGATAATTCTCCAGGCCCATCTGCTCGGCAATCCAACGTCCTGTTTCCGGCATAATCTGCATCAGGCCTGCTGCTCCGACTTTGGAAACAGCATCATGCTTGAAGTTGCTTTCATTTTTGATAATGGCAGCAACCAGAAAAGGATCTACATTATTTTTCTTACTGTAGGTCACAATATCCTGCTGATAATCCCACATATAAACGAAGCGCATCTGTACAGTATCGCTGCTCCAGATTTTCCAGCCGCCAAAGCCTATGACAAGCAGCACGCCAAGAAGCAGCAGCCAGCTGTACAGCCTTCCGTGTGTCTTAGTCCGTCTGCTGCTGGCTTTGCGCTTACCCTTCACTGACGCCACCCAAAAGCAGCTCCAGCTGCGAATGCACAGCCTGCATGGTTTCCGCCTGACTGCCACTGTTGTCCAATACTACATCGGCATATTTTTTCTTTTCTGCCAAGGACATCTGCGCTTCAATACGCGCATTCACCTCGTCCGCAGTCATGCCGCTGCGCAGCATTGCTCTTTCAACCTGCTGCTGACGGCTGACAGATACCAGCCACACGCTGTCCACATTCTTATGCCAGCCGCATTCAATCAGCAGAGGCACATCCAGCACCGCTGCCTTATGTCCCTGTTTGCTGCTTGCAGCCAAAAAGCTTTCTGCCTGCTGCCAGACTATTTTATGGATAATCGCCTCCACTGCCTTCAGCGCTTCTTTGTCATGAAAAATGCGCTCGGCAACCTTGGCTCTGTCAAGTGTTCCTTCCTCGCTCAAATATTCCTTGCCCAATACGGCAATCACCTGCGCCAGGCCTTCGCTGCCTGCAGCTACTGCCAGACGTGCTTCGGCATCCGCATCAAAAACAGGCAGTCCCAGGCTACGCAGCTCTGCCGAAACTGTACTTTTACCGGAAGCAATGCCTCCCGTCAAACCTATTGTTATCATTATTCTCCACTCCTACTTTTGGCAATGCTCACAATAAACCGTGCCTCTGCCGCCTACCTTGGTTGTCTGCAGCAGCGCACCGCATTTTTTACAGGGCTTGCCACCTCGGCCATATACCAGCAGATAATTCTGGTTATCGCCCTTATTTCCTTCACCGTCCTTATAATCACGGAAGGTTGTACCGCGATTTTTGATGCCCTGCGCAATTACCGCATTGACTGCCTCACACAAGCGCTTTACCTCAGCAGCGCTCAGGCTACAGGCTTTGCGCATAGGCAGAATGCCGGACAGAGCCAGGCATTCATCGGCATAAATATTGCCAAGGCCGGCAATAATCTGCTGGTCCAGAATAAAGCTTTTGATAGCCTTCTTGCTTTTTTGCGCCAACGGCAGCAGATATGCGGCAGTAAAGCCTTCACTCAGCGGCTCCGGTCCCAGCGTTTCAAAGCCTTCAATATATGTATCGTTATCGGTTACCAGATACAGCGTACCGAAAGTACGGATATCCGTAAACCACATCGTCACGTCATCGGAAAGCGTGAACTTGATTTTAGCATAAGCCGGTGCAGGTGCGGCGGACGGTTGCGCCAACAGCGCGCCTGTCATGCGCAGATGCACTATCAGCTGCTGCTTCGGTGCTGTATGCAGCACAAGATATTTACCGCGTCGGCCCACGCTGCTGATAGTTTTGCCCACCAGTCCTTTGATAAAGGCATCAGGCTGAGGATATTTTATCAATCGCTCCAAATATATTTCTACTGCTAAAATTTTCTTTCCTTCTATATGAGGCGCAAGTGTTTTGCGCACCTGCTCCACCTCAGGCATTTCCGGCACAGGTCTTCCCCTCTTTCCGTAAAGTATCCGTTATTTTGTTTCCGCCCAGTCACGACCGCAATTAACGTCGGCCAACAGCGGAATATCCAGTGACGCAGCACCTTCCATGGCTGTTCGCACCAGCTGCGCTACCTGCTCCTTCTCATCCTCAGTAACTTCCAGCACCAGCTCATCGTGTACCTGCAACAGGATTCTGCTCTTGCACTGCGCCTTATCCAGCTCGCGCTGCACGGCAATCATAGCCTTCTTCATAATATCTGCGGCAGTTCCCTGAATCGGGGTGTTGATAGCGGTACGCTCGGCAAAGCTGCGCAGATTAAAATTACTGCTGCGGATTTCCGGCAGATAGCGTCTGCGTCCCATCAGCGTACTGACATAGCCTTGCTCACGTGCCTTGGCTACAATATCTTCCATATATTTTTTTACACCAGTATAGCGCTCAAAGTAGCTGTCAATATAACCTGCTGCCTCCTTGCGGCCGACATCAAGCTGTTTGGCCAAGCCAAAATCGCTGATGCCGTAAACAATGCCGAAGTTAACTGCCTTCGCACGGCTGCGCATTTGGGGTGTTACCTCGTCAAGCGGCACACCGAAAACCTCGGCAGCTGTGCGCGCATGGATATCCTGACCATGACGGAAGGCCTCCAAAAGCAGCTCATCCTGCGCAATGCAAGCCAGAATACGCAGCTCAACCTGCGAATAATCACAGCTCATCAGCAGATCATAGCCTGCTCCCGGAACAAAAATACGGCGAATCTGTCTGCCCTCCTCCGTGCGTGCAGGAATGTTCTGCAGGTTGGGGTCCGTGCTGGACAAACGGCCTGTTACCGTCACCGTCTGCTGGAAGTGCGTATGAATACGTCCCGTTTTGGGATTAATCAACGGCTGCAGTCCTTCCAGATAGGTGGATTGCAGCTTCGCCAGCTTGCGATGCTCCAGAATGGTAGCAATCAGCGGATGCTTGCCCTCCAGTGCTTCCAATACCTTGGCATCGGTAGAATAGCCTGTTTTCGTCTTTTTGATTACCGGCAGCTGCAAGCGTTCAAATAAAATCACGCCCAGCTGCTTGGGAGATTTCAGGTTAAACTCTTCGCCCGCCTGCTCCTGTGCCAAAGCCTCCAGCTTTGCAATACGGTGCCCCATATCTTCGTTCAGCTGCAGCAAAAGCTCCTTGTCCGGCGTAATACCGGCAAACTCCATCTGCGCCAGCACCGGTGCCAACGGCAGCTCAAATTCCTCGTACAACTTGAGCTGCTGCTGTTCAGCCAACAGTCCACGCAGCTTAGATGCAAGCTGCAGCAGATTTTCGCAAGGCGTTGCTAGTACTCCCGGCAGATTGCGGCGACTCAAATCCTCCAGACTGTAGGAGCTGTGGCCGGGGTCGGCAACATAGCCTGCCAGAGCTACATCATCAACTATTCCCTGCACCTTCACCTTGCGGCACAGGCAGCATTTATAAAGCTCCTTGCTGTCTATCGTTATCTTTTTGCTGCCTGCGTCTGCCAGCCAGCTGTCAAATTTATCCCAACAGCCGCTTTGCGCATCCAGCACATAAATTTTATCATCAACCAAAATTTCGGCACTGCTGAAATACAGCTCCGGCAGCTGTCCTGCTACCTGAGCATGCACAGCAACAGGCTGCTTTGCTTTAGCCAATGCACCAAAAAGCTCCTCTGCCAGCTGCGGCGTATTTACAGCAATCTGCTGCAGGCCTTCCTGTTCAACAGCTTCTCCGAAAAGGTCAAAGCTGTCCTGCGCACCGCCAAGTACCGCGGCAAAGCGCTCGTACATATTGCGAAACTCCAAATCCTGCAGCAGAGTGCGTGCTTCCTCCTTCATCGGCTGCAGCTCGTAGGTCTGCACAGCGGTATCAACCGGTGCTTCCGTGCAGATTGTTGCCAGCTGCTTCGACAGCAGTGCAGATTCCTTATTGTCCGTCAGCTTCGTCTTTAACGATTTGCCGGAAACCTTCTCGATATTATCCAGCACCGTTTCCACATTACCGTATTCCTTAATCAGCTTCATCGCTGTTTTAGGACCTACGCCCGGAACACCGGGAATATTATCAGAGGTATCACCCATCAGGCCCTTCAGCTCGATAAGCTGCTTAGGCTGCAGGCCCTCGTAATTGGCAGCAAATTCCGCCTCATCAAAAACTTGAATATCGCTGATGCCGCGCTTGGTATAAAAAACCTTGGTACGCTTATCAATAAGCTGCAGCTCATCGCGGTCACCGGTAACAATGATAACCTCAACTTCCGACGGTGCCTGCGCAGCAAAGGTACCGATAATATCATCGGCCTCATAATCATCCAGCTCCAACGTGCGGATTCCCATGCATTCCAAAACCTTCATCGCCAAAGGAAACTGCTCGCTCAGCTCGCTCGGAGTAGGCTTACGCTGTGCCTTGTACTCCGCATACAGCTTGCTGCGGAAGGTTTTGCGCGATTTATCAAAGGCAACCGCCATATAACGCGGCTTCACCTCATCCAAAAGCTTCAGCAGCATGTTGCACAGTCCGTACACTGCTCCCGTATGGATACCCTGACGCGTAGTCAGCGGCGGCAAAGCAAAAAACGCTCTATGTATTAAGCTGCTGCCATCTATTACTAAAAATTTATCTGCCATAACTGCTCCTCCTCTATGCCGCTCACATAGAATAAACATTAATGTAATTATTATATCATAGCAAGGCAAGAAAATATGTAACTAATATGTAAGAAAGGGCAAAGTTTATACCGGCCTTCAGCATATGGCGTTGCATTATAAAAAAGCCCGACAGTATCACTTGGCGATACTATCGGGTTCTGTTGAGTTATCGTGAAATACTAAAAGGAGCGAAGAAAAGCAGAAAGAGATGCTGTCAAGCTATATTTAGCAAATTTTATACTTAGCATATCTGCCACTTTGAGAAAGCTCAATTTCCCCATTAGCTGTCATTCGTTTAATTAAGTTATATGCTAACGTATCAGATAATCCTAATAATTCCATTACATCTCGTTTGGTGAAAATACCATTCTGCGTTCTAGCTAATTTTATAACAAGTTCTTCGTGTCTAACATCATCTATGCCTGACTGTCTAACATACTGCATATTAGAATTATTGTTATAATAATATCTTTTACACAACATAAAGCTACGCGTTTTACCTTTACCAACTGCTTCAATAGTTCCTCTTTCTACCAATTGTTCTAAAGATACAGTCAGCTTATTCTTCGGCAATTTAGTTAATTCCGCAATTTGATCTAAACTGCTCCGTCTATATTCTCGCAAACAAGATAAAATCATTAAAGCATAAATTGATAAACCTTTTTTATCACGTTTTTTTTCTGATGTAATCAATTTAGCAAACGCAATGTCAGCTTTAGCCCTTCTTAAATATAACCTTACATTTCGGCTTGTTGATTCAGAATAATCAGGCAAAGGTCTGCCATAAACTATCGAACCTTCAAAAATTCTATCAATACCTCTGCCTGTTTTCTCTGCAAGACCTATACGTTTCAATGCGTCAGTTAAAGCAGGATTCCTACCATGTGGTTCAACTATAAGCAAATTGTTTATATTTACACCTTCAATAAAGCCTCCCGGATTTGTAATAGACATTCCTTCGTCATCAATTAGAACTCTTACATTTCCCAACATAGAATAATCTCTATGACAAAAAGCATTTATTAAGCCCTCACGAATAGCAGCATAACTAAACTCTGGTACAGGAATTCTAAACAAATCATATTCAAACTCATTCTCCGAATTCCAAGGCTTAATATAACTTTGAAAAAGTTCCAAAACTTCTAATATAGGTTTTGATGTTTCTTCATTAATTTTAACATTAGTTCCCTCTAAAACCTGAAAAGTTGCTTTAGCAGTCGGCACTAACCTACCCAAAGAATCTGATTTACCCAACAACAATAAACCTGTCATTGTTGGTATCAACTTATCACCATCTTTAGAAATCAACCTTAAAGCAAATTCTAATTCTTCATCAGTTAACTCTAATAATGTCTTTTCTCCACCTGGATTTGACCTTATGATTTCTTTTAGCCTGTTCAATTGTAAAGGATCAAAATCATCTAATGTTGCCCCAGCTATTGGCTGTGCTGATACGTCTAACAAGCTTAACTCTGATAACCTGCTTGTTATTTCATATGCGTACATAGGTACTGCTTCTGGGCTACCATCAAGCTTTAATCTTCGCTTCAATATTTTTCCTGAAGATGTAGAAACGACTGCCCTACTCATAGGAATAGCTATTTTCATTACGTTATGTTGATTTTCAATAACTATTTCTGCCCTAACAGAAACTGATGGAATAGTATTATTAGCTATTAAAGCAACCAAACCAATAGCATCCATATGACTTTTATGTAATCCCGTAACAATACCATTATCTTCAACACCTAAATACAAGATGCCTCCATTAGTATTCGCCATAGCAGAAACAGCTTCAATTATATCTTTATCAGGATAACGTTTAACGTCACTTTTAAATTCAATTTCCAAAGTCTCCTTTTTCGGTAACATAATTGCACCTTCTTTCTAACTCATTTTTAACGCATTAAAATTGTTCTCTATCTAATTTTAACTCGTTTAACTCGTTTTGTCCAGTTTGCATCACGCAAAACAATCAAATAGATATATTTTTATAGCTAAATATTTGATAATTATTGCAATCACATAAAAACTTAATCAATACCATTAGGCAACGATATCAGATGAATTCGTTTCAACTCGTTTCTAACTCATTTTAACTCGTTTTATTGAGTTAAATTTGGCAATCATAAACGAGAACCGTAAAAGCAGCCTTATCCTAAGCAAAAACAGCACGGCAGTATAACTTGGCGATACTATCGGGTTCTGTTGAGTTTTTGTGAAAACCGAGAAAGGCAAAGAGGAACATGTAATACCGTATTGCGGCGCTAGTGTGCCTGGTGAAATCTTAGTACTGCTCAATCTAATTCAGTTCTAACTCGATTTTAATTCATTTTTAACTCGTTTTATCGAGTTAAAATTACTTTTAATTCGTTTAATTAATTTTTGCCGAATTAGAATTTTAGTAACGTCCCCTCCTTTCACAATATAGCAGTATTATTCTGCTTTCTTGTTCCCATTATGGCAAAAAAGCAATAGACAGTGAAGAAAAAGCGCAGAACTGTCCGCATGCCGTGTTCTGCGCTAAACTTCTGTTTAAAAATATATTTTTTCTGCCGGATAATAGTCGTGCAATATTCTCCTTAAAAGCGAAAAATCATCCGACTTAAACTTCACCAGAGAATACTTAGTTTGAATATAATCTATAAAATCCTGTAAATTATTACATTTAATATAATGCTCTTGGGAATCATCCCTGATATATTTGCCGATTACATCATTTATAAGCTTAATCGTTTCCGGAGCAACGTCTGCCTCCGGCACGAGATATAATTGCGAAATAATATTATTGAAGCTGTAGGCCATAGGTTTATGCCAACGGCTTTGCGACAGCATAAACAGACGGGCAAAGGCGATAAGATTACGCAAGCTTTGGTTGGCACGATGTACATTGCCTTCCTGTTTACCCTCCTGCTCAAACGCAGTCAGCTTCGGCGGAACTGCCATATCCCAGCATTGGAGCAGCTTGAGTCCTCTTTTTTCCGGAAAAACCGGATAATAGACAACTCTCTTTTCCAAATCGCACACTTTGAGCATAATTATATCATCCTTCAAAAAGCGATCGCTGCCATCAGCATTATAAACAAAACTCCATGGCGGCAGTTCCTCATAAGATTCTACCTGAACGCGGTGTTTATTATTCATTCCTATAGCTGCTGACAAATTCTCGCAAAACTCTTTTTGAAAAGCAATGATTTCCTTAGTGCTTGCTTCTCTGCACTTATACATTGCATCATCCCTTCCTTAATCAAATTAATTGTTTACCTGACTTCTCCCATGCCCTTCAAGGCTGTTCTCCTTTCCCCGATTATAGAAACACTATATTTTTGCTTACCGGTCTACCATGATTTTATAATTCTCTCTATTCAGATTCTTTTCTTTATTCGCAAAATTTGTCGCTATTTTTTACGGCTATTTGAGCTTCACAAATCACAAATAGCCGTAGTAAAGATTCCGTTCCCAGAGCTGTTTTATTAACTAGTCTTTATATGCATAATTATACTATACCACATTATTTTTGTCTAGTATTTTTTAAAAGTTAATCCGATTTTTATTTTGTCTTTAATTATCTTTTATGTTGTTATCAGATTTATTCTTATTTAAATTGCTTATCGATTCTTTGCTTCTTTATTCCTTATCGGAGCGCTCATTTATTCCGACACAAAGCAAAGTCAGGGCACCCAAGGTCCAAAATAACAATCCCATCTGAGTATTGAAATAAACATGGTCAGTCAATCCGCCAATAATAATGCCTACTGTTGCCAGCACATAACCGCGTCCCATAGCCTTCAGCCACAAGCTGCGTCCATGATATGCCAGCTTCCAGCCTGCAGGCAGAAAAATGCCGAACCAGATAACAAGAAAGGCCAGCAAACCATGCGCTCCAAGCTCCGCCCAGATATTCAAGAAGATATTGTGACAGTGGTACATGATAACGTTCTTGTCCGCCAGATAGAAATTATACGTCGGATATACAAAACGATAGCCATACCAGCCTACACCAAACGGGAATTCCTCAATAATCCACTTGGTGCTCTTCAAATAAGCCATGCGCAGAGCAATAGAGGTGTCACCACCATAGCCGCCGCGAATAGATTCCAGACGCTGCAGCACTGCCTGACCGCCAAGCGCCAGAGCCGCCGCACCGCCGCCAAGGACAGGAATAAAAGCCTTACGGCAGAACAGCACGCAGAACGCCAGCAGCATCACAGCGCAGGCTACCCAATTACCGCGTGAATATGTATAAAGCAGGCAGACTGCTGCCAAAAGTCCCGTAACAAGAAACGCCAGACGCCATTTTTTATACGCCTTCGTCTGATTGAAAAAGGCTGTACTGTAAGCCACAACCAGTACCAGATAGCCTGCCAGGATATTGGGGTTAACCAGCGTAGAGAAAACGCGCACCTTCAAATCAGGGAACTGCGCCGGGTCCACCCAGATGCCCTCAGCCGTAACGCCGAAAATCTTCTGCGCAATACCGATGGCACTCACCAGCAGCGATACGCCTAAAAAGGCACCGATAAGTTGCAACGGACGCGGCAAGGCGCCGAAGCGCTGCCACACAAGCGCAATTTTTTGCTTAGTGTCAGCATTTTTCCAGGCCTCGCTTTTCGTCAGCTGCTCAGCCTCGCAGGCAGTCAAAGTTGCCCTGTCCTGCTCACTGCTGCGGCCGTAACGCAGCAGCACAAAAAAAAGCGCCGCATACTGGCCTACAACATACACCAGATTCCAGAAGGACAAAAATCTGTCCAAGGAAAAATATACCGAAACAACCGCAATCAGCAAAAGAAGATAAAACGCTCCCTGCTGCCACGGCTTCAGCACATTCTCCTGCTGCGGGCGTCCCTTAACATGCGACACAATCACAGCACCGATAAAGGTCATCGCCACACAGAAGGAGGTGAACTCCTGCTCCAGAGGAATAACCGCCACAGTAAAAAGCAGCATATACCATATTTTATTTTCGAGATAATTTGCCAGTTTTGTCATGATACACCCTAACAAAAGATTCTATTTTCTTAAACAAGCCATTAATATATCGCAGCGCAACATTTAATTGCGACGCAGATACTCCCCCCTTCCGCCTCGCTACGCTCGGCACCTTCCCCGAGGGGCAGGCAAGAAGGTTAGCAAACAGCCTAAACGAGCAATTAATATATCGTGTAAGGAATAGCAATTTTAGTAAATGAGTGTCCGGAACCATAGAAGCAAGGGTACGTAACTTTCTCTTACCGTCTGACAAATTTTACCGAAGCTTCGTCCTGGTTCCACACGAAATTTGCGTTGTGCCCTAAGGCACGGGAAAATTGCTTCTGACTGAAACGATATTTAATTGCGATGCAGATACTCGTTACCGAAGTCAATAAACCTCAATATCGCCTTCAGTTCATCGCACGCTTATCCGCCAGCAGCATCTTCTTAAACTCGCCCACCAGATACAGGCTGCCGCAAACGCACACAACACCGTCAATGCCTGCTCCGCGGATAGCAGCATCATACGCCGTAGCAAGATCAGCCTCCGCCACAGCATTGCTGCCCACCAGCTTCGCCAAATCCGCAGCCTCCGCAGCACGCGCACCCTCATCGGCACGCACGGTGTAAACAACATCATCCTGCTTAATCAGCGTTTTGATAACCCCGCTCATATCCTTGTCACCCATCATGCCAAAGACAAACTGCACCTGCTTGCCGGGATAGTATTTATCCAAAGCATTACGCAGAGCCTTGGCACCGTCAGGATTGTGCGCACCGTCCAGAATAATATCCGGATTCTTATGAATACGCTCCAAACGTCCCGGCCAAACGGTGTTAGCCACGCCCACATGCAGCGCCAGCTCGTTAATGCGGTCATCCTGCTTGCTGACAAGCTTGGCAGCAACAATCGCTACGCTGGTATTCTTAATCTGATGCTCGCCCGGCAGCTTGATTTCATAATCGGAATGATAAAAATCACCTGCATGCAGCGTAAAGGTCTGGCCCTCCATCGAGCTTTTTACCTCCGTGCCGTGAAAAGCCTTGCCATAAAGATAAACAGGCGCTTCCTTAAACATAGCCAGGCTTACAATAGGACCCAGAGCTTCATTACCTTCGGCAGCGGTAACCAGAGGCACCTTCTCCTTGATAATGCCTGCCTTCTGCATAGCAATGCGCTCCAAAGTTTTGCCGCAGCGGTCAGTATGGTCCAGCGCAACATTGGTAATAACGCTGACCACCGGCGTAATCACGTTGGTGGAATCCCACAGGCCGCCCATGCCTACCTCAATAACAGCATAATCAACCTTCTGCAGATAAAAATATAAAAATGCTGCCGCCGTCAGAATCTCAAACTGCGTCGGCTGCTCGCACACGCCCTTTTTGACAACGCTGTCGGCAGCAACCTTTACCGCAGTAATCGCCGTGGCAAAATCCTCGTCGCTGATATCCTTGCCGTTGAGGTTGATGCGTTCGTTGTACTTCACCAGATGTGGGGAAGTGAACTTGCCCACCTTCAGGTTTGCTGCCAGCAGAATATTCGTAATCATGCTGGTAACAGAGCCTTTACCGTTAGTGCCGGTTACATGCACTGTTTTAATCTTTTGCTCAGGGTTTCCCAACTCCCGCAAAAGTCCTTCAATACGCTCCATACCGAGCTTAATGCCAAATTTGCCCAGGCTGTCCAAATATGCCAGGCTTTCTGTATAATTCATTGTGCTTACGCCTCCATCAATAATTAACTAACAGTTTATTATAACATAGTTTCGCGCGCCGCGTCTTGCGAAAAAGCACAAAAATAGCCGCTGCGTCACAAGAACGAGCGACTATTTTGTTAAGCGAAATACTTACATATTATATATAATAGCTTTCAGCTGCCAAAGCAGTCCTACTGCTGCAAGGGATCCTCGCCATATTGGTTCGGTCCTTCTGTTCCTTTGAAAAATAAAAGATAAAGGCAGAAGAAAAGATTAACCAGCGGCACAATCAAAAGCAGCATCCACCAGCCACATTTATCCAAATCATGCAAGCGGCGCACGCCCATCATAATATTAGCTGCCAGTTGGAAGATTCCTAGCACAAAGGCGATAATCGAAAAGAGAAGATCAAGAGCACCGAAAGTTTCGGCTGCAAAGGTCAAAATCCCCTGCACCACACAAAGCACCACTGACAGGAAAAAGCTTCTGTAAATATAAGACTTGCGGTTCAAGCGTCCCTCAGACGTAAAGAACAGCTCCTTGAAAACAGCTTCCTTATCCGCACTGCTGTCCTTGAACAGCAGGTCCAGGCCCTCGCCAAGATTTAAAAACTTCTTGCCTGCTTTGGGCGGTGTATTATAAGCGGCAGAACCGTTATCATCCTTGCTGCCAAAACGTTCATCCGCAAACTTTTGCTGATTATCGGCAGTAAAATTATTATAGGAATTTGCCTGACTATCGGTATTATGATTTACCTGCGCAGCATCAGCCTTAGCTCCCGACTCAACATTATCGTGGCTGTCGCCAATGCTTTTTTTATAGCTTGTATCGGCACCGGAAGCAGCACCGGCTGCACCAACAGCTCCGGCAGCTCCGGCAGCCGCGGCAATTCCGCCTGCTCCCTCCTGCGGCTTTTGCTCCTGCTCCAGCTTCTGGCCGCAATTCTCGCAAAATTTGGCACCGAGTTTAATTTCACTTCCGCAATTAGTACAGAATTTAGCCATTTTCATCGCCCCCTTTTTCTTTTATTGTAACCCAAGAAGCACTGCAATTCAAGAGAGTAAAAAGCGTACAGCGCCAAACCTTCACAGCTTGTTCGTTATACACTTTCTTTTATATATGTTAAAATATCTTTATGGTGCTTCCATAACGGTAGGCGGTTGCCCTCTGACGTGATAAATTCAGTTTCACTGAAAATCCCGCAAGAGGGAGGTGTTACTGATGGATATACTCGAAGTTATTGCTTTGCTGAGCTTATGCATTGCTTGCATTAAATTAGGTTATGGAAATCAACAAAAACACAAAAAAATAACCGCCCAGCCTCGCAAACTGACGGTTATTTTTCATAACTAAAAGTTTTTAAGGGCAACCGTCTATCGGAAGCACCATTTCTATATTTATAATAGCACAAACACAAGCTTTTGGCAAGTTTAGGCAGGCCTACCTGCCAAAGCTGCGCAAATACTCCTTCAACAAAAAGGTGCAGAAATAAGGAAACGTATAGACATTATTATTGCAGCCTATATTACCACCTACAACCTTAATCCCGAATCTTATATCAGGATACTTATCGCTATTAATCAAGGTATTCAAGGAGCGGGCCATGTTATTAGTCGCTTTAACCTCAACCGGCACAAGATTGTCAGCAGTACGCATAAAGAAATCTTCTTCCAGCGTAGAATCATCTTTTTTATAATAATACAAACCGCAACCGGCTTTTTTTAACGCCTCTGCTGCAATATTTTCGTACAACGCCCCCTTATAGACACCTAAATTTTTATAGGCACGCAAATCCTCCTGCGCCTCATCGTCAAGCATGGCCACCAACAGACCGGTATCAGCCATATACAGCTTATATTTCGTCTCATCATAATTGCCCTTAAGCGGCAGCTCAGGAAAAGACAGACAGTAGCAAGCATTAATAATCCCTGCATCACACAGCCATTCTATGCAGCCACGATAATCCTTAAAGCGTGCCCCCCTAGCTACCTTCGTTATCTGAAACTTTTTATTATCCTTCGCCAGCTGTACAGGTATATGCTTGAATACATTCAGAATACGTGTCTGGTCCATGCCATCGGCATACTTACGTATATCCTCCTCGTAATCCGCCAAAAGCTGCCTTTGTGTTTCCAGCGAACCGGCAAAAGTTCCCTTCTCTATATATTCGCTCACCACAGCAGGCATGCCACCTAAAATGCAGTACTCTGTAAATAATTGCATGAACACCTGCATTTCGACCTCACTAAAAGGCTTAAGCGTGCGCATATGCTCTAAAAAGCTGTCGCGCACAGATTTTTGATGTCCCTTGGCCCACAAAAATTCCTCAAAATCCAGGGAATACATTTCGTAATCTGTTTTATAGCCTACACTGTTGCTTTCAATCCTTTTGTAATTGATACCAAGCATGGAACCACTGCAGATAACATCAAAACGTCCATCAAGCTTAAAAAATTTTAACGCTGTAGCAATTTCAGGAAAATCCTGTAATTCATCAAAGAAGATTATTGTTTTCTGCGGCTCGAATATTTTACTTGTATCCAGCAAGGAAATATTTTTTATAATCGCATCTGTATTATAGCCATCAGAAGTAATCATCTTGTACTTGGGTTCTTCAACAAAATTTATGTAAATAACATGCTCGTAATTTGCTTCAGCAAAACGTCTGACAGATTCAGTTTTGCCTACCTGGCGAGGACCTTTAACAATCAGCGGCTTATGCTCTTTTTCCTGCTTCCACTGCATCAGATAGGTATCTATTTTTCGCTCCAGATAAGTCATGCCTTCACTCTCCTTTTGTGCTCTTTTTTCTATTATACAACGTACGCAATACTCCTTCAACAAAAAAATGAGCCTATTTTTAGGTATTCGCTGCAATTTCATGAGGATATTTTGAAGTGTCGACTACAATTTCATGAGGATATTTTGCAATCCGCCATTTCAATACCGTACACATACAAAAAACCGTACAGACCCAAAGCCGCATGTGGCAAGGGGTTGTACGGTTTCATCTTTTAAAACAGCTCCGGATATATACCATGAGCAAATTTTTTTATGCCTTCGCCTGTTTTGATAGCACTGTTATATGTATAATTCAGGGATATACCATAAACCTTGCCATCCCTAACAACTTTTAGTGATTGAAGTCCCGGATGCTGACGGAAAAAATCCGCTGCCTTCTCAGGATTACCGCCACTTTGCACAACGAAAAGCACATCCGGATTCTCTTCGATAATAGTTTCCAGTCCTATCGTTCCTGAAGAAAAATTGGGGACATCTGCGCCCAATTTAACGCAAATATCGCCTGCCAGTTTGGTTGAATCATAAGCTACTATGTTCTTCCCCAACATTTCGATAATCATCACCTTACGCTTTGGCATAGCCTGCGTTTTTTCTCTGACCAGAGCGATATATTGCTGCATATCGGCAACAATTTTCTTTGCTTCCTTTTCCTTGTCAAAAATTGTGCCCAAGCCCAAAATAAAATCACATTCCTGCTCCAATGTCTCCTTTTTAGTATGCGAGGTAGGAGAATTAGCATTAGTAGAGACATATGTATGAATTCCTCGCTTATTCCAAAAATCAGTGCTTTTGAGCTTTTTATCTGCATAAAGCACCTGCCCGGAAATAATCAGGTCAGGCTGCATAGATAAAACATTCTCCATATTCAAAACAACATTGTCCTGAAACTTAATTTTGTTATATCCTGTTGCATACTGTGGTTCAGGCTTATAGAAAGGATTACCATAACGCACCGGGCAGATAACATTCTGCTCCACGCCTAAGGCAACCAAGGTTTCATTAATCTGCTCACCGACAGCGATGACTCTTTGCGGCACCTTATCATAATAAGAAATATTTTCACCCAAAGCATTATAATTCTGCACTCTGACATTTTTTACAGCTCTTACGCCATAAGCTGATTGAGCTTGCACAGCAGGACGACTAACAGAAATCACCTGCGTCTGTGTAAAAAATATGAATGCACAAATACCAAGTACTATAGCAAGGGAAGCCAGGGTAAATCGCTTATTCATAAGGTTGCTTCCTTGGATGCCTGGTGGCACCGCTATGTGTTCCCCAAACAATTTCTATACCATGATTACGGAAAATATCAACCAGTCTTAAAACTTCCGGACAATATTCGTTATCATCTGTACGCGTTTTACAGCAAATGCCAACATGAACAACATCAGGTTTAATACTTAAAATTCTTTCAATCTTCTCTTCTAACCCGCTGCTATCTCCCAAGGTAAGCTTACGGCATCCATTGCAGGCCATAAACGCCACCAGTTGGATTTCTTCGTCACCATAACGCGCAAACTGCGAACTGCGATTATTAAATGCCTGAAAGCATGCCGCTCCGGTACAATTTTCTTCTGAGCGCAGGCAGCGTAATATAACAATCTTTTTCAAATTATTCCCTCCAATGCTTCGGCAGATAAATAATGTTCATGCGTCCTGATTCTGCATCGTAAGCAACCTTACTATGTACACTATACATATCATAAATGAACTCTTCTGTCAATAATTCTTGAGGCGTTCCCATGCCAACCACCAGGCCATTCTTGATTGCTATCAGCCTGTCACAATACATAGCCGCGATATTCAAATCATGGATTGCTGCTGCAACGGTAGCATTTAATCCCTTGACTATATCCATTATTTCCAGCTGATATTTAATATCCAGATGATTCGTCGGCTCATCCAAAACAAGACACTCCGTCTGCTGCGCCAACGCTCTTGCCAAAATAACACGCTGCTGCTCACCGCCACTCAGCGTAGAGAACATGCGCTTTTCAAAGCTTTCCATACCCACTCTCGCCAAAGCGCTTCTGGCAATTTTAAAATCCTCCAGATTATCACGCTCCAGCATTTTTTTGTGTGGCGAACGCCCCATAAGCACAACATCCAGAACCGAAAAATCAAAGCTATAAAAATTATGCTGGGCAACAACCGCCAGCTTTAAGGCCGATTCGCGATAAGAAAGCTCATCCAAATGCTTGCCATCAAAATAAATATCACCGCTAGTCGGCTTTTGCACACGATAAACGCATTTCAAAAAGGTGCTTTTGCCACTGCCATTCGGCCCTATAATACCAAGAAACTCCTTGTTATGCAAAGAAAAATCAATTCCCTTCAGAATCTCCTTGTTCCCTACAAACATTTTGACTGCTTCAGCTAATATTTCCACAATCAGTTACCTCCAAAGCCATAGGTACGTTTTACCATCAGATAAACAAAGCAGGGTGCACCAATCATCGCTACAAGAATACCAATCGGCAGCTCTGCTCCGGGAATCAAGATACGGCAAAGCGTATCAGCCACAACTAAAAAAATTGCTCCGGCTAAAGCTGTTACAGGAACAAGCCTTTTATGATCCGTTCCTACAAGCATTCTGATAACATGCGGAACTATTAAGCCTACGAAACCTACTGTACCGGCAGCATAGACAACAAAGCCGACAATAATCGAGCTGATTAAAAGATAAAATTGCCTGTAGACATGTAAATCTGTACCCAAGGTCAGCGCTGATTCATCACCAAGAAGCATCAGGTTTAGAATACGGCTCTGGCTCCAAAAGAACAGCACTGCGACGATTACTATCGGCACAATAACGATCAGGTTATCCCACTTAGCCCCGGAAAAGCTGCCCATCATCCAATAGGCAATAGTCTGCATGCCTTCTTTGTTGTTGGCAAAGTAAACTATAAAGCTCGAAAAAGCACTGCACACAGCACTGAGTGCCATACCTGCCAGCAAAAGCTTTACTGAGTTACTGCGTCCGCCAAGGTTCGAAATAAATAATACCAGCAGAGAAATAGCAAAGGCCCCAGCAAAGGCTGCCAGGCCAATAAAATTTTCACCCAGTCCTGCGCCTATACCTAAAAGGATTGCCGCCGTTGCGCCCAAGGAAGCACCAGAGGAAATGCCTAAAATATATGGATCCGCTAAGGGGTTTTTTACGATGGCCTGCATAATGACACCACTGCTCGCCAGACCTGCGCCGACGGCAGCAGCCAAAACGATTCTCGGCAGGCGCAGCTGCCAGATAATGTCATGCACAGAGCCTTTAAGCGCATTATCAAGTGAATCTCCGCTTTGCAATTGACTGATGATTGCTGCGTAAATTTGCTCCAAGGGTATTTTTACCGTACCGACGGAAAGTGCCAAAAACATAACTGCTATCAATACAAGCAACAAAATAGCGCACACACATAAACCATTTATTTGTTTAAAAACGCTAAACATTATAAAATTTCCTTACTGTACAAAAAGATACCAAAGTACGCTCATTAAAAATTAATGAGCGTACTCGGTTAAAAATGATGAGAGTATGATGTATGAAATATATTGAGTATATGAATTGAATTTAATTAGATATCAAATTCAGCGGAGAGCATAAAGGTTCTCGGACCACCGGAGTGCAGCGTATTGCCGCTAGGTGCCCAATACTTTTTATCGGTAACATTATAGCACATTGCTCTTAAGGTTACAGGTGTGCTGTTAAGAGAAGTTTTATAATTTACGCCTGCATCCAGCGTGAAGTAGCTGGGAACGCTGTACTTTTCATTAAGCACATAAGAAGAACCTACATAGTTACCACGCATTAAAACGGAGAAATCATCGTTAGCCTTATATTCTACGCCCAAATTTGCGCTCCATTCAGGTACGCCGTTCGGACGCTTGCCATTGGTAGCTGCACTGGTAGTTTTTTGTTTAGCATTCAAGTGCATAAAGCCGCCAATCAGGTTCCATTTTTCTGCCAGAGTACCGGTTGCTGTGTATTCAAAACCTTTGTGTCTGTTTTCGCCATCAACAAGCAGGAAAGGTTTAGCGTAGCCGGGTTTGGTAACATCTACACTGTTGGCTTTCTTAATATCGAAATAGCTTACCTTATGGAAGAAATCACCGGTTTTAAACTTCACGCCGATTTCATTTTGTTTGGTTTTATAGGGATCTAAAGTGGTACCTTGATTCTGATATTTGGAGCCGACAATACCGCCCTCAACAAACTCTTCCGTATGGTTTGCATAAACAGCTACACGCGGGTTAAAGGTGTAGTTGATGCCAAAGCTCGGAGATACGTCATAGTAATCGCCGGTTTGTTTATTATGAGAACCATCTGGTTTATAGGAATCCTTAGCGATAGACTTACCATTCAGGCCAACCAAAATATTCAGTTTCTCATTACCTGTGGTAATAGAATCCATCACAGACCAGCCGCTGATACGCGCGTGTGTTCCATAATATGCATCAGATTGTGCAAAGGTCGGCGGTGCGAAGCTGCCGGTATTAGGATGATAAATATTACCTGTCCAGCCGGATTCTTCTTTAAATCCACTAGGACCACCATAATAATGCCACATTCTGTCTACGCCTGCTACCCATTCATGCTTCAAATCACCGGTTTTAAAATCACCCTTCAAGCCGATTTGTGCATAATCACGTTTCTCCAGCAGAGAGTAGTTATCGGATACTGCCGAATAATCACCGGCTTCATTTAATAATGTTTTGGAGAAGCCAACATAATAATACCAATCCTGTTTAAAATGACCTGCGTTCAGGAAAGCCTTCAAATGGTCATTGATTTTCTGTTCATGGTTCAAGGTCATAACGAGATTGGTGTTTTTATCACGACGCCAAGTAGGATTTGTATTGATTTTTCCGTCAGGAGCGCTCGGTAAAGCATTGCCAACAAACTTACTGTTAACAGATAAACCATAAGGTCTGCCGGAACTGTCAGTATCAGTATAGCCAAACATAAAGTTAGTCTTGCTGTTTGTGGTTTCCTGATCCAGGTTGATATAAATATTTTTCTGCTTCAGATTCCAGTTTTCAATGGAACGCTCGCCATTAGTATTGCTGGCATTAATACGCACGCCATAGCTTTTATCTTCACCTAAGCGAGTGCCAAAATCTAAATATTCCTCATGCGCACCTTTGGAATGATATTTAATGCCAACCTTACGTGTATCTTCATCCATTAAAGCCTTTTTGCTGTTAATGCTGATGGTACCGCCGGAACGGTTAGCCATACCGGAACCGTTAATACCGGTTGCCGGTCCTTCGATAACATCAACAGATTCAATGTAATTGCTGGATTGACGTGTCATAGCCTGCATACCAGGAATGCCATTGATAACAAAGCCGCGTCCATCATCAGCAAAGCCTCTGATAGAAACACAGTCTACTGCTGCATCATAGGTTTTAACAACAGAAGGAACAAGACTCAGTGTTTTGCTTAAGCCCTCGGTAGAGGACAAGAAAGAACCAACAGCCTTTTCCGAAATAGTAGTTGTACTGATAGGACTCTTCATTGCGTCCTGCTCACCTAAAATACCAACATTAGATGTTGCACGAACAAATTCACCGGCAATATAACGCTGACCATGTACGACAATCTCGGCAAGATTGTAAGTCTGTAAATCAGCATCATCATTTTTTTCTGCAGCCCAGGCATTATCAACAAAGCCCGCGCTTGTCAATGCCATGCAGATAGCAGCAGCCAAAGCTACCTGTCTTTTCTTCATAAATAAACTCACTCCCACATAAAAATTTATATTTTACATAAGGTGTCCATGTTTCCCTTACGCAATATATCAGCTTAACAGCTCTCATATACAACAAGAATTCACTTCTCTTGGCATTCATTGCAAACACACTATGCGTATGATATAATTAATTCACTAAGTAATTTTTTTAACATATTAGTACCAAGTACTGTTTCATTATATCCTTATGCTTCCCATTTAGCAAATACAGATATTCTATACGCGTATTGATGATTTTAATATACACCACAGGAGGCCGGCTATGCTCTTGCGTCAAATGAAATATTTTCTGGCAGCAGTTTATTGCAAAAGCTTCAATGAAGCAGCAAAGCAATGCTTTATCTCACAGCCTTCCTTCTCTCTACAGATAAAACAGCTTGAAAAAGAGCTTGGTGTAAAGCTCATCAACCGCAATAATTGTAATTTCAGTCTTACACCGGCAGGCGAAAAGTTTTACGAGCCTTGTAAACGCATAGTCGGAGACGTGCAAAATTTAATGCAAAACATGCAGCATTTTGCGGAAACCGACCAGGTACCGAGCTATATCATCGGCTGTAAAACAGGTTATAATGTCTGTCGCCTGCTCAACGTTATCAATATGCTCAACAAGAACAGTCAAACATATCATCTGGAATTATTGTACGGTGACCATGAACAGCTCCTGACAATGCTTGCAAACAAAGAAATAGATATGCTTATCACGGAAGATCGTGAAGCTGATAATAACTTTCTTGCGGGAGAGCTTTTAGAAATCGCAGATTTATGCATTTGCGTACCGAAACATTCTTTCCCACCTGAAATCAAAGCCCTTCATATCAGTGATTTATCAGAGCAGACATGTGTCATTATCGCCAACAGAGATTATGTTATGCAGGAGCAGGAATATTATGCAAAATGCTTAGGCTTCCATGGCACCTTTTTCACCGCCAGAGATATTCCCACTGCACTTACCAAAGTAATTGACGACAAGGTAAAATCCTTTCTGCCGGTAACGAGTAATAATGACGCACCATTCTATTTCAGTAATTTCACCAGAACCTTGCCATTATTAGCAGATAATGAGCCAGTAGAAATTTACTATAACATTTTTTGGCAAAAGAATAATCCCAACCGTAAGATAGCTGCTATCGCTCAGCATATAGCAAGCCTCATGCAGGACCATTAAAAAAGCTTACAACGCTCTGTCCGTCGTAAGCTTTTTTTTATTTAAACTCAATACCGTACACATGCAAAAGACCGTACATCCCCAAAGCCTTGTGTAGCAAGGGGTTGTACGGTTTTGCACGGTTTGTACAGTTTTATCAGAGAGTCTTCAGGTATTCCAGGCGCTCGTTAATCGCAGCCTTTTTACCGTTCAACTCTTCAGCCTTAGCCTTCTCTTTTTCGATAACAGCCTCAGGTGCTTTTGCCAGGAAGCCGGCGTTGCCCAGCTTGCCTTCAACACGGCTCAGCTCCTTGTCGATAGCAGCCAGTTCTTTGTTCAGGCGGGCATTTTCCTTCTCAACATCAATCAGGCCTACCAGCGGCAGATAAACCTCAATGCCTGCTACAACTGCAGCCATAGCATTTTCCGGTTTAGCAGCATTGTCAGCCAGCACAGTCAGCTCGCTGATAGCGCCCATAAGATGGATGTAGTCAGCGTTAGCCTCAATGCCATCCTTCAGGTCAGCAGCAGCCAGCATGGTTG
>ENA-USZK01000433-USZK01000433.1-human-gut-metagenome-genome-assembly--contig:-NODE-433-length-22970-cov-5.602717_pt1 | contig 22970 bp, 10 predicted proteins | sample MGYA00250043_ERZ773534 | MGnify/ENA primary metagenome ERZ773534 (study PRJEB29103, sample SAMN06112056) | human gut metagenome | biome: human gut; feature: ankylosing spondylitis patient; material... | reverse complement strand
AGGAGTTTCAAAGACGTTTTGTACGCTTCGCCAATACTTATGTCAGAGATTTAACCACAGCAGAAGATATTACTATTGAGGCGATGATGTATTATTGGGAAAACAGGCAATCCTTAAGCGAAGATTCCAATATTCCAGCCTATATCTTAACAATTATAAAAAACAAATGCCTGAATTATCTGCGTCATCAGCAAATTCATGAAGAATACTCGGATAAAATAAAAGATTACTATGAATGGGAACTGAATACCCGGATCGCCACTTTACAAGCATGCGAACCTTATGAGCTTTTTATTTCCGAAATTCAAGAACTCGTCCAACAAACCCTCACCGACATGCCCGAAAAAACCCGTACTATCTTCATGTTGAGCCGATACGAAAACAAATCCTATAAGGAAATTGCAGTTCTCATGAATATCACCCCCAAAGGAGTAGATTTCCATATAAACAAGGCATTAAAGATGCTTCAGACTAACTTAAAAGATTATTTTCCACTCTTTCTCTATTTTTTTATGAAATGCCACTAGGAATTTTCCATTCTGAAGTGCTGTTTATATAGAAGCATAAAAGAATGCAATAAAATGGAAAAAGAGAAACTACATCGTTTTTTTGCCGGAACTACTTCTATACAAGAAGGCATGGACATAAGAGCATGGATGGAAGCATCCGAAGAGAACAAGCGCATTTTTTACAAAGAGCGTAAATTGTTCGATGCCCTCATGGTGCATGATGACCAAACTACAAATAACTGCATTTCCACCAAACGAATTCCCAAAATTATTCGTCAATGGCTGAAAATAGCTTCCGTCATCATACTGACGCTTACCATTAACTATTTATATCAGAAATATAAATCGGAAAATGAAGTCATTGCCATGAATACAGTATCTGTTCCGGCAGGACAACGTACCAATATTACTTTACCAGATGGAACTAATGTATGGCTGAATGCCCGTACCACTTTACAATATCCGGTCACTTTCAGCCAAAAGCAACGAACAGTTTTTTTAAAAGGAGAAGCTTATTTTGATGTAACCAAGAAGAAAAAAACTCCTTTTATTGTACGGACAGACAAATATGACATTGAAGTTTTGGGTACACAGTTTGATGTAGATGCTTATCCTGACCAAACGGCGTTTGAAACAACTTTAATGAAAGGTAGTGTAAAAGTTACCTCACAGCACTTTCCCGAACAGACAATAACCTTGAAGCCTCATCATAAAGCATATGTAAAAGACGGGCAGTTAGCAGTTACCAAAGTAAACGATTTCACTCCTTACCGCTGGAAAGAAGGTTTGATCTGTTTTAAAGATGAACCTTTCCAGACCATCATGGAAGATTTTGAAAAATATTATGGTATCCGGATCATCATCAATAACAAAAAGGTATTGAAATATTCCTATAATGGCAAGTTCCGTCAAGCAGACGGTATTGATTATGCATTAAGAGTGCTGCAAAGGGATATCCATTTTAAATATGAAAGAGCCAACGATGAAGAAATTATTTACATCAATTGACCAGACAATACTAACCTAAAAACAACAAGCCTATGAAGAAAAGCTCAAGTTAACCTTAAAAAGAAAAATGCCGATAAGTGTTGCCGCACTTACCGGCATAGACTCAAAACAATTTTTCAAGTAAAAAAATCTATTTAAATCAACGCAAAGGTATGAAAAATAACACTTTGTCGGGGAGATATTGCTTCAAAAATCCCCGATTTAAACAAATCTTTAGAATTATGAGAATTTCCACTTTCCTATTGATGGTCTGTGTGTTCTGTTCGTATGCTGGGAATGCCCATTCTCAAAATGCAAAAGTCAGCATACGTATGAATAATGTTAAACTGGATAAGATCCTGAATGAAATTGAAAACCAAACTGATTATCTTTTTATCTACAATAACCAAGTAGATATTAACAAAATTACTTCCGTAAAGGTCAAAAATGAAGCCGTAGCACAAGTACTGGACAAAATTCTGTCAGGGACCGGTATCAACTATGAACTGGAAGGTACACACATTATTTTAACTACAGAAGCTATTAAAGACTTGCATGCTCAACAACAAGCTAAAACAGTAACGGGAACGGTAACAGATGTCAGCGGAGAACCCATTATCGGAGCCAACATCCGTATAAAGGGAACCACAACAGGTACAATCACAGATATAGATGGCAACTTCAGTATTGAAGCCGAACCACAATCTGTTATCGAAGTTTCCTACATTGGTTACCTCACACAAGAAACGGTTATCAACAACCAAAAAAGTATCCGTTTTCTATTAAAAGAAGATACAAAAACTCTTGATGAAGTGGTAGTCATTGGATACGGTGTACAGAAAAAAGCAGACTTGACAGGATCTGTTGCAAACATTAACACAGAAAAACTAAATACACAAAGTAACGCCAACATCGGCCAGGCGCTGCAAGGCAAAATTGCAGGGGTAGACATCGTATCTCAAGGTGGTGCCCCAGGTTCGGGAACCCGTATCATGGTCCGCGGTATTGGTACGCTAAACAACGCCTCCCCTCTTTACATTGTCGATGGCATGTATATGAACAGTATTGATCATATCAACCCCAATGATATTGCCAGCATTGACGTATTGAAAGATGCCTCATCCGCAGCTATCTACGGTTCCCGTGCAGCCAACGGTGTTATCATTGTCACTACCAAAGAAGGAAGTAACACAGAAGGAAAACCTATCATTGATTTATCTGTCAACTTAGGTATATCAACTGCCAGCAAATTTCTTGATATGCTAGATGCCAAAGGATGGGCAGAAGTTACCACTATAGCCCGTCAAGCTATCGGCAAACCGGCATTAGACATGGCTACCGATCTGGCTAACAAACCAGACAATGACTGGCAAGACATCATGTTTCGCCCCGCACTGATGCAAAACTACAATTTGTCTGTAAAAGGTGGTGGAAAATATTCCACTTATTACACCGGCTTAGGTTATTTCAACCAAGACGGTATTGTAAAAGGTACCAATTACCAACGGTATAATATCCAATCCAAGAATGATTATAAAAGAGGGATATTCTCTGCTGGAACAAATCTCATTATTTCATTCAGTCATGACAAGCCCCTTCACCAGGAACTTCGAGGCGGCATGATTGGCACCATTCTGCAAAGTGTTCCTACTTTGGAAAAATATGATGATACTCGTGAAGGTGGATATGGTGGCACATATGGTGATGTGGTAAACATTCCTCACCCATTGGCCATTATTGATGACAACATCATGGACCGTTATAACGAAAATGTAAAAATATTCGCTAACTTGTATGCACAAATTGAACTTTTTAAAGGACTAAAATACAAACTGAATTTAACTCCAGACTTTTCTTTCGAAAGATATAAGAATTATCTCAATAAATATGATTTTGGATTAGCGACCAACAGCATCACCCAATTAACAGAAAGACAAAGAAGGAGACGTAATATACTTGTTGAAAATTTATTAACTTTCGACCGTACGTTCGGAGAGCATAAAATTTCAGCATTGGCAGGTTATACCTATCAAGACAGCAGATTCCGCCACATACAAGCCTATGGTGAAGGATTACCCCAGGGATTAGAAGAAATAGATGCAGCCACAACCAATCGCAGCAACGAAGGCAATTCATGGAGAAGTGTCCTTACCTCTATTCTCGGACGCGTATTCTATTCCTACCAAAATAAATACTTATTCACCGCCACTATCCGCCGGGACGGTTCCTCCAAATTCGGTAAGAACAATCGCTATGGTTACTTCCCCTCTTTTTCATTAGGATGGAATGTGGCCGAAGAAAAGTTCATGGAAAACGTGCATTGGCTTGATCAGCTAAAGCTTCGTGGCGGATATGGCGTTTTAGGAAATCAAGAAATCGATAACTATCAATATTCCTCCACCATCACTACCGGCATCAATTATCCCGATGGCAACGGTGGTCTGCTTCAAGGAGCATTTCCTAAAAATTTTGCCAATCCGGATATAAAATGGGAAGAAACCGCTATGACTAATGTCGGCATTGATTTTATGGCTTTTAATAACCGCCTAAGCTTAACAGCAGACTATTATGTGAAAAATACAAAAGATATCTTGCTGACCGTTCCTATTCCTATCTCTTCCGGTGGTGCCAATGACCCTATACGCAATGCGGGCAAGATACGTAACAATGGCTTTGAATTCAATTTAGGATGGATGGACCAACCCAATCCGGATATTTCGTATGGCATCAACTTAATTGGGTCTTTCAATAAAAACAAAGTAATAGCCATGGGAAGTGAAAGCGGATCTATCAAAGGCGGTTCTACCAACCAAAACATCACTACCAGTGAAACCAAAGCCGGATATCCTATTGGAGGTTATTGGCTTATCTCTACAGCCGGATATTTCAATAGTCAGGAAGAAGTAGACGCATATGCCAAAGACGGTAAAAAAATACAACCAGCCGCCGAACCGGGTGATATAAAATTTGTAGATGCCAACAACGATGGCGTTATCAATGACGACGACCGTGTATTTCAAGGCAGTCCTTTTCCCGATTTTACTTTCGCGCTGAATGGTAATATGAGATACAAAAATTTCGACTTATCAATCGGACTGCAAGGAGTGTTAGGAAATAAAATTTATAATGCAACCCGTCAGACATTAGAAGATGTAACCAAAGGTTCCAATTTTCTGGCAAGTTGCCTGGATTATTGGACTCCTGAAAACAAAAATGCCTCCCATCCACGTCTGACATGGGATGATCCTAACCGTAATACCCGTGCAGAATCCGACCGTTATCTTGAAAATGGTTCTTATTTGCGTCTCCGCAGTGTTCAATTAGGTTATACATTTCCTCAGACATGGTTTAAAGGTGCCATACAGCATGCCCGTGTGTATATTAACGCTGAAAACTTATTTACTATCACCAGTTACAGCGGATATTCACCGGATGTCAATGCAGACAATGCCAATTATCGGGGATTTGATAATTTTATTTACCCGACTAACCGTACTTTCATGTTAGGACTAAATGTAACATTCTAAAAATAAACATCTTATGAAAACATATATTAAAACGACATTGACCATATTGATGTCAGGCATGCTATTCAGTTCCTGCGAAGATCAATTAAACCAGGCCAATCCCAACCAAGCAACAGAAGATACTTTTTGGAAAGATGAAACCGATTTCAATCTAGCCTTGACCTCTTGCTATACTCCACTGAAGAATGCCCTAAACGGCGGTTATTATGGAACTCGCGGTGTAATGCTGAGAATAGCCCGAGCCGATGAAGTCGACTTCCGCAACGATATTTCGGATGTATATACAGTAAACCGTTTTACTAATAGTAATACAAACTCACTGACACAAGGCATGTTCTATCAATTTTACAATGCCTTGTACCGTACCAATTCCATTATGCAAAAACTGGAAGAAAAGAAAGAACAATTTTCTACCGATTTTCAAAATTCGGTAAAAGGAGAATGTCTTTTCATACGTGGCTTCTATTTATTCCAGTTAGCCAAAGAGTTTAAAGACGCCCCTCTCCGCCTGACAGCCTCCCAATCTCCCTCGACTTTCCCTTTAGCAAAATCATCACAAGCTGATATATGGGCACAAGCCAAAGAAGATTTAAAAACCGCTGCTTCCCTATTGCCCATAACGAATAAAATAGGAAAGCCTACACAAGGAGCCGCTTATGCCGCTTTGGGTAAAATATATGTCTATGAAGAAAATTGGCAAGAAGCGATAAACGTCCTCGAGCCTCTGACGCAGAATCCTTACACCTACAAACTAGTAGAGGACTTTAATTGGAATTTTGATGACACTCATGAAAACAATGCCGAAAGTATTTTCGAGTTATTGATAGAAGATGTGGGTGGAACAGATCTTTGGGGAGATGGAGAAAATATCAATTCCATCCAATCCAATACCCGCCCTAAAGAATATGCCGCTGCTGAAGTCGGAGGATGGTATGAAGCAAATCCTACCCAGCAAATTATGGATATCTTCTGGAAGGAAAAAGACAAAGACGGCAATTTTGATTATCGTGCCCGCTGTTCTGTGGCATGGGACTATGAGGGATGCACTTACTACCAAAGACCTTTCCGGGAAGTTTTTGCACAAGACAAGTGGAAAACATACTGGATTTTGAAATATCAGAACTGGAAGACTCAAAAAGATGAACCGGCACCTCCCAAGTCATTCATCAATGAAAGAGCCATCCGCTATGCCGATGTATTATTGATGCTGGCAGAAGCCTATATGAACAAAGGGGCTTTAGACACATCTATCGGATATATTAATCAAATCCGCCGACGCGCCAACCTGAATGACTATAGCGGCCCAATAACCAAAGAAGGGGTTTTTGAAGATCTGGTACACCAACGCGCCATTGAATTCTTTGTGGAAGGCGAACGTTTCTACGATTTACGCAGATGGGGATTGTTAGAGCAGACATTAAAAACTTGTGATGATACCCGCTATAAAAACTATCAGACTGGCAAATCCGGTAATATCAATAAGTTCAACTACTTCCCGATACCAGCCAAAGAACTTGACACCAATCCACTTTGTACGCCTAGTGAAGGATGGTAAATCAACAGGTATTAGCTTATATATAACATCAGTAAATTAGTTCTGGGGCTGATTGTTCTTCAAGCAACATTCAGCCTCTCTTTCTCTTCACACTAACCATGAAACGTATCCTTTTATTTGTTTGCATACAATTTTTCTTATTGGCATCTTTTGCCGGAGAAACCATAAATTTCTGTAAAGGCTGGAAATTCCATCTAGGAGATGCAGGCAAAGGAGCCTCTTCTTCCTCATATAACGATTCTCAATGGCGCATATTGAACATTCCTCATGACTGGAGCATAGAAGGCACTTATAAACAATTTGAAAACGGAACCGACTGGCAAAGCGGCTTCCTGCCTGCCGGAATAAGCTGGTATCGAAAAACTTTTACCATTCCTTCCAAATGGAAAAATAAAAAAGTACAAATCCTATTTGAGGGCGTATATCTGAACAGCGAAGTATGGATAAACGGTCATTGGCTGGGCAAACGTCCTAATGGGTATATCAGCTTTGTATATGATTTAACTCCATATTTGCAAGAAGGCAAGAACCAAATCGCTGTAAAAGTAGATCACAGCAAAGCATTAACCGGACGTTGGTATACAGGATCAGGAATATATCGTCCTGTATACCTGCTGGTCAGTAACCCCACCCACATTCCTTATTCCGGAATCCATTTCAGATCCAAGCTACAAAATAAGCAATCTGCCACCTACACCCTATCTATAGAAATTGAGACACAGGAGAAAAAGCCAATCAAAGTAAAAACATATCTACAAGCTCCCAACGGTAGCATAGCCGATACTTCTGAAAAAATATTTGTCCCATCTGCAGATTCTCTTTGCTTCCTGTCAGGGAGCATCAGGAAACCATTATTATGGTCGCCTGATTCTCCTAACGTCTATACACTTATATGCCAACTGACAAGAGATAACAAGATACTAGATGAATGTAGATTACCTGTAGGCTTCCGTCAATTAGAATTCAACCCGGTCAGCGGATTCCTGCTCAATGGCAAATCACTAAAGATAAAAGGAGTATGCGATCATCATACAGCCGGTGCTGTAGGAGCCGCCGTACCCGACGACCTACTTCATTATCGTCTCAAATTATTGAAAGATATGGGATGTAATGCGATACGCACCAGTCATAATCCCTTCTCTCCTGCTTTCTATAATTTATGCGATACGATGGGAATCATGGTACTAAACGAAGGATTGGACGGATGGAATCAACCTAAAGCCGCCGATGACTATGGAAATTACTTTGATGAATGGTGGCAAAAAGATATGACTGATTTCATAAAACGAGACCGCAACCATCCCTCTATCATTATGTGGAGTATCGGCAACGAAGTAACGGGAGCTACCCCCGAAATCCAACACAACCTGGTCAGCCTATTTCACCAACTGGACCCTGACCGCCCTGTCACTCAAGGAGGAACTGATCCTACTAGAGGTATGAAGACCGATTATCAAAAAAAATTCAACTATCTAGACATTATCGGCTTCAATGGAAATGGAGAAGAAATAGGAGAACTAGAACACTTCCACAAAAACTACCCAACACTTTGTGCCATTGCTACAGAGGTACCGCACACTTATCAAACCCGTGGCGTATACCGAAGCCAGACACAATGGAGAAGACGGGATTTCCCCGCTCCTTGGGAAAAAGGAAACATAAACTGGGAACAATTTAAACATCGGGTCTTTCCTATACCTGACCTGACGGAAAAAGAATGCTTCCCCGAAGAATCCGATTATCCCTATTATCAATCGTCCTACGACAATGCTTCTGTACGTATCAGCGCCCGTAAATCATGGCAACGCACCTGTTCTTTCCCTTGGTTAATGGGAGAATTCCGATGGGGCAGTTTTGACTATTTAGGTGAAGCCGAATGGCCTCAACGATGTGGCAATTTCGGTATTATCGACATAGCTGCCATTCCGAAAGACGCCTATTTCCTCTACCAAAGTTTATGGACCGACAAACCAATGGTACACCTTCTTCCGCATTGGACGCATCCGGGAAAAGAAGGAAAAACAATTCCCGTAGTCATTTATACCAACTGTGATGCAGTAGAGTTATTTATAAATAATGTATCTTTGGGCAGTAAACCTTATACAGGGGAGCAACTGATATGGTTAGTTCCTTATTCGCCCGGAAAAATAGAAGCCCGAGGCATAAAAAAAGGAAAAATCGTGGCAACAGACTGTTATCAAAGTGCAGAAGCACCTCATTCTGTCGCCCTTGCCAGTAACAAGTATTCTGTAAAAGCCGGTTCGGATGAAGTCATACGCATAGAGATCGACATAACAGATAAAAACGGAATTCCTTGTCCTTATGCCTCCAATGAACTCAGTTTCCACGTAAGTGGACCACTCCGGCTATTGGGGGTAGACAACGGAAACCCTACAGATATGTTTCCATACCAACAGCCCCACTGCCGTTGCTTTCGGGGAAAATGTGTAGTATTATTACAATCTGACGAAGAAAAAGGAAAAGGAACCCTGACTGTACAAGGAACAAAATTAGTAGAAAAAAAATTAATCATCGAAGTGATATGAAAAAAATTCTTTTATTACTCTGTTTATGCTTATTCATAGAAGAGGTTGCTTCTCGAGAATTAGACAAGACATTCCAGTTGCTTCCACAACCACAATCCATAGAACTGACTTCTGGAAAAGGAATCAATTATTGGGAGTTATCCTATATTCTGTCATCAGACACAACTTCCATCCCCATATTGGGAGATATGCTCAACAAACTTCCCCGTTGCCCACGAAAAGGGAAACCCATCCGGCTCCAACTCACCAGCCAGCATGTTCCTGCTTCTCCGGAAGGATACATGATGGAAATTAATGAAAAAGGAGTCTGTATATCAGCCAGAACCATGACAGGTATCTTCTACGGTTGCCAAACTTTAGAACAATTAATGGAAGACAGCCGGGATTTCAACATACTTATTCCAGCCATGCTAATCATCGATTATCCGGCCATTTCCTATCGGGCCGTGCACTTTGATGTAAAACATCATTTAGACCGCATGGAGTATTATTATCAGGAAATAGACAAACTGGCCCGATACAAAATAAACGCAGTTATTTGGGAGCTGGAAGATAAACTGCGTTATACCCGACGCCCCGAAATAGGTGCCCCCAATGCCATCAGCAAGCAGGAAATGCAAGCCTTATGCCGCTATGCCAAAGAACGGAATATTGAAATAACCCCCTTGGTCCAAGGTTTGGGACATGCCGGTTTTATTTTAAAACATCATTGGGAACTACGTGAAAACCCCGACAGCGACTGGGAGTTTTGCCCATCTGACCCTCGTACCTATGATTTGCAATTCGACCTTTACCGGGATGCTATCGAAGCCATGCCTTACAGCAAATACTTACATATAGGAGGAGATGAAATTACCGCCATAGGCATAGACCAACGCTGTAAAGCCACCGGAAAAACTCCATTTGAACTACAAATGATCTGGTTGAAAAAAGTATGCGATTTCGCAACAGCTCACAACCGCATTCCTATTTTCTGGGATGATATGCCATTAAAATACGGCGGTGTATGGGATTTGGTCAACAGTAATGAAACCCAGGATGAAATAGCAGCAAAATGGAACGATAAAAAATTGAATGAAAGCATCAAATTATTCCCCAAAGAATGTGTGTATATGCGATGGAACTACAAAGATGCCACCCAACCGGGGCATCAACGCATTTTACAATGGTATCATGACAAAGGACTGAAAGTAATGGGAGCTACCGCTGCTTCGTGTGGCAGTTCTCCATTTATACCGCGTGAAAATTCACTGGCCGGCTATATCAAAGGATTCAGCAAATTAGTTGCTCAAAATCAACTGGAAGGAATTTTGGCCACAGCATGGGATGATGGTTCCCCACACTCTGAAACGGTGTGGCGTGGATACATCGCACAGGGAGAATATGGCTGGAACCCAACAGCACGGACAGTCGAAGCCTTCAAAGCCGCACATGCCCAACGAGAATTTGGCTTTCATCCAAATGACAACCATATGGCTTTTCTGGATGAACTGGAACAAGAAGCATTTTTCTTTGATGATGCCCTGGTCAATTCGGGAAGGCGCAATCCGGCATGGGGAACTACTGATTTTACTTTAATCAGCCTACCGGATCCAGACGCACCGGGAGCATGGAGCCGTACCTACCAACAAAAAATAGCCCAAGCAAAGGTGGAACAAAAACGATATGAAAAAATATGCCAAGGCATAAAAGAGGCTAAACAACATGCTTTACGCAACCGCTATACATTAGAGGTATACGAACAGACAAATCACTTGTTCAACTTCCCTGTCCGTCTGATTCTAGCCTTGCACAACTATGATATCACTATACATGAACAAGACAAACAGACAGCATTGCAACAAATAAATGAAGTGTGCAATGACTTTCAGACCATGAGAAAACAATTGGAAGAGACCTATTCACAGACCCGTTTTATGGAACAACCTGACGGTTACATTGCTGACCAAAACCACCACAACCATCTTGCCGCCAAAACCAACAACAGCGACTGGTGGTATTATTATGAAATTCCAATGATAAGGAAGACAAGAACATGGATGAACTCTCAGACCGCCCGACAGAAAAACATTCCATAAGAAACAACGAATGAAACTTTAATATAAAAAATAATATGAACCTTATAATACAACACTACTTTATGAAACAACATTTTTTATCTTATCTCATCGCCCTGCTGCTATTTCCTCTCTATGAGATGCAAGCAGCCTACCAGCCTGAGTTTTCTACTGCCGGTTTCTATGAACTGGCAAACTCCGGACGTGAAGTATATTCCATGAATCCGGCATGGCGATTCCACAAAGGAACCGCTACAGGTGCGGAAACCACCGACTTTAATGACCAGGACTGGAAAGTGGTTTCCCTGCCCGACGGAATTGAATATGTACCGACTGAGGCCAGTGGATGTATCAACTATCAAGGTGAGGTATGGTACCGCAAACATTTCACTCCGGCAAATGAATTGAAAGGCAAAAAACTTTTCCTGCATTTCGAAGCTATCATGGGAAAAAGCAAAGTTTTTGTAAACGGCAATTTATTGACCGAACACTTTGGCGGATACCTGCCTGTAGTCATTGATGTCACCGATGCACTGAATTGGGGGACAGACAATGTGATAGCTGTATGGGCAGACAACAGCAATGACCCCAGTTATCCTCCCGGCAAAGCACAGGATGTACTGGATTATACTTATTTTGGCGGCATCTATCGTGACTGCTGGCTCATAGCCCATCGTCCGGTTTTCATCACCGATCCCAATTTCGAAAACGAAATGGCAGGCGGCGGGCTTTTCGTGGCATACGACAAAGTTTCCGACACTTCCGCAGAAATAATCCTGAAAGCCCATATACGTAATGACAGTAAAAAGAACTTCAAAGGAGTAGTAGAATATGAACTTCAGCAACCCGACGGCACACAAGCCGCATTTCTGAACGATGTCATTCAAGTACGTCCGGGCAAGGCAGTCACTTCAAAAGATAAAATAACGTTGAAGTCTCCTCTGCTTTGGAGCCCTGAAACGCCTACGTTATATAACCTGATTGTCCGTATCCGCGACAATGAAGGAAATGTAGTGGACGGCTACCGCCGCCGTATCGGTATCCGCAGCGTAGAATTCAAAGGAAAGGACGGATTCTGGCTGAACGGCAAACCTTATCCAAGCCCGCTGATTGGCGCCAACCGCCATCAGGATTTTGCCGTAGTAGGCAATGCCGTTGCCAACAGCATTCATTGGCGCGACGCTAAAAAGCTACGCGACACAGGTATGAAAGTCATCCGGAATGCTCACTGCCCTCAAGACCCCGCCTTTATGGATGCATGTGACGAACTGGGGCTGTTCGTCATTGTAAACACACCGGGATGGCAATTCTGGAATGACGCTCCTGAATTTGCACAACGGGTTTATAGCGATATCCGCAACCTGGTACGGCGTGACCGCAATCACCCTTGTGTATGGTTATGGGAACCTATCCTGAATGAAACCTGGTATCCGGCAGACTTCGCCAAAAATACCCTCGATATTGTCAATCAAGAATACCCTTATCCGTATTGCTATTCCGGTTGCGACAGCGAAGCACGGGGACATGAGGTATATCCGGTACTCTTCACTCATCCGGCCAATGCGGACAAGGATTGGGCCATCAAAAGCCTCGACCCTAAAATAACCTATTTCACCCGCGAGTGGGGAGATAATGTAGACGACTGGAATTCGCACAACTCCCCCAGCCGTGTGGCACGCAACTGGGGGGAACAGGCTATGCTCATCCAGGCACAGCATTATGCCGCCCCCCGTTATCCTTTCACCTGTTACGATGTACTCTGCCGTACTCCGCGCCAACACGTCGGCGGCTGTTTGTGGCACTCGTTCGACCACCAGCGCGGCTATCATCCCGATCCCTTCTATGGTGGTGTGATGGACGTATTCCGTCAACCCAAATATGCTTATTATATGTTCAAAGCCCAGCGCTCGCCCGAAAAACAAGACCGTCTTTTCGAAACAGGACCGATGGTGTACATCGCCCATGAAATGACTCCCTTCTCACCCAAAGACGTTACTGTGTACTCCAATTGTGACGAGGTGCGGCTTACTTATAATAAAGGTGGCAAGACATGGACTTACACCAAGCCAGCAACAAAAGAAGGAATGCCCTCACCCGTTATTACATTCAAAGATATATACGACTTCATGATAGACAAAAACATGTCTATGAGAAAGAAGAAACAGGACGAGGTGTTCCTACTGGCCGAAGGCATCATAGATGGAAAAGTAGTTGCCACGCACGAAGTACGACCGGCCCGGCGTCCCGAGAAAGTGCTACTTTGGGTTGACAATGAAAACACCGACTTAAAAGCTGATGGCTCCGACTTTGTAACCGTAGTAGCCGCCATAGCCGATAAAAACGGGAACATCAAACGTCTGAACAACTATTATGTGAAATTCCATGTAGAAGGCGAAGGACGTATTTTGGGCGGAGCGAATATACTGGCCAATCCGGCTCCGGTAAAATGGGGAACAGCCCCCGTGCTGATACAATCCACCTTGAAGCCGGGTAAAATCAAAATCACTGCCAGCGTATTGTTCGAAGGCTCGCAAATGCCTGCCAGCGCAGTGTTGGAATTAGAAAGCAAGCCGGCGGCTCATCCTCTCATCTACACCGAAAGTGAAGCTGCGCTGATTTCCATGAACAGCGACTCACCTTTCGGGCAATCAGCCGCCAAATCGGCTTCCGAACTGGAACAGGAACGTTTGCTGAAAGAACGGAATGCACAAAAGCTGAAAGAAGTGGAAAAACAGCAAGCTGATTTCGGTGAAAAGAAGTAAACCTTTCCATCCGGTGTGGGGAAGAGGCAGAAAGAGAAAAGCAATTCAAAGCCTCTTCTACTCCATCCCCACAAGGGATGGAACAAAATGAAAAAACTAAAATACAAATCACCCATGACATATAAGTTAACCGTTACAACCCTAGCACTAACTGCCATAACCTCCACTGTAGCAGCCACTCACGCCAAACCAGACACGGAACATCCCCATATCGTATTGATTTTATGCGATGATATGGGATTCTCTGATTTATCCTGCTACGGAGGAGAAATACATACTCCTAATATAGATTATCTGGCCGAACAAGGCATACGTTTCAGCCAATTTAAAAACACAGGACGAAGCTGCCCCAGTCGTGCCGCCTTACTCACCGGACATTATCAGCACGAAGCGGAAATGGGATGGATGACCGCGGTAGACGAACATCGTCCGGGGTATCGGGGACAGATTTCGGATCACCTGCCCACCCTTGCCGAAGTACTGCGCGACCAAGGCTATGCCACTTACATGAGTGGCAAATGGCATGTTACCTTAGATGCGGCCTTTGAAACCCCCAATGGAAGTTATCCAGTTCAACGGGGATTCGACAAATACTACGGCTGCCTGCATGGAGGGGGAAGCTATTACAAACCAGATCCCGTTTATCATAACCTGCAACGGATTACCGAGTTTCCGGATGATTATTACTATACCACTGCTATCACAGACTCTGCCGTTAGTTTTATCAAACAACATCCCACGCAGACTCCCATGTTCATGTACATAGCACATTACGCACCTCACTTGCCCCTACAAGCCCCTCAAGACAAGATAGATGCTTGCCGTGAGCGCTATAAAGCCGGCTACGATGTTCTACGCCAACAACGTTTCGAACGTCAAAAAGCCTTAGGGCTGATAACGCCGGAAATGGTTCTTCCAGTCTTCCAAAAAGAATTTCCGGACGGTAAACGACCCGCCTGGACCGAACTTACTCCACAGCAGCAAGAAAAATGGATAACCGATATGGCTACCTATGCCGCCATGATCGAAATCATGGACAGCGGCATAGGAAAGGTAATACAGACCTTAAAAGACAAAGGAATGTATGAACATACCCTGTTTCTGTTTATGAGCGACAACGGCTCTACCAGTGAAGGGGGATTCATCAAACAGCTGATGGCTGATTTAAGCAATACCCCCTATCGCAGTTACAAACAATGGGTATTCCAAGGAAGAACCAGTTCCCCTCTCATCCTTACAGACGGAAGAAGCAAAAGCCAGACAGAAAAAGGCAGTATCTGTCGGGAACCCAGTCATATAATTGATATTTTTACCACCTGCCTGGATATTGCTTCCGCACATTACCCCGACACGTTTCACAATCAAAAAGTGAAATTGGCCGGAACCAGTCTCCTGCCGGCTATACGAAAACAGAAAATACAGCCGCGCGATCTTTTCTTTGAACATCAGACCTCATGCGCCATCCTGTCTGACGGTTGGAAACTAGTACGTGCCAACGGCAGACAGCCTTGGGAATTGATTCACCTCACCACCGATCCTTTTGAGACACAAGATCTTTCCGAACAATTTCCTTTAAAAGCAAAAGAATTAGAAAACAAATGGACACGATGGGCAGAGCAACAACACGTTTATCCTTTTGAATACCGTCCATGGACAGAACGAATCAATTATTACCAGTCACTATATCCCGATCAAAAAGGCAAAGAAAACTAAAAAGTTTCCATAAAAATCCCTGTTTAAATTTTCATTCATACAATTCCCTTCATTCAAAACAACAAAAAACTATGATTTTCAATGAGAATTTAAACAGGGAGACAATGAACACCCCTGCCATCTCCTCAAATTTCCCCTTATTCCACTAATTTATCGAAAAAAAATCAGCTTTCGCCGAATAGATTAGAAAAATCGGCCGAGAACATTTACCTTTGCTGTCTAAAATTAAATAATAAATACCATTCAAGTTTTAATCATAAAACAGCAAAACGAAAACGATGATGAAAAAGACAACAACTATTCTCTGTTTGGGCATCGCTCTATGCATGTTGGGGTGTAGCGATGACGACGATCAAGTTACGACAACCTCCACCGTTCCTTTTTCTCTCACAGCATCTCTGTCTCCCCGTTCTTCAGATGCAGAGGATACAGGCATCCTGCAAGGCAACTGGGACGCCAACAGCCAACTGGCCGTAATAAAAACCGGTTCCAGCGGCGTTCCCAAAAGCATTCTCACAAGAAAAACCGACTCTTCTGACACCTTTACGGGCAATCTTTCGACACTGGTAAAGAATGAGAATGAAATTGCCGTATTTTACCCGGCGGCAGCCATCACCGCGAACAGCAGTGACACCCTGACCCAAACCCTCAACCTGAGCGGACAGGACGGAACACTGGCAGGTATAACAAATTATGATTACTTATGGGCACAATGTAAAGCCGGCATGAACGAAACCACAGGCTCTTCCGCCTGCGAAATGACCAGTTTGGTCACTATCGGTAAATTCCAGTTCACCGTCAACGGTGGCAGTCCTTTGAACAACATCACAAGAATTACCATAACCGCCACTGCCGGAACCCTCTACTCCAGTGCCGTTATGAAACTAAAAAACGGAGAGTTCAGCAGTACCCAAACAGGAAATATCACTATTAAAAACAAAGCCGGTATTTCCGGAACCACCTACATCTCCTTCTTCCCTTCCGAAGCACAGTTGCATTTCACTCTTGTTACCACCACCGGTGAAGTGTATGAGGCAGCTACTTCGACAACCATCAAATTGGAGAAAGGCAAAGTATACGAAGCTCCGGCACTCACTTGCACTCTTTTACCTTCTGCCAAGGTAGGCGATTATTACTATAGCGACGCTACTTTCTCCAGCGAGAAGAATGAGAATAAAACCTGCATCGGTATTGTCTATGCCCTGGATGATGCGGACGGCAATCTCTCGCCCACCCTGTCCACTTCTCCATTCGGACGCATCGTGGCATTAGGCGACAACCAGTCCAGTACCAAATGGATCAGCAAAGCAGAAGATATAGAAGGCATCGAAAACTATACCACCGCCGACGGCACATTGACAAGCGGTGTCCTCCCTTATTATAACGGAACCGCCGATTCTTTCTTCTCCGATAAGGACGAGGAACGCATCAAGGGGGCAACCATTCATGTTGAAACCGGACAACCTGCCACCTGGGTGTCAGAAGGAGCCATCAGCGACTTCAATGGAAAGGCTCACACCGCCTACCTCGGTAAAAGTTCTTCCAGCTACCCGGCAGGAGGCTACTGCTACCAATACAGTACCAGCGGCAAATCGGCAGGTGAATGGTATTTACCGTCGGCAGGCGAGTTGACTTTGTTGTGGGAACTTCAAAAAGCCGGAATCATTTGTAAAGACAAACAAGATTGTTTCAATGATTTTGCACGCAAAGCGTACTGGTCTTCTTCCGAACACTCGGCAGAATCCGCCTGGCATCTGAATTTTGTAAGTGGTGCGATAGTTGCTAACAGTAAAGCCAGCAACTACGCCACACGCCCTGTCGCACAATTCTAAAGGTCCGATGGAGGCACAGCAGTTCCCATTGGCTATAAATGGTTGACAAATTGATTGTAAAGCCCGGTCCGTTCACCACCAAACGGACCGGGCTTCTTTTTTTTCATATTTTCCACTCTTCCTTTATCAACCCGGACATTTTCCGATCTTTGCAACACACTAATTCTTATGCCCATGAAAATACGCCCCACCTGTAAATTACAAGCAATCATGAAGAAAGCGGAAAGATTGGCAACAAGCATGGGAACCAGCCTGAAGAGATGTAACGTATCATCGCCCGCAAACTGAACATGCCCGTATAGAAAATGTATGGCATGGTTACTTTCTATACGTTCTTTGCCATGATCCCCAAAGGAAAACATCCCATCTCCGTATGCATGGGAACGGTCTGCCGTTTACGCGGCTCCGAAAAACTACCGGAAGAATTTAAACGGATATTGGGAATAGAAGCAGGAGAAACAACTCCCGATGGCAAGTTCTTTCCGGACTGTCTGTGGTGTGTAGGCGCCTATGGATTGCTCCCTGTAATAATGATAAAAAGTCTATGACCGACTGCAACCTGTGGATATGGAGAAGATTATTGAAGACTTGAAATGAAATGCAATCCTTTTTTCTTATTATTAAAATCTTTCTTTTTAATCATTAAGCGTTTTCTTCCTTTTATGTTCTATCTCCCAAGCTTGCGGAGTTAACTCCATAGCCTTTGGAGTTATCTCCATAAGCTTGGGAGTTAACTCCAAAGGCTATGGAGATAGAACACATCCTTTCAAAAAGGCTTACTCTTACGGTCAAAAAGAATTAGCTATTCCTATACTATCTAAAGTTAAATGAGGAAAAGCCGCATAAACAACGAATAATGCAAAAGTTTGATAAACCGGTGAAAGAATACCACAAGATATCAGAAGAGTTCCCCGTTTTCCAAACAGATGGAAAGCGGGGAACTCTTCTGCATTAATAAATGCATTCAGTTTAAACAGGTTATAAAAACAAGTATAAACTATTTTATAATGAAACGCAGACAAGTTATTCTTTATCCTTGTCTGCCGGAAGCCTTTCTATCCGAACTCTGCCTGCCTTGCCCTTGTCTGCTTTGAGCCTGTTTCTTCCTGCGCCAATAATCACCATTGCTTTTGCTGCCCCGGTACACCTTATTGGCTTTTGCTTTTTCTTTCAGTTCTTCGGTCTTGCCGGCCTGCGCTTTTTCCCCTTCCACGGTCACCCAAGGATGGTCTTTCACAACAGGAATCTGTAGTCCTATCAGTTTTTGGATATCCTTTAAATAAGGCAATTCTTCCGATTCACAAAAAGAGATGGCTATTCCGTCGTGTCCGGCACGCCCGGTACGACCGATGCGGTGCACATAAGTTTCCGATATATTGGGCAGTTCATAGTTGATAACGTGAGAAAGCTGGTTCACATCAATGCCTCTGGCTGCAATATCTGTGGCTATCAGCACTCTTGTGGTATGATCCTTGAAGTTTGTCAACGCCCTTTGGCGTGCGTTCTGCGATTTGTTTCCATGAATAGCTTCCGCCCCGATCTCACTCTTGTTCAAAATCCTCGCCAATTTATCCGCACCATGCTTGGTACGGGTAAAAATCAACACTGACTCTATCTCAGGATTCTTCAGCAAATGCAGCAACAAGTCCTTCTTTTCCTTCTTCTCTACAAAATAAACACTCTGCCGGATAGTATCAACAGTAGATGAAACTGGAGTCACCTCTATCTTCTCCGGATTAGTCAACATGGAATCTGCCAGCTTCTCTATTTCAGAAGGCATGGTAGCCGAGAAAAACAAAGTCTGTCGCCGGGCAGGAATCAGTTTCAATACTTTCTTGATATCGTGTATGAAGCCCATATCAAGCATACGGTCTGCCTCATCCAATACAAAATACTCCAACCCCTTCAATGAAATACAGCCTTGCGACTGCAAATCAAGCAAACGTCCGGGAGTGGCAATCAATACCTGCACACCTCGTTTCAAAGCATCAACTTGCGCCTTTTGGGGCACTCCACCGAAAATGACGGCATGCTTCACTCCGGTATATCCGGCATATTGGTCAAAGTTCTCGCCTATCTGTATAGCAAGCTCACGCGTCGGGGTGAGTATCAATGCTTTGATACCTTTTTTATGGTCTGATTGATAAAGTCGTTGTATAAGGGGGATAGCAAACGCTGCTGTTTTTCCTGTTCCTGTCTGGGCGCATCCCAGCAAATCTTTACCTTTTAATAATACAGGAATTGCTTGTTCCTGAATGGGGGTCGGCGTTGTATAGCCGGTTTGTTGTAAAGCCTTCAAAATAGGCTCTATAAGATCTAATTCTTTAAATGTCATGTGAAATAATTAAATTGGGCCTCACGGCCTGTATCTATTTTATGGGAACAAAGGTACAGTAATGATTCTGCCCGAAAGTATTTCCGGGCAGACTTTATGGTTATTTAACTAGATAGTTCCTGTTTGATCCATTGAATAGTTCCATCATAAGAAAGAAGATGCTTCACACTTACCGCCCATATCATATCGTAATCTACGTAACTCTACTTACAGAACAAATAAACATTTCCACCAAAGTCCGAAACCACCAATGCATTACCCGACAGGGCTACCGACCCGAACATAGGAGCTCCTGTAGCATGTTTCCATACCACCTTGCCATCCTCTTTATTAATTCCGTATACCGTACCGTCCGAAGCGGCTACATAAACAATATCTCCCGCCCATACCGCACTGGTTTCAATCGTAGCGGAAGGCTGACGGCTATAAGGACAGGTATAAACCAAAGCATCCCCCACAGGACAAGTCCATTTTTCTTCCAATGTCTCACTATCCAAGGCTATCAGCCCTTTCTGTGCAGAACCAAAGATAATCTCCTTGTCAGTGAGTAAAGGAGTAGAAGTAACGTCCACATTATAAGGTAATGGTTTACGGACTATTACTTTTCCGGTAGCAGCCTCTAATATAAAGAAAGACTTATCTGAGATCAGATACAACAAGGCACCATGCATGGCAGGAGATGCTCCCCGATTACGCAAGCCGTTATCGCTGACCGCCCAAAGTTTCTCACCTGTTTTGGCATCATTGCCGTAAAGGGCATTCCATTGTGCACCGGCAACCAGCAGGTTGTTACCCAAAGTCAGCGTGCTCGTAGTCCCTTCTCCTTGTCCCCAGCCTTCATTTTTCCAAAGTTGTTTGCCCGTTCGGGCTTCAAAAGCACAAAGCCCCTTTCCGGTTCCCGCATAGACCACTCCTTCACCGGCCACCAGTCCGTCAATAAGGGCCGGCAAGCCATTTACGGGCAATTGCTTTTCCCAACACAATTTGCCGGTTTCGGTATCAATGGCATACAAAAAGCCTTGGGCATCCTGGGCAAACACGATGTCACTATCAACCGCAATGGAGTTTTTAATAGAATTACGAACAGGACAACTCCAAAGAATTGTACCGTCCTTCCCATTCAAAGCATACACATGGCCTACACCTTTCAGATCCTCATCCACAGAGGCAACAATTACTTTTCCCTTGTGTATCAGTGGAGAAGTCATATAAAGATTAGCTCCGACATTGTTAGTCCATGCCAGCTGCAAAGGCAAATTCAATGGAGCGGAAACGGGGGCGGAATGTTTCGCATTGCCTGACAGATTATCCCAGTCAGCAGAAAACAAAGGAACGGCCTTTTCAGTCCGGCAGATAAAATGACTTTCTGCTTCAGCTATCTCTCCGTTATTAAAACGGGCTGTTACCCGCAAAGTAAGTTCCTTACCCACATATTTATGAGACAAGGGAAGCTCCCCGTTCCATGACCAGTCAGTACTTTGCAGCAATCGCTTGTTTTTCAGCACAGGTTTCCCGTCGGCCAGACAAGTATAGAGCACTTCTCTCACCGGCGACACGGAAGAATACACATTGACAGCCACCGGAAGGACACCCGAAGCCATTACTCCTGCAGGCGAAGCGATACAGATATTCTTGTCCAAATAGGTATAACGGAGCTCGGAAGTGAAATCTCCTTTACTATCTACGTGCATCACACGAAAAGCAGTAGTGGAATGATCTATGCCTCCTTTATCCAATGAAGAGGTACAAACACTGTAAACATCTCCCTGTTTCTTCATATAGTTAATATGCCAATGACCATATACCCATGCTTTCAAGTTGTACTCATTCAGATTAATGCTTCCGGCATTCTTGCTCTTAAAAATAAAGGTATCTTCGTATGTCAGCAAATCATGATTGAAAACAACAACAGGAGTTCCGGGGCGGATATGAGCCAGGTCGTTCTTCAACCAACGACAGACGTCATCGGAAGTATAGCCTGGAGCATGGTCTCCTCCGGGCATCGGCGTAACAACATAGTGCACATTACCTGCATCAAAAGAATAATATACCGGCCCATAAATGCTTTCAAAAAGTTCTTCGCCATACTTCCCCTTTACCAAATCATGATTTCCGATACAATAAAAGACAGGACAGTCCATATTTTCCGTATTCATCAGTTTGATATGAGCCTTCAAGCCTTTTTCATAGCAGATATCCCCGGTATGAATGATAAAAGCCGCCTGTTCATTCCTGGCATAGTCATGCACATTATTCACCCAGTCTGCATGATTTTCCGTATTAAATATCTCTGTATCAGTAATATGAATATACCTGTGGGAGCCGTCTTTACGAATCCGTCCACTGTAAGGGATCAAACCGAAATCATAACCGGACTGTTTCTTTTCTATTTTATGATAATGACGGTTAAATGTTTTATACCCCGAAGGAGTGGTAATGAAAATAAAACGTTCACGCTCATGACCGGGTAAAGTAAAACTACCGTCGGCAGCCGTTTCAACCACATTCAAGCCATCGGATACTTTGATGCCCGCCAGCGGTTTTTCACTTTGGTCAAATACGCCATTCTTGTTTTTATCTACATATACATGGCCCGTGTAAGCAGCCATCACCGGCATTGCGGCCAACATCAGGCACGATAATAAAAAGGTCTTTTTCATGAATATCTATTTTTATCAACTCTTATTTTAATCAAGTTCGAATTTCGAAAGGACAAAACCATGATCTGAAGGATAGAAAAAATCTTCTCCTTTAAAAGTAAAAGTTTTACCCAAACTATTGTCATAACACTCAGATGCTATCGCCTGAATGGTTTTTCCCTGATAATAAATAAAATCAATGCGGTCCATACGACACTCGGTTTCCAACGAATCCGCATCTGTCAGCCACGTTACTCCCAGATTGGCCACCGGATTGGGGTTCATCTCACGGAAACTATCTTTAAATCCCGCCTCTTCCATAGCAATGGAAACAGGCCAATCCACCACTGCACCACCATGAAGATACAGGTTACGGGTAGCTTCCGTCCAATCCAGATGAGAATGCACGTTAAAATCACCGCCCATTATAAAAAGACGTTTGGAAGCTTTGACAAAGGCTTTGGAAAATTCGACATTCATACGCCTAACCACTTTTCAAAATCTTCTT
>ENA-USZK01000407-USZK01000407.1-human-gut-metagenome-genome-assembly--contig:-NODE-407-length-24028-cov-30.334266_pt1 | contig 24028 bp, 21 predicted proteins | sample MGYA00250043_ERZ773534 | MGnify/ENA primary metagenome ERZ773534 (study PRJEB29103, sample SAMN06112056) | human gut metagenome | biome: human gut; feature: ankylosing spondylitis patient; material... | reverse complement strand
ACCGGAGATTCAGAACATCATCCAGTTCCTGGAGAGTTCAGAGAAGGGTGTCATCACTAAGATGTAAAGATTGTGTACTGTGCATCTGCCTGCTATCGGAACAGCAACGTGCTGTTGCTCTATGCAGCAACCATTGCAGAACCGGAAACCGAATGGATTTTATCACAGGCGTTACAGGATGAAAAGATTGTAGGATTGCCGAAATGCCTGCCGGAACGGCAGATGGTGTTCTGTCAGGTGACGAATTCCCAGCAGCTGCATCGGGGTGCATACGGCATTTTAGAGCCGGATGCAGCTTGTCCGCCCCTCGAACCGCTGCCGGAAACAGGCTGTGTTTGTTTAGTTCCGGGGCTGGCATTTGACCGGGCAGGGTATCGTCTGGGCTATGGCGGTGGCTATTATGACCGATTTTTGCAGCAGCATCCGCAGTTGATTCGGGTCGGTTATTGCCCGTCGATGCACGTTGCAGAAACTTTACCGAGAGAAGAAACTGATTGCCCCGTGCAATATTTAATCACAGAACAGACAGAGGAGGAATTGTATGGATCAGGAACATAAGACCGGCTCGCAGGAACGAGATGCCCTTTTACGGGAGATTCTCGATGATACTAGCCCGAACCGTCCGGCTGCAAAACCACCGCAGCGTCCGCCTGTTTCTCATGCAGCGGAAGAAGAACCCGTTCCAGTGGTTTCTCACGCTGCGGAAAACAGTGCACCCGTTTCCCATGCAGCACCTACACCCGCTCCAGAGCCAGCAGCACCACCGATTGACCCACGGGATGCCGACCTGCCAGAACCCGATTGGAACATTGGCAGCACACAGGCATTTCAGACCAATACGGGCGGAAAACATGCTGCTCCGGTAAAGACGTATTCTGCTGCGGAAACGGCACAGCTCTATGAAGATTTAGACGGCATCAGTCAGCAAGAGCCAACACCAGTACCGCCACAGCAGCAGAAGAAAAAGAAGAAAAAGAAAAAACGGCGGAAGGGCAGAGTGCTGTCCGCATTGATTATTACGTTTGCAGTCATTGCGGTTTCCGTTGTGGTTTCCGCTTTGACCATGACATTTGGTCGGGACTTGCTTGGCATTAATAACGATACGAAAACTCGTATTGTAAACATTCCGTCCGGTTCGAATACAAGTGAAATTGCCGACATTCTGAAAGAAGCTGGCATCATCAGCCATCCGAAAGTGTTTACGTTCTTTGCAGGAAGAAGTGATAAAGATGGACAATTCACCGCTGGCGAACATGAACTCCGTCCGGATATGGCGTATGAAACCATCTTTGAAGAATTGGCATCTCCAGCAATGAACGAAGCCGGAACGGTACAGATTGCATTTCCGGAGGGCATCAACCTGCGAGAAGCAGCTGATATGCTGGAAAGCACGGGCGTTTGCAAGGCAGAAGAATTCTTGGAATTTTTCAACAAGAATGCAAAATACGGCTATACGTATGAATCCCACCTGCCGAGCTTTGTCAATGAAAAATTCTATCCGATGGAAGGCTATTTGTTTCCGGACACCTATATTTTCTATGAAGATATGGATGTAGACTTGGTGTGCCAGAAGATTCTGGAGAACTTCAACAGTAAGATTACACCGGAATACTACGAACGAATGGACGAACTGAATCTGTCTTTGGATCAGACCTTGACGCTGGCATCCATGATTCAGGCAGAAGCCGGAACGGTGGATCAGATGACGAAGATTTCCTCTGTATTCTGGAATCGGTTGAACCATCCGAACGAATACCCGAAATTACAGTCTGACCCAACCACCAACTATGTGGAAGAAGTCATCAAGCCGAACATCAAAAAGGCAGATCCGGAACTGTATGCAGCGTATGATACCTATCAGTCGAACGGCTTACCGCCGGGGGCAATCTGCAATCCGGGCATGGATGCGATTCGGGCAGCCCTGTATCCAGCAGAAACGGATTATTATTACTTCTATTCCAACTTGGATACAAAGGAAACCTATTTCAGCCGTACCTTGCAGGAACATGAAACAATTATGGAAAAGGTAGAACGGACTCGCCAGCCAGCAGTGACCACGAAAGACAGCCAGGAAGAAACGCAGGTTGTCTTTGGCGTGGGAACGAGTGTTGCAACCGAGCCGCCAACGGATGAATATGGCAATTTATTGACGACCACAGAAACACAATCGGAAGAGAATGGGGAATAAAAAAAGCATGAACATCAGAAAACCAGAGGTATTAGCACCAGCAGGGGACTGGGAACGATTTCAGTTTGCCCTGCAATACGGTGCGGATGCCATCTATTTGGGCGGAAAGCAATTTACCATGCGGGCAGCACCGGCGAATTTTACGGCGGAACAGCTTGCAGCAGCGGTGCAGCTTGCCCATGCAAAGGGTGTCAAGGTCTATCTGACTTGTAACACCTTGCCACACAATGCAGACTTACCGCAATTCTTGCCCTATTTGCGAGAGATGGCAGAAACGGGTATTGATGCAGTGATTGTTGCCGACTTGGGTTTGCTGGCATTGATTCGGAAAGCATTGCCAGATTTGGAGATTCACATGTCCACACAAATGGGCATCGTCAACTATGAAACCGCAAATGCACTCTATGATTTGGGCGTGAAACGAGTTGTTCTGGCACGAGAACTTTCTCTCGAAGAAATCGCAGAGATTCGGGCGAAAACCCCAGCAGATTTGGAATTGGAAGCATTTGTCCACGGGGCAATGTGTGTATCTTTTTCAGGACGTTGCCTGCTGTCCGCCTATCTGACAGGACGGGATGCGAATCAGGGGGCTTGTGCCCAGCCATGCCGCTGGAAATATCGTCTGATGGAGGAAACCCGTCCGGGACAGTATTTTCCAGTGGAAGAGCATGACGAGGGAACGTATATCATGAATGCAAAAGACCTCTGCATGATTGACCACATTCCGGAGTTGTTGGCTGCTGGCGTGGATAGCCTGAAATTAGAGGGCAGAGCGAAGTCCTCGTATTATGTGGCAGTGGTGACGAATGCGTATCGTTCTGCTGTGGATGCTTATTTGCAGCAGCCGGAGGGCTTTGTCCTGCCGGAATGGATTCGGGAAGAAGTGTACAAAGTCAGTCACCGTGGATACTGCACGGGCTTCTTCTTTGGAAAGCCAGAGGCTGGACAGCGGTATACGGATAACAGCTATGACCGCAGCTTTGATGTCATTGCGATTGCAGACGACTGGCGGGATGGTATGCTATATGTGACCCAGCGAAATCGGTTCTTTGCAGAAGATACCGTGGAACTGCTTGCACCGGAACGGCAGCCGATTACCATTCCCCTGAATGGAAACTTGTTCGATGAAACAGGGGAACGAATCACCGTTGCCAATCATGCGATGATGGCATGTGCATTTCCGTGTCCGGTTGCAGTGCCAAAGGGAACAATTGTCCGGAAACGGGCAGAATAATGGCGAAGCAAAAGTCGACAGGTGCAGACGATGCACTTGCCGGCTTTTTTGTTTTCTACGGGAAATCACCTTGAAATTTGGACAGGTTGTTAAAAATAGGCGGATGTTGTTTGTGCAAGTTTCACATTTTTTTCAAGAGTCGTTTCATTTTTAAGTTTACTTTCAGAAACAGTCGTTACAATGAAAAACAGAAAGACAGCCATTCAGGTCGTGTAAACGGAAAAAAAGGAGCGATTACCTATGAAACAAGCAAAAAAACGGTTTGGCAGAGGTGCAGTTGCCAGCTTGTTCTGTGCAACAGTTTTAGCAGCCAGCCTTCCGGCATTGCCGGCAGCAGCAGCCTCCACACTGGCAGGTGATGTGAACTTAGACGGCAGCGTGAACCTCAGTGATGCGGTTGCGATGCAGCAATATTTATTACAGGAACGGACACTCTCCGCAGAAGCTGGAGCAAATGCCGATTACAATGCAGATGGCGTTTGCAATGTCATTGACTTGGCAATGATTAAGCGGACGGTTCTGGAAAGCAATCCGGTAACCAATACCATTGCAATTCATCTGAGCGACAGCGGCATTACCGTAGAAAATGACACAAAGGGCGTGACAAGTGTCAGCGGAAAGACCGTTACCATCTCTGCTTCCGGTTCGTATACCGTAGATGGCAGCATAGCAGATGGACAGATTCTGGTTAATATTCCGGATACCACTGCGGATGCCGATGATGTAGAATTGATTCTGAACAATGTCACGATGACTTCCTCTACAGGTGCACCGTGTATCTATACACAGTCGGCGGTAAAGACAAAGTTGACTGTTACCGGAACAAATGCCTTTACGGATACGGCAACAGCAGCCAATGTTGATACCAGCGGTGTTATTTATGCAGACGGCAAGTTGACAGTGACAAAAAATAGTACGGGTACGTTGCAGGTTACTTCTTCGATGAATGTTGGCTTGTATGCAACAAAGAACATCAACTTGAACGGCGGTACAATTCAGGTAGATACAGACGTAGACAGCACTTCGGATGCAGATGCAATTAAGACGAAAAAGACCTTGACCGTAGAGGGTGCAACCGTAACCGTTGACGCTTCCGCAGATGGCTTGAAGTCCACAAAGGAACTGGTCAACATTGTTTCCGGTAATGTTAGCGTAAAGGCTGGAAATGATGCAATACAGGCTGCAACCGATATCAATATCTCTGGCGGTATAGTCGTTGCAGGCGGTGACCGTGGATTCCGGTTGGATGACGGCGGAAAGCTGAATATCACGGGCGGTGATGTATTGGCAACAGCAACCGATTATCAGATCACCAACAGCACCGACAGTCTGGCAACGGTTGACCTCAGCGGCTGTACGCAGGGTGTCATGATGCTGGACTTTGCAGCAGAACAGGCAAAGAAGCAGCCGATTACCATACAGCAGAATGGGAACACTATTTATGAAATGACTACGAATAAGAAGTGCAGCTATGCCCTTCTCAGCGGCAGCGGCTTGACGGCTTCCGGCAGCTATACCACAGCGGTAAATAGTGCGGAACAGGGACATACGCCATCCGGCAGTACCACACAGGAAAGCACATTTGTGATGAGCGGAACAGCAACTGAATTTTATCAGGTTGCAGCAACTGGAACGGTTGTCACACCGACAGATGATACTGCTGTTGCAACGATTTCTTACAGCAACAGTGGTGTACAGCTGTTGAACGCTTCGGGCAAGGATGTTTCCGCCTCGAATAGCAGCGGTATCGCTGTAGACGGCAGCACCGTAACACTGACGCAGCCGGCAACGGTAGACGTTACTGGGGAAAGCAGCAATGCTCGCATCGTGGTCAATGTAGATAAAACCACATATGCAAATGGCGTTGTAGAATTGTGTCTGAAAAATGCAACGCTCAGCAATGCAACCGCAGCACCGATTTATGTAGAAGCGATTGGCAATGAAGTCGTTCTGAACAGTTCCAACGGAACAGTGAATACGATTTCAGATGGAACAAGCCATACCGATACTTATGTAGACAGCGATGGCGTTACCAATACCGTCAGCGGTGCAGTGTTCTCTCGAGATGACATGAAGTTGAAAGGCTCTGGTAGCCTGACCATCAACGGCAATACAGAAGATGGTCTGGTCTGCAAGAATGACCTGAAACTGTATAACGGAACGATTACGGTTACTGCAAAGGACGATGCAATCCGAGGCAATGACAGCATTACCATCGGCAACGCCTCTGCAACGGATTACAAGAATCTGAACGTAACTGCAACTTCTACCGCAGGCGATGCCTTTAAGACAAAAGACACCGATACCACCAGCGGAAAGGGTTACTTGACCATTAACGGCGGTACGATTCAGGCAATTGCTTATGCAGATGCATTCCATTCTTCGCAGACGCTGACTGTCAATGGTGGGGACATCAATATTCAGACCACTTGCCCAGCTTCTAACAGCAATACTGGCGGTTGGGGCGGATTCCCAGGCGGTGGCGGAGATGGAAACTCCGATCAGACAGACATCAGTGCAAAGGGCTTGAAGGCTGGCTGCACCGATGATAACAATAATACCATTGCGGGCAATATTACGATTGCTGGCGGTACGATTACGATTGATTCCACGGATGATACCACACAGCACCAAGCCCCATGGCGTGGGCAGCAAGAAGCATATTCTCAGTAGCAGCCGAAGCATCCTGAATCCAGAAGTCGCGACCGCCACCCTCTATCATTTTCTCGGTATCGCCACAAACCACAATGGCAAGGGGTGCCTTCTTTATCATCTTGGCATAAGGATTAGCATCGGCGAGAGCGTCGAGCAAGTCACGCTGGTCGACAACAACGAAGTGCCAGGGTTGTTTGTTCATTGCCGTGGGAGCTGCCATGGCAGCACGCAGCATTTTTTCTATTTTCTCCTTCTCTACTGGTCGCGTCTCATAGTCGCGTATACTGGTGCGAGTGGCGATATTGTTGAGCACCGCCTGCTCTGCATTCACCGTTTCCCCTTCGCTTGCCGACTTCTCGGTAGAGGATTCACCCGACACCAAGCGCACACCAAGCACTACCACAACTAATGCAAGCACAATATTTAATACTATCGATTTGTTCTGTAAATTCATAATTTAAAATTTCAAAATTCAACATTCAAAACTCAAAACTCAAAATTCAAAATTCCTAACTCCTCAAAAGGCTTCCCGTTGGGCATACGAATCTGCAATATGGCCGCGGCACCCATACCGAAAGGACGAGAAACAATACGGCAAACACTATTACCCACACCGAAGCCGAGGAGTATAGAAACGCCGTGAACAGCTCGTAGTCCATCCATGCGGTCCACGTAGCGGTTAGCATGAGCACCATAAGCACTCCCCACAGAACGTTGCGGAACACGTTGAGCGCTCTGTTCAAGCGGGGCGAGATTCGGGGTTTGCGTCGAATGAGTTTGCCAGCAAGTTCCTGAGCCGAACCAAACGGACACATGTGGGCACAGTAGTGTCCTGGTCGACCTGCCAAAGGATAAAGCATAGCCACCACTACCATCAGCAATGGGGCTGCAAGTGTGGCGAGTGTGGCAAGGTTTATGCCTCCCGAGAAGAGTCGCATGAGCATGGTGTAAGAAACGAATGTGCCAGTCCACAAGCCGAGAACAATGACGTTGAGAACCAACTGCACATAATGCCAACGGCGATTCTTGACAAACAGCGGAACCACAGCACCCATCAACACCACTATCAAAGCCACGATGCCGCCAAGAGTAAACCCACCAGACGAGACAGAAGACCCCGACACATCTACAGAACCAGTGGCATCGGGCGCATTGCCGAGCGTTGCATGTTGCTTGGCATAGGCGAGTCCACGCTGCACATTGGCTATGATGGCACGCGACGAGAACGTTGCTCCCGTCACACCATCCACCTCCATTGCCGTAGCCTCATCAATGGTCTTGCCCTGCCATTGAGCAAAGATAGCAGAAGCATGATTGAAGAAGTCGGGCGTTTCGGCATTAGGCTCTGCCACAATGCTGTCCACCACCCCACTCTTGCTTACATAAATGCGCAGCGGAACCGGTCCGCCATATCCCTGCACGTCTTTGGCAAGCAGGCGTGTATTCACAACTATTGTGCCATCGGGATTCACCGACATGGTGTCGTTGCCTAATGCCACGGCATCAGTCATGGTATGCGCGTGGCGCAGGTCGATGCCGAATATCCTGCCGTCGCGCACTATTGCCGCAGCCGAGAGTATCAGCACTACAACCACAAGCGATAGCAGAGCAGGAATAAAGTTTTTGTTTTTCGCGTTTTGCATATTTAATATCAATTTGTTTTATTAAGTATGTGTTCATATTTATCTTTATATATGAGCGGCAATCAGTAGGAGGGTATGGCATCCCTGCCATACCCACTCTGCCATGATTGTACAGCCAATTTAGTGGGTATGGCAAGGATGCCATACCCTCCTACTATATGTATGAACTGTTACTTATTGTATGCAAAAATAACAAAAAAGGAAGAACAATCCAAATATAAAAATGTTTATTAACGCAATATGGGGGTGTGGCAAAACTCATAAAATGAGATGCCACACCCCCATATACTGCTGTCTTGCCACGTTCATTCCACAAGACTACGTGGCTGACTATTCTCCATAAATAAATCCATCTTCGTCAGGCTCCGGATCGTTTCCCGATCCAGGTCTACCTATTGGAATAGTTTCTGTCGACCCTGCCATAATTCCTACAGCATCGATAGCGATAACATTGATTTGGGGCTTATGATACTTTTTCTTTTCCATATTGTTTTTATTTTTTTCGTTATTAATTATGTTTGTTGATTTAACTTTCAATAGTTCTGTTATTTTATGATTATCTTCTTAGTCTTTCCCGACTTCATGCGCACGATGTTTACGCCGCGCTGTGGTTCGTCGAGACGCTTGCCGCTGAGGTCGTAGTATTCTGCTTCGGCATCGTTGAGGGCATCAATAGCGTCGATGCCAGTAGTAGAGCCGTCGATGCGCATGCTGAGTTGAGCAGGTGCGTTGGCAGAAGTGCCGTCGAGCCAAGCGCGGAATGGACCAACCTTGACGGCAGTAACCGAACCCACCCCTTTCAATTTCTCTACATTCCAGAAGCAATCTTTGGCAATGATATAACCGTCGGCAACGTCCTTGGTCCAGTAAGTGCCGCTGAAATTCATGCCGCCCACGGGTTTGCCATCTATTGCCATTTTCAACGCTGCCTTGTTAGCGCCAAATGTCAGCTCTGCTTCGCTGCCGTTGCGCTTTACCACGCATGGAGTTCCGGCAGCCACTTCGCCATTGAGTTGTTTCAATACAAGTTCCTCGCCAGTCATATTGACGATGGAATACAGACGGTAAGGCTTGTTGCCAGTCAGCTTCAATGGGTACGGCAACACGAGTGTGCCCCAGTTGCTCGTCATTACGCGAGTGTAGGATATTTCATTAACTGTGCCACTTGCCTTATCGCTAATATATGAGTCGTCGCTCAAACTTACTGTCTTTTGTGCACCAATGCTTTTTGATATCCCTTCAGGCAACGACTGGAACTTGATAGTTTTAATCTTGTTACAATCAGAAAAAACATAATCATTTATTTTTTTCAATGATTCAGGTAGCGTTATTTGTGACGGGTTTTCCGAATCCCCATTTAGAGCTGTGCATAAATTAAATGCTAACCTTCCAATTTCCTTTACCGAGGCAGGAATAACAAGATTTCCTGAAAGACTTTTACATCCATAGAAAGCCTGGTCGGGGATTACACTCAGAGCATTTGGCAACGTAAGTTCTGTAAATCCCTCACATCCTTGGAAAGCCAATCCCCCGATAGTTGTTAATGAGTTGGGCAATATCAGAGATCCCTTAAATCCTGAACAACCATAGAAAGCGTAGCTCCCTATTGTTTCCAGTTTATTTGACAGCGTTAGAGTGCCATTGAATCCAGTGCAATAGCCAAAAGCACTGTTGCCAATCTCTTTTACCGAATTAGGTATGACAAGGTCTCCTGTAAGACTATTTTTTATATAGAATGCATATGCAGGAATTTTTGTAATCGGAGCGTCAAACTCTATCACGCACTTGCCATCAACAACACTATGCGCCACGATGTTTGCACCAAATTGACCTGGATTATTTATCTTATTCACAATCTTGCCATCGGAAGTCGTGTAACGGAAGAAACTATGATTACAGATTTGGCAGACATCATCGGCGTTAGGCTGATGTCCAGTGGCAACAACTGAAGTGGTAAGGCCGCAAATAGTGTCGGATGCAGTGAATTGTCTGGGTTGGAATGTCACATCATAGGTAGCCGAGCAATTATACTTTTTCTTTTCTATATCAAAATTAAAGAAGTTATCATTATACACCATGCCACCAATTTTCTCGCGTTTGCCATTTTCGCACTTGTATATTTTCCAGCTGCCTTTTTTAGATGCCAACCCATTATAGTTCTGAATCTTCCACGACAATCTCATTTTACTGCTGTCAAAAGACCTCACTTTCAATTTAGTAGGACGAACGTATCCACCGATGGTGTTGTCGAGTGACACGTATTCGGTTATAGGATGTGCTCCACTATGGTCTTGCCATAAGCCTCTCACGCTTATTTTATGGCCGTAGTAGGGAAAAGTATTGTCAAAGGAAAGCTTCAATTCGATAGTGCACCACCGTGCCGCTTGGGTGCCTTTCCCGTCATTTTCGCTATATTGATAAATTTGCAGATTGGAGAATTGTGCTGTGCCAATATTTTTAAAGTTGAACGAAATACTTCTTTTGTCGCTTACTGGACCAGAAGTAACATAACTTTCCATCTCGTATGCTCCAGCATTGCTTATCTTTGGCCACAAAGTATTGAGTACAAGTGATTGTTGGTCGTCAATATATAAGTCAACATTCCTACCATTAACGAAGCGTGACAAGCCACCTGCAAAGTTGTGCATCCATAATTTGAGCGTTACTTCTGTGCCACTGTTTGTGTAGTTTGTGCTGATAACTTTCACCTGAGGCTTGTAGACGAGATTTGAGGCTGCTGCCGCCTTTCCCACACCAGCCATAAACAAGAACAGCGAGAGCAGCGTGTAGACTACTGCTCTGCCGAAATGTATAGAATAAAGTTGTTTAATATTATGCATTGTCTTTTGTTATTTGATTGAACTTTCGCAAGTTCAGAAGTTAATGGAATTAAAGAAGTTTTTCGCGGAGCTCAAGGGAACTACACTCCCTTCGGTCGTTTTGGAAGTTCTTGCTATGGCAAGCGGCAAAGCCGAGCGAACGGACAATAGCTTTATTGCTTAAACTTCCGTTCCGTGTCACCGAACGGACATTCCAAGACACGGAACGGAGATTTTAATTATCCTGCCGATTATACACTAAGGTTTTATTCACCCCAGATCCATCCATTCTCGTCAGGCTTCGGTTGTTCTCCCGATTCTGTATTGCCAATTGGAATAGTTTCTTTCGACCCAGACGATCCAGGCGACCCTGCCATGATTCCTACAGCATCGATAGCTACAACATTTATTAGGGGTTTCTGATACTTCTTCTTTTCCATATTCTTTTGTTTTTTTGTTATTGATTCTGTTTATTGAACATTCAAGAGTTCTGTTATTTGATAATTATCTTCTTAGTCTTTCCCGACTTCATGCGCACGATGTTTACGCCCTTTTGTGGCTCGTCGAGACGCTTGCCGCTGAGGTCGTAGTATTCTGCTTCGGCATCGTTGAGGGCATCAATAGCGTCGATGCCAGTAGTAGAGCCGTCGATGCGCATGCTGAGTTGGGCAGGAGCATTGGCAGAAGTGCCGTCGAGCCAAGCGCGGAACGGACGAACCTTGACACCTTTAACCCAAGACGAATTTTTCAGTTCCTCAACATTCCAGAAGCAGTCCTTTGATATCACATAACCGCTGTTGACTTCCTCAGTCCAGTAAGTGCCGCGGAATGTCATGCCGCCTACGGTGGTTGTAGCTATTGCCATATTCAACTCAGCATCGTTAGCTCCAAATGTCAGCTCTGCTTCGGTGCCGTTGCGCTTTACTATGCATGGAGTTCCGGCAGCCACGCTTCCTTCAAGGCGACTCAGCACAAGTTCGTTACCAGTCAATGTCTCAATCTTATACAGACTGTACGGCTCATTGCCGGTAAGTGTAATTTTGTATGGCAACATGAGGGTTCCCCAGGTGTTCGACATCGTGCGGCTGTAGGAAGCCTCATCCAAGTCGACGGTTGCGTCATCGGCAACGTAGGAAGCATCGCTGAGGTTGACGCATTTCTTCATATTGCAAAAGCTATAGCTATACCTCATGCCTTTAGGCAACGATTGGAACACGAGTTTATTCTTTTCTTGTGTATAACCAAAAGCATTTATCCCGATTGATTCTAATGCAGAAGGGAGAACAAAATCGCCAGTAAATCCTGTACAATTACAGAATGCAAGAATACCAATCTCCTTTACAGTTTCGGGGATGGTGAGGGAACCACTAAGATTTTCACAACCATAAAAGGCATTATTTCCTATTTTACTAAGATTACAAGGCAGATTCAATTTGCCATTAAATCCTTTGCAATCATAGAATGCTCCTTCGCCAATCTCCGTTACAGAATTGGGTATGGTGAGGTCACCACTAAGACACTTGCAATTCTTAAAAACCTCTTTTCCAATCTTTGTCAGATTTTCCGGCAATGTCAGTTTCCCATTAAATGAAGAACAATCACTGAATGCACCAATGCCAATCACCGTTACAGAGTTGGGTATGGTAAGGTTTCCTTTGCTAAACCCACTACAGCCTGCAAAGGCATAAGAACCGATTTTTCCCAAATTTTCAGACAATATCAACTCTTTGGTAAAGTTATTGCAGCCATAGAATGTATGATGGCCAATCTCAGTTACTGAATTCGGAATGGTAAGACTGCCGCTAAAACCACATGATTTAAAGACAAGGCTCTCTATCCTTTTCAGATTAGACGGTAATTTCAGAGAGTTTAAATTCCTACAATTCTCGAACGCTCCCTCTTTAATTTCTGTCACACTGTTTGGAATGATAAGACTGCCGCAGATAGGAGTATTAGCAAAAGCATAAGAGCCTATTGATGTAACAGTTTCCGGTATTTCAATGGTATTACTGTTTATCTTAGTATCTTTAAAAGCCCCATCTGGTATACGCGTAAATTTGCCTTCAAACTCTATTATACATGTTCCTTTGCTGTCAATAGTATGCGACAGTATCTTGGAGCCAAAATCCATATTGCTGGCAAGAGGTGTAGTCTTACCGTCGGTTGTGGTATAAGAAAATATACCATGCTTGCAATATTTGCACTCTCCTTTATCTGTATCATGACTTCCTTTGGTATAGCTCTTAGTCAGACCAGTGATGATTGTGGTTTCATTTAAGGCATTGGGCTGGAATGTGAGATAGTAGGTTGCCAAACATCTGAAATCTTTATCGGGGATTGTAAAATGTTTTATATATGGACTTGTGTCTTCCACCTGTTTTACACATTTGCCGTTCTCTATTTTGTATAGCACCCACTTGCCTTTTCTGGTCTCGTTAGTTTCCGAGCCAGAATATTCCCATGTGAATTTTACATCATAACCAATCCTAGAAATATCTAAATTGGTGGGGTAAACGAAGCCGTGGAGAGTGTTCTGGAGGTCCCAGATTTTATCATTATACTTACTATCGTCGCATCTGTCACGCCAATTACCTTTCACGCTTACAGTATGTTTACGATAAGAAAACGAATTGTTGAAAGAGAGTTTAAGCTCAATAGTGTTCCACTTCGTCTCCCCTGTATAGCTATTATAGGGACACTTCTGGTTTTTTTGGGCGTTGCAAAACTGCGCTGTGCCTACGTTTACGCCATCAAGCTTTATAATGCCTTGCGAACCCACATTGCCTCTTTTCTCGTAATTCTTGATTCTATCCTCGTCTTTGTGATAGACATTGGAAATCAGACTCCACATATTGTTAAGAGTGCATGCATCTTTGTCATCTATACGAAGCATGACATTATTTAAAAAGTAAGCGTTGTCGCCATCGTAGTTATACATCCATAGTTTAAGCGTAACCTCTGTGCCATTGTCCGAATAGGTCGGACCGGAGGTCATTTTCACAATCGGATTGCGAGGTATCCTGCTACCAGCAAACACACTGCTTGCTCCTAACATGCACATCAGGAATGAAAGCAAAGTGTAGAGATATACTCTGCGTGGATGTTTGAATTTGAATATTTTCATAATAGTTATTTAATTTAATTTTATTCGATGTGGTGCAAATTTAAGGGGTGGTATTGGGTGTATTATGCATTGTCTTTTGTTATTTGATAATTATTTTCTTTGTCTTTCCCGACTTCATGCGCACGATGTTTACGCCCTTTTGTGGTTCGTCGAGACGCTTGCCGCTGAGGTCGTAGTATTCTGTAGCTGTATCATTAAGAGCACCAATAGTGCCCGCAGCACCTATGCCCGTTGCTGTGTCGCTAACACATATAGACAACTGGGAAGCGCCATTAGGCGATGTGCCATCAAGCCAAGCGCGGAAAGGTTTAACCTTAACACCTTTAACCAAATCTGATTTGTTCAATTCAGCCACATTCCAGAAGCAGTCTTTTGCAATGACATAGCCGTTGGTTACCTCCTTTGCCCAGTAAGTGCCGTTGAATGTCATGTTGCCAACGGTTTTACCATCTATTGTCATGTTCAACTCTGCATCGTTAGCGCCAAATGTCAGCTCTGATTCGCTGCCGTTGCGTTTTACCACGCATGGAGTTCCGGCAGCCACTTCTCCATCAATTTGTTTTAATACAAGCTCGTCATCAGAAACCGTCTCAATATTATACAGGCGGTAAGGCTCGCTGCCAGTCAGCTTCAATGGGTAAGGCAACACAAGTGTGCCCCAGTTGTTCGATATCTGGCGCGTGTAGGATATTTCATTAACTGTGCCGCTTACCTCGGGGCTGATATATGAGTCGTCGCTCAGACTGACTATTGCTTTATAATCATCTAAGCTTCCTTTTAAGACTGTGGGCAACGACTGGAACTTGATTGTTTTAATCTTTTTACAAGCTTTAAAAGATGTAGACCCAAGGATTTCCAATGATTTAGGTAATGACACATCTCCCGTAAATCCAGAACAGGCACCAAAAGCCAAATGTCCAATGGTTGTTACTGAGTTTGGTATTGTCAAATTTCCCGTGAATCCAGAACATGCACGGAAAGCCCAATATCCAATGGTTGTTACTGAGTTTGGTATTGTCAAATTTCCCGTGAATCCAGAACATTCATCGAAAGCGTTTTCTCCAATAGTTGTTACAGAGTTGGGTATTGTCAATTTTCCCTTAAATCCAGTACAATATTGAAAGGTCGAAGTTTCAATGGTTGTTACTGAGTTTGGTATTGTCAAATCTCCCGTGAATCCAGAACATTCATAGAAAGCCATCTTTCCAATAGTTGTTACTGAGTTGGGTATTGTCAATTTTCCCGTAAATCCAGAACATTGATTGAAAGCACCATACCCAATAGTTCTAACTGAGTTGGGTATTATCAAATCTCCCGTAAATCCAGAACATCCACTAAAGACACGTTCTTCTATCACTTTCAAGTTATTTGATAATGTAAGAGAACCATTGAATCCAGAACATTCGTAAAAAGCACAAATGCCAATCTCTTTTACCGAATTAGGTATGACAAGATTTCCTGAAAGACTGGTACAACCCCAAAAAGCTTGATAAGGGATTACACTCAGAGCATTTGACAGCTCAAGATTTGTAAAACTCCCACAAGCTCTAAACGCCGCATTTCCGATAGTTGTTACTGAGTTGGGTAATGTCAAAGATCCCGTAAATCCCGAACATCCGTAGAAAGCACTCCCTCCAATCGTTTTCAGGTTACTTGACAGCGTTAGAGTGCCATTGAATCCCCTGCAACTGTTGAAAGCATCACCGCCAATCTCTTTTACCGAATTAGGTATGACAAGATTTCCAGTAAGACCAGTACAGCTATAGAATGCCTTAATTTGGATTGATGTCACAGTATTCGGTATACGAAGTTCACCTACCAAATTTTTATAAAAAAATGCAGCTTGTGGAATTTGCGTAATCGGAGCGTCAAACTCTATCACGCACTCACCATCAACAACCTTATGCGACACAACATTGGCACCAAAGTCTCTGCCTGATATATCCACAATATTGCCGTCGGATGTATGATAACGGAAGAAACTATGCCCACATATTTGGCAGATGTCATCGGCGTTTGGCTTATGTCCAGTGGCAGCAAGTGAAGTTGTAAGACCACAAACAGTCTCTTCCCCCTTACATACATTGGGGAGGAATGTCATAATGTAACCATTCGAGCAGCTGTACAGCTTCTTCTCTATGCTGAGTGAGTGCTCATTGGCAGCCGCTTCGCCCAGCTTGACATTATTGTCGCCTTCGCGCTTGTATACAATCCACTTGCCGAGGGTAGACGCCGACGGATTATAGCCCTCCTGCTCCCAAGAGAACACCATGTTGCCGCCAGAAGGCTGTGCCTTCAAATTGATAGGACGAACGAAGCCGTTGATGATGTTGTCGAGAACCACGTCCTTTGTTACTAAAGAGCCACTGCCCTGGTCTTGCCATTTGCCCTTCACCGTAATCTTATGGCCATAATAGGAGAATGACTTGTTGAAGGAGAGCTTAAGGTCGACGGTAGACCATGATTTATCTGTCGTGTTGCTGTTGTATGGGTATGTCTGTCCACTCTTAAAATCTTGGAGCTGTGCCGTGCCTACGTTTGTGCCATCAAGATTAATACCTGAAGACTTGCCGACAGTACCAGGTGTGTCTTTAAGAAAAGTGTAGCTTGAACCAGATATTAAACCCCACATGCTGTTAAGCTTGCCTACCTCTTTGTCGTCGATGTAGAGAGAAACATCGCCAGTAAAACGGGCGTTGTATTTTTTTGTGTTCGGAACCGCATATTTCCAGTTGAACATCCATAACCTAAGCGTGACCTCCGTGCCACTGCTTGTATAGGACGTTTTGTCGATTTTGACAACTGGGTTGAGTCCTGCGGCTGACGCCTTGCCAGCAGCCATACACAGAAATAACGAGAGCAACGCAAATATAAATATGCTGCGAGAGTGTTTAGAGAGTAAGAATTTCATCATGATTGTTGTAAAGTTTAGTACTATTTGGCACGAAATTAGACCAAATAATCAATACAACCAAAAAACAACTACCGTAAAATAACGTAAAAGAGTGAAAAAAGAGGGGTAAAAAGGGGTAAAATCCACAAAAAGGGACTAACTTTGTACAACAAAATTCGAAAACAATGAAATCGAAACTAATACAACATCTAACCATATTTCTTGACCGTCGTAGCCACAACTGGCAACAACGAATGTGCCTTATAACGTTCCTTATGCTCAGTCTGTCGGTGGTATTGGGTGTGCCTATGCACATCATAGGAATGATAGGTCGCTGCGACACCATATTATATACCATATCGGCAATGTCGTGGGCTGCAACACTTGTAATACTGGTTATGTATCTTACGCAGCGTATGAGGCTGACTGTGGCTATATCATCGTTCGGAATATTGACACAGTTGGCAGAAAGTGCCCGTATAGTATACGTGGCAATGGAGCGTCTGGATGGGTTTGAGGAGACTATTGTGTTTAACCAGGTTATATCACTCGCCCTGATAATCTATATGGTAATGGCTGCCGTAAGACATATGCCAACCATATTAGCCATAATGAGCATCGCAACGATAACATCTGCTTACCTATATACCGACGGGGAAATAAACAGACAGATTGTGGTGATATTCGTTATTGTGGAGATTTTTACATGTATTCTTGGCGAAATGATAAGGCGGGGAATAAGAAGTATGCAACGGGAAAATGCCGACTATCACTCTACACTTAACCGAGTGCTATCGACCTTCCACATGACCAAGACCGAGTTGTTGGCTTATATACAATTAGGACGAGGAGAGCAGAGCGACAAAGACATCACCGACTTCTTCAACCGTCTCGACGAGCGTACAGAGGCTAACCTTATAAGGGCTGTGGAGCAACGTGTGGCTCAGCGCAAGATGCAACATGCCGACATATCGGCTGTACTCCCTACCCTAACACCCACAGAGCAGGAAGTATGCCGACTGATTATCGGTGGAAAGACTATAATAGAGATTGCTTCCATCCTACACAAAAACGCCAACAACGTAAGTTCTGTACGTATACATATACGCAAGAAGCTGGGGCTTGCTACTGGTAAAGACCTAAGAGAGGCTTTGCTGGAAGTAATGCAGAAATAGTTTTACTTCTTGTGGACGTTGTACGATATATTCTCTTCCTTAAACTTGTCCTTGGGCTGCGGATGTTCTGCCGGATAAAAATAACAAAAAAGGAAGAATGAAGCAAACATGGCTTTCATTCTTCCTTAAAATTATATGTTTGTGACAAAATTTCACAACACACTAACTAAGTTATTTGACCTCAATCTGACGTGTTGTCTTCTCCTCTTTCTTCTCAACCTTAGGAAGGGCAACAGTCAAGACACCATCGTTGACATTGGCTGCAATGTGCTCCTTGTCGACATCGTCAGGCAAGATAAGAGTCTGCTCAAACTTTGAATAAGAGAACTCGCGACGCAGATAATGCTCCTTCTTGTTCTCGTCCTTCTTCTCGTTCTTCTGCTCCATCTTGATGTGCAGATTGCCATCGTTGTCGATATTGATGTTGAAGTCGTCCTTCTTCATGCCAGGAGCAGCAAGCTCCACTGTATACTCGTGTTCGGTCTCCTTAACGTTGATTGCCGGTGCCGTAGCATTTGTACGTGGCATAAAGTCAGTGTCGAAAAAGTCGTTGAAAACTTCAGGCATCCAAGAATTTCTCATTACTGGTAACATATCAAAAACCTCCAATTATATTTTAGTTGTTTATTTATCGTTTTGCTTGCCTCCGAGCTTGTCGCTCTCGGCTTGCACTATCCTTATCGCAATTTACATGCCAATGATAAAATGAAGGCAGAAATGTTAAATAGTAAGCAGATTTGGCAGATTTTAGACAAACAGACACAAATAATTGACAATTTGTCAATTCGCTCGGCTTTACCGCTTGCTTTAGCAAGAACTTCACGAGCGAAAGAAGTTAAGAAGTTAAGGAGTTAAGCCAATTGTCCAAATGACCTGCATAATACAGCGGGATGTTGTAGAGAGTGAATGCTCGGCCGTCGATTCGGGTGATGACATCGGAGGTCAGCGGACCGTTCCACAATCGTAGGGCGATATTCTCACGCGACTCTTCCATAAACTGATGCAGGGAGCGGAGCTTTGAATTGTTGCCAGTCTTTACCTCGATGGGCAGCAGATGCGACTTATAGCGTATCACGAAATCTACTTCTGCCTGAGAGTTGCGAGCATCGCGCACCCAAAACATACGCTTCTCGCCAAACATAGTTGTAGCACCGAGAAGTTCCTGAGCTACGATATGTTCAGCAATATCACCATTCCACAGTTCGTCGCTGTCGGTAGTGAATAGCAGTTCTTCTTGCATTCCGGCTACGTAATTGACCAGACCAGTGTCAAGCCATAACAGTTTTGGACTCTTCTTCAGGTCGGGCAGTATGGGGAACGATGTTGACGTAAGAGGATAAACAAGTTCGAGGAGCAGAGTCTTCTCAAGCGTACGGAAGGCATTGCTAACATCAGCCGACTTGAACGAGGAGTTGGTGAATTTGGCAAACTGTATGCGATGGGCAGCCGATGTCCAGCCATAATTAAGAATATAGCGTATGGAGTCTTGCTCCTTCGGCTTGGCGGCATACTTCTCCACATCGTCGCGATAGCCCGAGAGCAGCGAATTGAATATGCCTCCAAGCCGCACCATGTCGCGATACTGTGCATAGTTGGCAACAACTTCTGGCAGTCCGCCTATTATCATGTATTTCTTGAAGAGGTCGAGCGTATAGCTGTGCAGCGACTGAGGTACCGATACAGCCTCAACCTGCTCGGCAAGAAGCTGCTCGCCTATAGCCGAAAGGAACTCTACAAACGTACAGGGATGGAGAGCCATATACTCTACTCTACCCACTGGAAACGATATGTGACGGTCCATCAGACTCTCCAATAGTGAGCCAGCAGCTATGACATATAAGTCGGGACGCTTCTCATAGAAGTAGCGCAACGACTGCACAGCCTTAGGTTCGTTCTGTATCTCGTCGATGAATATAAGTGTGCGGCAGTTGTCCTGACGTACATTTGCCTTGAAGAAGATGCCCGACAGCAAATCGTCGAAAGAATAGTCGGCTGCAAACAATGCAGCATTCTCGTTCTCCTCAAGATTAAGGTAGATGTAATTGTCGAATTCCTCGGCAAACATCTTGACAAGCGTTGTCTTGCCAACCTGGCGGGCACCACGCAAAACCAAGGGCTTACGTTCTTCCTTACGTGCCCAGTCGCGAAGATAATTGAGTGCTAATCGTTTGAACATATCTAAATGGTTATAAGTCAATGACAAAGATACACAATATTTTCAAATCCAAACCAAAAATCAATGAAAATCCGAGCAAATCCAAACCAACTTTCGCTGATTTTCGTGTCAAATCCAAACCAACCAGCAGAAAAACCAGTATCAAATCCAAACCAACTGGCAAAGAGAAGGACTTTCAGTACACATCAAACCACCCATTCCATCCAATTGTTTGGAGTAATAACAGCTGTCTCCTTAACGTCATACGCAGTAAGGAATGATGATGGAAACTGAGTATTGGCGCGACGCGGATTCCACTTCATCTCGAAGACGGTGAATTGTCCGTCACACTCTTCTATATAGTCAATCTCCTGCTGCTGAGTAGTGCGCCAGAAATAGCTATAGGCATAACGACCAGAATAATGATTGGCTTGCCTGCAAACATACGCGACTCTATCTTTTGCTGTAACTGTCGTTCTATCATAGATGTATGGATTGTTTGTCGAGGCAAAGATAAGAGAAAAATAGTCTAATCCCAAAAATCACACTAACTTTTGGGATTATAATCCCAAAAATCATATATAATTTTGGGATTAGGGGTTCTGCTTAATCAATTGCACGTGTTAACTCACCATACGTGCCAATAAGGTGCTATGCTTGCGTTGAGAATGCTAACTATAAGAAGTATGACTCTGAATACATCCTATAGTTAGCATTTTTTTATTTAGCAATTCAATGACACACCCTATATTTATTTTCGTTCATCCATAAGCAAGCCTGCCAGATAATTGTCGCTACGGCAATGCATATCTGCAATGCCTTCGCTCATCATTTTATAGAGATAGGAGTCGTAGAAAAATTCCAACGAATCTTCCAAAGAAGCTCCCGACAACTCTGCAAAAAGTTTTACTATGCGGGCATATTTCATCTGAAGAATAGTCTTGTTTGCTTCCATCTTTTCAAATTTTGATTTCTTCTACTTTAACAAATCGCAAATGTTTGTTTATAACTTCCTGATTCAAGATACATATCTGATGATTAGGATGTATGAATGCTAAACGTCCCAAGGCTTCAGCCTTACTGATATTACCCGAAAAATAGAGGTCAATCGTGTTGAAAACCCTATCATCAGCAATACCACCAGAAACTACATCATAACGTTCTTTCTGCTTTCCAACACGGCATAATGACACAAAATCCAGCCAGTCTTCATCATACGAACTAAACTCTTTTACACGAAAACCACTTAGGTTATCATCTAACTCATAATAGTTAAGATAGGCCTTGTCATCATGCAGAAGAAAACGTAATGCATATTTCCGTGCCTGTTCTTCAAGAGCTGTCAGATAAAAACCCTTTCCGAAATCAAGAAAATCGCGCGAATGAAGAACATCAGGATTGTCTACAATACAGTTGGAGGCATGGAATAGTTTCATGACAAGGCTCCTTTCTTTTTCAGCATACCAATCAAGTCGTCCATGATATAATCCTTGCTGAATGTATGCAACACATCATAACATGGCACTATATATCCATCCAATATACCCGACGAGCGCAACATCTTGTACACTTTGCTTGCACTCATCTTTAGTCGGTCGGCAAGGTTGCCAACACAATATGTTATAAAGTCCAACTGATAATCCTGCATAAGCTATTCTGTTTTCTGCAAATTTAGATAAAAAAGTCGAATTGAGCACATTTCTAATCAATTTTTTACGATGCAAATATCGTATATGCAGTAAAAAAGTGTTACAAATAAAAAATTGATTCTAGAGATTTCGGAAGGGGTTTTTATAGGGTTTTGAGGCATCAATGACCTGCTGATTCTCCAAGTAAGGCTTTATTGCACTCCAGATGGAATGCTTTTGCTATGCAACTGTAATCCTTTTGAAGGGTAAAAGGAATACAGTTGCAACGCTAAAGTTATCCTTTTGAAACAAAAGGGAGCGTTTTTTCATCGTGGAAAGTTATGCAACGGTGCCGTAATCCATGTAACCTATTGTGTATCAGAAACATAACAAAAACCGTTCAAAACTGTGAGTTGAGCGCACGGGAAATCTTTGACGGAAAATATACAATCAATGATCACGCCTATATTCTCTTTGTTAAAGACACATCGCCATATGAAATCAATCTTAAATGGCTTTCCTTGCAATATAAACAAGATTTTCTATCGTATGCTTCGAACTCGGATAATGGAACTTGGAATATGACGGGATTTTTCGCTTATACAAAATTGGATATTCCGAGTATTGATGAACAATTGTCCATTGTGAAAAAATATGATACTTTGTTACAACGTATTAATACTATTGAAGAAATAGAACGCAAATATTGCAAACTTATATCAAAAGAAATAGCATAAAATAAAGCCAAAAGCGGGGACAGCAACATAAAGTTGCCGCCCCATTTTTACTTAAAAATAAATCAATTCTGCACATACGATTTCCGTCGCTCTGTTGCGTATATTATTCATATTCCGCACCCAGAGCATCATATCGGTTGCTTTGAGTTCTTCGGTTACATTTTCTTTTTCGGCGAAGTCTTTTACCAGCCGGAGAAAAAGTTGTTGAGCCTGCTGTTCAATATCTGCAAGATATGAATTAAGCTTACCGCTTGTCAGCAAATTGTAGTAACGCACCTTATGATTTTGCTTCAAATATCGTTTATGCCTCATTGCCCAAACGCCGATATTCACTTCCTTTTCTTCTTCCGCCGGTAATAAATCGGGCAAAATATAGTCGCCCACTTGTGTATAAGTACCGCCTGTTTGTTCAAAAATTGTATTTGCCATTTTGTTTTACCTCCAAAAATTTATTTATCTTGAGCGCGGATTTTCACGCTTACGACCTTTAATATTTTTCGCCTGTTCAAGCAACTCGTCAATTTGTTTATGCCCGAAAACTTTGCGCAAAAGCTTGTAATCTTTGACTTCCGAACGCAAATTTTCATTTTCACTTTTCAGCTTGCTGTTTATTTTCGATAACATTTCGTTCTCACGATATAGGTTGCCGTTCGTGATATTTAATCTATGGTAATTATCCCAACCCTCAAAACAACGAGCCAATTCAGTCTTAACCAATGCTTTCAACTTTTGAATAAGCGGCTCTTCAATTTTAGTTTTATACGCTTTTGCAGTCATAAAGCCCTGCGGCTCGGAGAGCTGATATTCGGGTGCGTTATCGAGCATTTCATCAACATTTTTTAAGTTTTCCAAACCATCATCATAGTTTAACACTCGCTCGGATAACACGTTGAATTCAGTCTGTTTTTCTTCGATTTTAGCACCTAATTGTTCAAGCTCTGCCGCTCGCTCTTGCTTTTTGTAATCAAGAACAGATAGGTGTTTTTCGTGCGTTCCTTTATGTTCCCACTCGATTCCGTACCGTTCCATAACGAACGCAAGTGCGGATTTTTCTGCACTCACCCATTGGTTCCACTCGGTATCGCCACGAGTTCCGCCTTTGAAACCTTGCGCAGCTAACGCTTGTTTGAGTGATACTCTTGTATCAAGTCCTCGCTTGCTGCCGGTTGTGAACGGAACAAAATCAATATGTAAATGGGGCGTTGCCTCGTCCATATGCAGATGAGCAAAGAACACCTTTAGGTTGGGATTTCTCTCTTGAAACCCACGATAATACTCATCTAAAATTTGCCTTGCAAGCTGCCCGTTTTCGCTTTCGGCACTCATATTTTCTTTATCGCCTATCTGCAAAATGAGTTCGTGAAACGGTTTTTCTTGCTTAGAATTTCTGATTTTTTCATAGTAATTTTCTATTCTGCGGTCGGCTCTTGTCTGCTTTTCGTTGTATCTTTTTAGCGCTTCATCAAACAATTTGTGATAGATTTTCTTTATCGGCTCGTTACAGTAATCAATATTCAAATGCGTTCTGCTACCGTCAACATTTTCCGCCTTGAACTTGCGGCTGTTGTGATTGACCGAGCCTTTACCCACCATTGCGCTTATCGTTCTTTGCATAAGTTATACCTCCAATCTCATAAACTTGCTCATTCTCGGTTCTGTTACTCTTGTCAAGAGTAACGCAAAAGCACTTTTGACAGCGGAGCCATCAAAAATGCAACCTGCAAGCAGGTTTTGCGCTCTCCGTGTAACTACGCCCATATCCTTCTTTACACCATCG
>ENA-USZK01000405-USZK01000405.1-human-gut-metagenome-genome-assembly--contig:-NODE-405-length-24113-cov-4.966925_pt1 | contig 24113 bp, 24 predicted proteins | sample MGYA00250043_ERZ773534 | MGnify/ENA primary metagenome ERZ773534 (study PRJEB29103, sample SAMN06112056) | human gut metagenome | biome: human gut; feature: ankylosing spondylitis patient; material... | reverse complement strand
TTTTTTTCAAGCAGAAGACGGCATACGAGATCGGGACGGGTGACTGGAGTTCAGACGTGTGCTCTTCCGATCTTTTTAATCAACTCCAATCTTTTAACATATTTTCAATAAAATGTTAAAAACTAAGCCTTGAACAATCATTTAATACAACACGGAGGAAATATGTTTACTACCGATTACAACACAAATCTTCAAATAATTTCAGACGCTCTGCGCAGTGAACAAAGTTTTGACCTTGTCAAGCGTGACCTTATAATTGCCGACCGTAAAGCTGCTTTATTTTTTATTGACGGGCTTTTAAAAGATGACATTACAGAAAAAATACTTGAATTTTTTTACAAAAATGTAAAATCCGAAAATTTTAAATCCGCACTCTATTTTGCTCAGTCCGCAGTCCCTTATGTTGAAGTAGAAGTAACTTCTGACCTCAAAAAAATATGTACAGATGTCTTAAGCGGTATTTCCGCACTTATAATAGAGGATTTTACCGAAGTTATCCTGCTCGACACACGAACATACCCACAGAGAAGTACAAGCGAGCCCGACAACGATAAGGTTCTGCGTGGCAGTCGTGACGGCTTTGTGGAAACGCTGATAAACAACACCGCCCTTATCCGTCGGCGAATCCGTGATACAAATCTCACGGTAAAAGCATACTCGGTAGGCACTCAATCCCACACAGATATCGCAGTTATATATATGGAAAACAAGGTTGACAAAAAGCTCCTTGCAAATCTCGACAAACGCTTAAAAGCCATTGATGTTCCATCGCTTACAATGAATCAGCAAAGCCTTGTCGAGGCGCTCTACAAAAATTTGTGGTACAACCCTTTTCCAAAGGTAAAGCACACGGAGCGCCCCGACACCACGGCATCGGCAATTCTTGACGGAAATATAGTTATTCTCGTCGATAACGCACCGTCTGCCCTGCTTTTGCCGACTTCTATCTTTGATGTGCTTGAAGAAGCTGACGATTATTACTTTCCGCCTGTCACAGGCACATACCTAAAACTTGCACGGTATTTTATAACAATAGTAACCGTGCTTATAACCCCGTTGTGGCTGCTTGCACTGCAAAATCCCGACTACTGCCCCGAGTTTTTTCGCTTTGTACTGCTTGACGAACCGCAGAACATTCCCGTATTCTGGCAGCTTATTCTTATGGAGGTCGGAATTGACGGACTGCGGCTTGCCGCTCTCAACACTCCGAACAGTCTTACCACACCGCTTAGTATTATCGGCGCTATAGCTCTTTCTGAGTTTGCCGTTGAGTCGGGCTGGGTATCAATGGAGGCAATCCTTTATATGGCGCTTGTCACAGTTGCAAACTTCACACAGCCGAATTTTGAACTCGGCTACTCGTTTAAATTCTGCCGTGTACTCCTGCTTGTACTGACCTATATATTTAATGTATGGGGATTTATAATTGCGTTTATAATAAATCTCGTTTTACTTTGCACCAACCGTACGCTCTCAAGCAAAAGCTATTTATATCCGCTTGTTCCGTTTAACGGCAAAGAATTTCTGCGCAAAATTCTGCGAATACGCAACCCACGCTAAATCATTACCAAGGTAATTTCTGCATATATTTTACAAACGAGGTGATTATATGCAGAAAAAACTGATGTATCTTGAAATAGCGGGAATTTTATTTATAGTTATAATGTCTGTCTTTATGCAAAACCTGCTTGATTTGAGCGGACACACACTTATCGGCGTAATGTTCGGTTCGGTAAACGACAGTATATGGGAAATAGAAAAAACCTTGCTCTTTCCGTATCTTTTATGGGCGGGAATCGAACTTTTATGTATAAAAATTCCGTTTCGCAAATTTATTGTCGCAAAGGCGGTTTCCCTTTGGTTTTTCTGCCTTTCATATTCGGCAATTTGCCTGCTGTATTCTCTCACAGGTGCGCAAACCCACTTTCTGCCCGAATTTACCGCCGCACTCATTTGCTGTACTTTAGCTTTTTTCATATCTTTCCGCTTGACGGTCGGCAACAAAAAGTGTGAGGTACTGTTTTACCCCGCATTTTTTATGTTACTGCTGTTTGTGGTTTTGTACTGCTCGCTCACTCCATTCCCTATGCACAATTATCTTTTTATGGACAGAACCACAGGGCTGTACGGCATAATTCCCGAAAATTTTGACAAAGGAGCAGTATATCTCGACAGCTTTTTTTCGCTAAACTATTCCTAATCAATTTAATATGTGTTATAATTTAAAGAGTATCTGAAAGCATACAGACAAAATTATGACTTTCAGATACTCAAAAAACAGATTATCGACAAAGCGAGGAAAGCTTTATATGAATAACAGAAACAACGATACAGAAGTAAAGCCTGATGTTATAGCAGGCAGAAATCCTGTAAGCGAGGCTATCCGCAGCGGCAGACCTATTGATAAAATTCTTGTCGCAAGGGGCGAAAAGAGCGGCGCTGTTGTGGGAATTCTTGCCAAAGCCAAGGACAAGGGCATACTTGTAAAAGAAGTTGACCGCACAAAACTTGACTATGTAAGCGGCAACGAAAACCACCAGGGCATTGTCGCTTTTGCCGCTGTCAGAGAATACTCAACGGTAGATGATATTCTTGCGTATGCGGCAGAAAAGGACGAGCCTCCTTTTATTGTAATTCTTGACGAAATCGAAGACCCGCACAACCTCGGCGCTATCATCCGTACCGCAGAATGTGCCGGAGTTCACGGTGTAATTATTCCGAAAAGACGCAGTGTGGGACTTTCCTACACAGTAGGCAAGGCGTCTGCCGGTGCAATAGAATATATGCGTGTGGCAAGAGTAACAAACATTGCCGCCCTGATTGATGACCTTAAGAGCAAGGGCGTATGGGTGTACGGTGCAGATATGAACGGTACAGACTACCAAAAATGCAATTTTTCGGGTGCGTGCGCAATTGTAATAGGCAACGAGGGTAAGGGAATTTCCCGACTTGTGCGTGAGAAATGCGATGTTATAGTATCTTTGCCGATGAAAGGACAAATAAATTCTCTTAATGCATCTGTTGCGGCAGGCATTATAATGTACAGCGCAATGAAAGACAGATAAACGCTTTTTGTTAAAGGAGTGATAAATTTGCCGAATAACCAAACCAATGAGGACAGCAAGCTTATTGACCGTGACAGAGAGGTTGATGAAATCTTAGAGGAATCAAAATACCTCTTAGATCAGGAAAAAATGGAGCTTACTGCTCAAAAATACAGAGCAAAACAGCCTGTTGCCGAAATTTTCAGCAATGCTGATAAAAAGCCGAGGCTTGAAAACAGCAATCCTCTTGATGTGGATAAAGAACAGACTGTAAACGAAAATGAAATTTCAGGCGACAAAACAGCCACTACCCTGCAAGCCGAGCTTGTTCTTGAGGGTACGGACGATGACTACCCGTCACCGCAAAACGAAATTTTAAAAGAAACCGAAAAAAATACGGAGCAGGATAAAGACGAAAAATCGGAGGAAAAGCAAGAAACCGCTCTTGAAGAAAACAAGTCAACAGAGCAAACAAACTCCGACGAAAAAACAGATACTGACTCGGAAAACGAAGACGACGAAGAAATTGTCACCCTTACTCCCGAATATTCCGAGGGCACAACTTTTTCTCAAGATATTTTAGACGATGTCGACCAGTTCAACGACAACGAAACTCACATAAAAAGTATACATACTATTGATATAGATATTACGGACGACGATACCAAACCGCCCAAAGCTCCGAACGAGCCGCAGGGCAAGTTTGACGAACTGTTCAAAACTCCCGAACCCGATGTTAAACAGCACAAAAAGGTTATAGCCAAAGTGCCTGTTTACCGCAAAGAGGGCGAGCAGAACGCACTGAATGTAAAAGCGGGCAAATTTTCCGAGGTTGTCGGATATGAGTACGAGGAATATATAAAATCAAAAAATCCATCGGTAATCGCTCATGTAATAAAGCCCGAAACCAAGCGTACAGTCATTGTTGAAGAGGACGATGACGAAGTTGAGCCGCTTGATTTTCATTCGGCATCAGAAAAGATAATGTCAAGCCTTGTGGGATTTTTTTCAAAAGATGCGTCGGACGATAACGACACTCCCGTTAAGGAAACCGAAGTGGTCGATGACTATATGGGCGAAGATGACGAAAAGAGCATAATGCAGGAAATCAACCTGAACATAAAAAAGCTCTTTGGCAGAACAATGCTCACAGGCGGACTTGCACTTGTATCAATAATAATTACGGTGCTTGTAAGACTGTTCCCGCAGGCAATATGCAGCGCAGTATTTTTTGCTCCTGTTGCCTATGCGGTAATCAACTTTTTGTTAATCGGTTTTTCAACCTTTGTAAACAGAGTATCAATAATGAGCGGACTTACACCGCTTACGCATTTTAAAGGAAATTCCGATACGGCGGTTGCACTTGCGGCGGTTGCGTCCGTAATACAGACAGTGGTATCTTTCTTCTGTCTGTACGGAGTTACCGGCTTTGACATCAACTACTATACGGTAATAGTTCTGGTTGCTTTCTTTGCCAACAACTTAGGTAAATTGCTTATGGTACTGAGAGTTAAAGAAAACTTTAAGTTTACCGCTGCCGACGGTCAGCGATATGCCGCTAAAATTTACAATAACGAATCTGTGGCAACACAGATGATGAGCGGTACGGCTGTTGAGCAGCCAATCATTGCTTATCAGCACCGCACGGGTTTTCCGTCAAACTTTCTTAAGATCTCCTATGCACCCGACCCCAGTGAAGACCTCGCCTCCAAGCTTGCACCTGCAACCTCAATAATTGCGGTAGTGGTTGCACTCCTTTACGGCATATTCTTCGGTTCGTTTTCGGGTGCGGTAAATGCATTTGCGCTTGTATGTGCGGTATGCGTTCCTGTTTCAACATTACTTGCGGTAAACATTCCTATGTATAAACTCTGCAAAAAACTTTTGCCTACAGGCGCAATGCTTTCGGGTTATCCGTCGGTAAAACAGTTCTGCGACAGTACGGCGGTAATGATTGACGCAAACGAGCTTTTTCCTGCCGACTCGGTATTCCTTGACGGCATAAAGACTTTTGAGGATTACAATACAGACGAATCGCTTTTGTGCGGAATTGCAATTCTTAAAGAGGCTAAAAACCCGATTGCCAAAGTATTTGAAAAGGTAGTCGATGAAACCGAGGGCGATTTGCCGGAGGTTGAGAGCGTTCTCTACGAAGATGAGCTTGGACTTGTAGGCTGGGTAAACGGTGAACGAATCCTTGTCGGCAACCGTGAGCTTATGACAAAATACAGCGTAGAAACTCCGAGTATTGAGTATGAGGACAAGTACATTCAGAGCGGCAAACAGGTAACATATGTTGCCCGTGCAGGCAGACTGATTGCAATGTTTGTAACTCACTATATCGCCGATTCAATCCTTATGCCGGAACTTCACAGAGCCGAGGCAAACGGAATCAGCATACTTGTTCACTCAACCGACTGCAATATTACAAATGACCTTATATGCAGTCTTTACAATGTATTTTACCGTACGGTAAAGGTACTTCCCACAGGACTTGGCACGGTACTTAAGGAATGTAAGTCTACATTTGAAGAAACTTCAAGAGCTTACCTCATCACCAACGGTAAAACATCGGCTTTCTTAAAGGCTGTATCGGGAAGTGTACAAATAAAGCGTAATATTTCACTTTCAATCGTAATTCAGCTTATCTCGATTGTACTCGGCGTACTGCTCACAGCCACCCTTGCACTTTATGCGGGAGTAGGCGTGCTCGGCACACTTGAGGTACTTATATATTCAATGTTCTGGGGCGTTGCCACACTTGTTGCACCGCTTATACATAAAACCTGATGAAAGGAAGTTTGCAAAATGAAAATTGCTCCTTCACTCCTCTCCTGTGACTTTGCAAAAATGGGAGAAGAAATTGAAAAAATGGATAAATGCGGTGCCGACTATATGCACCTTGATGTTATGGACGCCCACTTTGTGCCAAACCTCACATTCGGCGCACCTGTAATAAAAGCGGTAAGAAGTTACACCGAAAAACCATTTGATGTGCACCTTATGATTTCCGAACCTCTCAAATACATAGATGATTTTGCAAAAGCCGGCGCAGATATTATTACTTTTCATGCAGAAAGCGACTCCGACATCAGCAAAACTATTGATAAAATCACAGAAAACGGCATAAAACCCGGACTTGTAATTAAGCCGAACACACCTGCAAGCGCAGTTTTCCCATATCTCGACAAATTGTTTATGGTGCTCGTTATGACAGTTGAGCCGGGATTTGGCGGTCAAGGCTTTATGGCGGATATGCTGCCGAAAGTACAGGAAATCAAAGCAGAGTGCGCAAAGCGTGGTCTTGATGTTCTTATTGAGGTAGACGGCGGAATCAGCACATCAACAATCAAGCAGGCAGCCGATGCAGGTGTTGATGTATGTGTTGCCGGCACAGCTGTTTTCAAAGCCGAAGACAGCGCAAAAGCCATTGCAGAGCTTAAAGCTATTGCCGAAAATTAATTATTTTATAATATTTAAAAATAATATTTAAAAACAAAACACCGTCATTATCGGTTCTGTCCGACAATGACGGTGTTTTTATTTGTTATGTTTGTTTTTGTGTTGGGCAAATCACGGTTTATCGCACTGCTTAAACTAAATTTTATAATTATTTTGTAAAGTATTTTGCTAAATTATAATTCATCTCACATATAAGCCAAATTTATAAAGTTACTCCTTATTTTTCAAATAATCGATTTTATCGTTCTCCGTGATTTTTCTTATAACTCTGCAAGGATTGCCTGCCGCTATCACACCCGAGGGAATATCCTTGGTAACAATACTGCCTGCACCGATTATTGTGTCGTTACAATGTATAATCTTAGTAAGAAAACCATTTGATTATCCGAACGGTTATATTTCTCGTAAAAAACTCCCTAAGGTCTAAACTTTATATTATAAGTGATGATATCTTTATAACATTACTTATAACTTTTTAGTAATAGAAAAAGCTGAATGATAGTTTGCTCTCTTAAATAATTTATACAGTAAGCCAATTCAATGCTTTTTCTGTTACTTTAGTATACCACTCTACTTCATTATCACTTTTTTCGGCAATTTCTAATGAATATTCAAATAACGACTTTACTTGTTTCGGGTTTGGTTGATAATCAACTTTATATGAGTCTGTCAGCATCTTTCTAAATGTATTTATGTCAATAGGAACTATCACCGATTTACCACCATAAAATGCAATGTTCATTTTATGTAACATAAAGAAATGTGCAATACAAGCCTCATTGATTTTAGGTGCTATAAATAAACAATATGCATCTTTCCCTGTTTCTTTTTTATATTTAGCTAAATGACGGGAAACTGGCTCTGATTCCATTTCATATTGCTTTTGCCCACTGGCAGTAGTAACTTCTACCGTCAATCCATATTCTTCATAATCACAAAATATATCGGCCATATTTCCTTGTGCCGTTGACATGGGCACACCATTATCATCAAATTTCAAATTAGCCTTTACAAAACCACCATCAAGCATTGTCATTGCTCTCCAAGTATTCCATTCTAACATCAGTGGTATATCTAAAACATTCTTTTTTTCTATATCGTCAAATGTATTCATAATATCATCATACTGCTTATAATCCTTAATATTAGCAATCTGTTGGTTTAGAATACTTTGCTTTTTATCTTCAATAGCCTCGAATAAACACTCCTTCTTCTCTTGGAAAGGCAATTCACAAATTTCTGAACTCGACATATTTGTATATTCCGTTAATTTCTGAATCAATACTTCTTCGTTATCAGTATATAAGATTGGGAGTGTTGAATTATATAGTATTTCTGTATACTTTTTCTCATCATCAATAAAAATAGGATTCCTTTCAACTGTGGATAAAATAAATTCAACATCTGGTATCTTTTCAGTTGCGATTGAAAGAGAGCGACCTCTTTGGGATACATTAACAATTCCAGTCGAACGCAAATATCGGAAACAAGCATCAGTATAATCTCTCATATTACTTGATTTTGTTAAAATAAACTTTCTTATTGACTTTTCGTTAGACTCTCGTGTCTTTATCTTTCCACTTTTTATTTCTTCATCAAACAATCTTAGAATAATATGTTCTTGAATACTTGCTTTTAGCTGTTTATATTTTCCCTTATATTTTATCTTCTCAATACGAAAATCTTCAATTTTTTGCACTATGTCGTCGAACATCTTATATGAAATCATTTGTAAACCGAATAACATTATTTCATCGAAGCTCAATGTTCCAAAGTGATATATCAATCTAAGAATTTCTAAATAAGGTTTAACCCAAAAATCAGAATTTTCCTGCGTTGATTGCTTATGAAAAGGAGAAGGAAACTGGAATTTAAGCAACTGCCTAAGCAAAATTTCTTCTTTTCGTTTTGATGTTACAAACAGTTTTCCAACCTCTGTTAATTCAATAGTTGGATTAAGACTTACAAATCCCAATGCTTTCGGAGCACGATTTATTCTATCTCTCGCACTAAAATCCAAATTATACTTTGAACCATTTCAATAAAATCTACTTGCGTGCGTTTGTCCCATTTTTGTCCACTGAAATTATTGCCTAACAATTCAATTTCAGGTATCATTTTAAATGGTGTTCTTGGAGAAGTTGTAAAGAACAGCATTCTTCTCTTATTTAAACTTGCCATTATTGCCTCCCATAATTTGCAACTAAAATATGTTTTGATTCTGATTTGAATCGGTTTCTTATATTTACAGAGTAAGATTTTTCATATTCTGCAACAATTAAATCACCATAAAGTTCTTCAGTTAGTTGCGTGTTTCCTATTACCATCAAAGATTTACATTTAAGCTTTCTAAAATCTTTTGCTAATTTTCTGTGTCTTTCCTCTCCAAATCCATCCTTCATACTTTCATTGCCATAATCACTAAAAACACAATCATATGGCGGATCTAAAAAGATAAAATCATCTTCTTTAGCCATTGCAAATATATTTTCGTAACTACAATTGAATATCTCAGTTCTTTCTAACAAACTATGATGTTTATCCGTTAAAAGCGAAGTATTAAAATTCTTATATCTGCCATATGGTACATTAAAATGCCCTTTTAAATTATATCTTATCATTCCAGAATAGGCAGTTTTGTTAATAAAATAATATATTGTACCAAAAGAAAGTTCTCTATCGCACAATCCATTATACATATCTCTTATCTTGTAGTATAGTTCCTCGTTAGCATCATCTGCTCTAACATTTGGGTTCAATACCTTATTTTTATCAAAAGCAATCCTATTTTTCATATAGAGCTTTTCTATTGCGGATAATTCTTCTTTAATTTGATGATAATTGTATTTAACATCTTCATAAAAAGCAATTAAATTGGAATTTATATCGTTTATAATTGCATTATGGGGTTCAAGATAAAAAAATAATGCTCCGCCACCAAAAAAAGGTTCTATATATCTTCCTGTAAATCGTGGTATATATGGCAATATTTGAGAGATTTCTTTTGATTTTCCACCTCTATATTTTATTATTGGTTTCATTTTATCTCTCACTTTCTTCATTTACAAATTCAAAAACATCATTTGGAGAACAGTCAAGTGCATTACATATTTTTTCTAAATTCTTATAAGAAATAGTTTGATTTTTTTCCATACTTGCAATTACATTTGTAGTTAAATTTGAACTTTTAATAACATCTTTTTTCTGTAAACCTTTATTTGCTAATTGTATCCACAACGGTCTATAACTTATTGCCATAAATTTTCCTCCAACTTAATTTCTTTTATTATAACATTAAAGTTGAGTTATTTCAAGATTATATTGATCAAATGAAATCCTTATGTATGAAATTATATAAGCATCGGGTTCTTTCGTATGTGATACCAAATCAATAACCTTTTGACTTCTAAATAATTAATCGTCAAAATAGCATTTATAGGTGTACAAACACATCTCACTTTTGTATAGCGAAAACTTGAAACAGAAATATGCGGAGAAATCCGCTTAAATAAAAAAAGGTGTAACCCCAATGTCGGGATTACACCATAATTTCTTAAATACTGCCTTATCAGCCCGTGACTAAAGTCAAGCTGTTGTTTTTTGTGTAACTTTTAATATTTTGATATAATAATGTTAAAATATAAATTGCTCACGAATATTTTTATAATTATATCGTCTATATATATGAAAGCTAAAAAGGAGGGATTTAATTGAATGACAAACAAATAATTGATTTGTACTTTTCAAGATCGGAACAATCTATAAAAGAAACAAAAATCAAGTACAGTTCTTTTTGTCGAAAAATAGCATATAACATTCTATCAAATAATGAAGATACCGATGAATGTGAAAATGATACTTACCTTAAAATATGGAATTCAATTCCGCCTAATAACCCTGAAAATTTTAAGGCATACATAGGCAAAATCACAAGGAATATTGCACTTGATATATGGAAGAAAAACCATACTCAAAAAAGAAACGCAGGTATTGAAATTCTTTTCAGCGAAATGGAAGATATATTATCAGTACCACAGACAGACACCGAATATGAACTTGAAGAAATTACACCAATAATTAATAAATGGTTATTAACTCTGAGTAAAAAAGAACAGGCTTTATTTATATTGAGGTATTGGCAAGGAGAATCTGTAAAAAGCATTGCAAAGCAATGGAACACATCTTCAAACAAACTTTCAGGCAAACTTTTCAGATTAAGAAACAATTTAAAACAGGCACTCGAAAAGGAGGGCATATTTCTATGAAAAAAAACAATGATGAAATCTTATATAATTCAATCAGCAATATTGACGAAAACATAATTGCATCTTCTTTGGTTTATAAACCCAAAAGCAAAAAAATTATTATATGGGCAAGCCTTGCAGCCTGTTTATGTGCGGTCTCCGTTACTTATGCAGTCATATATAAAAATAATTTTAATAAGCCGGTCAATAATTCCGAAGTTTTAAGTACAACTAACAGCAGTTCTGACTTTCACATTTACTCCCTACCTAAAGTCTTATCAGAGAACAGTGAAAATTCAAAGCAAAAGGTTTTATTAAGTCCTGTAAAGACTTTACTTGACAGCAACACGGGTATTCATGCAATTACTTATACCGTTGATTTTAAATCAGACGGTTCACCTTACGATGAAAGAGATACTTCTTATAGCGGAAATATCATTAAACAAGATTTATTTGATATATCGCCCGACAGTATCGAATTTTCCATTGCAAGCGATGCTGTTGAATATTATAATGTAACAGTAAAAAATAATTGCATATCTTATCAAAGTGATTCAACCGTTTTTTCAGGTCAAAAATCATTTGAAAATATTAAAATTTCAGACAACGGTTTCATAACATGGCGACCCACCTGCGAAAAATTTTCAACAGAAATTCTGTCTATAACCGGTAAGGAAGAACCCGATTATAACAGTAATATTCTGGATAGAACAGCATACTCCGATGCCGAAAAAACAGTGTATGACAGTATCAAAAATTTTGATGAGTATTTTGGAGATACATTAACCTTTGAATTGCATTATAAAAACAATGCCACAAAAACTGTTTATGTAAATATCTCAATAAATGAAAACGGAAATTATATGGTAAATTACAGTTAAATATTAAAAAACACAGCAGTTCCGAAGAATACACCTTGGAACTGCTGTGTTTTTATAAAATCATAACTCAAGACCGCTTGTAGTCTTTAAAAACTCGTTGAGCTTATTATAAATAATATCAACGCCGCCTACCGAATCGCTCTCAATGTTGAGCGGCATAATCGGGTCGTGCACAGAAAGTCTTAACAAGAACCAACCGTCGCCGTTATCCTTATCAAAAGATACTCTTATGCCCTCACGATTATCGTTTGCTACATTCCAACCGTCATGCGCCATTGCGTATGCAGTGAGGTCGCCAATGATTTTTTCGCCGCAAGCCTTAAAATCAGGCTCAAGAATTTTAAATCTGACTTCCTTGCTCTCAACAGGCTCTTTAAGTTCCGCTGTAAGCTCGTCAAGCTCCTTGCCCTCTTTGCGCATTTGAGCCGCTTTAATAATTATCTTTGTGCAAAGGTATGCGCCGTCATCAAGAAAATAATTTTCTTTCATTGCGGCATGACCTGAGGTTTCAATAGCAAGCGGGCAGTTAATGCCTTGTGCGTTGAGCTCAAGCGCCTTGTCGATAACATTTTTATAACCTCTGCGATAACGGTAGTGCTGACCGCCAAGTGTATCTTCAATAAATTCTTTAAGTCCCGATGAGGTGATAGAATCAGTAACAACATTGCCGCCCTCGTTGCCCTCAAGTGCGATAGCCGCCGCTACCGCCACAAGTCGGTTTCTGTTGATTTCGTTGCCCTTGCTGTCAACTGCACCGCCACGATCAACATCAGTGTCAAAAATTACGCCGAGGTCAGCGTTTGCCTCTTTTACTGCCTCGCAGATTGACGCCATAGCTGTTGCGTCTTCAGGGTTTGGAATATGGTTCGGGAACATTCCGTCAGGCTCAAGGTAGCGGCTTCCTGTTGTATCCGCACCGAGTACAGAAAGTACCTTATCGGCATAAAAACCGCCTGCACCGTTACCTGCATCAACTACAATCTTAAAACCTTTAAGCGGATGATCGTAATCCTCCGCATTTACTTCTTCTTTAATTTTTTTGCAAAGGCCCTTTGCATAATCGGTCATATAATCAACTTTTTTGATTTCGCCGCAAGAATTTTCGGCAGGTGATTCTCCGTTTTGTGCATACTCAAGGATTTCTTCGATATCACTGCCCTCAAGACCGCCCTCACGGGTAAAGAATTTTAGACCGTTTCTGTTAAACGGGTGATGGCTTGCAGTAATCTGCAAAGCACCGTCACAACCGAGGTCAACGGTTGTCATAAACATTGACGGAGTAGATGCAAGCGAACAATCCAGCACGGTTGCTCCGCAGCGTTTAAAACGCTCACTGCAAATTGAAACTATATGCGGGCCGGAAATTCGGCTGTCACGACCGATAGAAATTGTAAGAGTTTCAGGAGCTTTGCTGACCTTTTTTGAAAGCCAAAGCACAAAGCCGTCTGCCATTCTTGCCACAACATCATCGGTAAGGTTTACGGGCTGACCCTCAACGCCCTCGCTTGCTACGCCTCTGATGTCTGTACCGCTTTTAAACTGCTTATAAAACTTGTCTAACATTTAAAGTACCATTCCTTTATTGTATTTTCGGATATTTCATTCTAAAAAAGCATACCCTTATTATAAATTACTGCATTAATTATAACCCATAGCCGCAAAAATCTCAATATATAATAATTTTATTTTTGTAAAAAAAGTGATTTTTTGACGCTTAACTTTCCCTTTTGGTAGTTATTTTCACTAACAGCATTATAATTTTAATAAGCAAACAAATTTGTTTATCAAATGATTTTTGTGCATAATATATATATTTATATACATCACTTTGTAAGCTGTTCACATTTAATTTGACTTTGCAACAAATTTTTATAAAAAAAATTGTTGACTTTTATGGAATTGTGATTATAATAATAATTGTCAAGTAAACAGTCCGCTTGACTATCGACTGATTATACAGTCAGACTACTCGAGTAAGGTTTAATTAGGTCGAACATAAATAATTATTTTGCCAAATGGTAAATGGCACAACAATTTTATATTATCATTTTGGAGGAATTTTTTATGACACCTATTCTTAGTTTACACAATATTGATGTAGCCGAATTTCTCGCTATACTTGATACTTGCGAGGGTAATGTATTTCTCGTTACTAACGAAGGCGACAGATTAAATCTTAAAAGCAAACTCTGCCAGATCGTCGGTCTTACAAAACTCATTGAGGGCGGTAAGATTGCCGAAGCAAGCATTATTTGCGAGAATAAAAACGACGAGAGCAAACTCTTCCGTTTTAACTTCTTTGGCGACACTGCAGATGCAGAGATTAATAATTAAACAGCTATTCACGTTTTCACGTTAATTTCAAAACTTCTAAATCCAGAGGCAGTCGCTTAGGCGACTGTTTTTGGCATATAATACATTTTTAGCAAACCTTTTTATAATAATGCACATTTCTTAAGTTTTGTGTTATAATTATAAAAAGGTTATTTATTTTTGGTGGTGTGATAATGAAAATCGCCGTAATTGACGATGAACAAAGATATATGGATATTCTTGCCCGTGTGTGCAACGGATATTTTACAATCAGAAGTGAACAAGGCTCGGTAGATTGTTTTTTAAACGGACAAGATTTTTTAAATAAATGCAGTGAAAATCTATATGATGCGGCATTTATAGATATTTATATGAGCCCTATTAACGGAATTGAGCTTGCCGAGGAGCTTAGAAAAATCAACAAAGATATTATAATTGATTTTGTTACTACAAGTTTCGACTTTATGATGCAGGCTTTTTCTGTTCATGCGTTTCACTATATAATAAAACCGTATATGCCCGAACAAATTTACAAAGTTCTTGACGAAGCGGCTTTTTACATAAAAGATAAAGCAAAATTTATTCGGATTGTTTGCGACAGAAAATCCGTAATGATTTCTGTCAAAGAGATTATGTCTATTGAATCCGATGCACATTATCTGAATATTTCTGTTGTGTCCGGTATGACATACCGCACAAGAATGACTATGAATGAATTTTTAAAACTTACCGATAATGACGAAAGATTTATACCCGTAAACCGTGGCGTTGTTCTTAATGCGGATTATATTGAGCGCATTGACGGTGCTCTTTGTATAATGGGCAACGGTACAAGATTTTCGATAAAAGTGCGTGAAAAAAGTATCATAGAAAAACGGGTAAGAGATCATATGTTTAAAAAATTAAGGGAAAATCAGTGGATTTGAGGATAATATGAATAGGGTAGAATTTTTAAAGGGACTTTTTTCTTTTTCTATAATCATTCCCGCAAGTATAATGTGTTATTTGCCGATGAAAAATCAGCTTAAATTTTCGGTTAAAAAAATTGCTTTGCTTTTGGCGGGGGCTTTTGTAATTATTGCAACGGTATCTTCTTTAATAACGGTACTTTTTAACATTCGTACGATAAACACGGTGCTTATGCCCGATATGATAATCTGCTTTTTACTGTTTCGGTATACGGTAAAAACAGATTTTGCCAAAACTCTGTTTGTGTTTTTGAGCGTTATATGTCTGTTTTCTATTTTCTCACTGTTTACTTATGAAATTTAATCGTTTTATAAGCCGGAAATGGATTACGGAATAAGTTTTTCGTTTGATTTGCTGTTTATGGGAATAAGTTTGTTCTTTATGGCAATACTTGCGTATCCTATGCTGAAATATTATTCCTGGATGATAGATAACATTAAATATAAAAAGCTTTGGTATTCATTTATGGTTTTACCGATTATTGTAACTCTGTTAAATATTTACTCCATACCGATCACATATTTGAATTTGCGTGTGGGAATGATTGGCATAAAGGCGTTAATGATTAACAGTATTATATTTTTGCTGTATATATTGGTATTTGCGCTGTTTTACATATTCAGTAAAACTACAATTGAAAAGACCAAGCTTGAAGAACAGAACTTTATGCTTGAAATACAGACAAGCTATAACGAATCTCTGCAAACATATATTAATCAAACCGCAAAAGCCAGACACGATTTAAAACACTCGGTACATCTTGCGCAGTGTTTGCTTGACGAGGGTGATTTGGACTCATTGAGAAAATACCTTTGCAAGTATTATCAGGCACTTAATATTACTGCTCCCGTAAGATTATGCAGCAGTAACGCTATAAACGCAGTGCTGAATTATTACCGCCAAAGCGCAATTGACAATGAAATAGATATTACTTGGAAAATAAATATGCCTCCTAAATCCAAAATACCCGAAGTTGACTTCTGCGGTATTTTAGGAAACTTAAGTGAAAATGCAATTTCCGCATGCAAAACAATAAGCGAGGGCAGAAAATATTTTGATTTGTCAATCGACTATAAGGGCGACTATATTTATATTGCTGCAACGAATAATTTTTGCGGAGATTTAAAGAAAAGTGACCGAGGCTATGAGTCCACAAAACATAAAGGCGGAGGAATTGGACTGCGTTCAATGAGAAATATGGCAGAGGTTTATGGCGGATATTTTGAAGCTGTTGATGTCGACAATAAGTTTTGCGTTAATATCACATTAAAATATGTAGATGTTAATGCATAAATTTTAATTCAAGCCGGACAGCCTAATTAACAATGTTCTATTCTAAATATTGGGATAACTTTAAGCAATTTGCTAAACTATAATTTACTCCAACTTTGACAAATAATCATCAACAAAAACGGCGGTAATCCAAATAGGATTGCCGCCGTAACTTTTAAATAAATCTATTAAAATTCAAGCATAGCAAAACTCTGTGCCGACATTTTTACCTTATTGTCAGCAACCTCTGTTGTACCGATTTCATATACTTTTTTAGCGCCCTTAGCATTGATTTCGATTTCGCTGTCTTTGCCGAGTGGGTTAAAGAGCATTACAAACTTGCCTCTCTTATATCCGAACGGGAATTTACCCGGCTCGAAAATCATTTCAAAATCACCATTGCCGTGAAGGTCATCGTTTGCGTGACGAATGGCAATAATGTCTGTAACAACCTTATAAATACTGTCAGGGTTGTTCTGCTGATTTTCAACTGTAGGTGCGTTTTCGTCTGTATCAACAGGGAGGTAAGGTGTATCGCTTGCAGAAAAGCCGAGGTTTTTACCGCTGTTCCACTGCATTGGTGTACGCGAACCTGTACGGCTGAAACCGCCCTCTTTGCTTACGAGGTTTTCCTGATATTTCATACCGATTTCGTCACCGTAGTAAAGGAACGGAACACCCGGCATAGTGAAAATCATTGCATACGCAAGTTTAATTGCATCCATACCGAAGTAGTGTGTCATTCTCGGCATATCATGGTTATTTGTCATAAAACTGATGTAGCCGTTATTTTTTGAAAGCTCATAAGCAGGGAGATATTCGTCTGTAAAGTTCTTAATATCGCCCTTGCCGTTTGGATTAAAAATACCCTTATTGCCCTCATCGTCACCGTAACGGAAAAGTCTGCTGTAACCGTTGCCGTGGTGGTCAAGATAGAAGTCCATATGGAAACCTGCGTTGTTGATTGCTCTTTCGGGATTGCACCATTCAGCTACCATTGCAGCCTCAGGATAATCTTTGTCGAGCATTTCACGGATACCACGCCAGATTTTTGCTGTTGCAACCTTTTCATCATCGTTCTTTACGAGCGAGTCTGCCATATCAACTCTGAAACCGTCTGCGCCCTTATCAAGCCAGAAACGCATAATGTCCTTGATTGCCTCTACTGTAGCAAGGCAGTCCGGATGGTCGCACGGCAGCTGCCACTCCGGATGTGTGATTTCGTGAAAACCGTAGTTGAGAGCAGGCTGTGAGCTGAAATAATTTACCAAATAGTTACCGTCACGCTCGCAGATACCGCACATCATTCTGTACTGCGGCGGTGCGTCCCATACTGATTTTGTAAAGATATAACGGTTTGTATACTCACTCTTTTGAGCTTTTTTAGACTCTAAAAACCAAGGGTGAGTGTCCGATGTGTGACCGGGAACGAGGTCAAGGAGAATTTTCATTCCTTTTTTGTGAGCCTCGTCAAAAAGTCTTACGAGGTCATCGTTTGTGCCGTAGCGGGGAGCAACCTTTTTGTAGTCACGAACATCATAACCTGCGTCCATAAACGGTGAATCGTAAACGGGGTTGAGCCAGATTGCGTTACAGCCGAGCCCTTTTACATAGTCGAGTTTTTCGATGATACCGTTAATATCACCGATACCGTCACCGTTGGTGTCATAAAAGCTTTGCGGGTAAATTTCATAGAAAACCGAATCGTTGAGCCATTGTGGCATAGAAAGCATCCTTTCTTTTGTTAATTTTTATTATTACAATAACATAGTAACATTATTGAGGATTTTTGACAAGCATATTATGCGTTTTAACAAAAATATTACTATAATTTGCTTGGTATATTTCCAAAAATAATTACTTGCAGGAAACGGCATTTCATCATAATATATATAAGAATAATTTTGCGGCAAAGCACAATGTGAGGAGGGAGATTTTTTGACGATTGATAAAATAAAAAGCAATAAAATACTGATAACTCTCTGCGATGAAGATATGCGAGATTTTTCGCTTGATTATGATACTTTAAGCCTGTATGACAGCCATTCCAGAAAGATACTTATGCGAATTTTGCAGATAGCCTGTTTTAAAACAGATATAGAAATAAAAGATAAACGAATGATTGTGGAGGCGCTTCCGACTGTTGACGGTTGTATGCTGCTGCTGACGGTTGAGGATAAAAAAAGGAAAAAATACAGACTGCAAAACGGTAAAAAATGCAGCTGCTACGATGTGGGCAACAGCAAGAATTTTCTTGATGTAATTCAGTTGCTTTACAAACAGAATGTGTGCTGCAACAAAAATTCTGCCTATGAAAAAGACGGAGTTTACTACCTTATTTTTGATTATCCGGCAATACCAAAAAGATTTAAGCGTATTTTGCACGAATACGGTGTACGGTGCGGCGATAATATTTTTGCCGCAAATCTGCGGGAAAATGCACAAGAAATCTGTCGTTCAAACGCAATTGCCGTTATTGGAAAATGTTTGTAAAATTATACTATGCATACCTGCTAAACAAAATCACTCAAACAAAAAAAGCAAGCGCAATCGTCTGCAACACGATTGCGCTTTTGTGATGTTTAAAGTCCCCAGACTGCCATAACTGCGTTGTAGTAATCTTCCGAAAGCTGTTCTTTCAAAATTTTTCTGTCATCTTCACAGTTTGTAAAAGCATTGCGGACATTTTCACCAACCTGTACCTCAACATCGTTAATGTTTATAAATTTCTGTCTTAACACGCTCACTCCCTCTTTTGTAAGCATATCAAGCGTAATTTTTTCTGTAACCTCCATTTTAATCCTCCTATCTGCGAATAATATATGTAACAACAAAATTCATTTTTTCATCTTCAACAAATTTATCGGACGGTGCACTTATGTAAATCCACGAACCGTCTATTCTCACATTACGCAAGTTATTCTTTGTAGAATATACGGCAATACTTGCAAGTCTACTTTCTGCTTTTGACGGGAACGGCAAACCCGACATTTGTAAATAGTTTTTATCCGCCAACATACTTGTAATATTTACAGACACAGTAACTGCGTCGCCGTTCTTTGCGTAAACGAAGTTTCCCTCACTGCCCTCATAAATTGTCTGCGCCGGAGATAATTCTCCCGAACCGATTTCGTTATTCGCCGCATCATATTTGTTTGCAAGCGATTTTTCTATATCGGCTTTGTTCTGCACAACGGTCTGCCTAAGCGAATTAACACTGTTATACACAGTGCCGCTTGTAATATAATTAGGACTATTATATTTTGGTTCCGTATCGAATGGCCTTTTGTCAAGCTTATAGTTTAATGATCTGTTTATATACGTTTTATCATAAGCATCTGTAATTCCGTAACCGGCAAGAGTATCCGCCTTATCCGCTTTTAAATTGAGCTTTGTATCGACACTGCTTTTAAGGTTTTGTATCTCATCATCAACATCATTATAATCATAATAATAGTTTTCAAGATATGCAACACTCGGATAGCTCTCTTCCGTAACATCAGCCTTAAGCGTAACCTTATTTGCTTTTTCTTCTTTAAGAGTAATGTCGCTGTCGGCAATAACTTTTATATTGTTTTCAATCTGCTTATTTTGCTCTGCAATTTTATCCCAACATTTTTTTGCCTCATCTCTCAATGCAAGCGTTTCGCTGTTTGGATTGGTGAATCCATTGTCCTCAATCGGTATGGATTCTCCCGCAAACAATCTTACAATATCGGTCTGCAAAGTGGTTTCCTCCTCTCTTAATTCAAGCTGAACCTCAACCCAGCCGTGACAGAAAATATCGTTTTTCCCGATTTTCCACATTATATATGTGCTGTTGTTAACAGTTTTTACGGTTTGCGGTGCAACCGTGTTTACACTGCCGTCTTTAAATCTTAAATGAATTGCGGCAATCGTATTTTTGCCGACAAAACCATTCACCGTAAATTCAACTTTACTCACAAGGTTTTCGCCCACAATCCCCGCATTATCTTCTGCGGCAATACCCTCGTACTTTTCTTTGTTAAAAATAATCAAATTATTCACCTCCAACTATGCATAAAAAAATCCTAAAAGTTGCACTAATTGCAACAATTTTTCAAAAAATAAATTTTGAATTGACTATAAAGCCAAAATAAAGTAAAATTATAAATGATATATTATATGTAATGAGATGATTTTTTGAACATCCATAAAATACAGACTGTTGCAAAGAAAGCACTTGCGACTGCTTTGCCTTTGGCGCTATGTTTTTCAATCGCCGGCTGTTCTCTTAAATTTAAGATTTTCGACAATTCTGATTTTAAGCCGACAAGCGAAAGTGAAGCGCTTTTGTCAGAGATACCGGAGCCTAAGCAAACATCGTACAGCTATTCGGCAATAACAAACGAACACATTAAAAATCTTTACGCACAAATTGAAAACGAATGTCAAAAACCCGTTCCCGCAGAAATACAATGTACGGGCACGCTTACGCAAAAAGATATTTACGAGGCAATAATAGCTTTTAAAAACGACCACCCCGATATATTCTGGATAAAAAACACATTTTCTTACTACGATTACGACGGTTCAACATATGTAGAACTTTTCTATATTTCTTCAGGCACAACGCTTGAAACACAAAAAGAAAAATTTAACGAGGCGCTCAACGACTTTGTAAACAACGCAACTATGTATTCTTCGGAGTATGAGCGTGAAAAGTATGTCAACGATTATATTATTTCAAATTGCGTATATGATGACGAGGCTGCCTACAACAATAACACAAAAGTAAATGTCAGTACCGCCTACGGAGTTCTTGTTGACGGCAAAGCCATATGTGAAGGATATGCCAGGGCATTTCAGCTTTTGTGCAACAAGCTCGGCATTGAATGTGTAAGTATTGCAGGAATGACCGGTGATGTCGGACACGAATGGAACTGCGCAAAAATTGACGGTAATTGGTATCAGGTCGATGTAACATGGAACGACTCGCAAGATGATTTTTCCAACTACTACTACTTTAATCTTACAGACGAGCAAATGTATTCCTCGCACAGGGCAGATGACCTTTTTGATGAAATAGAACCCGATAATTATAATAACGACGAAAACCTTATCGGCAACCTCTATGTGCCCGAATGTAATTCTACCGAGTACAATTATTATAATCAAACTGCACCTATCCTCTATGCGTTTGATGAAGAAAATGACAATACAATTTCAAATGCACTTGCAAATTCCGCCGTAAACGGTGACAATTATTTCAACATAATTGTTGATAACAGTCTTGACTTTGAAGACGCTTATTCAACACTTGTACAAGACGGTTATGTAGTAAACTACATTGAAAGCGCCAACAATATGCTTTGGGGAGAAGTCGAGCTTGACACCTCAAGCTATGCATATAAAAACGATACCCTGCGTGTTATTACCATAGTGTTAAACTATATTAATTAAATAAATCATTCTGTTGCAAAAGGAGAGAAATATATGAAATATGATGTTAAAGCCTTTGAGCTTTTGTCAAATGAAGAAATTGCAGACGGAATTTTTGATATGCGTGTAAAAAATGACGAACTTGCACCGCTTGCAAAATGCGGTCAGTTTGCCCATGTATATGTTCCGTCAAAAACTCTGCGCAGACCTATTTCGGTGTGCGACAGCGAAAACGGCGTACTCCGCCTTGTTTATCAGGTTAAGGGCGAGGGCACAAAGATTATGTCCGAAATGAAAAAGGGTGAAGCTGTAGATATTCTTGCTCCGCTTGGCAACGGCTTTAATATTGAAAAAGGCAAGCGCTACTGCCTTATCGGCGGCGGCATCGGTGTTCCTCCTATGCTCTATACAGCAAAGCAAACCGAAAATCCGCTTGTTATCACGGGTTTCCGTAACAAAGACCTTATTATATTACAAGATGATTTTAAAAATGCAGGTGCCGAGCTTGTACTTACAACAGATGACGGCAGTGCAGGCGTACACGGATTTGTTACAGATGTACTTAAAGAAAAGATAAATGAAGTTGACGAGGTTTGCGCCTGCGGTCCTACCCCGATGCTTAAGGCAATTGCTCAAGTTTGCAAAGAATTTAACAAGCCTTGTCAGATTTCACTTGAAGAAAGAATGGCTTGCGGAATCGGCGCTTGTCTTGTCTGCGCCGTTAAGGTACGCAAAAACGGTGAAGAAATTATGCAGCATGTCTGCAAAAACGGACCTGTATTCAACGCAGAGGAGGTTGTATTTTAATGGCTGATTTATCTGTAAAAATTGCCGGAGTAGAGTTTTCAAATCCGCTTATCGCCGCTTCGGGCACATTTGGATTCGGTAAGGAGTACGGCGAATTTTATCCGCTTTCAAAACTTGGCGGTATTTCGTGCAAGGGAATTACCTTAAAAAGGCGTGACGGCAACCCGCCGCCACGAATCGCAGAAACTCCGTCGGGTATTTTAAATGCCGTCGGACTTCAAAATCCGGGCGTAGATGTATTTATAAACGACGATCTTCCTTGGCTTAAACAGCAAAACACAAGAGTTATCGCAAATATTGCCGGCAACACTCCCGAAGAATACTGCGAAATGGCAGAAAAACTTTCTTCAACTGATGTTGATATGATAGAAATGAATATTTCCTGCCCTAATGTAAAGAGCGGCGGCGTTCAGTTCGGTACAAGCTGTGAATCGGTAGGTTCAATTACAAGTGCGGTAAGAAAGCACTGCACAAAACCGCTTATTGTAAAGCTAAGTCCGAATGTTACAGATATTGCCGAGATTGCTAAGTCGGCAGAGGCAAACGGCGCAGACGCAATTTCAATGATTAACACACTAACAGGTATGAGAATAGACATAAACACAAAGCGCCCGATTATCCGCAACAATACAGGCGGAATGAGCGGCCCTGCAGTGTTCCCCGTTGCAGTAAGAATGGTTTGGCAGGTTTCTAATGCCGTTAAAATTCCGATTATCGGTATGGGCGGCATCAGCACATGGCAAGACGCAGTTGAAATGATGATTGCAGGCGCAAGCGCATTGCAGATTGGCACAGTATTCTTCTCTGACCCATACGCACCGATTAAAATTGCCGAGGGAATTAACGAATACCTTGATAAAAACGGTATGAAGAGCGTTACAGAACTCACAGGCACAATCAAGCCTTGGTAATCGGTAAGGTTTTATAAAAGTTTGGTCAACCTTGACCTGAATTTTTAAATCATTTAAACGAAATTCCTCAGCTAAATCATAAATCGCCTAACATAAAATTCAAAAACGAATAAAATAAAAAAAGAAATCCATAATAACCATAGCACAGGAGGTTATTATGGATTTTTTCAGAGTATTTATAACCGCACCGATCTCGCTTACAGTCCTGTTTTTGCTTGCAAAGCTGATGGGAAATAAGCAGATGTCAGAGCTTAATATGTTTGACTACATCAACGGTATTACAATAGGTTCAATCGCCGCCGAACTGGCGACAGGCGAATTTACCGATATTTACGACGGTGTAATGGCTATGGTTATTTACTCGCTTATAGCAATTATGTTGACTTTCCTATCGCAAAAGTCGCTTCTTCTAAGAAGATTCATTACGGGCAAATCTATTATAATTTACGATAACGGCAAATTTTACAACAAAAACTTAAGTACCGCAAAGATAGATATAAATGAAATTTTGGTAATGTGCCGTTCAAAGGGATATTTTAATTTTGATGAGATACAAACCGTTATCCTTGAAAGCAACGGTCAGCTTTCAATTTTACCGAAAGACAAAAATCGACCGCTCACTCCCGATGATATGAAAATTACGGTTCTTCAATCCAGTGTAGAGGCGGTAGTGATACAGGACGGCAAGGTTTTGGAAAGAAATCTTAAAGCTACGGGAAATAATATTGAGTAAATTCCTGCTTGATTACTTTGGCTTCGATGAAAGCATTCTGGCTGATATTGTTCCTACTTTCTCTGTACAGAGTG
>ENA-USZK01000397-USZK01000397.1-human-gut-metagenome-genome-assembly--contig:-NODE-397-length-24285-cov-4.336418_pt1 | contig 24285 bp, 19 predicted proteins | sample MGYA00250043_ERZ773534 | MGnify/ENA primary metagenome ERZ773534 (study PRJEB29103, sample SAMN06112056) | human gut metagenome | biome: human gut; feature: ankylosing spondylitis patient; material... | reverse complement strand
AACGTTGTGCCAACAACTGTCGCCTTGCCATTGCTGTCTATCTTGAGCTTGCACTTCGGAAGCTTCTGGATATAAAGTGGGAACGGTTGTCGCCCTTACTCCTGTCGCAATGGGTATTGCCGGGGAGATTGGCGGAAGTATTCCGATGTTTGTAGCAGTGGTTGTCGGAGGTTCTTTCTTTGGTGACAACCTGTCGTTTATATCAGACACTACGATTGCCGCCACGCGGTCGCAAGGCTGCTCGATGCGCGACAAGTTCAACGTTAACATCTGGCTGACAGTGCCTGCGGCGTTGGTCATATTGGCAATATACTTTGTGATAGGCGGCAGTGTGGAGACACAAGTTGCCACAGTGTCTGTCGATTGGCAACTGATAATGCCATACCTGCTGGTCATAGTCTTGGCTGTGGTTGGATTGAATGTGCTGTTGGTGCTGCTCATCGGTATTGTTGCTGCATTTGTTGTCGGCTTGACGTATGCCGATACTGATGCGCTGTCGATGCTTGGCTTTATGGGGGAGGGTGTCGACTCAATGGGCAATCTTATTGTTGTGACATTGCTTGCGTCAGGAATGCTTGGGCTGATACAGCACAATGGGGGCATAAGTTTTCTCATTGACAGGATGTCGAGAGGAATAAAGGGAAAGCGTGGCGCTCAGACAATGATTTCGCTGCTTGTGGCTGTAGTTAATATGTGCACAGCAAACAATACGATTGCAATAATAACAGTGGGAGGCCTTGCTCGGCAGATTTCCGAGAAATATGGCTTGGATTCACGAAAGACGGCAAGTCTGCTTGATACCTGTTCCTGTGTTGCACAATGTTTTATCCCTTATGGAGCGCAGGTGCTTATGGCGGCGTCTTTGGCTGGAATCTCAACTGTGTCAATCCTGCCGCATCTTTATTATCCTTTCGCTCTTGGTTTGATGGTTGCGTTGTCGATTATATTCCAATTTCCAAAACGCTATCATTGAAAGAAGCATAAAATAAAACGAGCAAGATGGATGAAGATAAGGCTGGCGTCCTCTTGCTCGTTTCGTTGTATGGGTTAGTTGCCTGTGTTTGCAAGAGGCGCGGGAATGTTGTATACCCTTGCGGCAAGTTCTTTGTCAAGTTGGTATAAGCCATAACCGTTGTCTCCGATAAGGCTGAGCGTGTCGATATACTCCTGCGCAGTCTTTTCCTCTTCTACTTGCTCGTCGATGAACCATGTGAGAGTGTTTCTTGTGGCATAGTCCTTCGCTTCTTCTGCAATGGAGTATAGCTCATTGATCAACGATGTTACTTTTTGTTCATGTTTAAGAGTCTCTTTAAACACATCAAGCGGACTTTCCCAAGATGTCGGAACTTCATCGATGGCTTTGAGAATGACACGGCCTCCGCGGGATTGGATGAAATTCATAAATATTTCAGCGTGTGCCTGTTCTTCTTTGAATTGAACTTTGAACCAATTGGCAAAGCCGCTCTTTCCTTCTGCCTCAAAATAGGCTGACATTGAAAGATAGAGATAGGCAGACCAAAATTCCGCATTGATTTGGGCGTTCAGTGCTTCTTCTACTTTTTTATTTAACATAAGAACTTGTTTTTAGGTTATTATGAAAAAGGCTGTATAAAAGTGTATAAGCTTATTTACAGCCTTATGATCTTTTAATTATTTAGCATCCTTCTTGGTCGCCGCTTTTTTTGCGGGAGCTTTTTTCGCAGCAGTCTTTTTAGTCGCTGATTTCTTTTCTTTCGGTGCGGCTTCGTTGACTTCTGCGTCTATCTTAGCGGCTTTAAGAGCTCTGAGTTCTTTGTTGAGCATCTCGATTTCGCTTTCTTGATTCTTTATGGTTGTGAGAAGCGCATTCAACTCCTCGTTTTCGATTGTCAATGGGAATTGCTCCTCGACCCTGACAATGAAATCTGCGAGCACATTCATATAATTGGTGAATGCTTGATATGGCGATTCGTAAGGACTGAACATTGCGTGAACAGCGCCGTCTCCAAAGTGCTTGGTGCTCATATAGAAGAAATGGTCGGACGATTGGAGATAATTCCAATCTTGAAGAAGACGCTTGTCAGAGCATAAGTGGACGCGCTCGGAAACTGAGTATAATTTGTTGAAAGCCTCATTCTGCAATTGGTTCCCAAGCCAAGCGCTTGTGTCTCTTGCTTCGTCTGCTCCGGAAATGGGGTGCGTAACTGAAATGATGTCGACAGGTTTCAATTTAGACACAGCTTCTGAAGGAGTCCAGAATTCAATGCCGTTCTCTGCCGCAAATCGTGGTATGGCTCTGAAGAAGTCGAAAATGCCAGTTTCGCGAGGATTGCTGTCGCCAAGGACCTCGTAGTTGAGGAAAATGTTTGTGATTTGTTCCTCCTTTGGACTTTGGGCAATCCAAGAAACGTATTTGTCGGCTGTCAGCGGATATTCATGCCAAGAGGAATCTGCAAAACGTTTTGCGATGTCTTCCGACAACTTAGCATTTCTCAACAGCATCTTCATCTTAGGAGCACCGGCTGATGTGTATACATAGTTTGGAGATTTCCATCCTAAAATGTGGCGTGCGCCCTCGGTTAGCACTGCCTTGAAGCCCATTGAGTTGATGGTCGATGCTATTTCATCGTTGAATATAAACTCCGTGTTGCAGAATACTTTAGATTTTATCCCGAACAATTCGTATATGAGTTTATCATGTTGTTCTACCTGACGGCGGAATTCTTCCTCATTTGCAATTGATGCAAGGGAGTGGTCGTAGGTTTCGGAAAGGAATTCGACGCATCCGGTGTCGACAAGTTTGCGCATCGAGTCGATGAATTCAGGAACGTATTGCTGTAGCTGTTCGATGGCAGTGCCTGAAATGGAGAATGCGCACTTGAATTTTCTGCCAGAATCATTTATCATCTGGAGAAGCAACTCGTTGGCGGGCAGGTACGAGCGTTGGGCGATTTTTGTGATTATCTCATCGTTTGAGAAATCATCGTAATAATAATGGTCGTTACCTATGTCGAAGAAACGATAGCGTTTAAGTCTGAATGGTTGGTGTATTTTGAAATATAAGCAAACAGCATTCATAGTGGTATGATGTTTAATGGTTTAACAAATTGTTGTAAATGTCAATGACTTTCTTCCCGGCTTTGATCCATTGTATTCCGTTGACTTCTGTCAATCCTTCGTCATGCAGTTGTTTGTACATTGCCGGATAGGTGATTATGGAGTAGATGGCGTCGGCCATTGCGTCAATGTCCCAATAGTCGGTTTTAATCACGTGGTTGAGAATTTCCGCGCATCCGGATTGTTTTGAGATTATCGACGGCACCCCCATTTGCATCGCCTCCAGTGGAGAGATGCCGAAAGGCTCGGATACGGAAGGCATTATGTATACGTCAGAGGCTTTCAGCATTTCATATACCTGTTTGCCTTTTTGGAATCCAGGGAAATGAAATCTGTCGGCAATGTCCTTCTGAGCGGCGAGATTTATCATTTTTTCCATCATATCTCCGCTTCCTGCCATCACAAATCTGACATTGTGCACCTTCTGCAGCACTTTAGCCGCGGCTTCAACGAAGTATTCCGGACCTTTCTGCATCGTGATACGGCCGAGGAATGTCACGACTTTCTCTTTAGACTTTGGAACTTGAATGTTCTTTAGCTCCTCGCTTAAAGGCTCAACCGCATTGTGCACAGTGGTGACTTTAGCAGGGTCGATGCCATATTTCTCAATTACGGTGCGGCGTGTCAGGTTGCTTACTGTGATAATATGGTCAGCATTCAGCATGCCGTCGCGTTCGATTCCGAACACGGTTGGGTTCACATTGCCTCTTGACCGGTCGAAGTCGGTTGCGTGGACGTGGATTACAAGCGGCTTGCCCGTCACTTGTTTGGCATGTATTCCGGCTGGATATGTCAACCAGTCATGGGAGTGGATAATGTCGAAATCTACTGTGCGGGCGATAACGCCGGCAACGATGGAATAGTTGTTGATTTCTTCAAGAAGATTGTCGGGATAGCGACCTGAGAAGTCGATGCATCCAAGGTCGTTGACGTTCATATAGTTGAAGTCGGCATAGATGTGGTCGCGCAAGTCGAAATACAACTGTGGGTCCATAACGTTGCCAATGCGGGAATTGACATAGTCCCAATCCGTGTCGCGCCAAGCAATAGGAGTGTCGCAGGCTCCAATTATTCTGGCGAAACTTTTGTCCTCGTCGCCATGCGGTTTCGGAATGACGAATGAAATATCCATATTCCCATTTTCTGCCATTCCTTTGGTCAGTCCGTAACTTGCAGTGCCAAGACCTCCCAAGATATGTGGTGGAAATTCCCACCCAAACATAAGGGCTTTCATTTGTGGATGAAAAATCTTAAGGTTAGACGTCAAAACTGTTTAATGTGGCAAGCGCTCTGAGAACGCCGCCGATGCTTGGTGCAAAACTGATTGCTCCGTGACCTGTGTATGGAGGGTTGCCGTCGTAAAGTTCGGATATTGAACCGATGCATTCGCGGGTCATGTCGTCTTCGTAGCCAATCAGCATGCGTCGTAGGAATGCCACGCCGCTATGGCCGAACACCTTGAGGTAGGCGTCGGTGTAGAAGCCTGTCATCCACGGACGTGTAGGACCGTTGAATGAGGCAAGCTGCCGTTGCACTTTGTTGCCTACAAAGAACGGGTTGTATCCAAAACTTTTTGGACTCAACGTGCGCACTCCATTTGGTGTCAGCAATTCGCGTGTTACGAAGTCAAGCGCCTTTTTTCTCTGGCTTTTGTCAAGAGGAGAGAAGTCGCAACCGACAGCGATAAGCATGCTTGGACGTACACTTAAGTCCATGTAGTTTCCGTCTACATAGTCGTAGAGGTATCCATAGTCGTTAAGGAAAGTTTCAACAAATGCGGTTTTTAACGACTCTGCTGTTTCTTTCCATTTGTAAATTCTTTCAGGGCTCTTCCCTTGCTCTTCAAAAATAGTTGTGGCAAACATCAATGCATTGTACCAAAGGGCATTGAATTCGACAACATATCCTGTGCGTGGAACGACGGGAAGTCCATTGGTCTTGATGGCGTCCATCCATGTGGCAGGGGTTTTGCTTCCGTCGGTCGATAAAAGTCCGTCTTTGCCGATGTATAGATTGTTTTGTTTGCCGTCGATAATATGGTTGATTATCTTTTCAAGCAACGCGCCATATTTCTTTATAGTGTCTTGAGGATTGGTGAATTTATAATATTGTTGTATGCACCAGGCAGCCCACAATGGGATGTCGGGCAAATCCAAATCCTCTATAGTCTTGTCTGTTTCACCAGTGTCCATCAACTTTATAAGCGCAGCGGAAGCGGTGTCCATAATCCGCTCGAAGTCTTGGCGGTGCTTTATTGCCAATGTGGTTCCTGGCAATGCGATGAAAAGGTCGCGGGCGATTACTTTAAACCACGGATACCCTGCGATAAGGTAATCCTTGTCGTTGTCGTGGAGATAGCATTGTTTTGCCGAGTTCTTCAAGCAATTGAAGAAGCTTGTGCGACTTGTGCGGTTTTGTGCTTCTTTCTCGAAAGTCTGGCGGAAACCACGAGGCTTTACAGGCTCTGTGCTTGCCGAGAAGATGATGCTTTCTCCTTTCTTAATTGGAATTTGGAAATATCCAGGAACCCATAGGTCTTCTGTGTAGGGTTCCTCGCGAGCCATGTCCTTGATGTATTCAAGGCCGTTGTACCAATGAGGATCGTAGACAAATTCGGGCTTGTGGTTGAATTGCAGATATAGCCTCGGGTAGCCTTCGTACAAGCAGAATGACACACCATTTTCGGTCTCTTCAAAGGATGTGTTTATCGCAGAGTTTTCGCTGCACAATGCCATTGAGTTGCGGAAAGCCAAGAATGGCTGGAACTGCAACGTCGTGGCAGAATGTGCTTCAAGCAACGTGTAGCGAATCATTATTCGGTTCTCGTGGGCGACAAATACTTTTTCCTTTGTCAGCACCACTCCTCCAACTCGATAGGTCAGTTTCGGAATTGTGTCACAATTAAACTCACGAAGGTATTTGTGCCCGTTTGGACTGTATGCGCCATTCCGGTAGCGGTGTATTCCTAAATTAAAAGGAGCGCCGTGCTGGATAACGGTCTCGTCAAGCGATGACAGCAGAACGTAATTGTCATTGCTCATCTCTTTTATGGGAGTGACAAGAAGTCCATGTTGCTTTCGCGTATTGCACCCGATTACAGTGGTGCAATGGTAAGAACCAGCCATATTTGTGCGCAGAATCTCTTTTGGAAGAGATTGGTCAAGGTTTATGAGCAGGTTCTTGTCAAACTTAAGGTAACTCATTATTTATATGTTGGAGTTTATATGTTATTTTAATGGTTCTAAATTATGGTACGAATTTAAGGATATTTTTTAGTAAAAAAAAGGAAACTGCTGCAAAACATATAATCAGTGCGGATATTGTGATTTTAAACATTGAGTTCGGAGCGGATTGAGTTGATGAAATCCCAGAAAGAAGACTCAATATTGGTGAAGAAGTTGCCTTTGTCGGGAGTGCGCAGTCGGGAAAATACATTCAAGGAGAGGGGGTGGCAGACGATGTCGATTCTGTCGTCCATCATTATTGGCTCGCCGTCCAGGTGTATGATGCCCTCGCGTTCGCGTTCAATTGTCAACGACGGAGTCCTGAACGAGATGATATTTGTGTCCTGGTCGATGTGTTTTGAGAAAAGCAGCAGCCCGAGAATGGCGGTGTCGAAAGGCGTTATCGGCAGCACAACGGTGACGTCAATCAATCCGTCGTGCATATCGGCATTGGGCGCGATGTAGGCGTTGTTGCCATATTGCGACGCATTGCCGCAGGCGATGATGAATGCTTTCTCTACTATGACGCCGTTGGGTGTGGTGATTTTATATCGTTGCGATCTATAGCGTAGATATTCTCCGATAGCGCTTTTAACGTAGTTGAGAGGTCCGCGTTTTGTGCTTTTTGCGAATTTCTCACTCACTTTTGCATCAAATCCGACGCCGCATGTGCAAAAAAACGGATGGCCGTTGGCGGTGCAGTGGTCGATGGTGTCGAATTCGTCAGAAAGGATAATGTCAATGGCTTTGTTTATGTCCATTGGTATGCGCAGATGTCTGGCAAGCCCGTTTCCGGAACCGCTTGGTATGATGCCTAATTTTGTGGCGGTGTGGCACAGCGCACTTGCTGTTTCGTTTACAGTTCCGTCGCCGCCAACAGCAATTACAGCGTAGTAGCCGTCGGCTGCGGCTGCTTTTGCAAGGTCGTATGCGTGGTTCGGGCGTTGGGTGAACCGTATGGTTATGTCGTGACCGTCAAACCTCTTCTCAAGGACTTCCGGCAAATAGTCTTTTTTGCCGTTTCCTGAAATGGGGTTGATGAGAGCCAAATATTTTCTGCGTCCGTCCATATTTGCAAAGGTAGGCAAAAAATGCCGGAAATTTCTTTGAAAATGCCGATTATTGAAATTAAAGAAGTATCTTCGTGAAAAAATAAGTGTATGAAAAACAAATTCGATTTAATTCTTAACATTTCAGTCTTTGTGTTGGGCGTAATCTTTATCGTACTTTGGTCGAACGGAAAAGGCGTGTTCGATTTGGTGTCGATGGCTGTAGGAATTCTTTTTATCGTGTTCAGCGCATGGTCGCTTGTCGCGTTGCTTGTCAAGAGAAAGGATGGAGTGTTGCCGACAAAAGCTGTTGCGTGGACATCTGTGCCGGTCGTAGGCAGTTTGGCATTGGGAATTGCAATGGTTGCGGCAAGCAGTTTCTTTGTGGAGATATTTTCATATTTGTTTGCCACGATGCTGATTGTCGGTGCGATTTATAAGTTTTGGAGAATAATGTCGGCGAAGAAGACAGTAGACTATCCTGTGTGGGTGTTTATTATTCCGTCGGTAGTCATGGTTTGTGGAATTGTCTTGTTTGCGGTAGGCATACAGATTGTCCAACAATGGCTGGCATTGATTGTCGGAATAGCATTTATTGTCTATTCGCTCCACTCGCTGCTGGAAAGCGTTCTGTTTGAGAGACTACGGTCAAAGCGGACAAAACAAAATGTCGAGGACGTCGATTTTGTGGACATCCCCGACAATGATAGTCATTAATTGCTAAAGAGCCAACCGAGCGTTGACGTATGAGATTATCTGATTTATCACGTCTTCCTCCGGGAGGCGTGACGAATCGATGCACAAGTCGTATGACGAAGAGTGCCCCCATTCTTTGTCGGTGTAGAAGTTGTAGTATTCAGCACGTAGTTTGTTTGTCTTTTTTGCCAACGCTTTGGCGTCGTCGATGGTGAGACCATCGATTCGCTTTGTGATTCGTTCAGCGCATGCATCTTGTGACGCGCTTATAAAAATGTTGATACAATACGGGTTGTGGCGCAGAAGAAAATCTGCGCACCGTCCCATAATCACACAAGATTCGCGTTCGGCAATTGCGCGGATAGTGTCGCATACGTTTTTTTGGACGCTGTCGTAGTATGATGATGCCGGACTCGCGGCAAAAGGTTGCATGTAGAACCCAAGGTTCATTGACAGATTGTTGATGTAGAATGACGGGAGCTTCTCGTCGTTTTTTTTGAACAATTCTGGATTCGCTCCAATTTCTTTGGCCGCCTCAAGCAGCAGTTCCTTGTCGTAGAATTTGATGCCGAGGCGTTCGGCGAGTTTCTTTCCTATATCATGTCCGCCACTGCCGAATTGGCGGCCGACGCTTATCACATATTTCTTCATAGCGGTTAATGTTTTCACAAAAATACAATATTTTTGTGATACGTATTGTCGATTTTTGCGATTTTTAAGGAGAAGGGCTTCTTCTGTGTGAATATTTGCGATGTTGACAAAAACATATGAGGAGTTATTTAATTTTTAGGTGGAATATCTTTGGAATTCTAACGCAAACAAGTAAATTTGCAATACTATTTAATTAACCAATAAAGAAATTTAAAATGAGTTTGAAAGTATTGTTAATGGCGATGTCTATGGCTGCTGGTTCTACATTCGGAATCGTGGCACAATCGGCGGCGGTGGTCGATGTCCTGAAAGAAGTTAAAGCGGAATATGCACCAGATACGCGTGTGGCAGTTTGGAGCGTCATGGCAAAAACAGTGGATGGAGTGGAAGTTCTGACCGGAGATGTCGACAATCAATCGGCCAAATCCGATATTTTGGCAAGACTTGACAAACTAAACATAAAATTTGAAGATAAAATAAAGATTCTTCCAGAGGCAACTGTTAAGGGTCCATGGGCATTGGTGTCGATATCTGTGGCATGTGTCAGAGGTGTTGCCGCGAGCGGTGCTGAACTCACATCGCAGGCGATAATGGGCACGCCTGTGCGAGTCCTTAAATCAGAAGACGGAATGTCGATGGTGCAGACTCCTGATGAGTATATAGGTTATGTCACCGACAATTCACTTAAATTCATCTCAGAAGAAGAATTTTATAGTTGGAAAAAAGCCGACAGGCTTGTTGTCACAGAACTTGAGACGTCGATGTATGAAAAACCGAAAGTCGACAATCAAACGATTGTGTCCGATTTGTTGCTTGGCAACATATTGGTCAAAAAAGGAGAAAAAGGCAAGTATTATAAAGTTGCCACACCAGACGGTCGTGAGGGTTTCGTGCTTAAGAAACACGCAGCGGCACTTGATGAGTGGGCAAATCAGACATACGATTTCAAGACGATAGAGAAAAATGCGCGTAAAATGATGGGACGTCCATATCTTTGGGGCGGAATGTCGGCAAAGATGGCTGACTGTTCAGGTTTTGTGCGCACATCGTATTTCTCAAACGGCATAATCCTTCAGCGCGACGCTTCGCAGCAGGCGTTGACGGGAAAGAAAGTTGACTGCGCAGCATGGCGGACAGAGGCGGAGCCGGGCGACCTGATATTCATTGGGTCAACATCTGGTAAGGTTACGCATGTGGCGATGTATGTCGGTGGAGGAAAATATATCCACAGTTCCGGACGTGTGAAAGTCAACAGCATGGATCCAAAGGCCGATGACTATTTGGATTACCATTTCATTTCTATGTCGAGAATAAACAATGAGGTTGGTACAAAGGGCATTGTCTCAGTGAAAAACCATCCTTGGTATTTTTGAAAAAACTAATTAAAGAACATATTTATGGATCGTAGGAATTTCTTAAAAGGAACCGCCTTGGGTTTGGTGGCTCTTTCTGCGCCAATATCATTGTCGGCTGCAGAAAAGACAAGAACTGTGGCAAAAACTGGCAAGTTGAAACTGTCATTCAAGCCAAATGAATTAAAATTGCGACATGCCTTCAATTTGGCTCGCAACAGCCGTACAACGACTCCTGATGTGCTTGTGCAGTTGGAGTATGATGGCATTGTCGGTTATGGAGAAGCGTCGATGCCTCCATATCTCGGTGAATCAATAGAGTCGGTAACAAAGTTTCTCGGCGATTTGGATTTGGGACAATTCAACGATCCGTTCCGTATAGAAGAAATTTTGAGCTATGTTGACGGCACCGCTCCTGACAATAGGGCGGCGAAGGCATCTGTCGATATTGCTTTGCACGATTTGCTCGGTAAAATAATGGGTCAACCATGGTATAGGATTTGGGGATTGTCGCCGGAAAAAACGCCGAACACATCGTTTACCATTGGAATAGACAAGGCAGATGTTGTGCGTCAGAAAGTTGACGAGGCGGCGCCTTATAAAGTTATAAAAGTGAAGATGGGACTGGATAACGACAAGGAATTGGTGGAGATTATCCGGTCAAAAACAGACAAGCCATTGTGTGTCGACGCCAATCAGGGATGGACAGACAAGGAAAAGGCTCTTGACATGTGTCATTGGCTGAAAGAAAGAGGCTGTATGTTTGTTGAGCAGCCGTTTGACAAGAAAATGATAGATGAGACGGCATGGCTTCGTGAGCGCAGCCCGCTTCCAATCATTGCCGATGAATTCTGTCAGCGGATTCCGGATGTAATGCGTGCATATCAAGTGTATGACGGAATCAATATAAAATTGATGAAGAGCACTGGATTGCATGAGGCATATAAGATGGCTGTGCTTGCCAAATCGCTGGGAATGAAGTTGATGATTGGTTGTATGACGGAAACTTCTTGCGCCATCAGTGCTGCCGCTCAATTAGCTCCAATGGCAGATTGGGTTGACTTGGATGGAAACTTGCTGATTGCCAACGACAGTTTCGATGGCGTGAAAGTTGTTGACGGTAAAATTACATTGACCGACAAGCCTGGAATTGGAGCTACGCCTATTAAATAAATTTTGTTATGAAGAGTGTTTCAGAGGTATTGCTACAGCGCCGGAGCATCCGTCGTTATGAAAGGGAATCTATTCCGGAAGAGACTATGCAGTTTGTCTATGATGCTATTCGCAACACATCGACAAGTTACAACGGTCAGCAATTCTCGGTGATAGATATCGACAATCAGGAAACCAAGGAGGCGTTGTATGCTTTGACAAATCAGAAGCAAATAAAGACGTGCAATCATTTTCTCGTTTTCTGTGCGGATTATAACAAAATATGGGGTCTTGCACAGAAAAAGGGGATTGAAATACCTCCATTTCAGAACACGGTCGATGGCATAATGGTTGGCATTATAGATGCGGCATTGGCAATGCAGAATGCGCTTACTGCGGCATTGGCATGCGGTCTGGGATGTTGTTGCATCGGCTATGCAAGAACTGCGGCTCCTGAGAAAATAGCTGAATTGCTCAAGTTGCCGAAAGGAGTATTTGTTGTATGTGGTTTGGCGATGGGTGTGCCTCGCGAACTGCCGGACATGAAGCCTAAACAGCCGTTGTCGGCGGTTATTCATAAGAATAGCTATTCATCATCGGATGAGTTGCAGAATGCTATGCTTGAATATGACGAGGTTGTAACGCAATACAACAAAACTCGGTCGGGAACAACTTCCGACAATGATTGGTGTGGGCATATTCTTGACTATTATAGAGAGGCGCTGTCCTACCATATGTTGGACTATCTGAAAGCTCAGGGTTTTTCTCCGGATAAATGACCGTATTGCATACAATAAAAACGGGGTCGGCAATTGCCGACCCCGTTTTTATTGTGCACGACGCCGTGGCGATTTTGAGAATCTGAAAAAAAGAAGTAATTTTGAAGTCAGAAGAGAATTCATTTTATGGAAAAAGATATAGAACTGATTTTAATAAACATATCTGGAGAAGACCGTCCCGGTTTGACTTCCGCGTTAACAGAGATTCTGGCTAAATATGAGGCTAATATATTGGATATCGGTCAGGCAGACATCCATCACACGTTGTCGCTTGGCATATTGTTCAAGACCAATAGCGGCAGGAGCGGTGATATAATGAAAGAATTGCTGTTTAAAGCATCGGAGTTGAACGTTACTATAAAATTCACACCAATATCAGTGGATGATTATGGCAAATGGGTCGGCATGCAGGGCCGAAACAGATATGTCATAACAATTTTGGCGCGACACATAACAGCTAGGCAGATAGCTTCTGTTACGCATGTCATAACAACGCAGGGCCTTAATATTGACGCCATTCAAAGATTGACTGGGCGTATGCCGTTGGCGGATATTGACGATACCGACAGCAAGTCGAAGGGATGTGTCGAGTTTTCAGTGCGAGGCACTCCGTCCGATTATGCCAAAATGCAGTCGGACTTCATGAACCTTGCGAATGAGTTGGAGTTTGACATCTCTTTGCAGCAGGACAATATGTTTCGCAGATGCCGTCGTTTGATTTGTTTCGATATGGATTCTACTCTGATTGAAACAGAGGTTATTGATGAACTTGCCGAGCGTGCCGGTGTCGGTGAAAAAGTTAGGGCTATTACAGCGAGGGCTATGCGTGGAGAAATTGATTTCAAGGAAAGTTTCAAAGAACGAGTAGCGCTTTTGAAGGGACTTGATGAGTCAGTGATGCGTGAGATTGCGGAAAACTTGCCAATAACAGAAGGCGTTCCACGCCTGATGAAAGTGCTTAAGCGAGCAGGCTATAAAATAGGAATTCTGTCGGGCGGATTTACGTATTTTGGAAATTATTTGAAGCATAAGTTTGGCATAGACTATGTTTATGCCAATGAGTTGGAAATAGAAAACGGGAAACTTACTGGCCGCTATCTTGGCGAGGTTGTCGACGGTAAGCGTAAGGCGGAGTTGTTGAAGCTTCTTGCCCAGGTGGAGAATGTGGACATTGCGCAGACTATAGCAGTTGGCGACGGCGCCAATGATTTGCCGATGATCACGATGGCAGGACTTGGCATAGCGTTCCATGCGAAGCCAAAAGTTAAGCAGACTGCCCGTCAGAGTATTTCTACGATAGGTATTGACGGAGTATTGTATTTCCTTGGATTTAAGGATTCGTTTATAGAACCACCGCGATGAGAAAAATTTTTACCCTGATAATTGTATTGCTGTCAGTGGCTGCCGTTTATGCGTCTGAGTTGGCAGACTCGGCAACGTGTGTTAAAAAACCGCGGCAATCGGTGGGCTTGGTGCTTAGTGGCGGCGGTGCGAAAGGCATTGCTCATGCCGGTGTGATTCAGGCCTTGGAGGAAAATGGCATCCCAATAGACTACATCGCCGGCACGTCGATGGGTGCGATTGTTGGAAGCCTTTATGCGTCAGGGTATACGCCGAAAGAGATAATTGATTTGATTCTTTCCGACAGCTTTTCAAGTTGGTCTACTGGCAAGATTAACCCATCGTTGACATATTATTGCTTGAAGCCAGAACAGTCGCCTGCGATAGTGAAGATGAATATCGGTAAAAAAGAGTCGGGATTGTCAACATCGATATTGCCGTCGAGTTTTATCAGTCCTTTTCCGATGAATATCGGATTTGTTGAAGTCTTTACTCCGCATACGGCTGTGTGTGAGGGGGATTTTAATAAACTATTTGTTCCGTTCCGATGTGTTACTTCCGACGTGTTCAATAAAAAGAAGGTCGTGATGTCCAAAGGTGATCTTGGCGAGGCGGTTAGAATGTCGATGACGTTTCCTGTGGCGTTCAAACCGATTGAAAAGGATGGACTGCCGATGTTTGACGGGGGAATATATGATAATTTTCCAGTGGATGTCATGAAAGCGGATTTTGCGCCCGACATTATAATCGGAATCGATGTCACAACGCATGAAACACCGGATTTAAACAACTTGTATTCGCAGTTGGAAAGTATGATCATACAGCAGGATGATTATAATCTTGATGAAAAAGATGGGATTAAAATCCACATAAACCTGAAAGAGTACAATCTGCTGGATTTTCCTAAGGCAAATGAGATTTTTGATAGAGGATACCGGACGACAATGGCGGTGATAGATTCTATTAAAAGTCGAGTGGGAGAGGGTGTCTCGTTTAGAAATGTAAATCTCCGCAGGGAAGTTTACAAAAGCAAGGTTCCTGTGGTCAAATTCGATTCGTTGGAAGTGGTTGGAACAAGCAAGAATGCAGAAAGCTATATCCGCCATATCTTTTTTAAGGACAAGGGAGACACTATAACATTTGACAACGTAAAAGACGCTTACTATCGAACAATAACTTCAGGCAAATTCCGCGATTTGGTGCCAAGCCCCCACTACAACCCGAGTAGTGGATTGTTTGACCTGCGAATGAAAGCAGATGTCAAGGATAATCTGAACATAGGTATAGGCGGATTTGTCACATCTACAACAAATAGCCTTGCGTATTTGTCGGTGGGTTATGAAACCATTGATTTGAATTCATTCAGTGGAGATGTCAGTGGTTGGATTGGTCAGTCGTATTATGGGGGAGCGCTGAATGCCAAAATCTCTTTGAATTCAGGCTTGCCGACGATGATAAAATTACAGGGAGTGGCGTCTCAGCAAAAATTTTATGAAGACGATGTGCTGTTTTTTGAGTCTAACACACCGACTTTTGTGACAAAGGCTCAGTATTATGGCAAATTGATATTCAGCCTTGGCTTGGGGCGACATTCTAAGTTTGATTTGTCGGGAGGGTTTGGATACTTGCAGGATAGATTTTATCCGACAAAAAATATTGACTATTCGGCAATTTCTCAGGATGAGGCGAATTATAAGTTGGGACAATTGAAAATCAGTTATGATTTCAACACGTTGGACAATCAGATATATCCGTCGACAGGAACCCGGATTTTTGTGGCAGCAACAGGTGTGCTTGGAAATATGGAACAGTACAGCAACATAAATCAGCCATATTTGTATGATGAACTGAAATGGGCAGAGGCGGAATTTGACTTAATGCGTTTTTGTCCGCTGTCAAGCAGATTCACTCTTGGTTATCGGCTCAATGCAGTGGCATCGACCAAGCTGTTGCTGCAAAGTTATACGGCAAGCATCGTGCAGGCGCCTGCATTCACTCCTACTCAATACAGCCGGGGGATTTTCTTGCCGTCGTTCCAGTCCAATTCTTTTGTGGCTGGCGGAATAGTCCCGATATTCAATATTATAGACAATTTGCAATTGCGCACGGAGGTCTATGCATTCTCTCCAATGCGTGAGATTTGCCCAGGTGACAATGATACGGCAAGTTACGGACATTGGTTTGGGTCGATTAATTTTATGGGCGAGGCATCTGTTGTTTATAATTTCTCGTTTGCATCGCTCAGCGTCTACGGAAACTATGTCAATTCACCGAAAAGCAGATGGAACTTTGGCGTAAGTTTCGGATTCTTCATACCTGCGCCCAAATTCCTCCGGTAATTTGTCAGCTTAACTCAACGACGGTGATTCCGGCTCCGCCAAATTGCACATGTTCGTCTCTGTATGATTTTACATCAGGAACGGTGTTGAGGTATTCTCTGATGCGTTGGCGCAGTATGCCGTAACCAGTGCCATGCAGAATCCGGATTTGCTTGATGTTGAATTGCACCGCGTCGTCAATGAAATAAGAAACGGCTTGCAGCGCTTCGTCAGCACGCATTCCTCTGACATCGATTTCCTGTTTGAACTCCAATTGACGGCTTCGCATATTGTCGGATGTTGAGGACGATACAAAAGAAGCTGTTTGAGTGGCTGCGGTCGCTTTGCGTATGGTCTTTTTAAGCTTTGACAATGGGACTTTTGATTTGAACAATCCCATTGCGACCGTGGCGTTCTTGCCCTCGATGGCTATAATCTCGCCAACAGAATTGCTTCCGTCGACAGTGACGGTGTCGCCGACAGAAAGTGGCTCTTCCGCTTTGATTTGTGGGGAGGAAGAGGCTTTGTCCCTTTTCTTGTGACGTTTGTCCAGTTTTGCGGACAACTCTTTCAACTTTTCAGAGGATTCCACAGTTTCACCCTCTGTCGACAGGCGTTTCTTGAGATCGTCGATTTGTCGGCGCACTTCTTTGGTGCGCTCTTTCTCGGCTTGCACTTTCTTAATCTCGTGAATGGCGTTCTCGATAGACGCGTTGCTATGCGAGAGAATCTCCTTGGCTTCTGATTTTGCTTCTTTGATAATCTCACGGCGTTCAACGACAAGCTTCTGAATGTCGGTCTCATATTTTTCGACCAATGTTTCCAATTTCTTACGTTGAAGCCTGACGTCCTGTCGTTTGTTTTGCCAATATCTACGGTCGCGGGCGATGTCGAGCAGATATTTGTCCATGTTTATGTAGTCGGAGCCAACAATGTCCTCCGCATAGCTTATGACATCGGAAGGGATGCCGATTTTGCGTGCTATTTCAATTGCAAAAGAACTGCCTGGAGTGCCTATCGACAATTGAAACAGCGGTTGCATAAGATTGCGGTCGTAGAGCATTGCTCCGTTGACAATGCCATCGGTTTCGTTTGCAAAATTCTTTAGATTTTGGTAGTGGGTGGTTATGACGCCGAAAGAGCCGGAGTCATTTAGCTTTTTCAAGATGGCCTGCGCGATTGCTCCTCCAATCTGGGGTTCTGTTCCTCCGCCGAATTCATCGATCAGGAGCAATGTCTTAGAGTTGGAATGACGCATGAAATAGTTCATGTTTGACAGGTGGGAGCTATATGTGCTGAGCTCGTTCTCGATTGATTGCTCGTCGCCTATGTCGATAAATATATTGTCGAATATCCCAAAGTGCGAATTGGAATAGACAGGCGGAAGAATACCACATTGAAACATATATTGAACGACACCGACAGTTTTCAGACAGACTGATTTTCCGCCGGCATTGGGGCCCGAAATTAGCAGAATGTGGTTTTTGTTGTCCAGCTGGATGCTTAATGGCACTACGTTTTTCCCAAGTTTGCTGAGTGTCATGAACAGTACAGGATGGACAGCGTTGTACCATTCAATCTCGGGCTTTTGCGAGATTTGTGGCATAGTAGCGTCAATCTCATTTGCAAACAGTGCTTTCGCACGGATGAAATCAAAAACACCAATAGTCTGATAGAAAACGGTCAAGTCGTCTAAATGAGGTCTGATAATATCGGCAGTCATTATCAGAATTCTGACAATTTCCTTATGTATGTCGGCCTCAAGTTCCCTGATTTGGTTGTTTGCCTCAACGATTTCCTCCGGCTCGATGAAGAAGGTCTTGCCTGTTGCCGACTCATCGTGGACAATGCCTTTCACTGCCCGCTTGTGCATTGGTGCGACTGGTATAACCAATCGTCCGTCACGGATAGACGGAGTGCAGTCTTTGTCGAGCATTCCGTTCTGCTTATAGCGTGATATTACTCTTTGCATCATGCCGTTGACACTGCTTGATACAGACAATAGTTTTCTCCGCAACTGTTGTAATTCAGGAGAAGCGTTGTCCTTGATGTTGCCGAACTTGTCCAAAATGGAATCAATGTGGCGTGAGATCTCAGGGAAACACAGCAGACTGTCGGCGATTTGCTTTAGAAGTGGATATGCCGCACTTTTTTCTTCTGTGAAGTAGTCACAAATTTCAGCTGCGGAGACGAGGGTTTTGCCTAATTGATACAACTCGGTTTCTGTCAGAAAAGATCCGGCGGCTTTGATTTTCAGGAGGGATTCTCTCAAATCGAAAATTGAGCCATTTGGAAAATCATTGGTCGATTTTATGATGGAGAGATACTCGTTGGTCTGAGAAAGCGAGTTGACAATGAGCCTGTAGTTGTTTGAAAATGTCATTGATTCGCATTCCGCTTTGCCGAGAGGATTGCTGCATTTGGATGCCAGAGTTTTTCTGACAATGTCAAAACCTATTTTATATTCTAAATTATCAGGATAAATCACGTCGGTTGAAATTTTCTGCGAAAATACAAAATATATTGTATATGACCATAATTTTGAGACTTGTCCGCAGTGATTTTGCTATGTTGCCGACGCCAAACAAAGGTTAAAAAAGGAATATACTCGCGCTTGCGTTTTAAAATGTCGTTATGAATGCTTAACTTTACAAACGCAAAAAGATAGAACGTATGCAACCATTTGTACATCTCCACGTCCACTCTCAATATTCTGTCCTGGACGGACAGGCGTCAGTCAAAGCCTTGGTCGACAAGGCTATAGCTAATGGTATGCGGGGTATTGCCCTCACAGACCATGGCAATATGTTCGGAATAAAGGAATTAACCGACTATGTCAACAAGAAAAACAAAGATGTTGACGGCGAGATAAAAAATCTGAAGAAAACAATTGAAGAACTGAAGTCGGCGGATGCCGTTGACCAGGAGGCTTTGTCGAAGGCGGAAACGGCACTTAAGGAAGCTGAAAGTAAAATTTTCACGCCAATTATCGGCTGCGAAATGTATGTGGCTGATAATGATATGACCGACAGAAGCAACAAAAAAGATATTGGCCGACACTTAATTGTGCTTGCGAAAAACCAACACGGATATCATAATCTTATAAAACTTGTGTCAAATGCCTGGACGGATGGTTATTATTATCATCCGCGAACGGATAAGAAGCAGCTGGAAAAATATCACGAGGATTTGATTGTCTGCTCGGCGTGCCTGGGAGGCGAGGTGCCGAAATTGATTACGGCAGGGCATATAGAAGAGGCGGAGAAGTCTATATTGTGGTTTAAGAAAGTGTTCGGAGAAGATTATTATCTTGAGCTGCAAAGACACAAAGCAACTGTTGCCCGTGCCAACCAAGAGGCTTATCCACTGCAACAGGAGGTGAATAAGGTGTTGATAGAAATGTCGAAGAAGCACAACATAAAATTGGTGTGTACAAACGATGTGCATTTTGTCAATGAAGAAGATGCAGAAGCTCATGACCGGTTGATTTGTGTGTCGACCGGAACATTCCTCGACGACGACAAGCGAATGCTTTACACAAAGCAGGAGTGGATGAAGACGCAGGAGGAAATGAATGAACTGTTTGCCGATGTCCCGGAGGCTTTGTCCAATACACAGGAGGTGCTGGGCAAAGTGGAGCGATATTCGATAGAGCATGGCCCTATTTTGCCGAATTTCCCATTACCTGAAGGCTTTACGGACAATAATGACTATTTGCGCCATCTGGTGCTTGTAGGAGCGGAAAAACGTTGGGGAAAAAACTTGACAGATGAGCAAAAGGAGCGAATAGATTTTGAGTTGGACACAATTAAAAATATGGGATTCCCAGGATATTTTTTGATTGTGCAGGACTTTATCGGCGCAGCCCGTGAGATAGGCGTATCGGTGGGTCCAGGACGTGGCTCTGCTGCTGGTTCCGCGGTGGCGTATTGTCTTGGAATCACTCAGATAGACCCGATAAAATACGACTTGCTGTTTGAGCGTTTCTTGAATCCCGACCGTATATCATTGCCTGATATCGATATTGATTTCGATGATGACGGTCGTGCGGATGTGCTACGCTATGTGACGGAAAAATACGGTGCTGAGAAAGTGGCGCATATCATCACTTATGGCACTATGGCGGCAAAATCGGCGATAAAGGATGTTGCCCGTGTTTCAAGGCTACCTCTCTCGGAAAGTGACAGGCTTACAAAGATGATACCGGACAAGCTGCCTGAAGTTGATGGAAAGGCTCCTAAAATAAATCTGAAGAATTGCTATCAGTATGTGCCTGAATTGCAACACGAATTGAATTATGGCGAACCGATTGTCCGTGAGACGTTGAAATATGCACTTGCTCTTGAGGGAAACGTCAGAAATACGGGCGTGCATGCTTGCGGTGTGATTATTGGCCGTGATGATATAACAGACTGGGTGCCTGTTGCAACGGCGACCGACAAGGATGGTGAAAAGGTGCTTGTCACCCAGTATGAAGGTTCGGTAATTGAGTCGACAGGATTGATCAAGATGGACTTCCTCGGCTTGAAAACGTTATCGATTATAAAGGAAGCGTTGCTCAACATCAAGGAACGTTGGGGAAAAGATGTGGATATTGACCACATTCCGCTGGACGATCCTAAAACGTATGAGCTCTATTGCGAAGGACGGACAACGGGTACATTCCAGTTTGAATCCACGGGAATGCAGAAGTATCTTAGAGAGTTGCATCCGTCTACGTTTGAAGACTTGATTGCCATGAACGCCCTCTATCGACCGGGTCCAATGGACTACATACCGCAGTTTATTGCCAGAAAGAAAGGTATTGAGCCGATTGAGTATGACATCCCAGTCATGGAAAAGTATCTGAAGGATACATATGGAGTTACAGTATATCAGGAGCAAGTCATGCTGTTGTCGCGTTTGTTGGCTAATTTCACGCGCGGTCAGTCGGATGGTCTTCGCAAGGCAATGGGTAAGAAGATTTTCGCTAAGCTGGCGGAGTTGAAACCGTTGTTTATCAATGGAGGAAAGTCGAATGGCTATGATGAGAAAGTGCTCGAAAAGATTTGGTCAGATTGGGAAAAGTTTGCATCGTATGCATTCAACAAGAGCCATGCCACATGTTATAGTTGGGTGGCTTTTCAAACAGCATATCTTAAAGCAAACTATCCACCGGAATATATGGCGGCGGTGCTCAGCCGTAACTTGAATGACATCACAAAGATGACCAAGTTTATGGATGAGTGCAAGGCAATGAAGGTGAAGGTCAAAGGGCCGGATGTGAATGAAAGTCGCGCCAAGTTCAGTGTAAATAAGGCAGGTGAGATAAGATTCGGTCTTGCGGGAATCAAGGGCGTTGGTTTGAATGCTGTGCAGGCAATCCTTGACGAACGTGATGCAAGGGGAGAATACAAGTCTATTTTTGACCTTGTAGAGCGCATAAATCTGAGTATGTGCAACAGGAAGGTGCTTGATAATCTGGCTCTTTCCGGCGCGTTTGACTGCTTTGAAGGTGTGCGTAGGGAAGACTTTAAGGCCGACGACTTCAATCCCTCATTCAGCGAGGCGCTTATTAGATATGGTCAGATGTATCAAATGAGTAAAGCTACTCAAGAGTCGTCTTTGTTTGGCGAGGCGGAAACTATTGACACGGCAAAGCCTGAAATGCCAGGGCGTCCGTTGTGGCCTGACATTGAACGGTTGAACTACGAAAAAGACTTGGTGGGAATGTATCTATCCGCGCACCCGCTGGATAAATATTATCTTGAACTGACATTTGGTTGCAGTGTCCGTGCAAAGGATTTCGGCACTGAAGACAAAACGTCAGAAAAAGAATATACAATAGGCGGACTTGTGGTGGAGGCTAAAAGTTTGACGTCAAGGACTGGCTCGCAGTTCGGGATAATTAAGATTGAGGACTATACGGGGTCTGCTGAAATACGGCTTTTCGGACAGGATTATATCAATTACAATAAGTATGGAATAAAGGGCAATGCGATAATTGTCACTTACACATATAAAAAAGGAAAGTATAACGATAAGGTGTATATGACAATCAGCGGCATTCAATCCTTGGAAGAAGTGCAAGGTACGGCCATCAGCGGCATAACATTGGATGTTGCAGAGAAAGACTTGGAGGGACAGGCGTTTATGACGTTGCTCGATGAGAACATTGCGAACGATGGAGAGTGCGCTAAGCCATTCAGTGTCAATTTGATGAATGAGAAGCAGAGCTTGCCATTCACTATGATATCCGGACGGCGTCTGAACCTTACTAAAAATTTGATTTTGCAATTGGAAGACCTCGGTATAAAATATACGGTAAACAAATAAACAAACATATAGATATGGCAAAAGAATTTACAGACAGTGAAATGGACAATTTATTGGCGCAGGAAAGCCTGATTGTGATTGACTTTTGGGCAGAATGGTGTGGTCCATGCAAGAAGTTGTCGCCAGTAATTGATGAGTTGGCAGAAGAATACGATGGCGTTGTAGACATTCGCAAATGCGATGTTGAGGAAAATGTGGAAGTGGCAAGCAAATTCGGTGTCATGGCCATCCCTACAATTGTATTGGTCAAGGGTGGTAAAGAGATAACACGTCGTACGGGAACGATTAAGAAAGATCAATTAAAGTCACTGATTGAAGAGAATAAGTGATTGTAGAATTGGATTGAAACAACGAGGCGTGGTTGCATTGTCGCAGCCACGCCTCGTTGTTGATAGTGTGTGCATTATAGGGGCTATCCACCGAAATTGTCGTAAAGGATGCTTTCCGGATCGACACCGAGACTGTCGAGCATTTTTACGACAGCCGCACTCATCGGACCAGGACCACACATGTAGTATTCTATGTCTTCTGGAGCATCGTGGTTTTTCAAGTATGTCTCATACATCACTTGGTGTACAAATCCCGCAGTGTATTTAACTCCGGCAGCATCAGCCGCAGAGTCCGGACGGTCAAGAGCCAAATGGAAACTGAAATTCGGGAATTCCTTCTCAAGCTCAAGAAAATCATGCAGGTAGAACACTTCGTTAAGCGCACGTGCGCCATAGAAGAATGACATCTTTCGGTCGCGGGTGTTGAGAGTGCGTGTCATGTGCATTATTTGGGCGCGGAGAGGAGCCATGCCGGCTCCACCACCAACCCAAATCATTTCCTTCTTCGAGTTGAAATGAGGATGGAAATCGCCATAAGGACCGCTCATAAGCACTTTGTCGCCAGGTTTAAGCGTGAAAATGTAGGATGATGCAATGCCAGGCATAACGTCTTGGAAACCCACTTGTGGCTTCGGTTTAAACGGAGGAGTGGCAATGCGGACGGTGAGCATGATGCGGTCGCCTTCAGCAGGATAGTTGGCCATGGAATAAGCTCTGACTGTTTCTTCATCATTCCTGCACTTAAGTCCAAATAATCCGAATTTTTGCCATGCCGGCAGATATTCATCACCGATGAGGCTCTTGTCGATGTCTTTGTCGTAGTCCATCGAATACTTAGGAATCTTGATTTGTGCGTAAGAGCCGGGCAAGAAATCCATATGCTCGCCTTTTGGCAAGGCGACGATGAATTCTTTGATAAATGTGGCGACATTCTTGTTGGATATTACCTCACATTCCCATTCTTTGACTCCGAGTACAGATTCGGGGACAATGAGTTTCATATCGTTTTTAACCTTCACTTGACAGCCGAGGTGCCAATTGTCCATCAATTCCTTGCGGGAAAAATGCACTTTCTCAGTAGGCAGAGCTTCGCCTCCTCCTTCGGGAATGCGTACACGGCATTGTCCGCAGCTGCCACCTCCGCCACATGCTTAAGGGAGGTAGATTTTCTGATTTGCCAAAGTTGACAACAAAGAATCGCCCGTTGGCACTTCAACATCCGTTTTGTCGTTTATCGTGATTTTCACATTGCCGGATGGGACAAGATATTTTTTTGCAATAAGCAGCACAACCACAAGTATGATTGTCACCGCAAAAAACAGGATGGTGCTTGCAAGTATTGTTATGTCTGAAAGTATCATTGTATTTAAAGTTTAATTCCGAGAAAACTCATAAACGCTATGCCCATAAGCCCAGTAATTATAAATGTGATGCCTATGCCTTTTAGAGGAGCGGGGACGTTGGAGTATGACAGACGCTCGCGTATGGCGGCGAGGCAAACGATTGCCAACAGCCATCCGATGCCCGATCCTAAGCCGTAGATTGTGGCAGTGCCGACAGATCCGAAGTCTTTTTGTTGCATAAACAGCGAACAACCCAAGATTGCGCAGTTTACGGCAATCAGAGGAAGAAAGATTCCCAGAGATGCATATAGCGATGGGGAGAATTTTTCTACAGCCATTTCTACCAATTGTGTCATGGAGGCTATAACTGCGATGAACAGAATCAAGCTTAAGAAGCTAAGGTCGACTGTCGCAAATTCTGGGCTTAGCCAAGTAAGCGCGCCTGGACGCAGAAAGTGCATCTCAAGCATATAGTCGATAGGGAGAGTTATTACAAGCATGAATGTCACAGCTATGCCGAGACCAAAAGCCGTTTTTACGTTTTTGGAAACAGCAAGATATGACGAATTTAGCGGTGATGAAGGCACGTCGCATGCCCAGCGCTATGCATCAATTGGTGTGTCGGGCGAATAAGGCCCTG
>ENA-USZK01000396-USZK01000396.1-human-gut-metagenome-genome-assembly--contig:-NODE-396-length-24289-cov-6.805014_pt1 | contig 24289 bp, 15 predicted proteins | sample MGYA00250043_ERZ773534 | MGnify/ENA primary metagenome ERZ773534 (study PRJEB29103, sample SAMN06112056) | human gut metagenome | biome: human gut; feature: ankylosing spondylitis patient; material... | reverse complement strand
AAGACCCGTTAATCCATATCCGCACCCACAACACCGACTTAAAGAACAGGCTGACCGCATACAGCCGCCGCTACCCGGCGATCTGCAAGCTGACCGACGAGGACGCAGAAACAGGCTGCATGGAGTTTGAAATCCGCAAGGGGCGTTTCTCTTTCCGTCTGACCGCCCCATACAGCGAGGAACGGCGCAGGGCGACAAGCGAAGCGGCGAAAAAACACTCTGGCAATTTGACACACACTATTCAAAAAGATGTGGTATAATTTTTTGAAAAAGTTTGAGATTTGATGTAGTATTTGCAGCTAAAACCGTAGTATATAGGTGAAGCCAGAAAGGAGGCGATGTGATGATAACAGATGAAAATATCATTGAATTGTTTTTCGCACGTTCAGAACAAGGCATACGGGAACTGGATACAAAATACGGAAAAGACTGCCGCAATCTTTCCTACCATATCGTAGGAAGCAGGCAAGATGCGGAAGAATGTGTAAACGATGCTTATTTGGGCGCATGGAACGCGATTCCCCCTGCGCGCCCTGATCCTCTGCTGACTTATATCTGTAAAATCGTTCGGAACATTTCATTGAAGATTTATTACAGAAAGGAAGCAGCAAAACGAAGCAGCCATTACACGATTGCTATGGAGGAAATTGAAGCCTGCATAGCAGCCCCTAACACAGTAGAAGCAGAGATCGAAGCCAGAGAGCTGGCCTGTATCATTGGGGATTTTTTGGATACGTTGACTGCCGAAAACCGCGTTATCTTCATGCGCCGCTATTGGTTTGCCGACAGCTACAAGGACATAGCCGAGTTTGTAGGACTTTCGGAGAAAAATATCTCCGTCCGGCTGACCCGTATCCGTCAGAAAATGAAAGAGTATTTAGCGGAGAGGGAGGTGTTTGTATGAACTCTAAGAATTTTTCCGAAGCAATGAACAAGTTGGAAGATAAATATATCACAGAAGCAATAACATACAACCATATAAGCAAAACTGGCACACGCAGGCATATTAAAAAAGGTTTTTTAATTGCTGCACTTATCGCAGCTCTCTTGCTGCTGTGTGCTGCTGCATATGCAACAATTATCCGCTCTTACTCAACGACCATCGAAAACACAACCCTATATTGGTATACAGATACTGGCGTAGTGGATTCCAGACAACCGGGCTTGCTTTCGCCAGAAGAAGCTGCACAGAAACTTGCGGTATTGTTCATGGAGGACTTGAAAACAGACAGCGAGGAAAGAACCTTTAAGGTAACGGAATATAAAAACCTTTCTGTATCTGTTATGCCGACAAGTCAGATTGATGCGGAAACTGCTGCAATTTATTGCTTGAGGGAGGAAGAAATCTCCCCTGACACATGGCTTGTGGAAATCTCCGTTTCCTATAAATACGAGGGAATATTAAGCCCTGTCGGACCGAGTAATGGGGAGTGGATTGACATTCTCTACCAAGCAAGCCCTATCGGATTTTTAATGACAAAAGATGGCAATTCCTATTCTCTGCAATCGAGATATAGTTAAGACAAAGTGGCGCAACACTATTCACAAAGCGCAATCGACGAAAATCGGTTGTGGAAACAAGAAAAGGCGCAGCACTCAGCTACGCCCCGGAACAGGTTACAGTATGAACTTTGCGAAAAAAGCAGAGTGTCCATTACAGGATACTCAGATCCTATAAGGACACTCCGCATGGTCCGAGTGTCGAGATTCGAACTCGAGGCCTCTTGAACCCCATTCAAGCGCGATACCAAACTTCGCCACACCCGGATATTCAGTTCTGCTTCACACAGCCAGATAAGAATACCACATCTTCCACCAATTTGCAAGCCTTATTTTGAATTTTTTTCAAATTTCTTCTGTGGCTTTTTGTTGACAAAGCCGACGATACATGGTAATATAATATTCGCGTTTGGCACGAGAGACGCTTTTGCACACGGAGAGATGGCTGAGTGGTCGAAAGCACCGGTCTTGAAAACCGGCGATGTGAAAGCATCCGTGGGTTCGAATCCCACTCTCTCCGCCAGAAAACAGAATACGCGGAAGTACCCAAGTGGCCGAAGGGGCTCCCCTGCTAAGGGAGTAGGCCGTCAAAAGCGGCGCGAGGGTTCAAATCCCTCCTTCCGCGCCAAACCCCGGAAACCTTGTGATCGCAAGGCTTCCGGGGCTTTCTTTTTCCGCTGCCGCTGCGCACGGCAAAAAACGCGAGGGCGGACACCTCTGTCCGCCCTCGTATAACTGCCCTCCACGGGCGAGTCCAACCCTACCATACCACCATCTGCCCGCCAATGCAAGAAAAACTTTCTCTTCCGCAACAATTTCTCCCTAATTCTCCATATTATCCGATAATTCCGGTGAAATATCTCCGTTTTGCCCCGTTGACATCGGGGCGGAGGAGGTGTACCATCGGAGCATATTTTTTTAGAGTGGGAGATGGTGGGATGAAGTACATATTTGTCACCGGCGGTGTGGTGTCCGGCCTGGGAAAGGGTATCTGCGCCGCGTCGCTGGGACGGCTGCTGAAGCAGTGCGGCCTGCGGGTGCGCAACCAGAAGTTTGACCCCTACCTGAACGTGGATCCCGGCACCATGAGCCCCTACCAGCACGGCGAGGTGTTCGTCACCGACGACGGCGCGGAGACGGATCTGGATCTGGGGCACTACGAGCGTTTTGTGGACGAGTCGCTGACCGGCGACAGCTCCGTGTCCTCCGGCAAGATATTCTGGTCGGTGCTGAACCGGGAGCGGCAGGGCGGCTATCTGGGCGGCACGGTGCAGATCATCCCCCACGTCACCGACGAGATCAAGCGCCGCCTGTACGCCATGGACGACGGCCGCACCGACGTGGTCATCGCCGAGATCGGCGGCACCGTGGGCGACATCGAAAGCCAGCCCTATCTGGAGGCCATCCGTCAGGTGGCGGCGGAGCAGGGAAGGGGCAACGTTCTCTACATCCATGTGCCGCTGGTGGTGTCCATCCCCGGCAGCGGCGAGCTGAAGAGCAAGCCCACCCAGCACTCGGTAAAGGAGCTTCTCAGCGTGGGCATCCAGCCGGATGTGCTGGTCTGCCGCACCGACAGTCCGCTGCCCGAGGACATGCGGCGGAAGATCGCCTTGTTCTGCAACGTCAGCGAGGACTGCGTGATCCAGAACCTCACCGCCTCCACCCTGTACGAGGTGCCGCTGCTGCTGGAAAAGGAGGGCCTGTGCCGCGTGGTATGCCGCAAGCTGGGCTTGAACGCCGGCGAGCCGGACATGCGCCACTGGCACGAGCTGGTGGCGCAGATCCACCGCGCCACCCGCCCCGTGACCATCGCGCTGGTGGGCAAGTACACCGAGCTGCACGACGCCTACCTCAGCGTGGCGGAGTCCCTGTTCCACGCGGGCACCGCCTGCGGCGCGCGGGTGGACATCCGCTGGGTGGACTCCCAGCACCTGACCGCGGAGAACATCGCCGACGCTCTCGCCGGCTGCAAGGGCATTCTGGTGCCCGGCGGCTTCGGCGACCGGGGCATCGAGGGCATGATCCTGGCGGCGCAGTACGCCCGTGAGAACCGCATCCCCTATCTGGGCATCTGCCTGGGCATGCAGATCGCGGTCATTGAGTTCGCCCGCCATGTGGCCGGCTGGTCGGACGCCCACAGCGCCGAGTTCGACTCCGCCACCGCCCATCCCGTCATCGACCTGATGCCCGATCAGGTGGGCGTCACCGCCAAGGGCGGCACCATGCGCCTTGGCAAGTACCCCTGTGTGCTGACGGCGGGCACCAGGGCGCAGGCGGCCTACGGCCAGAGCGAGATCTGGGAGCGCCACCGCCACCGCTACGAGTGCAGCAACGTGTTCCGCCCGGCGCTGGAGGAGGCGGGGCTGCGCATCGCCGGTACGTCCCCGGATGGCCGTCTGGTGGAGATGGTGGAGCTGCCGGAGCACCCGTGGTATGTGGGCTGCCAGTTCCACCCGGAGTTCAAGAGCCGCCCCGACCGCCCCCACCCCCTGTTCCGCGGCTTCGTCACCGCCGCATTGGAGCAATAACGATAAAAAAAGAGAGCCGCTCCCACCGGAGCGGCTCTTTCGCGTGCGAACAGACCCTGTAGGGGACGGACGCCTCTGCCCGCCCATTGCACACACCCCTTGTGATTTCGTAGGGCACGCCGTCCCCGCCGTCCCGCTTCGCGCGGTTCCTGTTTTGCTTTGCAGGGACGGACGCCTCTGTCCGCCCTGGATGACCGCCGCACCCCGTAGGGCGGGACCCATGTGTCCCGCCGTTCCCAGCGCGGAGCGCTGTCATTCCGCGCCAGTGCGCGCCGCGAAGCAAGTGCCCTTGGGGTACACACTGGCGTGGGGATCCCCCCCAGCGCTTACGGCTGCATGGCGGCAGCGGTGGCCGGGTCAAGGTAATACTTCCCGTCGCCGCCCCGGTAGTAGATATTCTGGATAAACCCGTGGAGGTCATACTCCACCTTGGTGTTGGGCTCCGCCGCTATGGTGTACATGATCTCCGGGTCGATGTCCTCCCGGCTGTTGATCTCCTCCTCGGTCAGGTCGCCGCCGCTTTCGACGGTGCGGTTCAGGTGGGCGTCGTAGTACACCACGGAGTAGTCCTGCATCCACATGGGGATATAGACCACCTTCGTGCCGGTCTGCCCGTCCTCCTGCGTCTGGGAGATGCCCTCCACCGGCGGCACGTAGCCTTCATCGGCGGGCAGCGTCTGTGCGCCGCAGGCGCTCAGCGTCAGCAGCGCCAGCAGGCACGCGATAACGGTGATTTTTTTCATGGTCTTAACTCCTTTCGCTCTCATATATGCTCTCCGCCACGGACACCAGCTCCTGCCGGGACTGACCGCCGATCAGCAGGAACAGGCAGTTGGCTCGCTCGTCCACCCAGACCAGCGCCGCAGCGCCCTCCGGGATGGACACCTGATGGAAATGCACGGGGTCGCTTCCCCGATAGAACCACAGGCCGCAGCCCCGCTGCACCTGCGGAGCGGTGCCCTCTGCGGGCAATATGCGGTACAGCCGGGCGGACAGGCCATGTACGGTCACATTCTCCGTCTCGTAGTCCTCCGGCTCGCCCGCGCCGCCCGTAGGACGCTGTCCCGTCTCCGTGGAGGAGAGACCGCCGGTGCTGCTGCTTCGCAGCTCCACGCTGATGGGCTCGTCGCCGGTCATGGGCACGGCTTCAAACAGCAGATCGCCGTGTGAGGACGTCCAGCGCATGACCCGGATGCCGTTCTCCCTGCCGGTAAAGTCGCCCGACAGGACATAGCCCAGCGGGGCGGTGGGGGTGTAGTCCTGCACCGTGTCCCCGGCGTCCGCCGGGGTGATGCGGTAGGCTGTCACCAGCTCCGTTATCTGCACGAACCAGCGGCTCACCGCCGCCCGCGCCACCGGACTGGCCGCCAGTATTACCCCGCAGGACAGGCACACTGTCACCAGCGCGGCCGCTGTTCTCTGCCACATTCTCCGGCGGCTCTGCCGCCGCGCGCCCTGTTGTACCACCGGCTCCATCCGCCGGGCGAACTCCGGCGAAGGCGGGGCAACCGTCTCCGGCAGCTCAGATGCCAGCAGTGCCGCCATGCGCTGCGCGCCCTGCCGCAGCGCACGTTCGTATGTGATATCTGTCATACAGTCAATCCTTCCTTTTCCAGCTCCTGCCGCAGCGCGGCCTTAGCCCGCTGCTGCAGCTTCTGCCCGGCGCCGTAGGACATGTCCATCAGCGCCGCCGTCTCCCGTGCGGAGTAGCCGCAGCCGTACCGCAGCAGCAGCGCCTCCCGGTACCGGGGGCTCAGCCGCCCCATGGCGTCCGCCACCGGCTCGCCGCAGGGCGGCGGCGTCACCAGAGCCGCCGTTTCGTCAAAGGGTGCGCCGTCCCGCCGCGCCTGCTGCCGCAGGATGTCGATGCATTTGCGCTCCACGGTCACCACCAGATAGGCTTCCAGCTGCGTCTCCGGCAGCTTCACCAGTCGGGAGAAGTGCTCCGCCAGCGCCAGGAACGATTGCTGCACCGCGTCCTCGGCATCCGCCTGAGCGGACAGCCTCCGCCGCGCCAACGCCAGCATACGCCCGCAGCAGGAGCGGTATACGTCCTCAAAGAGCCGCCGCTCCTCCGCGCTCTCCAGCGCCGTCATGCACACCGTCAAACGCCCACCTCCCCGCAGCTTGTTGCATTCATCATAACACAGGCGGCCGCCCTGTGTCATCACTATATAAACGCCGCAGCCCCGCCGAAGCGGACAGGGGGAAGAAAAAATTTCGGAATTTTGCCGTCCTCGCCGCCCCGCGTCTATTCGTAGGGCACGCCGTCCCCGACGTCCCGTTTTGCGCGGTTCCTGTTCTGCTTTGTAGGGGCGGACGCCCCTGTCCGCCCATTGCACACACCCCCTGTGATTTCGTAGGGGACGGCGTCCTCGACGTCCCGTTTTGAACGGTTCCTGTTCTGCCTTGTAGGAGCGGACGACCCTGCCCGCCCTGGCTGACCGCCGCACCCCGTAGGGCGGGACCCATGTGTCCCGCCGTTCCCAGCGCGGAGCGCTGTCATTCCGCGCCAGTGGCCGTGTCACCGGCGTGGGAATCCGTCTTTTTGGGCTGGGGAGAACGGATTGCCGCGTCGCTTCGCTCCTCGCAATGACAGAGTGTGTAGGGCACGCCGTTCCCGCCGTCCCGTTTTGCGCGGTTCCTGTTTTGCCTTGTAGGTGCGGACGCCTCTGCCCGCCCTGGATGACCGCCGCACCCTGTAGGGCGGGACCCATGTGTCCCGCCGTCCCCAGCGCGGCGCGCACTGGCTCGCAATGACAGGCTTTTTTGACAGAGTAAGCCGGGCGCTTATGCGCCCGGCTTACTCTGTCCTTTTCCTTTTTTCCGATGCCGCTTCCGGCGCTTTGCCTTTTCCCGGCGGCACTGGAACGGCTCATGCTGGTGCGCCGCGGCAAAGGCCGCCCGCTCCGGCTCCGTCAGGGTGGGCTCCACCCGCCGCCCCTGCCAGCCGTCTTTCTGCCGCGTTACCGACATCCGTACCGGGAACCGCCCGTGCTCCTGGCACCGGAACGTCCCGTAAAACACGTCTCCCTGCGGGTACCACGATTCCACCGCGCCCGGTGTGCGGCACAGAGGACAGGGCACCAGCCGCGCCTGCCGGCTGTTGAGCACCTGTTCCCGCTCCGGGAACACGCCCACCTTCTGCCGGGGCTGCCGGGGATATTCCACCGGAGAGAATCGGATGCTCCGCCTGCGGCGGGGCTTGGCGGGGGAGGGCGGCGGTACGGACACCGCCAGTGCGTCCTTCGTCAGCCATGCGCTGACCAGCGCCGCGTACAGCGCGTCATACAGCGCGTTGTGGAACTCGTAGATCAGCGGGATGCCGCAGTATTCCGCCGCCTGCTCCAGCGCCACCCGCCGTCCGATGCCGATGCCCAGCGTCCGGCCGAAGGCCGCCTGCAGATCCACACAGGCCGTCACCGGCGGCTCCGGCATCCGCCAATAGGCGGCGTTGGCCGCCAGCACGCCGTGATCCTGTGCGCCCCATTCCGCCCACAGGGTGTCGTCCCCGCACCAGTCCAGAAACGCCTGATACGCCGCCGGGAAGTCCAGCTCCGCCGTCAGCGCCTGCGCCGACTCCGGCAGCTTTCTCGCCACCGGCGACAGCTTGGGGTAGATGGACGGCCGGATGTGCATATTGAACCAGTCCTGCACCGCGCCGCCCGGCTCTGCCAGCCGTACCGCGCCGATCTGGATGATCTCCTCCATCCGCCGCCCGCCAAAGGGCTGGTTCCACTCCAGATCCAATACGATCACGCCGTCTCACCTTCTCCGCGCAAAATTCGACTTATCCCTCATTATATCACGCCATCCGCTCCGGCGCAACGCTCTATACCGGACAAATATCCCGCCATCTGTCGTTTTCCACAACTTTCCGCCCCGCTCCTTGTGACAAATCACAAAATTACCGATACTATGCAAGCAGCTAATTGTTTTCCCCGGCCAGAGGTTTATGCTGTATAGTTGCAAAATAAGGGGTACTATGCCCTTTCTGGGCAATTACCTCACAGGAGGAAACGTCATGAAAAAACGGATACTCGCTATGCTGCTGTCAGTGGTCATGCTGGCCTCGACAGTGGAGCTCACCAGCCTGCTGACGGGGACGAACATCCTCGCCGGCACGGAAGCGCCCGCCGTCACCGATACGGCGCCCACCTCCGACACCGACACCGCCTCCGGCGGTCAGCGCATCACCGACAAGGACACGGCGGCCATCCGCCTGTCCGGCTCGGAGCTGTCCGTCTCCGGCGACATCGAACCGGACGCGGCGCAGCCCTCCTCCGGCGGCACAGCCACGCTGGACGAGAACAACGCCCTGACCATCCCCTACGATCTGGCCTTCCCGGAGGAATTCGCCAGCGACGACTGTCTCTACGCCGGCGACCAGATCATGGTCAAGTTTGCCCGCGGCTTCCGCGGCAAGCTGAACACCACCCTTGTCCGCGCCGGCATCACCGGCCTTGAAAAGCTCATGGACACCTCCACCGGCGTCTGGTACATCGCCTCCGTCACCGGCGACGTGCAGCAGGTCATGGCCAACGTCCGCGCGCTGGACAACGTGGTGCTGGCGGAGTACGACTACATGTACGCCGCCGCCGACACCACCCTCATCGACAGCGACACCGTGGCCGAGGCCGTGCAGGGCAACGCCAGCTGGCAGGATCAGTGGTACCTGCGCAGCGGCAACCTGCAAAAGAGCTGGGATCTCCTGCGCACCCGCGGCATCGCCGCCGGCGGCGACAGCAGCGTGGTGGTGGCCGTTATCGACACCGGCGTGGACTACACCCACGAGGATCTCAAGGACAACATCTGGGTCAACACCAAGGAGATCCCCGGCAACGGCATCGACGACGACGGCAACGGCTACATCGACGACGTCTACGGCGTCGATCTGGAGACGGGACGCGACAGCGGCATGGACGACAACGGCCACGGCACCCACGTGGCCGGCATCATCGCCGCCTCCAACAACCACATCGGCGTGGTGGGTCTTGCCTACAACGTGAAGCTCATGCCCATCAAGGCGGGCATGGCCAGCGGCTTCTTCAACCAGTCCCAGATCGCCAAGGGCATCCTCTACGCCTACAACAACGGCGCGGACGTCATCAACATGTCCTTCGGCGGCAGCGCCTCCACCATCGCCGTGCAGGACGCGCTGGAGACGGCCTACACCCGCTGCGTGCTGGTGGCTGCCGCCGGCAACGACGGCGCGCCCAACGAGGGCTTGCTTGCCCGTCCCACCTACCCCGCCGCCCTGTCCTACGTCATGGGCGTCATGAGCGTGGACATGTGGGGCGTGGAGAGCGGCTTCACCAACTACGACGTGGCGGCCTACAACTCCGTGGAATACGAGGTCTACGCCCCGGGCAGCCAGATCCTCAGCACCATCCCCGGCAACCGCTACGCCACATGGAGCGGCACCTCCATGGCCGCCCCCTATGTGTCCGCCATGGCCGCCCTCCTGCGCAGCGCCTACCCGGACACCAACACCTATCCCACCAAGTTCATCTACGGGCAGATCGCCGCTACCGGCGGCCGCAATGCCATCTGCTGCGACCCGGAGCACCACGGCCTCCACAACCTGCCCAGGATCGTGGATATCTACAACGCCCTGACCCAGCTGCCCAGGCCGGAGGTCAGCGCCGCCGACTTCCTTGTCTTTGACGACAAGTCCCTCAGCGACCAGAACAACGGCGACGGTGTCATCGACGCCGGCGAGACCGTGGCGCTGGCCTTCACCCTCCGCAACCGCTGGGGCGCCGCCAAGGACGTTACCCTCTCGCTGGACGCCAGAAGTCAGGCGGGCATCGACTGCCCGTATATCCAGTTCCTGACCAATAACGTCAACTACGGCAATGTGGGCACCTACGCCAGCATTGACTACGGCAAGACGAAGGAGGGCACGTTCGTCACCGGCGTGGATGCCGACAAGTCCCTGCTGGTGAAGATCGCCGACGACTGCCCCAACGACTACATCATCGCCCTGAACATCACCGTCACCGCGAAAAACGATCTGGACGCGGACGATACGAAGGTCTATTCCAGCGAAGCCGGTACCACCCTCAACGTCCGCCGGGGCACCCTCCTGCCCAGCATCATCACCGAGGACATGACCCTCACCAAGGATCATTATTACATCCTGCCCAACGCCACCCTCATTCAGGAGGGCGTCACCGTCACCGTGGAGCCGGGGACCCAGCTCCAGTTCTGGACGGACGATCCCCACGACGCCTACGCCGACACCGCCATCACCTATCTCAAGGTGGACGGCACCCTGCTGTGCAACGGCAGCGAGGACGAGCACATCCGCATGTTCCCCAGCGAGCTGATGTCTCAGTACCGTGTACAGCTCTACGAGGGCGACAGGGGCACCATCAGGCTCTTCTACACCGATGTGGTGAACCCGTATCTGTCTGATAACAATGGCAACTATGGCATCACCTACGCCGAAAACTGTGAATTCAGCCAGAATTACCGGGCATACCCGATCTATTACCGCTCTCTCGGCAGCGGCGTGGTGAATTCGAACTACAATCCTGGATTCATATCCGCCGATACGCTGAAGAACTGCGCTTTCTATAAGCTGGGCGGCGCAGGGTCTTATTACGCGTTTTCTGTCGCCGCACCCTGCGATGGCTGTATCTTTGTGGACAGCGCCATTGATCTGAGCAATAGATATGAATACACCAACTGCGTCTTTTACGGAAACAACAACTACCTGAACGAAAACAGCGGCGGTGTCAGCAGCTATACGGTTAAGTCCAGACGTGGAACTGACCTAGACATAAGGCAGATCATCGAAGACCCCACTACGGCAACCCGGTACATTACCTTATACTGCGGCTCTGGCAATACTGACGAACTTTCGCCCACTATTGCCCGCAGGCTGGCGCAGTATTTAGGTGGCGATCTGGCGCGTATGGAAGCGGCCGCGGAGAAAAAGTTTCTTCAAGATAATCTGAAGACCAATGTATATTCTGACAACGGAACTATTTTAGACCAGAATGTATATTTTTGCTATGTGGGTTCCTCTGATGATGCTTCTTTCTATGGACCGCGCAGTGATTCGTACTGTGATGACTTGAATATCCGGGTTACTGAGAGTATGAACTACCCCCGATACGCATATGTTCTGCTGGAATTCCCCGACACCACCGTCACCGACATCACCCTGCCCGAATCCGAGATCACCCTCGACACCGGCATGACAAAGCAGATGCTGCCGGAGGTGGCTCCCGTGAAAACGGCGCTGGTGGCCGACCTGCGCTATACCTCGCTGGATGAGAGCGTGGTCAACGTCAGCGACACCGGCTTTATCACCCCCGTGGCCGCCGGCGGCACCCTGGTGCGCGTCAGCAACGCCGACGGCTCCGTGTACAAGGACGTGGCCGTCCATGTGGCCGACTGCGTGCCGCTGGAGAGCCTGACCTTCAACGAGGATGCCCTCCGCCTGCCCGTGGGCGCCTCCGGGAAGCTGACGCCCGTGCTCGCCCCTGTGGACACCACCCGCACCGGCGTGGTCTACGAAAGCGCCAATGAGAACGTGGCCACCGTGGATAGGGACGGCACCGTACACGCCGTCAGCGTGGGTACCGCCGTCATCACCGCCCGCCCCGCCATGGGCGAGGACTTCGCCGCGTCCGTCACCGTCACCGTGGTGCAGCCGGCGGAGAGCATTGCCTTTGAGGAGAGCGTCTACGTCACCACCATGGAACAGACGGACGACGACCTGAAGCTGACCATCACCCCGGCCACCGCCACGGAGCGGGACGTCACATGGGAGTCCTCCAACCCGGACGTCTGCGAGATGGGTGCCGACGGCCAACTCATCAAGCACAAGAACGGCGCCGCCACCATCCGTGCCACCCTTGTGGGCACCGAGCTGTCCGCCGAGCTGGTGGTCTGCATCTCCGATGCGGCTCCGTCCGCCCAGGTGGAGGATATACAGTACATTAGTGACAATGCTCAGACATATTATGCCCGGCTCAGCGACGGCACCCTCTGGCGCTGGGGCAAGAGCTATATGACGCCCCAGAAGCTGAACTTCTCCGATGTGGACGACTTTGCAGTGAATAGCTATTACGAATATGGCGTCTACATCCTCTCCAACGGCACGCTGCAATACTACAAGATGGACGGCACCGTGACTGCCAACGACTTTAACTACGGCAAGCCCATGACCGGCGTGAAGAAAATCGCGGCGTATAACAACATAGATCCCAGCGGTTGCAGTTATTACGCCCTGAAGCAGGACGGCTCCGTTTGGGCGTGGGGCTACAACCGATATGGCCAGCTGGGCGACGGCACCACCACTGCTCGCAGTCAGGCGGTGCAGACGGACATCTCCGAGAAGGTCGTGGACGTGATCGGCCGGGATGATTACACCGTATTCCTGACCGAGAGCGGCAAGCTGTACGGCGCGGGAGAGGGCTTCGGCAGCACGCCGGTGCTGATCACCGACGGTGTCAGCGCCATCACGAGAGATTATACCGACAGCAGTTACTTCACCGCACAGAAGGGACAGACCCTGTATTACTATCGCTGGAGCAGCGTGCAGCGCACCGTCCCTGTTCAGGGCAGCAACCAAGCGGTCGGTTACTACAACGATTTCTACATGCAGAACGGCAGCGTGTTTGGCAAAACGACCGACAGTTACGGCAATAACTATGGACAACTGGGTGTAGGCGATACGGAGTACCACGAGGACTATGTCCAGATGCTAAAGATCACCGGCGCACAACAGGTGTGGAACTTCCAAAACACCACCTTCATCCAGACCGATGACGGCTTCTACGGCACCGGCTGCAACGAAAACCGTGCGCTGGCCAACCTGACCACCGAAAACAGCACTGTGCCCGTGCGCATCTTCTTCGGCCTGCAGGCCAACGAGGAACCCTTCCGCCTTGAGCAGACCAACATCACCAACGACATTCTCACGGATAGCGACCTCGTGCTGGATTTCAGCGAGTCGCTCCTCAAGGGCGGTAACTTCGGCACCATAACCCTCAAGGACGGCAGCGGCGAGATGGTTTCCCTCCGCCGCACCCTCCATCTGGATAAGCTGACCCTCACCCCCGTCTCCGGCTTCACCGACGGCATGTCCTATACCCTGACCCTCCCTGCCGGTGCCCTCCAGACCAAGTTCGGTGCCGCCAGCGAGGTCTTGGAGCTGACCTTCACCTACCAGACCCCCGCCCCGGTGGAGGAGGACAGCCTCACCCTCGGTAAGACCGTCCTCACCGGCGTCCTTTCCCCGGAAAGTGGTACAAAAGTTGATTTAGGTGAAATTAAAGAGGCTTTTAAACTTGAATTCAAGTGCGTTTCTAACCCCGATGCAAGTATCACCTGGACAGTGGCGGATAACGCGGTCGCAATGGTAGAAAATGGTAATTTAATCGCCCTTTCCACCGGCTGCACCACCGTCACCGCCGCCCTCGACGGCACCGATCTTGCGGCCACTGCCCTGCTCTACATCAGCGAGGACGATTCTGTGACCGCAACAAAATCAGTGCAAAATGGCGCGGAAAGCACTGTTTTGTTCAGCAACGGCGCACTTTTTGCCCTGCATGCTGACGGCACGACCCAGCAGCTTTTCGCCAACGCTGTGGACTTCCACTGGGACGGCGGCGCCCTCTGGGTCAAGACCGCCAACGCCCTCTACCGCGACGGCGAGCTAACAGAGGATTTGCCAATTTCTGTCAAATATACCAATCTGCTCTCCCGCACCTCCGACACGGTTTTAGTCGGCTCCCAGACCCTGATCCTGACCGCCGACAAGACTCTCTGCCAGGGCGAAAACCTCAGTAATATAGCCATTTCCGGCGGTTCGGCGAGCGCTGCCACCTCCGGCAATCAGCTGCTCATCACCCCCTCCGCCCCCCTCATTTCCGGCACTTCCTACACCGTAACGATCCCGGCAAATTCCGTTTCCACCTACTTCGGCGCGCCCAACGAGGAGATAACTTTTACCTTTATTTATCTGGATACCCTGGCCGCTGACGCCGGTGACGGCAAGACCGTTCTGGCAAGCGGCGCCGTCTCCGACAACGAGGCCGCAGCCGCCCGCGCGTGGACGTCCGAGCGCCTGACCGCAGGCTGGAAAGCCTTCTGCGACAAGGGCTACGACACTTTGTTCTACGGCAACGCCATCCTCAACCGCTTCACGGAGAACAACGTGGAGAAGTGGCTTCGCATCACCGCGCCCAGCGCCAGCAGCTACGTCCGCTACGGCATCGGCGGCAACTACTGGGGCACCGAGGGGCTCAGTGATAAGACCAAAAAGGAGGCCATCAACAAGCAGATACTGGACTTCGATGACTATCAGTCCATGGCCGACCTGAACGAGGGCACCATTCTGGAGACGATCCCCGAGACGGTGTGGCCGGTGGTGCGCTCCGTGTCCCTGCGGGACGCCAACGGCGAGGCGATCACCACCGTGGGCGCGGGTAAGACCACGTTCACCGTGACCTTTAACCGGGATATGGACACCGAAATGCCGCTGCAGGTGCGCTTCGGCAGCAGCTATCCCTACGCCGACTTCGAGGTGGCCGGGCAGTGGCTGGACAGCCGGACATGGGAGGGCTCCACCACCATGACATCCCTGATCGCCAACGGCATCCAGTACTGGTCCATCGCCAACGGACGCTCCGCCGAGGGGCACCTGAAGCTCTACAAGGACTGGGGACGCTTCAGCTTCAACATCGACACCTCCTCCGCGCTGGCTATGACCATGCAGGCCGAGGCCGCCGATGACGGCGTGATCCTCACTTGGGCGCAGGACGACTTCGACACGCTGGCGGGCTACAACGTCTACCGCTGCGACAGGGAGGACGGCCAGTACGCCAAGCTGAATACCTCCGTCATCCCGGCGGATGTCAAGACGTTCACCGACACCAATGTGACCCCCGGCCAGATGTACTACTACAACTTCACCGTGGTCAAGACGGATCTGAGCGAGTCCGACACTTCCGGCAAGATCTCTGTCCGCGCCAAGGACACCATGGCACCCAACATCTATCACGACGGCGTGTACAGCGCCTTTACCGGCAGCAAGCTGATCATCAGCGCTACCGCCAACGACAATCTGCAGATCGACAAGGTGGAGCTGTTCTACCGCGTCACCGGCACGGAGAGCTGGAGAGCGGTGACCATGACCGCCGTCAACGACCGCTATTCCGCCGTGATCCCGTCCTCCGACGTGACCACCGACGGACTGGAGTACTACATCCGTGCCTTCGATGGCGTGAACTACGCCTATAAGGGAACGGCGGAGCAGCCCTATGCCATCGCGGTCAGCGAGGCCGTGAACCGCAGTGCTTTGGGCGACGTCAACGGCGACGGCCAGATCAACGTGCTGGATGCACTGATGGTGCTGCAGGCCATCAACGACCGGCTGAATCTGGACGCGGAGCAGTTTGCCCGCGCCGACCTGAACGGCAATAAGACGCTGGAGGCCGTGGAGGTCCTGACCATCCTGCAGTATGCCAACGGCATTATCGGCTCCTTGACGCTGTAAGGGGGCTGTTCCATGAAAGCAAAACGCGCATCCCAGCGCGCAGCGGCACTGTTGTGTGCCGCTGCGCTGCTGGTAAATCTGATCTCCACCGCGTGGGCGGCCAGCGCCTTCCTGCGGGTGGGCAGCGCCTCCGCCGCGCCCGGCGAGACGCGCTCCGTGTATGTCAGCGGCTCCAATCTGGAGGCGCTGGCCGGTGTGCAGGGCATCGTGTCCTATGACGACACGGCGCTGGAACTGACCGGCGCGGCGATGGTGGGAGCTTTTTCCGCCCTGGGGACGGTGAACACAGAGACGGCCGGACAGGTGTCCTTTAACGGCGCCTGTCTGGATGGCATATCCGGTTCCCAGAGCATTTTGCGGCTGGACTTCCGCGTGCGGCCGGACGCCGCAGCCGGGGAATACCTGCTGGATATCCTGATCGAAAACGCCTACAACACCGGGCTGGTCGCCGTGCCGCTGAGCGGCGCGTCCGGCGTGTTCACGGTGACGGAGCCGCAGTCCACCACCAAGACGCTATATTTTTACAGCGGCAGCAGCGTGTCCACGCTGCACAAGGGCGAGCAGGTGAGCATCACCGCCCGCACCTATGGCAGCCAGGGGCTGGCTGCCGGTAAGCTGGAATTCCGCTATGACGCCGCGCTGTTCACCTGCGTGGCGGCGGAGCCGCTGTCCGCACTGTCCGGGGCGGTGAAGTCGCTGGACACCAGCCGGGCGGGGTATGTGTCCGCCGCCTTTGCGTCTAAGGAGGAGATACCCGGCGGCGAGCTGCTGCGGCTGACGCTGGAGGCGGTGGCCGACGTGGACGCGGACACCTCCGTGACCTTCGCAGCCTCCGAGCTGTACGACACGGCGCTGGCCGCCATGAACGGCATCGGCTTCACTCAGGCGCTGACCCTGCGAAAGACGGAGGTAACGCCGGAGACGCCCGCTCTGCGGGTGACCATGCCTGCCGCTGCCCGTACCGATGAAACCATCACCGCTGTGGCTGTGCTGGATAGAGGCAGCGGTCTGGCAGCCGCTGATTTCTGCATTTCCTACGACACGGCGCTGCTGACATGCACCGGCGTGGAGGTGAGCGTGGGTATGGAGAGTGTGGACGGCGTGTGTATCGAGACGAATCCCAACTTTGACGGTGGTCAAGTGAAATTTACTTTTATCTGCGAGAAGGGTTTTGTGGATGAAGCGGTGCTTCTGACCATGACGTTCCAGCCGGAAAAGGAAGGGACTGTCACCCTGACGCCCGCCATTGCTACATCGGCTGTCGGTGCTGACCGCCAGCCCATCGCGCTGGACATGTGCGCCGCGTCCTGCGAGGTGAAGGATCCCTTCTTCGAGGTGACGTTCCGGGATGAGGACGGCACCGTTCTCTCGCGGCAGTCGGTTCGCTATCGTGCTGCGGCTGTGCCGCCGGACGCGGTAAAAGCGCCGGACGAGGCGCATCACTATGAACTGGCCGGGTGGGGCGGCGACTATTCCAGCATCACCGCCGATGCGGAGTTCACCGCGCGGTACACAGCCATCCCTCACATCGAGGTCGTGGACAAGGCTGTGGAGCCGACTTGCACTGAGACGGGCTTGACGGAAGGGAAGCACTGCTCCGTATGTAGTGCGGTGCTGGTGAAGCAGGAGGTCGTTAAGGCCAAGGGGCATACCGAGGTCGTGGACAAGGCCGTGGAGCCGACGTGTACTAAGACGGGGCTGACCGAAGGGAAGCATTGCTCCGTATGTAGTGCGGTGTTGGTGGAGCAGAAAGTTGTTCCGGCCAAGGGACATACCGAGGTTGTGGACAAGGCTGTGGAGCCGACGTGTACCAAGACGGGACTGACCGAAGGAAAGCACTGCTCGGTTTGTAGTGCGGTGTTGGCGGAGCAGGAGGTCGTTAAGGCCAAGGGGCATACCGAGGTTATCGACAAGGCTGTGGAGCCGACGTGTACCGAGACGGGCTTGACGGAAGGGAAGCACTGCTCGGTGTGCAACAAGGTGTTGGTGAAGCAGACGATTGTGCCCGCCAAGGGGCACAGCTGGGACAGCGGCAAGATCACCATTGTGCCGACCTGCACAGGAACCGGCGTGAAAACGTATACCTGCACCGCGTGCGCCGCGACCAGAACGGAGACGGTCAGCGCCACGGGGCACACCGCTGTGGCGGTGGCGAAGGTGGAGCCGACCTGCACCCAGTCCGGACGCGCGGCAGGGACAAAATGTAGCGTCTGCGGCGAGGTTCTCTCCGGCCTGACGGAGATCAAGGCGACTGGGCATACGGAAGTCATTGACGCGGCCGTGGAGCCTACGTGCACCGAGACGGGCTTGACGGAAGGAAAGCACTGCTCGGTTTGTAATGCGGTGCTGGTGGAGCAGGAGGTCGTTCCTGCTAAGGGACATACCGAAGTCATCGACAAGGCCGTGGAGCCTACCTGCACAAAGACGGGACTGACCGAAGGGAAGCACTGCTCAGTGTGCAACAAGGTGTTGGTGAAGCAGGAGGTTGTTCCGGCGCTGGGATTCACCGTTTCCGGGTCTGTTGCCGGTGCCACGGACAATGCCATGGTCACGCTGCTGAAGGATGGCGTCGTGGCGGCACGGGGTGACGTGCGGGCGGACGGCGGTTTCCTGCTGTCCGGGCTGCGGATCGGCGCGGGGACGTATACGCTGCGGGTGGACGGCGGCGGCTGCGTGGCGTGGGAAGTGCCCGTTGCCCTGTCCGATGACAGCGGCAGCGCCAATGTCGCCTGTTTGCTGCTGCGCATTGGCGATGTCAACGGCGACGGCACCGGCGCGGAGGACGCGCTGCAATGCACGCTGGATCTGCAGACGCTGTACGACTATCTTGCGCTGCGGCAGGTGCCCGGTTCGTTCTGCGACAGCGCTGATGCGGCGCGGAATGAGCTGCTGGTACGGTATTTCCTGCGGCTGGCCGATGTCAACGAGGACGGGCAGGTGGATATTCTGGACTATCAGCGGCTGTATTTGCTGGCGAGGAATGGCTGATGAACCTACGCAAATGCAAAAGGCGGCGCCCTGTGGGGCGCCGCCTTTGTGTGTGATAGGGTTTTGTTTTTGGGGTGCAGGGAGGGACGTCGAGGACGCCGTCCCCTACGAGGCAGGACGGCGGGGGCGCCGGTTCCTGCGCGTTACAGGTGCTTTTCGGGGGTCTGCATGTCGCGGGCGATCTGCTTGGCGTAGCGCTCCTCCTCGCTGAACACGCAGCCGCAGTATTTCTGCATGTACAGCCCCAGCTCCCGCGCCTCCTGCTGCCCCTGACGGAAGCCGGGGCGGAAGTCGCGGTAGAGAAATGCCACGCCGTAGCGCCGCGCCATCTCCTCCGCCGTCTGGCGCAGCAGCTCGTGGTTCTGGTAGGGGCTGACGAAGAGGGTGCTGGAAAAGCTGTCGAAGCCGTGCAGGGCGGCGTAGCGGGCGGTCTGCTCCAGCCGCAGGCCGTAGCATTTGCCGCAGCGGTGGTCGATGTCATCGGCCACGGCGCGGCAGAACTCCCGCAGGCCGTAGTCCTCCTGCACGATCAGCTCCACGCCCACGGAGGGGGCGTAGGCCATCAGCGTGTCGCGGCGCGCCTTGTATTCCTGATAGGGGTGGATGTTGGGGTTGTACCAGTAGGACACCGGCTCGATGCCCTCCGCCCGGAGCAGCTGGATGCAGGCCACGGAGCAGGGCGCACAGCAGGTGTGCAGCAGCGTTTTGGTCATTTGTCTTTCCTCTTTTTGAAGGGTATGTGCAGCAGCTCCTTCAGCGGTCTGGCGGCGCGGGCGCGGGGCTGCATCAGGGACAGGAAGCGGGCGCAGACCTGGCGGAAGGGCTCCTGCTCCAGGGCGTCGAAGAATTTTGTGCGGTCTACGGACACCGGGGCGGGGGAGCGCAGCGCCTGATCCGCCGCCACCGCCTCGGCCAGATCGAACCGGCGGCGGTGCAGGGGCAGGGAGTCGAAGATCTGGGCGCCCTTGGCGGTGTTTACCAGCAGCAGGGACATGCCCAGCTGCTTTTCCTGGGGGGAGATGTTGCCGCCGGTGATGTCGCACAGGGTCAGGTCGCCGGTGCGGTCGGTGCTGGTGTAGCCGCAGGTGTGGCAGGCGGGGCGCAGGAACAGGCCGCGGGTGATGCCGCGCCCCAGCTCCGAGCGCAGCAGCGGCGCGTCGTACTGCCCGCCGTTTTCAAAGGAGACGTGGAAGCGGCGCACGCTGTCGCCGCTGAGCTTGCCGCAGAAGTCCACAGTCAGGGGACGCTGCTGCTTCACATAGGCCATGGAGCGCACCAGCTTTTCCCAGATGCCGGGGCTGCACACGCCGCTGCAGGCCACGTCGCAGGTGATGAGCCGCTCCGGGTGCTCGCCCAGATAGCGGTACAGGCCGTCCACCTGACAGGGGGTGCCGGAGAACAGCACCTGCCGCCCCTGATCCAGATACAGGCGCGTCTGCTGGTAGCTTTCGCCCACGTCGCTCTGCACGGGCTTGGCGCCCCGGAGACGGGGCAGGTCGTGGAGGTTTTTCACGGCGATGTGACAGACCCGCAGCCCGTCGTCCAGCGCCGCGCCGAACACCACGCCGCCGCCCTCCAGCACATATTCCGCCAGGGCGGAGAAGGCACCGCCAGCGGTGGAGCGGCGGCGCACGTCCTCGTCACCGTTCCATACAGCGAAGGCGGCCGGCTCTGTGCGGGGCTCCCGCTGCTTCAGAACGGGGCAGATGTGGGTGCAGTGGCCGCACTGGACGCAGCCGTCCGTCACCTGCGGGTAGAGGAAGCCCTCCCGATCCGGGATCATGCGGATGGCACCCTTGGGACAGCCGTTGCAGCAGGCAGCGCAGCCGGTGCAGCGCTCATGGGGCGCCAGCTGGGGCGCGGTATTCAACTCGGTCATGGCGGCTACCTCCTGAATTACGTATATAGCACTATTTTACCACATGGCAGGAAAAAGCACAAGTGCAGGGAACTGTCCGTTTTTCGGGACAGTGTTCCCGGTATGATGGGTACAGTCAAGAAAAGCAGGAGCCAGGAACATACAGGAGGTGCTTTATGTATAAGTTTTTCGATTATCTGCTGCCCGATCTGCCGGTAAAGGCCATCGGCGAGCTGGCGGGCTATATCCGGCGGTTTACGGCCATGCAGCGCAGCGACATACCGGTGGAGGGACACATGGGGGACGTGGCGTTCTGCGCCACCCAGCAGCCCTCCGGCGATGTGCGGGTACACTGGGTGCAGGTGGCGCGGCAGCGCATCCCGGTGGATGCCACGGTGTGAGAGGGGAATAGGAAGCGCCCCCGGCTAAGGCCGGGGGCGCTGGTGTTTGTGTCAGGCTGCGGGGGTGGGTGCGGATTCGGCAGCAGGGGTGCCAGTATCGGTGCCGGTATCGCCAGTGTCGCCGGACTCGGAGGTTCCGGCCTCGCCGGTGGGACCGGACGTGGGGTTGGTTTCGCCGGTGCCGGAATTGTCTTCGCCAACGGACGGCTGAAGGACTTCGTCACTGCGGTTGGCGGCATCAGATGTCGTGGTATCCGGGGTGGAAGGCGTATCGCCGGTGAAAGTCATGTCCACACTTGTGCTGGTGATGGGGGATTCAGTCGCTTGAGCATTGGGATCAGTCTGCGTGCTTTCCACCTTCAAAGAGAATCTGTAAATATTCGATGCTTCGTTAGAGGAGGAGGTGTAAGTCAGCTTGAGGACTGCATATACAATGGCGGGAGTATTGTCCTCTGGCGCCGCAGGAACATCAAAGACTACTTTCTGCACAGAATCTGAATTAGAGGAGAGATTGGCAGTAGTAAGATCACGAAGATCACTTTCGGTCAAAGCAACATTGTTGCCATCGGAGCTCTTCATGTACTGACATCCGGCCAAAGACAGATTTTCAATGTTGCCGTTTCCCTCGGAAGCCGTAAGAGTGAACGTATACTTGAGAGAGATGTCGCTGTTGTTCACCAGCTTCAAATAGGCAACCTGACTACCACCAGAAGAAAGGGAGCCGCCGCCGAACAGAGTGGTGTTGCCGGGATTCAGGAGCTGCCAGTTGTTGGGAATATTCTCCCCACTGGAAAGCGCGGTGCAGTAAGACACCGTGGTAGAAAATTTGGCGGAGGTGATCGTATACACGCCGGTTTGCAGGGAGTCGCTGAACCAGGCCATCGTCGTCCCGACCAGCATGACTGTACTCAGAAACATGCAGAGAATGCTGACGCACAGAGAGCGGTACAGGCTGGGTTCCTTTGGCTTGCTGTTCCGAGGGCAGAGCCTGTGCGGACGATACATTTTCATAATGGTACTTCCTTTCTTATGATCTGACACGGAGCAGTGTTTCCGGGCTGCGTTATCTGGTCTCGGCAGGTTCCGGTGCGCTTTCCGTGGTGTCGGTCTGCGGTGTTTCCGGCTGGGCGGCGGGGGCGCTGTCCGGTACAGGGGCGGCGCCGTCTTCGGGGGCGTTCTGCCCCAGCTGGGCGCGCAGCGCCTGCAGCTCAGCCAGCATTTCGGCGCTCTGGCGGCGCTCCTCGGCGATCTTCTCCTTCTCCGCCTGCAGCTCGGCCATCTGCTCGCCCTTATAGCGGCGGAACAGGCGAACCGTCTCCACAGACTGGGACAGGATCAGCAGGGCGAAGGGGACGAAGATGCAGAGTATGTAGCCGGGCGTGGTCTTGAGGAAGTTGAAGAACTTGCCCACGCCGGCCAGATGCCCGGCGTACTTGCCCAGCACGTCCATGTAGGTGACAACGGCGGTGTCGTCGGTGCCGGTGGTGGTACCGTAGGTGATGAAGCCCGGCTCACCGTCGGCAGTGGTGGTCAGGGAGCGGATCTTATGGGTGACGGTCTGGCCGTAGTTCTCGTCGTTGGTGCTGGTGAAGGCGATGATGTCGCCGGGCTGGAGCGTGGCGGGATCAACGTCGCGGGTGAGCACCAGATCGCCGGCCTTGAAGTCGGTGGCCGACATGGAGTCGGACAGGACGATGAACGCGCGGTAGCCGAACATCTGCCGGTCGGAACGGTTGAAGGTCAGCACGGAGATCACGGTGAAGATCATCATGCAGATGGACAGCACCATCAGCACGGTGGTGAAGATACGCAGGATCTTTCCGAGAGTTTCTTTCATGGGATGGCTCCTATGTCAGTCATTTAGAAATTTTTGCCGGGGTTGTTCCTTACCTGCGTGCCGTCGGCGCACAGATCGAACTGCAATGTGCCGTTCTGCGCGGTGTTGCCCGCATCCTTCGGGAAGTAAAAGGAGATCGTCAGGTCAAGACGGGAACCGGCTCTAAGCTCCCCGGCGATTGGTGCGTTGGCGAAAGTGAGGTCTTTCATCTTGCCGGAGCAGAGAAGCTTATCACCGTCTTTGATAGTAATATCCAGCACGGAAGCCAAGTCACCGCTGACATTGTTGAAATACAGTTTATACCAACAATCTGCGCCCCTGTTCTCAAGGAAAAAGGTCTTGTTTACGGTCATGCCCGGTTCAAAGAGAAACTTGTCGTCTTCAGTGATGACAGGCGCACCTTTACCGTCTTCAGCATCAGCACTTCCGTTCAGGTTCAGCTTGACCTGCCCGGTGGTGAAAATGTTTCTGGGAACCTCCACCGACGAGATGGTGATGGCCACCGAGGTGACGATCAGTCCCAGCGTCAGCAGGATAGTCAACAGAGCGCTGCTGAGCCAGCGGCGGCGGGTGTCGGTGCGCTTGGTCGTGGTATCAGCCATGGTTCTCCCCCTTTCTGCGGCGGAGCAGCAGCACCGCCAGCAATGACAGGGACACCAGCGCCGCGCCGCCCATCAGGAACGGCGAGAAATCGTCGCCGGTCTTGGGCGGCTTGACGATGATCGTACCGCCGCCACCGCCGCCGCCCTCATCAGACACCAGCCACCATTTCAGATCGATGGTCAGCGTCTTGTTCTGGAACTCGTTGCCCGCCGAGGTGGGCAGGCTCACGGTGATGGTGTAGGGCAGGTCAGTTGTGCGGCTGCCGGGCACCTCTACATCCACGGCGGGACGCGGCGTGGCCGTCGTCAGCCCGGCGATGGAGCCGTTGTACAGCGTGTCGGTGCCCTGTGCCACTTTAATATTCATGCCGTCGGACAGCTTGCGGCCTGTGGTGTCATCTATCACGCTGTCGTTGGCGAGCTTGGCTTCGAAATGCACGGTAGCGGTCTTGCGGTGCTTTACGGTGACGGTGAAGGTCTTCTCCTCGCTGTCGCCGGGGAGCATGCCGGAGGCGGTCATGGCTGCGTGATTACCCTTGAATTCCACGGTGGCGGTCAGCGGGACTGCCGAATATCCACCCGTTTGCGGTGACGCAGAATCGTCAAAAATAGCAGAAAGCGCCGTGCGGGGCAACGTCAGGGACAGCGATTTCGCCGTCTCGATACGGTTGTCCGGCGACACAGCGTCCGGCTTGGTGCGCGCCAACAGCACCACCGCCAGCACCACCAGAGCGGCCAGCAGCAGGATGAGAAGCGCGATATTCAGTTTCTTGCGCGAGGCTGCCCCCATCTGTTTCATATTTCACACCCCAGAAATGATATGCGAAATTTTTCGCCTAACAATCGAACTTATCACGGATTCTTACTGCCTAAGTGTACCACAGCGGAGGGGGAAATGCAAGAGGGCGGCGGACGTTTTGGGGGCAAATTCCTTGTAAATAACAACAAATATCCTTGCGCACCGTTGTGCAAAAAGGAGAAATGCCGGGAATTCCGACGGGAGACATACAAAATTTCGACAAAACGGCGGAAGCTGGCTTCATGAGCTTCCAATTGC
>ENA-USZK01000390-USZK01000390.1-human-gut-metagenome-genome-assembly--contig:-NODE-390-length-24425-cov-50.531994_pt1 | contig 24425 bp, 16 predicted proteins | sample MGYA00250043_ERZ773534 | MGnify/ENA primary metagenome ERZ773534 (study PRJEB29103, sample SAMN06112056) | human gut metagenome | biome: human gut; feature: ankylosing spondylitis patient; material... | reverse complement strand
AAAAACTCGTTGTACATCCACACAAGAACGTACAACGAGTTTTTTGTTATTTATATTGGGAGTTTTGACACACCCTCTACTATATAAAAAACCACCCAACCCTTACAGATGTAAGGATTGGGCGGACCGGAGATGTCTTGTGCTTTTATTTGAATGTCACAAAACTACAAATTGATAGGATATATTTCTCTTTTATGCTGTGCGCAAAGTAGGGAAATGGTATTTACCATATTACTTCTTTACAACCTTAACAGCCTTACCGTTCTTAACAACAATGTTAACGCCACGCTGCAACTTGTCAGTGCGAACACCGTTGAGCTGATAGATACCGTCAGCACCCTCGCCAAACTCGTCAACATTGATACCGTTGATACCAGTAGCTGTCTTATCGAGAGTTACCTTGAGTGTGATGTCCTCTGAATAGTATGTATCATCACCAGTACCGTTAATCTCACCAACAGTAATTTCAGAACCATCAACAAATGTATTGTCAGCAATAACCTTTACACTGCAAAGAGTACCCTTGTTCAATGCAAACTTGTTGTCCAATGACAATGGATCACCGAAGATGATGATAGACTGACGTTTTGGGTTGTAAATAACGTTGTGCTTAGGACAAGCAGTACCAGCCTGCTCTGAATCCTCTACTACGCTAAGACCCTGTGGCAACTTAACTCTTAAACCAGTATTGTTGATATAACCCTTTGGCAAATCAAGGTTAAAGGTAAGAGTCTGCTCCTCACCGACCTTGATAGCTGGCAATTCGGCAGTTACAAACATCTGGTTGTCTGTACTAACAACTTTAGCAACGAAGTCGGCTGGCTTGAAAATAGGAGCGTCGTCGTCGCCCATAGAAATGTCTGTAGAAGTAAGACGGATTTCCTTTGCGCCAGTGTATGTAGGAGCAACATTTACCTCAAAAGTAAAGATGTCACCCTTGCCTGCAGGGAGATACTTCTTAATTGTATAAGCAGCCAAATAAGCACCATTAGCATGTACGTAATCCTGAGAAAGAGATACATTGTACAACTTTGTGCGTTCTGTTGTGTTTACAACAAAGTTCTCACTACCTGGTTCTTTTGCTACGAAAGAAAGTCCCTCAGGAAGAACAATCTTAGTCTCGATAGTAGCAACCTCTTCATCGTTATCGAATCCGATAGCCATAGTCGCTTTTTCGCCCGGCTTCAAGAATGTAACATTCTTCAATGTTAGTCCTCCTGCCATAGCGTTTGCACTTGCTATAAGAAGCATTGCAAAAGCGAAAAGGCAGCTATATAGTCTTTTTTGTTTCATAATTTTATCAGTTTATTCATTTAACATCTATAATGGGGATGCTCTTATGAGCATTCCCCAATATGAAATTTTTAGTGATTCTTCTTGTACTCAGCGTATTTAGACATGAATGCATCGAATGTCTTGCTGTCAAGAGTTGTCTCGAAGTTATCAGCAGCCTGCTTGAAGTCCTTACCGTCGATTGCACCATCACCGTTAAGGTCGAGCTTACCACCGTTAGCCTCTTCGGCAGCCTTCTTGAGAATGTCGGCAACCTTACCAGCCAACTCGTCAAGACCTGCGATGAAGCCATCCTTATTAGCGCTGATAGTATTGTTCTTAACTGCAACGTCAATAGAAGACTTGAGGTTAGTGAACTGGCTGTCAACATCGTCAAGTGATGTACTTGCTTCTGCCTTAATTTCAGCCTCATAAGCCTCGATAGTCTTACGAGCGTCAGCAATTACCTTTTCTACCTCAGTAACCTTAGCGCTTACGATAGGAGCAGCAGCCTCGTTAGCCTTGAATGTAGGATAGTTCTGGATCTTGAACATGTCTGCATCGTATTCGTCGAGAACCTTCTTGATCTCAGCTTCCTTCTGGCTTGCAGTGAGGCAAGACTCTTCAAGAGTTGTAAGAGCACCTGCGAGCTTTGTGTTAGCCTTATTGAGGGCGTCCTTAACGTCGAAGTGATCCTTAGCCTCAACCTTGTTCTCCTTCTCCCAGTCGTTAACTGTCATCTGGAGAGTAGTCTCGTCCTTCTTAGCGAAGTTCCAATTTACCTTCTTGTCGTAGATAGTAGCATACTGAGTTGTGTATGACTTCAACTCGCCGTTGAGAGTTTCTACAGCTGGCTTAACCTTAGCAAGAATTTCGCGGATAGCTCCAACCTTATTGGCAAGGATGTTTTCCTTGAACTTCTCCTCTGTGCCGTCAAATGCAGCAAGGCGTGCAATTTCGTCCTGTGCAGTCTTTATGAAGCCGTCGCCTACCCAAGTCAGAGTTCCATCCTCGTTGGCAACTTGCTTCTTAGCCTGAATAAGGTCGTAAGCCTCGATGAATGCGGCAACAGCCTCGTTGCTCATCTTCTCGTTCTTATCACCTGGCTTAACGTTCCGCTTAGCTTCAGTGATAAGGTACTTGGCATTCTCAACGTCAACATCTGTGAGGTATGTATTAGCTGCTGCATTTGCCTTAAGAGCTGCGTCAACTATTTCGTCATATACCTTATCGGCAACAGCCTTAACCTGATTCAAGTAGTCAGCCTCAACGTCCTCTGTGATACGATAGAGGTTCTTGTTAGCCTCGTAGTGTGCGCCAAATTCAGCATCAGACTCCTTCTGGATATTTGCTGTCTTCTCGTCAACAAGCTTCTGAACCTTCTCTATCATCTCATCAAGACCATTGATTTCGCTGAAGAGGGTATTGAGGTTAGCCTTCAAGTCGTCAGAAGCACTCTTTGTTGCGTCAAGAACCATCCAGTTCTTAATCCAACCTACATAATCGTTGTAATCCTTGCGAACATCCTCTATAGCACCATTGATACGGTTCTGTGCATCGATGTTGTTCTGGTTGATCTCCGTCTTCTGAGCGTTAAGGGTCTTTTCCCAAATCTTCTTAACCTCACCATTCAACTTATTGATTTGATCAACGAAGTTAGCATAGTCGGTCTGTACTGTAGTGAATTGTGAATTTTCGAAATTCTTCTTGATCTTGTCCAGATTGTTCTGCTGTGTTGAGAATTTCTTCTGGTAATCAAGTTTTGTTTCAGGCTCGTTCTCATACTTTGCAGAAACCTCATAAGCATATTTAGTCAAGTTCTTCTGAGCCTCTTCAAGTTTAGTGGTGAGATCAGCCTTTGCCTTATTTACCAATTCTGTGTAGAAACCATCAAGCTTAGTGCTTACACCTGCAATATTTGTAACGAATGTAGTGTATTGATCTTCGCTATACATATAGCGATTGTCAGTCTGCTTAACCTCGTTCTGCATGCTTACAATCTGCTCCTTAAGCAAGGTGTAGTCATTGTCCTGATCCAAGTCGAATGGCTTACCAGCCTTAAGAGCAGCCTCAACCTTCTCTACCTTAGTAGAAAGATCGTTGATAGACTTCAAGTTGTCACGCTCGAAAATAGCGCGGGCAATAACATTGTCAAGCTTCTCGCCTACCTCTGTGTACAACTGAACGAAGTAATCCTTATCGTTGGTCTCAAAAGCGTTGGGGAACTTGCTGAGCTCGGCAATAGCCTCGTTCTTGATAGTTTCATTAACCTCCTTTTTGAGGTTGTCCCACTCACCTTTAAGCCAAGTTGTCTTAAAGTCGCCAATGTTTATCTTGGTAACATTACCGTTCTTGTCTGTAGTTGCGGTAAAGTCATGTGTAAACAAAGCCTTGTTGTTGATGGCCTTTCCACCGTTAGCATTCCATTCTGCAATAGTAGCTGTTCCGTTAGCCTTAGTAAGTTTGTCAAGAGCTTTCTTTGCTTCGGTTGTAGTAATATCCTTAAACAACTGGAATGTGCTATTTGCTTTAGCTACAGCGTCCTGGGCATCCTTAATAGCACCATATCCATAATCAGGAATTAAGGTAGTGCTGTTCAGCTTAGCGATGAGCGTATTCTTAACGTCGTTTGTTACACCATTTGCTTCCTTCTTTTCTGCGAGTTCAGCCTTAACAGCCTGAACCTTCTCGCCTGCCTTACTGATAGCCTCCTGTACCTTTGTATAGAAGCCTTCATATGTAACATACTTGGCAACAGCAGCGATAGCCTTACCCATCTCGTCGTAAGCTTTGTCTATTTCTGCCTGGATAGCACGAGTGTTGCTTGACTCAACAAAAATCTTTGTCACAGCAGCATTCTCTGCAGGAGTAATAGTCAAGTTGCCGTCAGCTGTAACAGCATACTTGCCATTTTCATTCTTTGTCAGTTCTACACCACCCATACTTACGGTGATGTCTCCCGTTGCTGTCAAGGTAATTTCGTCACCGCTTGTTACAGGAAGGGTGAATGCCTTGCTCTCCTCATTGAATTCAAGTTTAGAACCTTCTTCTTTTGCATTAGCAACAGGGTTTGCGAAGTTGAAGTCGTTAGCCATAGCTGTTCCTGCAACAGCAGACATGGCAGCCATCAAAGTCAAGATTTTTTTCATGATCTTTAATTTTTATTTGTTATTACTTAGTTTGTCTACAGGATAGAAGAGCCAATTAATTGTGCACACTCTTTAGAGATGTGGAAAAATATACCCTTGTCAATTTGCTCTTTGTCTCCTTCTGTATTGCAAAATTCGTTAAGTTTTTTGAATTGACGTATACCCAAAAGCTCATATTTCGTGAAATATATGCCTTTTTTCGTGAAGTAAACGTTTGCTTGATATAGCTCAATTATGTTGATTATCGTCTTATATATATAAGGTGTAGCTATAATACTAAGAGGAAAAATGAATAAAAAGTACAATATTTATACGTTTTACGCAATAATTTCGTTTTTTCACGTAATTTTAACAGGTAAATATGCTTTATTTAAAAATATATTCGTAATTTTACCACGACAAACTAAAATCTGACTATTATATGAAATTGAAGCTATACAATCGTGACGAAATATTCCTGGTAAATCTTGATACCGTATTATATTTTAAGGCAGAAGACCATTATACCAGTGTGTACTATGCAAAAGATACAAAACAGTTTCTTCCATTCGGGCTCTCGCAGCTTGAGGAGGCTATAAAGAACCAGACCAAAAGTAGTGAATCTTTCGTCAGAGCAGGGCGTAGTCATTTGCTCAATTTTGAAAAGGTGGTGCATGTTAGCGTGTCTAAGGAAACGGTAACAATGTACAATAATGTAGACACATTCGTGACGGTGCATGTGTCGCGCAGTGTTGTTAAGGATCTTGCCAAGATTATGAAAGATGGCGAGTCTAAAGACAAATCTTGTAGGGGGGGGAATTTCCATAAACCCTCTACTGGTTTAGATTTCATATTCTAATGAAACATATTTACAATGACATAAATCAAATCTGTTCGTGAGAATAGACTCATAAAATCAACTTTTTCATTATAGAAAGGAACAGCAGAATAGTTTTTGTATTGACAATTTGAAAAAATCAATTTTTTTTCATTTAAGACAAGAAAGTCCAGACACTTAAGGTTGGTGTGAGAATATAGACCTTAAGTTCTGGACTTATTTTTTTTGAGCTTTTTATTTAGTGTTCTGTTTAGAACATCTTGTCAGGATATACACCCTCGTCGTGAAGCTTCTGGAACTTCTCAACAACACTTGGGCGATCCTCAGGATAAGTTACGCCGAACCACTTAGATGTAGTGTCGAGCACCTCGCAAGTAGCAGTGCCATCGTGGATGAGTTTGTCTACCATCAATGGGATGAAGAATTCGCTCTTCGGGTTCTCCATGTTCTTCGGGTCAGAAAGGAATTCCTTGAAGAACTCGTTGCTGTGCTTAAAGTAGTCGGGAGTGAAGCCCCAGAAGTTCATAGATACAGGAGTTGTGTCGGGGATAGCTACCCATGTCTCGCCATCGTCGGCAAGATACTTAACAACACCGTCGAAGCGCTGAATCTTTGTGCGTTCAACTACAGATGTGAGGTGGTGGTTCTCGTCGTTCTCGCATACGCCACGGCTAACAGAACCGCTGTCGGAGAGAGTGTTGCCTACGCGGAAGCCTACCATAGCATATTTGCCAGTAGAGCCTTCGGGCAGTTCGCTAAGCCACTTGCCAAGCACCTTGAAGGCGTCGCGGTCGTAGAAGTCGTCGCAGTTTAGCACGGCAAACGGCTCATTGATAACACTCTCGCCCATCATTAAAGCGTGGTTGGTACCCCAAGGCTTAGTGCGACCTTCTGGACATGTGAAGCCCTCTGGCAGAGCGTCGAGCGACTGGAACACGAGTTCGCAAGGGATGTGACCCTCATATTTTGAAAGCACGATACGACGGAAGTCGTCCTCGAAGTCTTTACGGATTACGAACACCAACTTGCCGAAGCCGGCATTGATAGCGTCGTAAATAGAATAGTCCATAATAGTTTCGCCGTGAGGACCCAGTGTATCAAGCTGCTTAAGTCCACCGTAACGGCTGCCCATTCCGGCAGCAAGAAGGAAAAGTGTAGGTTTCATAATCTTTTGTTAATATTTTAGTTTATGTAAACAAATCCATGTTACTGGCATAATGCTTAATTCAAGTTTCGCAAGCGAAAGAAGTTATTGGAAGTTATTGGAAGATAACTCGCTTTGCTCGTGAATTTAATGGACAATGCCCATATAGTTTAAGCTATAAAGCTATTGTCTGTTAACTTCCAAAACGACCGAAGGGAGTGCTAACTTCTTTAATTCCATTTACTTCTGAACTTGCGAAAGTTCAATGCTTAATATATATCAACCACAAAAGTAACAAAATAGTATGAGATAAAAAAACTTTGGGCAAATATTTTTTATTTTTCCTTTATTTATTCGGCTTTCTCCATATCTTGTAGCCTAACGCTGCCACTACCACACTCATCACTGGAGATATGATGTTGAAGAAGCAATATGGCAGGTATGTGAATGTAGCCACACCCAATACCGTACTCTGTGTCATACCACACGTGTTCCAAGGTACAAGTACCGAGGTAACGGTTACGGCATCTTCGGTAGTGCGGCTAAGCAGTCGGCGCTCGTATCCCTCGCGGTCGTATATATCGCGGAACATGTTGCCTGTAAGCAATATGCAAAGGTACTGGTCGGCTATAGCCACATTGAGCATAACGCCAGTAGCGGCTGTAGAGCTCACAAGCGACGTGCGTCCCTTAACCATATGTATAAACAGACGTGTTATGCCCCCCACCATGCCACCTGCAGCCATACATCCTCCAAAGCACATGGCACAGATGATGAGCCATATTGTAGGCATCATGCCAGCCATGCCGCGTGTGGATACAAGGTCGGCAAGCATTGGATTGTCGGAATGTAGAGCTGTGCTGCCATATACGCTCTTCATGGCAGCCTTGAATAATGAAGGGTCTATCTCGCGCATAGCATCAGTCTGGAACACCAAGCCGAATATCACGGCAAGTAATATGGATAGGAACAGGGTGATGACAGGCGGTATCTTGCGTGCTATCATCAGTCCGGTGAGCACGGGTACAAGCAGTAGCCACGGTGTGATGTTGAAGCGTGTGCCAAGCGACGATGCAAAGGTGGCAATGTCTTGCGAACTACTTGTAGAGCAAAAGAATCCAGCCACGGCAAAGATGATGAGCGCTATAGTGATAGACGGCACGGTGGTTATGAGCATATAGCGTATGTGCGAGAATAGCGGTACGCCAAGCGAGCCCGATGCAAGTGTGGTGGTTTCGGATAATGGCGATATCTTGTCGCCAAAATAGGCACCCGATATTATGGCACCAGCTATCCATCCGTCGTCAAATCCCTGGGCGCGTCCGATGCCCATAAGAGCTATGCCTATTGTGGCAATAGTGGTCCACGACGACCCCGTCATAACACTTACCAATGCACATATAAGGCATGACGAGGCAAGAAACACGCCGGGATGGATAATGTGTAAGCCATAATAGATGAGCGATGGTACAACGCCGCTAACCATCCATGCGCCACCAAGAGCACCTATTAGAAGCAATATAACCAAGGCACTTGCCACACTCGACACATTCTTGACAATAGCCTTCTCAAAGCTTGCCCATGGCACATTGAGCCAACCCATGCCTATCAGTACACATAGGGCAGATACCGCAAGCAACGTAATCTGTGATGCTCCGTCGAGTGCATTGCTGCCAAAGGAGCGTATGGTGCACGTAAGCATTGCCACGAGCATAACTATAGGCATAAGTGATAGTATTGCCGAAGGGCGTTTCTTGAGATGTTGTTCTTGTTTTGAGCTTTTTTCCATTTATTGTGTATTAATGTTTTGGTAGGAGGTATGATTTCTGAACCATACATTATATCTTATGCTGTATAAATATGCAGTTGTTTGCAATTGGCGTGCAAAGATAGCGCTTATTTGGCTAAAAAACAACATGATAAATGCATAAATCTAAACATAATGTGTATATTTATATAAAACGCGAATACCTATTGTATAAATATACAACGGTTTGTAGCCCTACAAATAATAAGTAATGTGCATCAAAGCAAAAAAGCTTGAGGGGTAATAGGCATTGTGTGGAGATTTTTAGTAACTTTGTAGAATAATACACCTTATTAATTAGAACATATATAAAAGGAAGGATAGGAATCCGCATGAAACCGGTACTAAAGAAAACTCTAAAGATAGTGGCGGCTGTAGTCGCCATACCCGTTGTCATCGTCATGTTGATGGCGGTGTTGCTATATGTGCCTGCTGTGCAAAACTGGGCAGTAGATCGTGTAGCCGACTATGTGTCGTCGTCAACACGTATGACTGTTGGCATTGACCGTGTTAGATTGCGTTTTCCTCTTGATCTTGCCGTATACGGATTGCGTGCTACGCAACCCAACGACTCGCTGTATAATGTTACCGATACCATTGTAGATGCCAGTGAGCTTACGGTAAGCGTGCGACTGATGCCATTGCTGAAGAGTAATGTTGTGGTAGACAAACTCGACTTTAACGATGTGCGCCTAAATACAGCCCAGTTTGTGCCGTCGGCACGTGTAAAAGGCAATGTTGGCAGACTGCTATTGCGGAGTCGCGGCATAAATATTGCCAAGGAGACTGTAAGCGTAGACAATGCCTCGATAGCCGATGCACAAATAGACGTGGCATTAAGTGACACCGTGCCCGAGGATACTACCAGTACGCCAACACGATGGCAGATAGCTGTGGGCAAGCTAAAAATAGAACGCTCTGAAGTGAGATTGCACATGCCAGGCGACACGCTGCGCATAAATACTGGCATTGAACAGCTTAAGGCAGAACGTGGCAATTTCGACCTATTGCGTGGAACTTATCGTCTGGACATGCTCGATTGGCAAGGAGGAACACTTGGCTACGACAACCGCTACGAGAAACCATTGCCGAAGGGATTTGACTTTAACCATATAGCATTATCAGATATAAAGTTGGGTATCGACTCGTTGTTCTACGGCGACGGAAGTCTTGCCATGCACTTGCGCCAATGTGCCATGAAGGAAAGTAGCGGACTTGTATTGAAAGAACTAAGTTGCAAGGTAAAGCTTGATACAACTCATGTCAGCATGCCAGACCTAAGACTGCGCACACCAAAGTCGATGGTCACGGCAAATGTAGACATGGACTTCTCCACATTTGCCGATAAGAACCCGGGCAAGATGAAGGTGGACCTAAAGGGATATGTGGTAAAGAGCGACTTTGTGCCATTGCTCGCCTCCTTGCCAAGCGCATTGCTGCGCAGTATGCCCGACACTCCGATAACACTTAATACCGATATCGATGGCAATATGCGTGCGCTCAATATACGACAGATGGATATAACATACCCAACTGTGTTTGCTATGAAGGCGCATGGTAAGGCGCAAAACCTTATGTCGACCGACCGTCTGCGTGCCGACATTACAGCCGACGCACATGCATACAACCTGAACTTTGTAAAGACAATGCTGCCAAAATCGGTTGCCAATGCCTTCAACATACCATCCAACATCAGCCTAAAGGGCAACTTCAATGCCGAAGGTACACGTTATGCAGCACGTTTCAAGGCAGAGCAAGGTGGAGGAACAGTTAGCGGCAATGCCACATTCGACTCGCGACGTATGGCTTATAACGCGAAACTTGACGCCAGCAATCTGCAATTGCGCAACTTCTTGCCCAATATGCCGTTGCATCCATTCAGCGGAACACTTACTGCCAATGGTGTGGGTGTAGACTTTCTGTCGCCAAGAACAACACTTAATGCCAATGGAGAGGTAGAACAGTTTGGCTACGATCGCTACGATCTGTCGGATATGAAGCTAACTGCCGAGGTGAATAATGGTACAGGACGTGCCGTATTGCAAAGTCATACACCACTGATAGACGGTACTATCGACCTAACAGCCCTACTTAATCCAAAGCAGGTAGACGCCCACTTGGTGTGCGACCTTATAAATGCCGACTTTATGCGCATGGGCTTAACCAAGCGTCCATGCTCGACATCGCTCACCGCAGACGTAAAGATGAAGAGCAATCTAAAGACTAACCATAGCGTGCACGGTACGGTAGGCAACATCGTTATACGCGATTCGGCAAATGCCTATCGACCAGAGAATGTATTTATGGACTGCTTTACACGTAGCGACTCAACACATGCTGCCATTACTTGTGGCGACTTTGTGTTGCGTCTTGACGGTGCCGGGTCTATCGACCATATACTAAGTAGGCTTGAGGCTACAAACGCTGAGGTAGAGAAGCAACACAACGAGCGCTATATAGACAATATGCTTATACGCTCGAGTCTGCCCGATGTGTCGCTTTATGCCAATGTGGGCAAGCAGAATGTGTTCAGTAGAATGCTAAAACGTTTTGGTTACGACTTCCATAATGCCTTTGCCGACCTTGCCGTATCGCGCAAAGAGGGTATTAATGGCCGCTTGAGTATTGACTCGCTTGTGGCTTCTGGAGTGCAGATAGACACAATACGCATGGCGTTTACATCCGATTCGGCAAAGACAAACTTTGAGGGACAGATACGCAACAACCGCTCTAATCCGCAGTTTGTGTTTAATGCACAGATGCGCGGAGCCGTAACAAAGGAGTCTATATATTTAGGTACGCGTGTGTACGATGGCAGAGACCGGCTCGGCATAGCCCTTGGTTTGAAGGCCGACATGCAACCTGGCGGTGTGAAGATGTCGTTAGGCGGCATTGATCCAGTGTTGGGCTACAAGAAGTTTAAGGTTAATAAGGACAACTATGTGTTCTTTGCCGAGAACCAGCGTATATCAGCCGACATGCGCCTACGTGCCGATGACGGCATGGGTGTGCAAATATACTCGAACGACAGTACAGAGACAAAGCAAGACCTGAGTGTGAGTCTTAACCAGTTTGACTTGCAAAAAGTGCTTGCCGTAGTGCCATATGCGCCACAAGTAGCAGGTCTGCTTAATGGTGACTTCCACTGGACAGTGTCAGAGGAAGGAAGTATGTCGGTATCGTCGTCGGTAAGTGTAGACCGAATGGCTTATGAGGGATGTCCTATAGGCAATTTGTCGAGCGAGTTTGTGTACATGCCTAAGGACAAGGGTAAGGAGCATTATGTGGACGGTACACTGTCGATGGACGACTATGAGGTATGTGCGCTATCGGGTATGTATAATGCCGAAGGCGAGGGCAGCATAGATGCTGACATGACACTGTCGCGCACGCCTCTGCTGTTGCTCAATGGATTTGTGCCCGATCGCCTGATACATTTCAAGGGATATGCACAAGGAGAGGTAAAGGTTAAGGGTTCGCTGTCGCGTCCTGATGTAAATGGCGAACTATACTTTGACTCAGCCTATGTGGCAAGCGACCTATATGGTGTGCAGATGAGGCTATGCGACGACCAGTTGACAATAAACAACAGTCGTTTGCAGTTTGAAAACTTCCAGATGTTTGCACGCAACGGCAATGCGCTAACGCTGTATGGCTATTTCGACTTTGCCAACTTCGACCGCATGAAGACCTATCTGCGCATGCGTGCTGACAATTATCTGCTGATAGATGCCAAGGAGAACGCACGCTCGGAGGCTTTTGGCAAGGCTTATGTAAACTTCCTTGGTTTGGTGGATGGTCCGCTTGACGCATTGCGTATGCGTGGAAAGCTGGATGTGTTAGGCTCGAGCGATGTGACGTATATATTGCGCGACTCGCCATTGTCTACGGAGAGTCAGTTGGATGGATTGGTTAAGTTTGTAAACTTCCGCAATCCTGAAACGGCAACCGTAGTAAAGCCTCCTATCAACGGACTGAATATGGACCTTACTGTGAACGTGGATGATGGCGCTCATGTGTTGTGTGCACTCAATCCAGACCAGTCGAATTATGTAGACCTTATAGGCGGTGGCAATCTGCGAATGCTATACAATGCCACAGACGGACTGTCGCTATATGGCAGATACACTATAGCCGAGGGCGAGATGAAGTACTCGCTGCCAGTGATACCGCTTAAGACCTTCACTATAAAGGATGGCAGTTATGCCGAATTCTCGGGCGACCCAATGAATCCTCGACTCAATATAACAGCCACTGAGGAGAACAAGACAACGGTGGCTACCGATGGCGGAACAGGCAGAAGCGTAATGTTTGAATGTGGTGTGGAGATAACGAAGACACTGCAAGACATGGGTCTGCAGTTCATAATCGATGCTCCTGACGACCAGCAGATGCACAATGAACTAATGACACAGTCGGTGGAGAATCGCGGCAAGCTTGCTGTAACTATGCTTACTACGGGCATGTATCTGTCGGACAACAATCTTGGATCGTTGTCGGTAAACTCGGCTCTAAGCTCGTTCCTTAGTTCGCAAATCAACAGCATATCGGGTAGTGCCTTGCGTACATTGGACCTATCGTTCGGTATGGACAACACAACGTTGGGAACAGGCGAGGTGCACACCGACTATTCGTTTAAGTTCTCAAAACGTTTGTGGAACAACCGTCTGCGTATAGTTATAGGTGGAAAGGTATCGACAGGCGCTGAGGTGGAGAATCAGAATGACACCTTCTTCGACAATGTTACGCTTGAGTATAGACTGTCGCCAACATCCAACAAGTATCTAAAGCTGTTCTACGACCGCGACTCGTACGATTGGCTCGAAGGTTATGTAGAACAGTTTGGCGGTGGTTTCATATGGAGGCGTAAGTTGCGACACTTCAAGGATATCTTCAGGTTTGGAAAAGAGAAGCCTGAAGTTGGTGATACGATAAGAACGAAATAAACATGAAAAGAATAATATATATATTAATAATGTGTGGCTTGCTCGTGGCTTGCTCCGAGACAAGCTCTGTGCCAGCCGACGACAAACTGTTTACTGGTTTGCGCACAACTGTATACGAAAACTATACACCCAGCGAACACTTCTCCACTGTTAAGGAAGAAGTGGAGGCTGCACTTGCTACGGCACCAAACGGTTCGTTCCTCGGCAGTCCGTATATACGTATGCCGTGGCCGTCGTATCGTTTGTGTATATACAATTGGTTTCGTGACTCGGAAGAAGGACCTGGCAAGTGGCTGCGCAAGACATTTGGCAAGGCACCAGTATTATTAAGTGCTGTCAATCCATCGTTGCATGCACAGGTAACGAAAGAGTTGTTGAGATCGCGTGGCTACTTTGGTAATTACGTCAACTACGACGTGCTGACCAACGACAGTACCAAGCGTGCCAAGGTAAAGTATACCGTGAATCTTGGTCCGTTGACCACTATCGACACCCTTACCTACCACAATTTCCCCGAAGCGGCTGCTCATCTAATAGATTCGACACGTTCGGAGGCTGTGGTAAAGAGTGGCGATCCATTCGACGTGGCAACACTTGATGCAGAGCGAATACGAGTGTCTACATTGTTGCGCAATAACGGATTCTTCTATTACCAACCTTCGTATGCAACATATCTTGCCGATACCTTGGCCATGATGGATAAGGCACAGGTGCGACTGCAGTATGCCGATAGCTTGCCGTCGAGAGTAGGCAAGCAATGGTATATAGGATGTATCAACCTTGAGATGCGCCGTACTGCCACGCAAGAGTTGACCGATACGGTGAACCATAAAATATACACAATGATATATTCGGGAAGACGTCAGCCTATACGAAGCTTAGTATTGATACGCGACATGAAGCTTCGTCCGCATAAACTATATAGTTATGCCGACTATGTGCAGACAATAAACACACTAACATCAAAGGGACTCTTCTCGCGTGTGGACTTGGGGTTTGCACCGCGCGACACATCAGAGGCATGCAATGTGCTTGACATTACGCTCAACTGTGTGTTTGACAAACCTTATGATATATACTTTGAGGGCAACCTTGTAGGAAAGACAACGGGGCGTGTTGGTCCAGGTATGACACTTGGTTTTGCCAAACGTAACGCCTTTCGTGGAGGTGAGAAACTGTCGGTTAATCTTAATGGATCGTACGAATGGCAGACAGGACATAGAGCTGATGGCACAAGTTCCAAGTTCAACTCGTATGAGTATGGTGCCGATGTGTCGCTTGAGTTTCCGCGCCTGCTCTTTATAGATAACTACCTCACTAAACGACGCCTGAAGAAGTGGCAGAAAGGTAAGCGTGTTATACCTTATTATACTACACCAAACACACTGTTGAAGGCGGCAAGCAATGTGCTTAACCGTTCGGGCTACTTCAAGCGCCACATCGTGTCGGGCGAATTGACTTATACCATTCAGCCTTCGGCTACAAGGCTGCATCAGTTCTCGCCACTTATACTACAGTATGAGTTTATGAAGGACAAGTCGGCTGCATTCAACGAGGTGTTGCAACAGAGTCCGTACCTTATGGTTTCGATGGCCGACCAGTTTGTGCCTAAAATGCGATACACATTTACCTATCAGTCGCCATCTACCTATCGTAATCCAATCTACTGGCAGACCACAGTGAGCGAGGCATCAAACATATTGGCATTAGGCTATATGGCTTTTGGACAGCGGTGGAAAGAGACGGGCAAGAAGATGTTTAAGAATCCATTTGCACAGTTTCTGAAGGTTGAGACCGACTTGCGCAAGACGTGGCAGGTGACAGAGCATAGTCAGATAGTGGGACATATCAATACGGGTGTGGTATGGGCTTATGGCAATGCCAAGTCGGCTCCGTATAGCGAGCAGTTTTATGTAGCTGGAGCTAATAGTATACGTGCTTTTAATGTTCGAAGCATTGGTCCAGGTAGCTACTATACCAATCAGTCAAAGTTGTCGTATATGGACCAAACTGGAGACATCAAACTCTTGGTCAACCTTGAGTATCGTCCGCGTATAATGGGCAATCTATATGGTGCACTCTTCCTTGATGCAGGCAACGTATGGGCTTTGCGCAATGATGGCTACCGCACAGGCTCGCAGCTTCGCCTGAAGAACATATTTAAGGAGACAGCTCTTGGTACCGGTATAGGCATACGCTATGATATGGACTTCTTTGTTCTGCGTCTCGACTGGGGCGTAGGCATACACGTGCCCTACAAGAATGGATTCTACAACTTCGATCATTTCAAGGACTCGCAGAGTCTGCACTTCGCCATTGGATACCCGTTCTAAGGAGTGGGTAGAGTTGTTGTTTTTATCACCTCCTACTTGCCTATAGAGAAGTGGTAGCGGCAATGGCTGGTATACTTCTTGCCAGGCTCAAGCAATGCGCTCGGCCATTGAGGCTTATTGGGCGAGTCGGGATAGTGCTGGGTTTCGAGGCACACAGCCGAGTGGCGCGGATATCGGTAGCCGTGCTTGGCGGTGAAGGAAGCGTCGAGGAAGTTGCCCGTGTATACCTGTATGCCCGGCTCGTTGGTGTAGACATCCATGCGTATGCCTGTGGCAGGACTATAAAGGGAAGCTGCTATGAGCTTGTCGTTGCCCTTACCCTTACGCCACGTGTTGAGACACCAGTTGTGGTCGAATCCGCTGGCGTTGCGTGTCATGTCAAACTGCTTGTTGTTGATGTCGCGGCTTAGCGGAGTAAGGCGTCTGAAGTCCATTGGTGTGCCCGCAACGCTAAGCTCCTCGCCAGTAGTCATGTACGTAGTGTCGGCAGGAGTGTAGCGGTTGGCATTGATATAGAGCATCTGGTTCTCTCCATCGTGCGACGGGTCGCCATTAAGGTTGAAGTAAGAGTGGTTGGTCATGTTGATAAAGGTCTTCTTAGACGACGTCGCCTCGTAGCGTATGTCTATCGAGTTGTCGGACGTAAGCGTATACGTAACGGTAGCGTTGACGTTGCCGGGGAATCCGTTGTCGCCGTCGGGCGAGAAGATGCACATCTGCAATGTCGAGTCGTTGAGCTGGCGTCTGTCGTACACCTTGTATTGCCAACCGGTGGGACCGCCGTGCAGACAATGGCCGTAGTTGTTCTGCGGCAGCTGCATGGTCTTGCCGTCAATGGTTATGCGGCCCTGGTTTATGCGGTTGGCATAGCGGCCGATGGCTGCTCCAAAGTCGCTGCCAAAGTGTTCGCGGTCGGCATACTGTGCTATATTGTCGTAGCCAAGCACAACGTCCTGCATCTTTCCGTTGCGGTCGGGCACCATCTCTCGCACACGTCTGCCGTGCATATTGCCTTGCGGCACAAAGCGCTCAAACAGAGGGTTGGTGTTAGGCAGATAGTTGACGCCACCGAAGTAGGAGCCAGCCCACATGCCACCGTCACGGTCCTGAAACAGGCAGTAGAGCGGATTGTCGGACAACGAGAAGGGGTCGGCAGGGTTGTACATAAAGTGTTGCACGGAGCGTGTCGCCACATTATATATATACAGTCCCATTTCGGACGCAGCCCAAATCTCGTTCTGCTTCTTTGCCACCATTCTCACAAATATATTCTTGCCGTCGTATCTGTCGGCAATAATGTTGCATTGTCTGGTGCTTGTGTTTACCTCGCACAGGCCGTGTCGGTCGGCACCGATATATAGCCGGTCTGCAGAGTAGGGCAGTATGGACGACACAATGTCGTTGGCAAAGGGGTGCGAGCCGTCGGCAGCGGTAAATGGCTGCACGTTGCGCAGCGACAGGTCGGCACTGTATAGTCCATCGCCGAAGAGTCCTAACCATATACGGTTGTCCTTGCCAAGGCTCATGCCCACAACATTGCTGTAGCTAGGCAGAGGGTTGTTGGTAAGCGAGTGCTCCTTGATGTCGTAGCGAACTCGTCGTTGTAGGCACGATAAATTTTGAAGGATGTGCCGTCGAAGCGGTTTAGTCCCTCCTTTGTTCCAATCCATATAAAACCGGTACGGTCTTGCATAATGGTGTAGACTGTGCTCTGCGAGAGTCCGTTCTGTACGCCGTAGTGCTTAAACATATAGCTTGCCTTGCATGGGGCAAAGCAAGGCAAGCAATGTAAGTAGGCAGGTAATGATATTGTTCTTGTTCATAAACAGATTGTTTCGTATTGTATTTGCGACTCAAAATTACTAATAAATCACAATATCCGTATCATCATTCAGTTCTTATTTTTTAGCTGCGTGCTTATATGCACGCAGCTGTTGTTACTTGAGGAAGTTGACCGTGCGCTCGGGCGAGTAGAGCTCCCAAAGCGATGCCACTGTCCAGCCCGGAGCGAAGAGGTTGTTGTAGAAGCCCTTGCCGTTGCGGCCGTAGTCCCATGTGGTGTGCTGCACAACCTCGGGATAGTAGCCAGGTTTGGCAATGTCGAAGTGGTGCTCGTTGGTAGGCATCAACTGGCACAGCGACGAGTAGATAACGTCGTACATCTTGGCAAAGCGCTTCTCGCCGGTTACGGTTGACAGCCACTTGACGATGTGCGGCAGCTCGAAGACAAAGACGTCGATATGGTTGTTCTCTACCGACACGTTGCTCCAACCGCGCGAACGGAACCCAACATCGCCTAGCATCTGACCCTTGGCAAACGGCACGTCCCATGTATAGTACCACGACATGGCAAAGTAGGCAGCCTGACGGCAGAGGTCGATGTAGTGGGCGCGCTCCTTACCCTTGGTCACCATAGCCAAATAATAGGTCGAGGTAACGGCAGCTATGGCAGCCTCCTTGTCCTCACAGTTGGCGTCGAGGGTAGACGAGAAGTAGTCGCTATTGGAAATGATGTTCTTCTCCACATAGTCGACAGTGCGCTTTGCGGCTGCAAGGTAGCGCTTGTCGCCAAAGTACTTCCAACCCATAACAAGGGTAGATGTAGCCGATGGTGTGCTGCCGCCAGAGGCGTCGATGTCGGTACCGTCGTCGCTGTACTTGCGGGCAAAGCTGCCGTCGGGCTTCTGTATAGCTATAAGGTTGTCGAGCAGGGTGCGCATCTTCTTCTCCCAATCCTTATGCTGGCGTCCGTGCTGGCGCTCGTACTTGAGATAATGCAGTATGGCATATACAGCCTCGCTCTGCTGTCGGATAGAGTGGACAACGTTTTTGGGCATGCCCTCGTTGAAGTTGACAAAGTCGTAGAAGTAGCCAGCCGGTGTAAATCCGTTCTGCTTGAAGCTCTCGATAATGCTCTCGCCCATCTGCTTGAGGTTGTTGTCGCCGTGAGCCTCGCCCCATTCTATCTCGTTGAAGGCATTGAGCAACACTCTGCCGCAGAAACCAATCTGCATCTCTCGTGCCGGTTTGCAGTCGTTGGTAAGGAGCGTAAGACTAGAGTTGTACTTCAGGGGAAAATCGGCAACGTACGACTCGCGGAAGTAGTTGCACAACTGTGCCTTGACCTCCTCGGCAGACATCTGCTGCTTGAGAGGCTCTGGCTGCATCTTGTCGAAGCTGTACTGCCACATGCTGCTTACAAAGTCGCCATACGATGCTGCCTTGGTTTGGCGTATGCGCCACGTCAACGTCTTCTCTTCGCCGGCTTTAAGCTTGACAAACGACGTAACCGACGGAGCGAGGGTGAGCTTGCGTATGTAGCGTCGAGGTGTCTCCACATAGGGATAGCCAAAGGTGAGCTTGGCCTTGCCCATCTCGTTGTCGAAGCCAAGGTAGCCTATAGTGGTGTTGCTGGGGAGTATAATCTCGCCCTGCGTTAGCTGGGTCTGAACGTCGGCAGCGTCCTTCTCTACACGCAGCACGCTCCAGCCGCTGCCCGTAGTGGTGCTGTACACGCTGGTAAGAGGGGTGGAGAGACGGTCGTCCCTGAAGTTTCAGCTGCTGCTTGTAGCAAACGAGGGAGCCTCCTTGGGCGAACGCATATGTTTTTAGTTGTTGTTGTCTAAGGCATGGCAAAGTGCATTGTTGGCTTTAGCCACACGTTTGGCGTCGACCTTAAGCACCTTGCGGTCGTAGGTTACGAGTCCGTTGACCTCGCCCTCCACGTCGGTGGTTTGGGTATATACGGCAGCCGAGAAACCAGTCTTGACAAGCTGTTGCAGCTTGTCGGTATACTCGACGTATCGGTTTGTAACCTCCTTAATGTTCTTGAATTCGGCATAGCCCCAGTTCTTGTCGTCTTGCCATAGATGTCCCTTGACGGGAAGTCCGAGTCCGCCGTATTCGCCAAGAACGGTAGGGCGGTTGGCATCGTATAGCATAATGGACGGGTCGGGGTAGTGATGTATGTCGAGCATGTCGCCCACGGCATAGTGGTTGCCACCGCTTGCGGGGTTGACAAGACGTGTAGGGTCGTAGGCTTTAGTCCATTCCACAATTTCTTGTGTCTTGAACTGTCCCCAACGCTCGTTGAAGGGAGTCCATGTAACGATGCAGGGATAAGGCTGCAAGGCGTCGATAATCTCTTTCCATTCGTTGCGGAAGTTGTTCTCCGACTCGGCGCTGTGCTTTACCTCGGCTCCGTTGTAGAAGTTGTACATCTGCCACTCGGGCCAAGAGTCGCCGCACGGCATATCCTGCCATACCAGTACGCCAAGACGGTCGCACCATGTGTACCAACGGGCAGGCTCCGTCTTCATGTGCTTGCGTATCATGTTGAAGCCAAGACGCTTTGCCAGTTGGATGTCGTAGCGCAGGGCTTCGTCGTTGGGAGCGGTGTACAGTCCGTCGGGCCAATAGCCCTGGTCAAGCGGACCCATCTGGAAGATGTCGCGGTTGTTGAGCTGTATGCGCATAATGCCGTTGGCGTCGCGTCGTGTCGAAATCTTGCGCATAGCGGCATAGCTCTCCACTTTGTCCACCTGCTTGCCGTCCTTGAACAGACTTATATTAGCCGTATACAGGTACGGATCGTCAGGACTCCATAGGTGCGGATTGTCGATAGTAAGGTCGACAGGCTGTCCGGCGGCAGCCTTGCCAGTGGCTATAATCTTCTTGCCGTCTGATATTGTAACCTCCACAATGCCCTCGTGCGTACTGGTAAGAGGTGTAATGCAAAGGCGGTTGTTGTCGATATCGCTTACAGTGTTAAGGGCTGTGATGTGGCTGGCGGCTACCGGCTCAATCCACACGGTTTGCCAGATGCCCGTAACAGGTGTGTACCATATACCTTCAGGCTTAGACTTCTGCTTGCCAACGGGCTGATAGCCGTCGGTAGTTGGGTCGAACACACGTATGGTTATGTTCTGTAGTTGCTTGGCATTGTCTATATATGGGGTTATGTCGAGACTGAACGGGGCGTAGCCTCCGCGGTGCGAACCAATGCGTATGTCGTTGATGTAGACATCGGCTTGCCAGTCGACAGCACCAAAGTGAAGCAGGATGTGGTCCGACAGCCAGTCGGCAGGGATGTCGAAGGTGCGGCTATACCATAGCTCCTGGTCTTTGCCAACGGTCTTCATAACGCCAGACAAACTCGACTCGACAGCAAACGGAACAAGTATCTTGCCGTCAGCATTGCCCATGTTGGCAGCTCCACGTTGGCGTATAGAGTAGTTCCACAGACCGTCCAAGCTCTGCCAGCGGTTGCGCTGCATGATAGGACGGGGATATTCGGTTGATATATTGTTGGGCGACACTTGGGCTGCCCATTGTGTCTTGATTTTGTTGCCTTGCGCACTCCACTGTGCATTGGCGGCTACAACACCAGCCAATGACAGCAGAGTAGAGACTAACAAACTCTTAATCAAAAATTTATTCATTATTCTGTATGCTTTGTGTCTCTATAGGTTTAGAGACGTGTTATTATTCAGTCTTCAACAATCTTGCCTTCTATATACTCAACGACATTCTTCTTACAGTCGTTGCCCGAGTAGTAGCTGTGCGATATGGCGAGCCATATAGTGTCGGTATCCTTGAGGAAGAAAGAGCTGTAGTAGGCGCCTTCGCCGTAAGGCAGCGACGAGAAGGGCATGGTGCGATACTTGAAGTTGTGGCCGGTATTGTCGCCTATGCACACTTGGCTGCGGTTGGTCTGCCATGTGTTGCCGCTTTGTCCGAGGTGTCCCATGGCGACAATCGGCTGACTTGTTGTTGAAACCGAAACACAGGAACCTGACCTTGCAGTATTTCATATATATTGGTAGCTGCAGTTTTCTTAGCCTCCTTCATGTCAACAACACCTACAGCGCCAGTTAGGTCGGCTTTGCGTTGTGTACCATAACCAATGACAACCACTTCGCCAAGGTCGTTCTCCATTGTTTTCATCCCGATGTTGACAACTTTGCGTCCGTCAACAGTAATGTCGGTATCGTCGTATCCGACATAAGAGAAACGCAGACGCTCCTTGCCTGACGCCTCAATGGTGTAATTGCCGTCGATGTCGGTTACTGCCATTTTCTTGCTTCCAAGCGAACGAATGGTAACTCCAATAAGAGGTTCACCCGTAGTGGCATCTTTTACCTGGCCCTTAACGCTCTGTGCCGATGCCGACAACGGAACCGAAATGAGACCAGACAACAAAAGTGCCTTCCACATTTTTGTCTCTTTATTCATACGTATTTTGGTTTTAATTAATAGGTTTCCTTTAAATTCCTGCTACAAAGTTAAATGTTACATTTTTATAGAAATGAAAGATATGGGTATATAAATAGAAATAATGAACTAAATAAGCGCTATTTTGTAGTATTGAACCAATTAAATATCAAAATGGCTCGATACTACAATAAATATATTGATAATGATAATAGTTCTTATAACTATATTGCGTACTTTTGTATATGTACAAAATCATAACTCTAAAAACAATAATAATATAAATATTTAACTATGCAAATGTCGTTGTTCTCCTCAAAAGTGTCTGCTCGAATTGCAGGGCTTGTTCTATTAATCATTGTTATCTCTGTTAATTGTACGGCGCAGAGTAAGTGTGCTGCCTATACTGTTGTAGAAAATATTAGCTACAAAAACGACAACTTATCCAGCTCGTATATATCAGAGCGTTGTAAGCTTGATGTCTACTCATGCGATACCTTAAAGAATGTTCCAGTTGTGGTGTGGTTTCACGGCGGAGGTTTGACAAGTGGCTCTAAATACATACCCGATGAGTTGAAAGACAAGGGTATAGTGGTTGTTGCTGTTAATTATCGTCTGTTGCCTCGTGTTAATATTGATGAGTGTCTTGACGATTGTGCAGCAGCTGTAGCATGGGTGTTTGGTAATGTTTTGCGTTTTGGTGGTAATAAACGTAGCATATACTTGTCTGGTCATTCTGCCGGTGGGTATATAACGGCGATGCTTGGTCTTGACAAGACATTACTTGCACGGTATGGGGTTGACGCCGACAGTATAAAGGCTCTTGTTCCGTTTAGCGGACAGATGATAAGTCATTTCGCTTACCGTGATATGAATGGTATTGGTAATCTGCAACCACTTGTCGACAAATTTGCCCCTCTCTTTCATGTGCGTCCAAACTGTCCACCACTTGTCCTCATAACAGGTGATGCAGAGACCGAGCTCTTAGGGCGTTATGAGGAGAATCTTTATATGTGGCGTATGATGAAGCTGTGTGGACACACTGCTACATCTATATACAAGATAGACGGTCATGACCATGGGGCGATGTGTCATCCTGCATTTCATATACTGTTGCATACGATAGCAAAATACCGCTAAATCCAACTGGTACAAACAGCAAATTCAGTTAAATGTAGCTAAAATCTATAGTAAATACCAATAAAATATCAATATTTATTAAATGGTAGACGAAATGTTTGGTAGTTTCAATAAAAAGTCGTACCTTTGCAGTCGCAATTCAGAGATAGGACGTTTGTCTTGTAAATCTGAGTATGTTTTTATGGTTAATATCGCGGAGTGGAGCAGTTGGTAGCTCGCCAGGCTCATAACCTGGAGGTCGCATGTTCGAGTCTTGCCTCCGCAACAAAGATTAAATTTTATGGTTAATATCGCGGAGTGGAGCAGTTGGTAGCTCGCCAGGCTCATAACCTGGAGGTCGCATGTTCGAGTCCTGCCTCCGCAACAAAGAATGGTCGAATTTCCTTTACACAAAGGGATTTCGACCATTATCAGTTATATAGCGTTGCGGAGACTCACTCGGACAGTAGCTCGGACGCAAGTTGTTTAATAACATTGGTTGCCTAAAAAGCGAACAATGTAAAAAAATGTACACTTCAACAAAAAAACTTTTATCTACAAGAGAAATAGTAGGTTATACCCTTCCGAGATTACATAAGGGTAAAAGTTGCTATGTAGATTTCTGGGCCTACGATCCTCTCACAGAAGGACTCAAGAGGAAAAAATTCATGCTCGATCACCTCAAAAAAGGTGAACGAGAAAAGATTGCCACAGTACTTATAACCAAGATTTCCAACCTGCTAATGGCCGGATGGAACCCGTTCGCAAACAACGAGACATCACGTAGCTTCACCGAATGGGAAGTTGTTGTCGAGAGATACAACGATTACACCAAGGCCGCAGAGAAAAAAGGGCTCAGTGGAAATTTAGTGGGGATAAGCATAAATCTTTGCAAGTCGATACAGAAAGAACTTTTCATCAACGATACCCCTTAGTGATGCTCTGAAGGCTTTGATTTTTGCATTAAAGGATTCAGCCGCAGCATTAGATGATCTATTTGTATAAAAATTAAGAATGTCATCGTAATGTTCATAGAATGTTGCAGCAATAACATTGAAAGAACGGAAGCATGCTTCTTCCACTTTGTTGTACCATTTAGCCATAGAAAGTCTTGCGGCATCCTTAACGGTATTTTTTGAGAAAATCATTCTCAAAGAATGCGAGAGTCCATATGCTGTCTTCAAATCTGGATATTCTCTAAATAGGATCTCTGCTCTCTTGCTTTGTGACAGCGTCCATTTCTCTCCTGATTTGAAAAGAAGATACCTACTCCTTGCCAGCAATTCCTTTCTCGTATCTCCGTTCTCATATCGAAAAGGCACGTATTCGCGTCCTTCAAGTTTTGCATTCTCCATGTCGTCATTGGCCTCTTGTATAGCATCCCAACGATGCTTAATGCGCATTTCTTGCACAGCATCGCAAGCAAGCTTCTGTATGTGAAATCTATCAATTACTCTCATTGCTTTGGGAAAGCATGTGCGAACAATCTTTCTCATAGAGTCTGACAAATCTAATGTAACCTCCTCAACGATATTCAGAAGTGCTTCTGGTATATGCTTCAAGGCATTGATAACGTCCTCTGACTTAACACCCTTGACAATTGCAACCAGACATTGATCTTTTCC
>ENA-USZK01000383-USZK01000383.1-human-gut-metagenome-genome-assembly--contig:-NODE-383-length-24674-cov-8.216612_pt1 | contig 24674 bp, 18 predicted proteins | sample MGYA00250043_ERZ773534 | MGnify/ENA primary metagenome ERZ773534 (study PRJEB29103, sample SAMN06112056) | human gut metagenome | biome: human gut; feature: ankylosing spondylitis patient; material... | reverse complement strand
GGTCTGTCGCCTCTTTTCCTCCATAAATGCCAACACCGTTCGTACGCATCCATTGTTCACGAGTATAATCGTTTGTTGCCCGCATAAAACCGGAAGCGTCCAACATCTCGTAAGATTTGGCTATCTGCTGTACAGAAGCCGATCCGGAATACTGTACCTTAGCCGCCCCGCTCTTACCTCGTTTTGTCGTCACGATGATCACACCGTTAACGGCACGAGCACAATAAATAGCTGTCGAACTTGCATCTTTCAGCACTTCAATAGATTCAATATCGTTTGGATTAATAGAAGCCAGGATATTATCTTTATTACCTCCTGAATATTGATTACCACTATCCAATGAACCCGGAGAATTCACAGGAAAACCATCAATAATGATCAACGGGTCATTCCCCGCCTTATCAGAAGAAGCGGCACCGCGAATACGGAAAGTTGATTGTCCACCCGGCTGGGCACTAATCGTGCTGACCTGCAAACCGGCAGCCTTACCAGCCAAAGCATGACTAACTGTAGACACTGTTGCCACAGGAGTGTCATCCATCTTGACAGATGCAACTGCACCTGTCATATCCTTCTTCTTCATCGTACCGTAACCGACAACAACCACTTCTTCCAAAGCCTGTGTATCTTCTTTCAACAGAACGTTGATCACATTCTGGTTCTTCACAACAATGTCCTGAGGGATGTATCCGATAAAGGAAATCTGCAAAGTCGCGTTAGCCGGAACTTCGATGGAAAAGTTTCCATCCATGTCGGTAGTAGTACCGTTAGTCGTACCTTTCTGGATAACGTTTGCACCGGCGACAGGGCCGAATGCATCGCTTACAGTACCGGTCACCTTACGATTCTGCTGCGTGGCGGCGGTAGAAGCCGGAGCTGCCTCGGAAGTCAGGACAATGTGACGATCCTTGATAGTGTATTTCAAACCTGTTTTAGCTGCAATAGCATCCAACACAGTCTGAATATTAGCATTCTTTTCATTGATAGAGATCTTTTCGTTCTTGTTGATCTCTTCCAGATTATAGAAAAACAGGAACTCGGACTGCTTTTCGATCTGTTTCAACACTTTTTCTAAAGTTTCATTCTTAGCTGAAACATTTAGAGTAGCAGTTTGCGCATAGGTGGAAGCAACCACGCTTGACAGACAAACAGCCAACATTAACACGGTTAATTTCATGATTTTTATAGTTCTTTTCAGGTTCAGGTCAGACCTGTTGCCATTCCGCTGCCCTCTGCGTCGCCTCTGAGTTTCCAGTTATTCTCGTGCTTTGGATAAACAACATTGTTCTTCTGCAGCTCATACATCATATTCTGAGCCTTTGCTATCATAGGGTCAGAAATATTATTTACAAGCTTGCCGTCTGTGATACCGATGAGCGGCACACCTGAAGACTGCTGCAAAGCCTTTTCATAATACCAGCCGTCGAGAGCGTATTTATCGCTTTCAGCGTCAGTAAAATCAAGACACATTTCTGTGAATGTATCCCAGTTCCACTTGCCTTCTTTGAAAAGCTCAGCAGGATCGTCATATCCGTTATCTTCCATTGTTTGCTTGTTGTATACAAAAACATACGCAGGGTCTGTTCTGATAACGCTCACATAATGCTTATCGCCAAGCATAAACTGATCTGTCGCACCCTTTATGTCTGTCCAAAGAGGCTTTGAAAGATCGATATAATCGTCAATAGGCTCTATCATTGACTTTATAGCACCCTTAGGGAAAACGTCCATATCATCAGCACCGATGAAATCAGGTGAATCATTTGACATTACAAGTGCCGCAAGATCGTCAAACTTAGTTTCCCAAGTGGTCTGCACCCAGTTTATCTTACCATTATACTTTGTCTTGAACAAAGCAAGGTCAGCACCTATCTCCTTGTCCTCTGCCTCAGTAGGGTTGATATCCCAATGTGAAAACCACTTTATTTCGTTGCTCTTGAGATCTCTCACATCTTTCATATCATCAGCAAGTCTTTGAACTATCTGCTGCTGATCTTCTTTAAGCTTTTTGTCAACGACCTTGCTTGATGAATCACTTGAACTGCCGCAAGATGCAAATGCTGAAAGTGAGCAAACAGCAAGGGCAAATGTTAAAACTCTTTTTGCATTATTCATAGCCATACCTCCGAATATTACTTTCTTCTCTTTGCAACGATCACTGCTGTGCCGGCAAGAGCGATAACAGCAAGTGCTCCGCCAACAGCCGCACCTGTTTCTGCTGCCTTAGATGTATTGTCAGATGCTTTTGAAGATGTAGCCGCTGCTGCGGAAGTCTTGCCTGCATCTGCCTTAGATGAAGAAACGTCTTTCTTTGACGTATCAGCCTTTGAGCTTGAAGCATCAGACTTTGAATCTGCCTTTGAAGCATCTGTTTTTGAATCTCCGCCCTCGGCAGACGCAACACCGAAATCAAGCGTCATTGAAAGTGTGCCGCCGTTGAAAGCGCCTTCCTTCTCCCAGCCTGCGACCTCAGGACGAGATTTCTTTGTTACCTCGCCTGTTTCATCATCGACCTCTTCAGTTGGTCTGATATGTATTCTTATTCCACCCTCTGGGTCCTCGTCCAATGAAGTGATAGAATTAATCGAATCAAAAACCGTTGTTGTGCCGTCCTCGGCAACGAACTTTGCGTCAGATATCTTAACGTCCACAGGATAAACACCATCAGGAAGATTAGCCACCATAACGCCCATATCTCCAAGAGTTCCCTTGCCTGACATTGTCTTGTCGGTGACAACTTTGCTTATCTTATATTCAACAGTTATCTTGCCAGCATCATCAATGCCTACCCAGTCGCCCTGATTCCAGGTCCAGTCCTGACCCATATAAAAGCCCATTGCTCCGATAGAGTAATATGAGTCATTCATTTTTGAGTCCTCCTCTGACGGGTGAACAACATCGCCAAGCTTTGCTGCCGAAACAGAAACTGACATCATTGTTGCTGCGAGAACCGCTGCTGAAAGACCTGCTACAAATTTTTTGATCTTCATAACCTTTTCCTCCTATTTTTCAATAAAATTTTTTGCTAAAAGCAATTTATTTTGTTGTTTCTGTATATATTATAACTATGTAAACGTTTTGTTTATATCAAAAATGTAACATAAATATCATAAAAGTGTTTAATATCGAATTTATGAAAGATTATAAATATATGAAAACAGACCCACTTGATATTCAAGCAGGTCTGTTTATTCGGAAGTTATTATAAGAAAGTGACTATGAATTATTATGTCTATATTATACGCTTTGTTTTAAAACTATTATATCAATATTCAATTATTTATATCAAATAATTATCGTAAATAGAATTTTATGAGCAAACATCAATTTATGAAACTAAGCATAAAAAAACAAGCTCGGCAAACGTGACCGAGCTTGTCCAAAAATGGAGTTATATGAAGAAATGATCTATTAAAGATACTTTACCAGTTCACCAAGAACGCTGTCAAGATGTCCGTCAATAAAGCCATAGTCAACACCCTTGTATGACCAAGCAGCTCTTCCGATAGAACATTTCTCAAAGGCACTGCTTATATCCTTGTACCAGTTAAGAGTATTTTCAGCAGATGCAAGATTTATAACACCGTATTCGCCACAATACATAGGAACATTTCTTTCCTCTGCGACCCTTACAGCCTCAGCAAATCTTCCCATAAAATAATCAGGCGTAAATTTCTCTGTCTTGACCTCCTCGTATGTCTGCATATATTCAAGACCAAGACGCTTTATCTCAGTTCTGTATTTTGGGACGCTTCCCGGATAATCGATCCTGAAATCTCTCGGCATCTCATCTACCCAATAGGCAGCCTGATGAGTGAAAAGGAATGGGTCATAGCAATGGAAAGTATAAACTATATGCTCGTCGTAAGGTTTATCAAGATCTTTCATTGAATCAATAGAGTTGTTCCAGTAGCTGCCCACAATAATATTTATATCAGCACTATATTTTCTAATAAGCTTTATGGCATTTTCAACGATAGCATTCCACTTTTTGCTGAACTTAGGATCAGTTACCTCATTGAGAAGTTCAAAAGAGACCCTGTCAGAATATTTGCTGAAACGCTTTGCAAACTCTTCCCAAAGGTCATAGAATTTCTGCTGAAGCTCAGCGTTATCAAAGAATCCGCTTTCAGCCTGAGCCTTGTCAAAGAAAAAGCCCATTGTCTTATGGAGGTCAAGTATCATATTGATACCGTTATTTCCGCACCAATCGATACACTTCTGAACATAGTCGAAGCCGCTCTCTATAAAGCCGTTTTCGTCCTGAAAGATATTATAATCCACAGGCACTCTAACGTGGTCGCAGCCCCAGCTCTTTATACGCTTGATGTCCTCCTCAGTAATAAAATTATCAAGATGTTCCTTACTGTAATCGCATTGTGACAGCCAGCCTCCGATATCGATGCCGTGCATATAGCCATTAAATCTTCTCATATTTTTAACCGTCCTTTCTGATATAAGTTTTGCTTACAGCTATATTTTAGCACTATGCGATCGAAAATTATATCATAATTTTAATATTCGTGTAAAAATCGTAACGTTCTTATGACGTTTTAAATGTATTTGATATCTATATGTCTTCTCTCCAATAGTTATATGTCCCGAGCTTCAAGTTTCGGGCCTTTTCGTGCGATCTATTACATGGTGTAGGCTATAACTCCGCATAAAAAAACTTGTCAACGACCGCAAAACACGTTATTTGCTTTTTTCCTGCATAAATTCCCCACCTCTGCAAATAATATTACTACATTTTTGAAATATGACTATCACCTTATCTCAGCAATCTCTCAAGCCTGCACTCAGGGTAAACAAAGCCTTACGGGAAACGCAGTTCAAAGAGAAACTCACTGCACTTGTCTTCCGTGTTGAATTTCTTCTGAAAATCTAAGTTACTGAACTTGATTTTATGGACTTTTCTTTTAGGCATAACAATTTCACCTCACTTTTCGTTGCTATGCCTATATTATTATATCACACTATCTGTCCATTTGTTCGGACTTTTGCTTGCTGAAGAAAAGTGATAGTCATATTTATCAATAATATTTTGTAGGTGTTTTCTATAGCCATCTACTATTCTTTTCGGTCGAACTATATGCATTTGACCATAGGTAAACTTTGCCAGCCAACCAAAAAACATGTTCGACACCTGTATCTCAGCCGTGAAAGTCATATGTTCCTGATCATACTCTTTTAACTTGATATCTTTGCCAAACCTGTCCAGAGCTGTCCCTGCAAGTTTGTTTTCGATACAGAATGTCACCTGTGTAGTCTTTCCATCTTTTGAGTTGTACATATCAAATGTCGAATTCAGATATTTCTCGCCATCAAAACCTTGGTCATCATTGTAAAACGGATTGTTGTTCGCAAGAAGCTTTCGTTTTTGATCTGTAATTTTCAGATCATATATCTTATCAACGCGAAAACTGCTTTGCTTGACAGCATTTTTATACTCATTTCCACCAATAAGATAAAGCCTTGAATCGTTCCATAGCAGTTGATAAGGAGAGATAACATGTTCTTTATCAAGTATGTTTTTGCCGTACTTGTCAGCATGTGCATAAATAAAGTGTATCTTTTTATCCTCTCTTATCGCTTTATGGATAATATTAGTGTTATTTATGCAATCAAGATTATCGGTCTTGTTGCGAAGTGCCAGATGTTCATGATGTGATAGAGCATCAAATTCTTCATCATTCCCCATTTGCTTTATATGAAGTATAAGTTCTTTTGCACTTTTTATATCCGGGTATCCTGCACAGCATACCAGGTCTATCATAAGTGCAAGCTCGCCTCCTGAAAAGCTTTGACGGTCATAATAATATCTGCCGTTCTTTTTATGTACCACACCTGCACCCATTTCTTCCATGATGCTGAGGTCAGAGTATATGATCTGCCGTATCGCCGAGTATTCATCTAGATATTCCTGCATTTTTTTGATATTGATAGGTTCACCAGACTTTGTCTGCTGCTGCATGAATTGTATCTCCCTTAGTATACGCCTTCGAGATTTTCCTTGTTCTGCCATATGTTACCCTCCTATTTAATTGATTATAGCGTAAAAATATGATTCTGTCAATAAAATGTATTGATTTCAATACATTTTTTCCTTGCGAAATGAAATATGATACTATATAATTTATAAAAAAACAACGCAAAAGAAAAAAAGCGAATGCAGGAATATCTTAACAATGCCATTAATCGGAAACCTACGAACTCAATTACGATCAGCTTCCCTCAGGATAGATCAATTATAGAGAAGGTGCGATCTATATTTTGTTGAAAGATAAAAAAAACAATGATATAGTATAATAAAATTTTGTTATGATAAGAAATTGAAAACACTCATAGCCTACGAAAATGAACTGGTTGACTATGCGGTACAATGACGCTGTAACGATAAAAAAGTACATATTTAACAAAATGCTAGTCGTTATAACAAGAAAAAAACTAATACACAAATTGTATTGATATTCTCTGAATCTATAATTTGTGAAATGCAACACTAAAGAAGGTGAAATCGTTGAAAATTGATCCAAACAAAATGAATACTCTTAAACCTGCAGCTTATTTGACGGCGGATAAATGTCAGCTGTATCGTTCTATAATGCGAACCCTTTATAAAGAAAAGGAAGCTTATAATTCACAGTTGAGTGCGGGAAGCATTTTAAAACATTTGAAAGATAATGATGAATTTGCATCTCTTGATATAGATGAGGTCAAGCAGGCGCTTAGTCAGCTAACTCAATGGGGGGATGTTGTTCCAATGCAAGATCCCAGAGAAGTTACCACTATTGAGGAATATAAAAACAAATTATATCGCTATTCGCCTACAGAAGCAGCAATTGTCATTGAAAGAATGACAATTGAGCTTGAAACTCAGCATAGTAAAGTCAGTACATTGTCAAGCGCTTTGTTCGTGAGGATTAATGAGTCGCTGAAAAAATTCAAAGAACATCTTGAATCAATGAATGAAAAGGATATGTATGAGGAATGGAACAATCTGCAAAATGATTTTCAAAGACTAAGCAACAATTTTTCTGATTATCTTCATGCTTTTTATTCAGTAGAAGGAGAAAAACGTCTGCGTTCAATGGACTTTTTGATCCATAAGGATAAATTTGTGAATTATCTTAGAGAGTTTATAATGTACCTACTGAAATATTCTTCAATTATTGAAGTTAGCCTGAAAGCAGTAAGAGAAAATGTATTGAAAATCATAATCCCGAGTATTGTTAAATATGAAAGCGAACTTCCTAGACTTAACGGAACTGTAAATATAGAGGAAATAACTGAAAGGATACACAATCAGTGGAACGGTCTTTACTGCTGGTTCATCAGTACAGATGATCGTTCGTCCAACAGTGAAATCCTTGCAGAGTATACCAACGAAATAATACGAGGAATGATAAACAATGCCATTATACTTATGCAGCTACAAAACAATGCTGTAAGCAAAAGGCGAGACTATTACAAATATCTTGAAATGTTTGGTAGATGCAAGAATATTGATGAAGCGCACTGCTTATCGGCACATATTTTCGGAGCTATGTCAGTCAGTCATTACAAATATAATACCAGTAGAGAAACTGACAGTATTTTTGAGTATGCAAGAGATCTTAAACCGCAGGTGTTTGAAATCAGTCCCCAGACGAAAACGTATAAGCCAAGAATTAAATCATCGGGATTTGTGAACAAAGAATTTGATAAAGCAATAAAGAAACAGGAATACATAGCACAGATAAAAAGACAGCAAGAGCTTTTGAACAGTTACATCAAAAAAAACAAGCTGATAATAAAGGATCTTTCGAATCAAATAGTCCCAGAGGAAATACGTCACATAATTCTTGGCTGGATCTCATTTGCAAATCAAAATAAACAGCGCACGGGAATAACCGATTTCGGACGTAGTTTTAAAATGACAGGCGGTACTGAAAAATTAGTTATCGAATTTTCTGACGGCCTATTGAAAATGCCCGACTACACATTTGAGTTTGAGGAGAAATAGTATGAAAGAAATCACTCAATTACTTGAAGAGTTCTGGATAGTAAAAGATAAAAACACAACGGATTACTATAGGATAAAAAGAAGCATAGACAATCAGATGAAGAACTTTCTGACGGATTTTGTGGGTTGGAAACTATTTGTTACCAATAAATTGATAAAGTTAGAAAAGCTTCCAGCAGAAGCACATCCTTTCATGGGTATACAAAGATTTGAAAGCGTAAATGAATATATGCTACTTTGCGCTCTGCTGATTTATCTTGATGAAAAAATGGATGGAACGCATTTTCTTCTTTCCGAGCTTATAGAAAATATAGAGAAGATAATAGCTGGTTATGCCGATATTGATCTAACAAGATTTACTGACAGAAGATCACTTATAAAGGTTCTTAAATTTGCCGTGGAGATGTCAATGCTCAAAATATCTGACGGATCTATCGAAGCGGCAGAGCAGGATCAAAGCAAAGAGGTACTTTATGAGAATACGGGACTTTCAAAGTTCTTTTCGGTAAATCATGACAGCTCAATAAGTGAATATACAGACTATCATGATTTTGAGAACAGAAGCTCTCTTTATACCGATGATGAGACAGACATGGTAAGAACAAACAGAGTGTACAGAAGGCTTCTTTTGCAGCCTTCGATGTATTGGGACAGCGATGATGATATGGATAGTATTTATCTGATAAATCAAAGACAATACATATACAAACATCTTGACAAATACGTGGGCGGAAGACTAGATATACATACTGGTGCGGCTTTTTATATGATAAGCGAAGATAATGTTTTTGGAAAGATACACCCATCGGAAAAATCTATTTCTGGATTTATCGCACTTATGTGCGGCAAAATAAGAGAAGATATAGCAACGATAAACAATTCAAAAATATTTTTGACAGAAACAGAGTTTGAACTCACTATACTAAAATATAAGGAGTTATTTTTTAAAGGTCTTAGCAAGGAACTCAGAGATATGTCAAATGAAAAGTTTACTTTTCTTGTGAAAAAATATATGTTTGAGTGGCAGCTTGCGGAAGAAAGCGAGGACGGATACTATCTTTGTGATGGAATCTACAAAACGGCAGGACGATATCCTAAGGATTTCAAGGAGGAATAAAAATGGAACGCTGGCAAATGAATAGGCTTGGATTTGTAAACTTTTGGGTATATGATATAGAGGAGTTTCCGATTTACGGTGGAAGACTTTTGCTCAGAGGTGCAAATGGTTCGGGAAAATCCATAACTACACAAAGTTTTATTCCATATATTCTTGACGGAAACAGACTGCCTTCGAGACTTGATCCATTCGGAGGCAAAGAACGAAAAATGGACTATTATTTGATAGGCAATGCAGATAGCGAAAAAAAAGAAAGTACAGGGTATATATGGTTGGAGTTTGCAAAGCCCGAAAGCGGACAGTATAAGACTATCGGCATAGGTATGCGGGCAAAAAAAGGCGGAGATTTCAAGGCTTGGGGATTCTGTCTTAAAGATGGCAGTAGGATAGGCGACGGTTTTGAGCTTTACAGTAATGTAGGCAGTCAGTTTATACCACACGATCACAAAACCCTTAAAAAACTTCTTGGAGATGACAATATATTTATTGAAAAAGTCGTTGAGGGAAAGTATGCAGAATATAAGCTGATGGTCGCAAGTGAGATCTTCGGTATAACAAGAAACAGCATCGAGGATTTTGACAGACTAACAAAAGTGCTGATACAAACAAGATCATCAAAGCTTTCTTCAAAGGAAAACCTGAAGCCCGAACAGCTTTATGTTATTCTTAATGATTCGCTTCAAACACTGACAGATGAAGATCTCAGGCCCATGACAGAAGCAATGACAAAGATCGAAGATATGCAGTTTAAGATTGAAGCTGCAAATAAAGCTAGGTGTGAAGTTAAATACATAGCTGATGAGTATGATAGATACAATAGATATATGCTTTGGATAAAGTCAAAAAAATACCTTGATATAGCAACAGATGTAAATGAAAAGCAAAAGGATTATGATAGCCAAAAGAGCAGCATAGAAAGTTCTGAAAGAAAAATAAAGGAAACAGAATCTTTGCTTGAAAAAGAACAGATCAGACTATCTGATTTTGAAAGGGAAAAAGAATTGCTAGATATTAGCAGCATAGAAAAACAGAGCCAAAAACGAAAAGACAGCAGGGACAAGCTTAAAAAAAGCAAAGATGAGTATTCGGCAAAGGAGGAACGGCTGGAAGGAAAACATAAACAGATAAGGTCAAAATACCATGAACAGAGTGACAGCAAAACTGAAATAGAAGGTATAAAATACGACATGGATAAACAACTGAAATCTCTTGACGGTTACAGCGATTCGGGATTTCCGTTTTATAAATACTTTTCTTACGAATTAAAAAATGGTAATGTACTTGATGCTGACAGATACCGAAATGAGTGCAGAGGGTTTTCATCAGAGCTTGAGTCGGTGATAAAAAAATTTGATGAACAAGATTATGAACGTGAAAAATATGAAGAGGCTCAAAAGGAACTTTCCGAAGCCGCATCTGTTCGTACCGATAAGAAAGTGGAGAAAGATCAAGCAGAAGAACAATTGAACGAGCAAAAGGACGTCGTGATTGAAGCAATATATAAGGCAGCAAAAGACAATAAAGAGTTTATGATAGATGAACCTTTCAGAAATAAGCTGTCCGATATTTTAGAATTTATAGAAAAACGTGGAAACAGTGAATATAGTGACGCTATGTTTTCGCATTATGAGTATCTCAAAAAAAATCTGAATGATCGTCTTATCAAGGCAAAAGAAGAGTGCAGATGTAAAAAATCTGTGATGGAAGACAAAGAGAAAAAACTGAATGATCTATTGTCAGCAAAGGAACATGAACCAACGAAAAGTGAATTTCGAGCATATGCACGAAAAGCATTGAGCGAGCACGGCATCAGATACAAAGCTCTGTATGAATGTATAGATTTCAAGCCTGATGTCCCAGATGCAATGAAAACAAGGTTAGAAGCAGCCTTAACAGATACAGGATTGCTTGATACACTTGTGATTGCGCATAAGGACATAGCTTTCGTTAAAGAGATAATAAAGAAATATGATGAAAGTTGGTTTGCTATCGAAGAAACAACCACGTCATTTGTGTCGCCTTATTTTGAAATATCCGAAGGCTGCGAATTTGCAGATGAGGTCATGTCAGTACTTTCGAAAATCCACAGTATATTAAGTGTTACCGCTGACGGATACTATGAATATGGTATGACGGCAGGCTATGCAAATGAAGAGCAGGTAAGTTTTATCGGTGCGGAAAACAGAAGACTTTTCCGTGAACGGCAGATTGCTGAGCTAAGAACAGAGTCAGAGCTTGCAAAGGCGGCTTATGATAGTGCAGAAAGTGCAAAAAACGATATAAATGATCGTATCGGCATATTAGAATCAGAATATGCTGTGCGTCCTTCTTTGGATAACATAAATGCTGCATTGGAACATTTAAATACCGCATGTTTGGAATTTGATGTAGCGGATAAAGGATATAAAACTGCGGAAGAAAAAGAAAACAGAGTGAAAAAGGCTTGGACTAAGGCTTCGCAAGAAGTCAGCGAAATCTGTAGCAAATATTCTCAATACGAGAAAAAGAAGCAGATCTTTGTTGATGCGCAGGCAGAGCTTCGTGATTTTGAAGATATAGTATGCAGTATTATCGATCAAAATAATAAACTTGGCGATAAGAAAATTCAGTTGGCTTGGATAAATGAATCTATTGTCCAGTTAAATAATGATATTAATGAAATAACTCAGGATTTAAAGCGGATCAAAGACGATATACATGAAAATGAAGAGATAATACGCTTATGCACTGAAAAATTGGAAAGCCCAGAGAATATTGATATTGCTAAACGATCTGACGAACTTGATGAGCTTATAGATAATTCGACAAAAAAGATATCTGATCATAATAAAGAATTAGTAAAAGAAAAAATCAATATTACACATGAAAAAGAATATCTAAAAAAAACAACTGGTGAACTGAACAATTTGATCGAACAAGAAAACAAGCTGTTTGAAATATTCAAGGAAGAACTCAATCTCGGATTTGTTATCAAAGCGGACGGACCTATTGTCAAGCAGCATGCAGAAAAAGCAAAATCAGAAGTCGCTCAAGGTGATGACAAAATGGAACTATCGGTTATACAGGCAAGACTTCTTGATGTATTCCAGAAGCACAGTACTGATGCGACTGCAGAATACAGGCTGATATCTGAAACAATGTTTGAAAATTCGGATATTGAAACTATAAGAGCAAGAAACAAGATAACTCTGCTATGGAAAGGAAGCAGGGTAGCTCCAAGTGAATTTACTGCAATGATAAAAACAGCCATAGAAGATGATGAACTGCTTATGAAGCGGGACGAGCAGGAAATGTTCACGGGTATACTTCTCAATATACTCAGTAAAAAGCTCTGCGTTAAGGTAGATGACAGCAAACGCTGGGTAGAATCAATGTCAAAGCTGATGAAAAGCATTGAGACTTCGCAGGGACAAGCATTTTCGCTTAGCTGGAATGCCAAAAAGAATCTTGGCAAAAACGAACTACCATATGATCAGCTTAATAAGTTGCTGCGAATGAATAAAGAAATGATAAGATCTGATGATATCGAAAAGCTAACAGAGCATTTCAGGAGCAAAATCGAACATGAAAAAAGAGTTGTTGAAGAAAAAGGTGAAGAAATAAGTTATTCAGAACTTATCAGAACAGTGCTCGATTACAGAAGCTGGTTTGAATTTAAACTAAAGTTCAGAGAATCCGGAAGCGACAATTTTAATGAGCTGACAAACAGCAGATTCAGCAGTTTCAGCGGTGGAGAACGTGCGATGTCGGTATATATCCCACTTTTTGCAGCTGTTGCTGCGCAATATGAAAAAGCGGGAGAACAGGCTCCTAAGATATTGGCACTCGATGAAGCATTTGCTGGAGTAGATGACAGTAATATCAGCGAGATGTTTGACCTGCTTGAAAAATTGGGTTTTGGATATATAATAAATTCCCAATCTTTATGGGGATGCTTCAAAACAATACCGAAGCTCAATATCGCAGAGTTGATACATGAGAAGAATTCGGATTTTATTACTGTCATCAAGTACGAATGGAATGGAAAAATCAAAAAACTTGTAAAGTAGGGTGATAGCGTGAATGATGCAAAAAAAATTGCTGAAATATTGAAAAAGAACTGTGGCTATGTAAGGATAATGGAACAGTTGAAAAATAAGTTTTATTCTTATGGAGAAAGTCGTGGAAAAATATCACTAAAAGATGCAACACAAGAAGAGTGTTATGCTGTCGATGAAATAATCTGTCCTAAGATCGGGTATGAACCTCCAACATTGTCGTTTACAGTAAAAGACTTTGAAAATGGTTTAAGTCAATACGGAAAAGTATCTTTGAGAGAGGTTCTAGAAAGTTACTTCAGCATAACTTTGCAAACCAGAACTGAGCATGAGTCCGAAAAAGCCGAAAAGAAAAATGAATTTGAAAATGAGCTGTTATCAAGATATGGCGGAAAGCCATGTTACAGTTGGCTTGTGGAGATGTTTGCTTCTGGAAAGTATGGCTATAAAATTGTTATGGAGCAATACAATAACGACCCCAAAGCGGCAGAAAGTCTTGTCAGCTATGTTTGTAATGCAGTCGATTCAAGATATGAGCAGGAATTTGAGCCGATAGGTCTGCCTATCCTAGCTGCTGAGATAACCAGCAATCCTCATTATTTTGATATAAAATCGACAGCAGGAAATCTTCTTGTAAATGCACTCGGATTTCTATCAAACAAGTCTCAAAATAATTCCGAAGAGATTAAGGAAATCTATTTTTATTTTGGTATAGAGGCAGATAGTATAACCAGTGCGTGTGCTTTGCTCGGAATCAGGCTCTATGATAAAAAAGGAGAAGAGCATAAAGCATATAAAATGTTTGCCGATAAAGGTGAGATAGCTATGCTTTCGGTTGCGAATTTGGTAGGTATCAGTAGTGCTGATTGCGACAGGAAAAAAGTATTTGCAGTTGAAAATCCTGCTGTATTTATTGCACTGGTACCTATCGTGATAAAAAAAGGATTTGCGATGATTTGTACTTCTGGTCAGCTCAAAAGGTGCGTTTTGAAAACGCTTGATATGCTTTCGGACAGCGGTTGTACAATATATTATGCAGGCGACTTTGATCCAGAGGGATTATTGATTGCCGATAAAATCTTATCAAGATACAAAACGGCTGTACATATTTGGCGAATGAGTAAAGAGGATTATTATTCCATCAAAAGAGTCACCCCACTCTCTGAAAGTCGCTTGAAAAAACTCGACAGCTTAAAGGTCACAAAATTGAAAGAACTGGGCGATGCTATTAAATCAGAGAAGAAAGCAGCATATCAAGAATTAATGATACCAGACATGATTGAAGACGTAGGTCTAGTTTATTAAAAGACATCGAAAAATACCATATGGAAAATTAGGTTCCGCAAAAAACGATGAAATTATGGTCTGCGAAGAGATTTTATTTGAAGCGTTTTGTTTTTCTATTTATGATCTGTATAGATGATACTTACAAACCTTAGCAAAATAATTTTTTCAAAATTTACAATAGTAAACAAATATACTTTTGTATTGTTAACAAACCTATGCTCGATATGATATGATCAATTCATCAAGCATACTGCAATTTTAAAAAGCGAACTTGACTACTTGCACTTCCCAGATTGGCGGATAGACTGTACATAAAATAATGTGAGGCAGCCGCAGACCACACTTGTGCGTGGTTTGCGGCTGCTTTTTCTGTCAATATTTTTAGGCTAATTCTATGAAGTATCTCACACTACACTATCGTCCAACAAAAAATCGATCAATCCAATATTCAGAACACCATTGTCATCATACCAGCGTTTTCTTATATCTTTGCGAACTATGATTTTAGGAAACGAATCACCTGTTAGAGAAAAAGGTCTTAATTCCTGCATCTCTTTTTCGGCGTCAGACAAAGCAAAGGCGGACTGAATGTAAGTCCTTTTGCCCCCGCTTGTCACAACAAAGTCGATCTCTCTAGGAACACGAACAGAACTTCCATTTGCATTGCGTTCCCTTGAGTAAACAACGCCAACGTCAACGGAAAACCGCGGATAATCAGTTCGTTATAAATAATGTTTTCCATTATGTGAGTCATTTCCTGCTGACGAAAACCTATCCGTGCATTACGCAGTCCAATGTCCTCACAGTAAAATTTGTATGGATATTCAAAATATGATTTACCCTTAACGTCATATCGCTTGCTTTCAGAAAACAAAAATTCGCCCTCGAGATGCTCAATATATGATGCGACCGTCACAACGGAAATGCCGCCGTTTGTTTTTGACTTTAGCGTATTTGCTATCTTTGTTGGATTTGTAAGCGAGCCAATAGATGAACACAGCAGATCAAGTATTTGCTCAAAAACGTCCACACGCTCAATTTTCTTTCGCTCAACTATATCTTTAAGGTAGACCTCAGAAAACAGCGAGGTAAGGTATTTCATTTTTACATTGTCGCTTGGACGTGAAAGCACCAGCGGCATACCGCCGTAAAATGCATAGTTCTCAAATGCGTCCTCCTTATCACCGCCCACAGCAGAATAGTACTCAGAAAAGCTGAGAGGTTGAACCCGTATCTCGTCACTTCTGCCCCTGAATTCCGTAAGAATATCTGATGAAAGCATTTTTGAGTTACTTCCCGTAACATACACATCAAGATTATCAAGTTCACGCAGATCGTTGAGTGCATCATAAAAAGTTATCTCCTTGCCGTCAGGATTATACGGATTTGGCACCTTGTAAGACATCTGAATCTCATCAACAAAGAGATAGTATTTTTCATTTTTTCCTTCTACCCTGCTGCGGATATATGCAGAAAGTTCCAGCGGATCTCTGTACTTTATATCCCTTGTCAGATCAAGCTCGATACTGATAACATGGTCGTTATCTGTTGTATTTTCAAGCAAATACTTTTTGAAAAGGGTGCGCAGACGATACGATTTACCGCATCGTTTTATACCTGTGATAACCTTCACCTGTCCGTCCCACATAAAATCAATCAGTTGCTGCAAATATTTATCACGTTTAATTTTCATACAAGCACCTCATTAAAAACTTCCGCCCATACAGGCTCAACCTTTTAATATTATACCATACAATGTTACTTAAATCAAAACTCATATTAAATAGTTTAGCCGTTTTGGGCAAAAGCATTCAATGTGAATAAAGTTCATCACCGACAAGAGCGAGAAAATTTGATTTCCTGCCCTCCCCTTGACTGACATTCTCTTCTAATGTAATAACCAAGTAAACTATAAAAAAACGAGGTGAAAACCACAATGAGCAAATTTCCAAGAGTATACGCTGAATGTATAATAGCAAGAATGAACAAAAAGCTCGCCTTACGGCAGGAAACAATGTCGCTCCTTTATGATTACTTTGAAGCCTTTGCCAATTTGTATCAGCTATTGCCCCTAAAAGACGCTTGCAAAATAATCAGCAAGCAAAATAAAGGCTTGATAACCTTGGAGGAGTTCATTGCATTTTCTGAAATATCACGCCACGAAGATCATTTTTTACTATATTCTTGCCAAGGACGAATTGTATCTTGACGCACCTAAGGAAAAGCCCATCGACCGAAAGATAGTTCATTCTAGCTTGGTAGATGTTGATTATGAATATTATTATAATATGGTCAAACATCAAGCAGGTAAGACGCTGAAAATTCTTCCAAAGCAAGAACTTCTTAAATACAAAGATGATATGTATATTGCTGACACACCATATGTTAGAGCAATGACGAACTTTTTATGCACAAGGCTAAAGCTATCCGCACAAAGAGCCGAGGATATAGTTTCAGATTTAATTCTGATAATAACCTAGACCGTTCGATGCAGTATATGAAATGCTTGATAGAATGAAACTCAAAATGACAGAAAGCCTGCTTGATGATTTTATCAAACTGTTCACAGATTTGAACAACAACACACGACTTACGCAAAACAGAGGATTTACTCCCAACGAGTTATCTATAAATCGTGGCGGTCAAGATGTTATCAATAGCATTTCCTTTGGGCCAAATATAACAGCCGCATTGAAAAGCGGAGAAGTGAATATTGAAGGATACAGAAAAGGTATCCTTATGAGCGAACTGCCCAAAAAGGTCAAAATGAATATGCTCCGTCAGCTTGCTCAAATAGAGGACAGGAATATCACCCAGAAAAAAGGTCGGCAGGAATGATCCCTGTCCTTGCGGCAGCGGAAAGAAATATAAGAAATGCTGTGGAAAATAAAATTGTGTTTTTAATACTAAACCGCCGCAGGAAACGCTGACCTTGTGGTAGTTATGGCTGACGCCTCACAATTAAAACGCAGCCTGTATATGCTGGCGGATTTTGTTGGAATGAAAGTTCCTGCCATTCTTGTCCCCAATATGATAGATGTAGCCAAGGGTCAGGGCATTGTCATTGATACAGCCGCACTTTCTGAAAAGCTCGGCGTTCCTGTTGTTACAATGTCTGCCATACGGAAAAAGGATTATCGTGTACTTTACGAGAGCATTGAAACTTCCCTGACGCAAAAGCTGAAACAAGTCTTTTTTTCATTGTGAAATTATTCCAAGTTTTTATCCTATTATATTGAAAAAGAGTAGATTATGTGGTATAATGAATATTAAAGTTGTCTTTTTAAATATAGGGGAGAAAAATGCTATGAATATTATTAATAATATCACCAATACGCTTAAAGATGATTTATCTGTCGAGATCAAAAAAGGCAGTAAAATTTCCATTGCTGCCGCCTGCTTTTCAATCTATGCATTCCAGGAATTAAAGAAACAGCTGACATCTATTGATGAACTGCGTTTTATTTTTACTTCGCCGACTTTTACTAATGAAAAGGCTAAAAAAGAAAAGCGTGAGTTCTATATTCCTAGGCTAAATCGTGAACGCAGCCTGTATGGAACCGAGTTTGAAATAAAACTTAGGAATGAACTTACCCAAAGAGCTATCGCTAAAGAATGTGCAGATTGGATAAAGAAAAAAGTAACGTTTAAATCAAATATAACAAATGACAATATGGCAGGATTCATAAATGTTGACGATACAACATATATGCCAGTCAATGGATTTACAACAGTTGACCTTGGTTGTGAACGTGGGAACAATGCCTATTTAATGATAAATAAGTTTGAAACTCCATTCAGCTCATCGTATATCGACCTGTTTGACGAGCTATGGAATGATAAAACCCGTTTGCAAGATGTTACTGATGAGGTAATTGACAATATCACAACTGCCTACACCGAAAACTCCCCTGACTTCATTTATTTTGTTACACTCTACAACATCTTCAATGAATTTCTTGAAGATATCTCTGAAGATGTTCTGCCTAATGAAGCTACTGGTTTTAAAGAAAGCAAGATATGGGGTATGTTATATAACTTTCAGAAAGACGCCGTTCTTGCTATTATAAATAAGCTTGAAAAATATAATGGCTGTATCCTTGCTGACAGCGTAGGCCTCGGAAAAACTTTTACCGCATTAGCTGTGATAAAATACTATGAAAGCAGAAACAAAACCATTCTCGTTTTGTGTCCTAAAAAGCTCGCAAATAACTGGAACACCTATAAAGATAACTATGTCAATAATCCCATAGCGTCTGACCGCTTGAACTATGATGTTCTGTATCATACTGATCTGAGCCGAACATCAGGAGAATCTAATGGCATAGACTTAGGTCGCTTAAATTGGGGCAACTATGATCTTGTGGTCATTGATGAATCACATAATTTTAGAAATGGCGGAAAAATTGTTGATGACGATGACGGTGACAGCAAGCTTAATCGTTATGCGATCTTAATGAAAAAGGTCATTCAGTCTGGTGTCAGGACAAAAGTGCTTATGCTATCCGCAACGCCTGTTAATAACAAATTTCTTGATTTAAAAAATCAACTTGCCCTTGCTTATGAAGGCCATACCGATTACATTGACGAAAAACTAAACACCAAACGTTCTATTGACGACATATTCAAGAACGCCCAAAAAGCGTTCAACATATGGAGCAAGTGGGATCCGTCCGAAAGAACAACTGAAAGCCTGCTGAAAATGCTTGATTTTGATTTCTTTGAAGTCCTTGATAGCGTCACTATTGCAAGATCAAGAAAACACATTCAAAAGTTCTATGACACAAGTGCAATAGGTACATTTCCACAAAGGCTTAAACCTATTTCGCTGCAACCAAACCTTACTGATATAAAATCAGCGATAAATTATAATGAAATATTTGATCAGCTTATGCAGCTATCATTGACGATATACACACCGTCACATTATATTCAGCCTAGTAAAATGAGCAAATATTCTGAACTCTACGGAGACAACAAGGTAAACGTAGGGTTCACACAGGCTAATCGTGAACAAGGAATACGCAGACTTACCGCTATCAATCTTATGAAACGTATGGAGAGTTCTGTTTATTCATTCAATCTTACTCTAAAACGAATAAAAGAACTTATAACAAATACTATCAGCACCATTAACAAATTTAATAAACACACAAGTTCAGTACTAAATATGACAGATATCTCTTGTGTTGATGATTTTGACTTGGAAGATCAAAATAACGACGAGTTATTCTCCTTTGGTCGAAAAGTTAAAATTGATCTTGCCGATATGGAGTGGCTTGAATGGAAAGAAAGTCTTGAAAAAGACGCTGAAATCCTTGATCTGCTCACATATATGGTAGGTGATATAACAGCCGAGCACGATTCAAAACTGCAGGAACTTTACAAAGTTATAGATAAGAAAATAACAAACCCTATAAACGAGGGAAACAGAAAAATTATAATATTTACTGCCTTTGCAGATACAGCTGACTATCTCTATGAACACGTCAGCAATTATGTAAAAGAAAAATTTGGACTTAACACAGCAATAATCACAGGTACTGTTGACGGCCGCACCACAGCGGATCTCAAAAAGACTGATTTAAATACTGTACTCACCTGCTTTTCTCCTGTTTCAAAGGACAGAGATCTCTTTGAAAATATGCCGAAAACAGATATTGATATTCTCATAGCTACTGATTGTATTTCCGAGGGTCAGAATTTACAGGATTGCGATTACCTTGTCAATTATGATATACATTGGAATCCGGTGCGTATTATACAGCGTTTTGGACGTATAGACCGTATCGGCAGCAAAAACAAAGTTATCCAGCTCGTAAACTTCTGGCCTAACGTTACTCTTGATGAATACATCAACCTCAAATCCAAGGTAGAAACGAGAATGAAGATCGTTGACATGACCGCCACAGGTGATGATAATATACTCAGCGAGGAAGAAAAAACAGACCTTGAATATCGTAAAGCACAGCTTAAAAAGCTTCAGGAAGAAGTTGTTGATATCGAGGATATGTCAAGCGGAATTTCCATAATGGATCTTGGGCTTAATGAATTTAGGCTTGATCTTCTTGAATATGTTAAACGTCACCCTGAGATAGAAAAAGCTCCGTTCGGACTTGACTCAGTTGTTCCTGCGTCAGAGGACGCACCTCCTGGGGTTATCTTCGTATTGAAAAATCGTTCTGACAGCGTAAATATTGATAATCAGAACAGACTTCACCCATTTTATATGGTTTATATAGCAGATGACGGCAACGTTGTATGCGATCATCTTTCACCAAAAGCAATGCTTGATAAAATGCGTTTCTTATGCAAGGGAAAGTCTGAACCTATACCACAAGTGTATAAAAAATTCAATAAAGAAACTAAAGACGGAAAAGATATGTCAAAATTCTCTGAGCTGCTCGGCAAAGCGATAGCCTCTATTATCGAGGTCAAAGAAGAAAGCGATATCGACAGCTTTCTTTGTGGTGGACAAGTAAGCTTTTTGTCCAACGAGATAAAAGGTCTTGATGATTTTGAGCTTATCTGTTTCCTTGTTATCAGATGAGGTGATTATATGCTGGGACTTCCTAAATCAACAGAAATGAGCAAGCAGTTGCCTAAAAAAGCTATTTACACTAAATTTCAAATGAACACCGCCGCAAAGGATAAAATAGACGCTGACATTTCGAGGATAACTATTGTCAATGAAATAACGGCTGATAAGGTAAATATCCCTGCGGGTGAAAACGTTCAAAGTTTCTTTGTGTTGCTTGTAACGCTGAAAAGAAGAAATTTTGATGAGAAGAATATAGCTATGCTGTCAAAACTCATACCGCAGAATATACTGTTTATCCTCGAATATGAGGGCAGCTGCAAGCTTGCAATATATCACACCAAACTTATGCAAACACAATGGAGGCCTGCCGATCAATATAGTATTGAGCTCAAAGGTATCGACCTTGACAAGGTGTGGGAAAACATTGTCGCACAGATAGGCGGCATAACTATTGCGGACAACAACACTCTTGATGAGCAGATACAGCTTGATGAAAGCCGACAAAAGCTTGAAAAAGAAATAGCTAAACTTGAAAAGCTTGCAAGGTCTGAAAAGCAGCCTAGGAAGAAATTTGAGTTGGTGCAGCAGCTTAGGAAACTTGAATTTGAATTAAGGAGAATAGCAAGTGGAAAAAATAATTGATCTATTAAAAGTCCTACTTGGAAAACACTTATATCCCGCAATAGGTTCGATAGCAATGGCTATTCTTTTTGTAGCTTTAAAACCTAACCTGTTTGGTATTGAAAAACGAGTTGGAAAGACATTATATGGTGTATTAGTTTTCTGTATTTTCTTTTTAATTTTTGAACTTACTAAATATATTTCTAAATCATATAAAACTTGCCAAGCAAACCAAAAAGCATATCAACAAGAGCAAGAACTTAATAAACAAAAACAAGAACGTCAACGAAAATTACAGGAAGAAAATGAACTTTGTGCACTTGAACGTTTGTGGGACTTTGTCGATACTTTTGATTACGAAGAAAAAGAGTCTCTTTTGCAATTTGTAAAAAGCGGCAATAAGCCAATTGAAATAGAGGGCTTTATGTGTCCTGCATATTTCAAAAATCACAATATTGTTGTCCATACTATAAAAAACACAACAAAGAGTGAGTATCGTACTGCAAAAACAATAACAATCTATAAGTTAAGAGATGACTTTTATCAGACATTAAAACTATCATACGAAAAATATCACAGAATTTCACATTTTGACTTGGAGGGAAAATAAATGGATAAACTCAAAATGCAGACAGCAAATAAGGCTGATGAGAATTTTAAGAAGTTAGCGGCTATGTTCCCTAACGCAGTTACTGAAACAATAGATGAAACCACAGGCGAGGTCATCCGTGCCATTGACAAGGACGTGCTTATGCAGGAAATAAACACCCATGTTGTTGACGGCAAAGAGGAACGTTATCAGTTCACTTGGCCTGACAAGAAAAAATCTGTACTGCTCGCAAATTCCCCTATTGATGAAACTCTCCGCCCCTGCCGTGAGGAAAGCGTTGACTTTGACAACACGGAAAATCTCTACATAGAGGGTGATAACCTTGATGTTCTCAAACTTTTGCAGGAAACTTATCTTGGCAAGGTCAAAATGATATACATTGATCCTCCATACAACACAGGCAATGACTTTGTCTACAATGATGATTTTGCAGAAAATACTGACGATTATCTTGACCACAGCGGACAGTTTGACGAAGACGGCAACCGTCTTTTTCAAAACACCGAAAGCAACGGCAGATTTCATACCGATTGGCTCAATATGATATATCCAAGGCTTAAAATTGCAAGAAATTTGCTATCTGATGACGGCGTTATTTTTATTTCGATTGATGATAATGAATTAGAGAATTTAAGGGATATATGCAATGAAATTTTTGGCGAATGTAATTTTATTGCTCAAATTAATATAATTACAGGAGCAAATCAATCAGGAGAAGGAGTACTGATACAAAAAAATGTAGAATACTGTTTAGTATATTCAAAACTAATTGATTTTGCAAAGATTTTTAGAGTAGATAAAACTGAAGAAAGTTACCGAAACTTAAATGATGCACCAACACCTTTTGAAACAAGATTGGATATGGGTTACACAATATATTATAATGAATTATCAAATGAGATTATTGCTAAATTTGATTATGATAAGTCCAAAATAAGTACTAATGATGCCTCACAAATCTATACAGATGATGTTGAACTTATAAATCGAGGATTTATACCAATTCGACCCGGAGTTAGAAATGGTAAATTACATAGATGGAGATGGGGCATTGATACATTTAATGAGCGAAAGCAAGAAATTAAGATTTTTAAATCTGGTAATAAATACACTCCCAAATTTCTTCAATCAGGATATAATGCACCAAAAAATGTATTGAATTATTCGGTAGGAACAATTGAGTTAAAGAAGTTATTTGATGGTGTATCTGTGTTTGACTATGCGAAAAGCACTAAATTATTGACATATATTGAATCAATAGGTTCCGACAAAGATTCCATAATCCTTGACTTTTTCAGCGGATCTGCCACAACCGCTCACGCAGTAATGCAGTTAAACGCAGAAGACGGCGGACACCGCAAATTCATTATGGTACAACTTTCTGAAAAGACAGACGAGAAAAGCGAGGCTTTCAAGGCAGGCTATAAAAACATATGCGAAATAGGCAAGGAACGTATAAGACGAGCAGGCAAGAAAATAAAAGAATATTTAAAGAATAATGGCAAAGATATGCGTCATTTGGCAAAAGAAGTTCCTAAGGCAGAACAGCTGAAAATTGACGGCTTTAGCGAACCCATTATTCCTGCACGCTGGGGCAATGCCGATGAAACCGCCGAAAATGAGCAAATGGCTAATGACCTTGATATCGGTTTCCGTGTTCTCAAACTCGACAGCACAAATATGAAAGACGTCTACTATAATCCTGCCGAAATAACCATTGATACCATAATGGGAACTGTGGATAATATCAAAGAAGACAGAACTCCCGAAGACCTGCTTTTTCAGGTTATGCTTGATCTTGGCGTTCTGCTTTCAAGCAAAATAGAGAAAAGCACTATCGGCGGCAAAACTGTTTTCAATGTCGAAGACAGCTATCTTATCGCCTGCTTTGATGATAATGTTACAGACGAAGTGATAACTGCGATAGCAAAGCAAAAGCCATATTATTTTGTTATGCGTGACAGCTCAATGGCAAATGACAGCGTTGCAACAAACTTTGAGCAGATATTTGCAGCTTATTCGCCTGATACAGTTAGGAAGGTGCTGTGATGAAATTCAACTTTAAAATACAACAGTATCAAACCGACGCTGTAAATGCTGTCGTAAACGTGTTCAGCGGACAGAGCTACCGAAAGACCTCTCATTATATCCGTGACCTCGGCACACTTGAAAAGCCCGCTGTGGCTCAGCTCTCTTTTGATTATGAAAATGACCCATATGATGATATAGGCTTTAAAAACAACGCCCTTGAACTTTCAAGCGAACAGCTTTTGGAAAATGTGCATAAAATACAGCGTGAAAACAATATAAAACTCTCCCCTGAGCTTATAAAAGACCTCGGCAGGTGCAGCCTTGATATCGAAATGGAAACAGGTACAGGCAAGACCTATGTGTATATCAAAACAATGTTTGAGCTGAATAAAAAATACGGCTGGAGCAAGTTTATCGTTGTAGTT
>ENA-USZK01000382-USZK01000382.1-human-gut-metagenome-genome-assembly--contig:-NODE-382-length-24757-cov-8.620138_pt1 | contig 24757 bp, 19 predicted proteins | sample MGYA00250043_ERZ773534 | MGnify/ENA primary metagenome ERZ773534 (study PRJEB29103, sample SAMN06112056) | human gut metagenome | biome: human gut; feature: ankylosing spondylitis patient; material... | reverse complement strand
CGGAAGTATTCGCAGCGTTGGCAACAACAGCACACAGCCGATGAACTGAAAACCATAGCGGCAGCGGTCAACTATCTCTCCGAGCATGGTATCTCTAATCTTGACGAGCTGGACGCTTCTCTTTCCTCTGTCAGCGATAAAGCCTATTCAATCCGGGAGGGAATGAAAACCGCCGAGCAGCGCATGAAAGAACTGCAAAAACTCATGGAGCACGGAAGAAATTATCAGACCTACAAGCCCATACAGGACGAGTACCGGCAAATCCGCTGGAAAGGAAAACAGGAGAAGTTTGCGGAAGCCCGCCGCGCCGAGCTTACCCTATGGGACGCAGCAAGCCGCTATCTCCATGCAAATCTGACGGATATAAAGACGCTGCCTATCTCCAAATGGAAACAGGAATACGCCGACCTCAAAGAGCAGAGAGATACCGACTACACCAAACTGAAAGCTACCCGCGCCGAGGTTGCCGAGCTTCAAAAAATCCGCAGGTGCGTGGATATTGCACTCCGCGCCGACCAGCCGGAGCAGACGCAGAGCCGCACCAAGCGGCATGATATAGACCGCTGAAAGGAGTTGAACTTTTATGTATTACACCCAAGAACAGATAGACCGCGCCAACCAAGCCGACCTTGTTTCTTTTTTGCAAGGACAGGGCGAGCAGCTTACCCGCGCCGGAAATGAATACCGCTGGAAGCGGCACGACAGCCTGACCGTCCGGGGAAACAAATGGTATCGCCACAGCCAGAGCAAAGGCGGCGCACCCATTGATTTTGTCATGGAGTTTTTCGGCAAGAGCTTCACCGAAGCCGTTGAACTTCTTACAGGAGAGAAAGGCGCAGCACCGCCAGACCGCCCTTGCCCCGCGCCCCTCTCCGACTTCCGCTTACCGCCCCGCAGCCCCAACAACAAAACAGCGAGGGAATACCTCACAGCCGCCCGCCGCATTGATGAAGATGTGACGGGCTTTTTCTTTGCCTGCGGCGATATTTACGAGGACACAGCCCACCACAACGCCGTATTTGTGGGGCGGGACGAGGACGGAATACCGCGCTACGCCCACAGCAAGGGAACGGCGGGAAACTTCCGGCTTGATGTGAAAGGCAGCGACAAAGCCTTTAATTTCTGCTACCGGGGCGAGGGCGACAGGCTTTTTGTCTTTGAAGCCCCGGTTGACCTGTTATCTTTCCTCTGCCTGTTCAAAAAGGAATGGCAGAAACAAAGCTACCTTGCACTGGGCGGCGTGGGAGAAAAAGCCCTGCTGCGTTTCCTCTCTGACCGTCCGAACATCAAGACCGTGTACCTCTGCCTTGATAGCGACCAAGCCGGAAGCGACGCTTGCAGCCGCCTTGTGGGGCTTATGCCGGAGGGCTTGACGGTCCACCGCCTTGTGCCGCTTTACAAGGACTGGAACGAGGTATTGCAGCACCGGGCAGAAATCGCGGACGGGAAGTATATCCGGGAAGCGATTTACGGCTTGAAAGAGCCAACCCAGGAAGAAACCGTTGAGATTATCCGCATGAGCGAGGTTGACACGCAGACCGTTGAATGGCTATGGGAGCCGTATATCCCCTTTGGGAAAGTAACCATTGTGCAGGGCAACCCCGGCGAGGGCAAGACCACCTTTGCCCTACGCCTTGCCGCCGCCTGCACCACAGGGGGAACGCTGCCGGGAATGAAGCCCTTGCCGCCATTCCAAGTAATTTACCAGACTGCCGAGGACGGGCTGGGCGATACCGTCAAGCCCCGCTTGATGGAAGCAGAAGCCGACCTTGACCGGGTGCTTGTGATTGATGAAGCCAAACGGGAGCTTACCCTGTCCGATGAGCGCATAGAAAAGGCAATCACGCAGAACGGGGCGCGGCTGATTATCCTTGACCCCATACAAGCGTACATGGGCGAAAAGACCGACATGAACCGGGCAAACGAAGTGCGCCCCATGTTCCGCCGCCTTGCCGATGTTGCCGAGCGTACCGGGTGCGCCGTTATCCTTATCGGACATCTCAACAAAGCTGCCGGAGGGCAGAGCGCATACCGGGGCTTAGGTTCTATCGACTTCCGCGCCGCAGCAAGGAGCGTCCTGCTGATCGGGCGCGTGAAGCGAGAACCGAATGTGCGCGTTATCGTCCATGACAAATCTTCCCTTGCGCCGGAGGGCAAGCCCGTTGCCTTTTGCCTTGACCCGAAAACGGGCTTTTCGTGGGTAGGCGAATACGACATCACCGCCGACGAGCTGCTGTCCGGCGCGGGCGGCAACACCGCCACCAAGACCGAGCAAGCCGAAAGGCTGATACTTGACCTGCTTGCAGACGGGAAAGAGCTTGCCAGCGAGGACATTGTAAAAGCCGCAGCCGAAGCCGGAATATCCGAAAGGACGGTACAGAACGCCAAGCGCAACATGGGCGGCATTTTAGGCGCAAGGCGTGTCGGCGGTCAATGGTACAACTTCATCAAGAAGAAGCCACCCGAACCCGCAAGCTGAAAGTGCAAAACGCAGACCCTTTGCACTTTGCACTTTCGCACTTTCACGACAATTTGCGTCAATAACTCAAAAAAGCACTTGACAAAATGCTTCATGGGGAAATGCGGAGGACATCAAGCCCTATGTAGACCCCGCCTTTGCCAACAACGTCATTCTCACCCAGACGGAGCGGCTGACCATGAACAGCCGACCCAAGGACCCGAAAACCGCGCGGAACAAAAACGTGCTGGTGGTGGGCGGCTCCGGCAGCGGCAAGACGCGGTTTTTCATTAAGCCAAATCTCATGCAGCTTCACAGTTCCTACGTTGTCACCGATCCAAAAGGCAGCATCGTGGTCGAATGTGGAAAATTACTCCAGCGGAACCTGTATAAGATCAAGATACTGAACACGATTAACTTCAAAAAGTCCCACCACTACAACCCCTTCGCGTATCTCCACAGCGAGAAGGACATTCTGAAGCTGGTCACGACCCTCATTGCCAACACGCAGGGGGACGGCAAGAGCGGCGACGATTTCTGGCGCAAGGCGGAGACGCTGCTCTACACGGCCCTCATCGGCTATATCTACTACGAAGCGCCGGTGGAGGAGCAGAACTTCGCCACCCTCATCGAGATGATCAACACCATGGAGGTGCGGGAGGACGACGAGGACTTCAAAAATCCCGTCGATCTGATGTTTGAGGAACTGGCAAAACGGGAGCCGCATCACTTCGCCGTGCGCCAATATGCCAAATATCGCTTAGCGGCGGGCAAGACAGCAAAAAGTATTCTAATTAGCTGCGGCGCGCGCCTTGCCCCCTTCGACATCCAGGAGCTTCGGGAGATCACGGCGTATGACGAGCTGGAGCTGGACACGCTGGGCGACCGGAAAACGGCGCTGTTCATCATCATCTCTGACACCGATGATACCTTCAATTTCCTCGCCAGCATGATCTATACCCAACTTTTCAATCTCCTGTGCGACAAGGCCGACGACGTGTACGGCGGCAGGCTGCCCGTCCATGTGCGCTGCCTCATCGACGAGTGCGCCAACATCGGGCAGATCCCCAAGCTGGAGAAGCTGATGGCCACCATCCGCAGCCGCGAGATCTCCGCCTGCCTCGTCTTGCAGGCACAGTCCCAGCTCAAAGCCCTCTATAAAGACAACTGCGACACCATCATTGGCAACTGCGACAGCTCCATCTTCTTAGGCGGTAAGGAGCCAACCACCTTAAAGGAGCTGTCCGCCGCGCTGGGCAAGGAAACCATCGACACCTTCAACACGGGCGAAAGCCGGGGCCGTGAGCGTTCCCACAGCCTGAACTACCAAAAGCTCGGCAAGGAGCTGATGAGTCAGGATGAGCTTGCCGTCATGAACGGCGGCAAGTGCATCTTGCAGCTGCGCGGCGTAAGGCCGTTCCTATCCGACAAATACGACATCACAAAACACCCCAACTACAAGTATCTTTCGGACGCGAATCCCAAGAACGCCTTTGACATTGAAAAATTCCTCTCCACAAAGCTCAAGCTGAAGTCGGAGGAGGAATTTGAGGTCTTTGACGCGGGCGCGGCCGCAGGTTCAGAATCCGCCTGATTTGGCAGATTTTTATATATAGATCAGACACCCATTCCGTAAAGGAGGACGCCGACAATGCAAGAGATACAAGCGAAACGCAAAGTCGGAGGAAAGCACAACCGAAAATTTGAAAGGAGAAGCCGGAATCGACAGCCGCACACTGCGGCCAGCTCATTCCGGCTTTGCGGTTTCCACTACAAAAACCAAAAAGAAACGATTCCGGCACATAAACTATGGATTTCTTCAATAGCGCAGTCGATGTGTTGCAGACCCTCGTCATTGCCCTCGGAGCCGGTCTTGGCATCTGGGGCGTGATCAACCTGCTGGAAGGTTACGGAAATGATAATCCAGGTGCAAAATCGCAAGGGATGAAACAGCTCATGGCGGGCGGCGGTGTGGCGCTCATCGGTATGATCCTCGTACCGCTGCTCAAGGGGCTGTTCGGTTAATCCCGTCCATGCCGCAATGTAAAACCCTTCGCCCCTGCCCGCCTGACGCGGGCGGGGGCGGGAAAGGAGGGCTGACCCATTGGATTTGATATGGGAAAAATTCACCGAATGGCTCAAGGAGCTGCTGGTCGGGGGCATCATGGACAACCTCACCGGCCTCTTTGATAACGTCAACGCCAAGGTCGCGGAGGCGGCGGGACACATCGGCAGCACCCCGCAGGCGTGGAACGCCAATATTTACAGCATGATCCGCTCTCTCTCGGACAACGTGATACTGCCCATCGCCGGCGTGATCCTCGCCTTTGTGATGACGCTGGAGCTGATCCAGCTCATAGCAGACCGAAATAACCTCCACGACATCGACACATGGGTATTCTTTCGCTGGGTGTTCAAGACGGCGGCTGCCGTCCTCATCGTGTCCAACACATGGAACATCGTCATGGGCGTATTCGAGGCGGCGCAGAGCGTGGTCAACCGCGCCTCCGGCCTTATCGTGGGCAACACCTCCATCAACCTTGCCGACCATATCGCGGACCTTGAGGCGCGGCTGCTGGAGATGAACGTGTGGACGCTTTTGGGGCTGTGGCTGCAATCCTTCGTGGTGGGCTTCACCATGTGGGCGCTGACCATCTGCATCTTTATCATTATCTACGGCAGAATGATCGAGATATACCTTATCACCAGCATCGCGCCCATCCCCATGGCCACCATGATGGGCAAGGAATGGGGCGGCATGGGACAAAACTACCTGAGAAGCCTGCTGGCGCTGGCGTTTCAGGGCTTTCTCATCATCATCTGCATCGCCATCTATGCGGTGCTGGTACAGAATATGCTCATAGACGACAACATTTCCACGGCCATCTGGCTGTGCATGGGCTACACGGTGCTGCTCTGCTTCACCCTGTTCAAAACCAGCAGTCTCGCAAAGTCAATTTTCAACAGTCATTGACGGAGGTAAACCAATATGGCATACGTTCCCGTACCCAAAGACCTGAACGCGGTCAAGACCAAGGTGCTGCTGAACCTGACGAAGCGCCAGCTCGTCTGCTTCGGTGCGGGCGCGGCGCTGGGCGTTCCGCTGTTCTTCCTGCTCAAAGCCCATACCGGCGTCAGCACGGCGGCCATCTGCATGATCCTGCTCATGCTGCCCTTTTTCCTGCTGGCCATGTATGAGAAGAACGGACAGCCCCTTGAAAAGATCGTCCGCAACATCGTGCAGGTCTGCTTCCTGCGCCCCAAGCAGCGCCCTTACGCAACCAATAATTTCTACGCCGTTCTGGAACGGCAGGACAATTTAGACCGGGAGGTGTATCGCATTGTCCACCCGCACAAAACTCACCCGCGCCGAACGCAGGCAGATCGAGGCCGCCATCGCAAGAGCGAAGCGGCAGGATAAGAAACAGAAGTCCGCACAGGACAGCATCCCGTTTCAGCGGATGTTCCCCGACGGCATCTGCCGCGTGACGGACAGCTACTACACGAAAACCGTCCAGTTTCAGGACATCAACTATCAGCTCAACCAGAACGAGGACAAGACCGCCATCTTTGACGGCTGGTGCGACTTCCTCAACTACTTTGACAGCTCCGTGCGCTTTCAGCTCTCCTTCGTGAATATGTCCGCCAACAAGGACAATTACGCAAGGTACATCACCATCTCCCCGCAGGGCGACGATTTTGACAGCATCCGTCTGGAATACACCCAGATGCTCCAGAACCAGCTTGCCCGCGGCAACAACGGCCTCATCAAGACCAAGTACCTGACCTTCGGCGTGGAGGCGGACGGCCTGAAGGCTGCAAAGCCAAGGCTGGAGCGCATTGAAACGGACATCCTCAACAACTTCAAGCGCCTCGGCGTGGCGGCGGAGCCCATGAACGGCACGGAGCGGCTGCGGCTGCTGCACGGGATGCTGCACATGGACGAGCAGGAGCCTTTCCGCTTCTCGTGGGACTGGCTGGCACCCTCCGGGCTTTCGGTGAAGGACTTCATCGCGCCCAGCTCCTTTGAGTTCCGCACCGGGCGCTCCTTCGGCGTCGGCAGGCGCATCGGCTGCGCCAGTTTCTTGCAGATTTTAGCGCCGGAGCTGAACGACCGGATGCTGGCGGACTTCCTCGACATGGAAAGCTCCCTCATCGTCAGTATGCACGTCCAGTCCGTGGATCAGGTCAAGGCCATCAAGACCATCAAGCGGAAGATCACGGATTTGCAGAAAATGACCATTGAGGAGCAGAAAAAGGCCGTCCGCGCCGGATACGACATGGACATCATCCCCTCGGACCTTGCCACCTACGGCACGGAGGCGAAGAAGCTGCTGCAAGACCTGCAAAGCCGCAACGAGCGAATGTTCCTGCTGACCTTTATTGTGGTCAATACGGCGGGCAGCCGCCAGCAGCTTGACAACAACGTATTTCAGGCGGCCTCCATCGCCCAGAAGTACAACTGCCAGCTCACACGCCTTGATTTCCGGCAGGAGGAGGGGCTGATGTCCTCTCTGCCGTTAGGGCTGAACCAGATCGAGATACAGCGGGGCTTGACCACATCAAGCGTCGCTATTTTTATCCCATTTACCACGCAGGAGCTGTTTCAGGACGGCAAGGAAGCTCTGTACTGCGGGCTGAACGCCCTCTCCAACAACCTCATCATGGTAGATCGCAAGCGTCTCAAGAACCCCAACGGCCTCATCCTTGGAACCCCCGGCAGCGGCAAATCCTTCGCCGCGAAGCGGGAGATCGCCAACGTGTTCCTCGTCACCGACGACGACATCATCATCTGCGACCCCGAAGCTGAATACGGGCCGCTGGTGGAGCGCCTGCACGGACAGGTCATTAAAATCTCCCCCACAAGCCCGCATTACATCAACCCTATGGACCTGAATCTCAATTACAGCGACGATGAAAACCCGCTGAGCCTGAAATCCGACTTCATCCTCTCCCTCTGCGAGCTGATCGTGGGCGGCAAGGACGGCCTCATGCCGGTGGAAAAGACCATCATCGACCGCTGTGTGCGCATGGTGTACCGGGATTATCTCAGCGACCCGAAGCCTGAGAATATGCCGATTCTGGAGGACTTGTATAACGAGCTGCGGCGGCAGGAGGAAAAGGAGGCGCAGTACATCGCCACGGCTTTGGAAATCTACGTTTCCGGCTCCCTCAACGTGTTCAACCACCGCACCAACATCAACATTGAAAACCGCATTGTCAGCTTCGACATCAAGGAGCTGGGCAAGCAGCTCAAAAAGATCGGGATGCTCATCGTTCAGGACGCCGTGTGGAATCGAGTGACCGTCAACCGGGAAGCCCACAAATCCACCCGCTACTACATTGACGAAATGCACCTTTTGCTGCGCGAGGAGCAGACCGCCGCCTACACGGTGGAAATTTGGAAGCGCTTCCGCAAGTGGGGAGGTATCCCCACCGGCATCACGCAGAATGTCAAAGACCTGCTCTCCTCCCGCGAGGTGGAGAACATCTTTGAGAACAGCGATTTCATCCTCATGCTCAATCAGGCCAGCGGCGACCGGCAGATTCTCGCCAAACAGCTCAATATCTCCCCGCATCAGCTCTCGTATGTCACCCACAGCGGTGAAGGCGAAGGGCTGCTTTTTTATGGCAACGTCATTCTTCCCTTTGTAGACCGCTTCCCCCGCGGGGAACTCTATGACCTGCTCACCACCAAGCCACAGGAACAGACTGCATAACAAAACAAGAAAGGAATTGCACGATGGAAAACAAACTGATGATTTTTGAAAACGAAGCCTTTGGAAAGGTGCGAACGCTGAACCTCAACGGCGAGCCGTGGTTTGTAGCGGCGGATGTGTGCAAAGCGCTGGAACTGGGGAATCCGAGCATGACGGTTGAGCGTCTGGATGATGATGAAAAGGGTATCAGTACTATTGATACCCTTGGCGGGAAACAGCGCATGGCAATCATCAACGAACCCGGACTGTATTCGCTGGTGATCACCTCCCGCAAGCCGGAGGCAAAGGCGTTCAAGCGCTGGATCACCCATGAGGTCATTCCGGCCATCCGCAAGCACGGCGCGTACATGACAAAATCCGTGTTGGAGCAGGTGCTGGAAAACCCGGAGCTGGTGCTGCTCATGGCGCAGCGGATGCTGGAGGAACAGCGGAAAAACGAGCTGCTTCAGCAGGAGCTGCGGTTGACAAAGCCCAAGGCGGACTTTTACGACGCATTCATCCACCCGGAGTGCTGCACCAATCTCCGCGCCACCGCAAAGGAGCTGAAGGTGCCGGAGAAAATGTTCACCGCGTTCCTCATCCGCAAGCGCTATCTCTACCGCGCGCCCTCCGGTACGCTGCTGCCCTACGCCAAGCCCGCCAGCGACGGCCTGTTCTTCGTAAAGGACTATATTGCCGTCAACGGGCATCAGGGGGTATATACCCTTGTCACGCCCAAGGGCAAGTCGCTGTTTCTCACCATGCTGGGTGAGATCGCTTGACCTGATTCTACTATAAATAATGTAAAGGAGAGCATCACAATGGAAAAAGAAAATCTGTACCTGATCCACGGCGAGGACTACCTGCGCCACATCGAGGAAAAGCTGGAGCTGCTGTGGATGGCGACCATCCTCATGCACTACATCAAAAACGGAGCCGAGAAGGACGGCTATCTGGACCTTGTACGCAGATCCACCCTCGACTTTGACGAGCGCTGCGAGGAGCTGTTCAGCTCTTGGGGCATGGCGCTCAATTACCTCAAGTCCCATGACCTTGCGGACTTGTCCGACCTCATCGAAAACGACCTGATCGAGCCGGAATATGCCGGTTACATTCCTGCGGATAATCCCTGCTGCCCCGGCGAACGCTGCTGCGAGTATGCCGAGCGCATGGAGCGCGAATACACCGCAGAGCGTGAGGTGGACGAGGACAATGAGGACGCCGACGTATTTGAGTATGACGGAGAACCGGCCATATCTGAGCTGACCGGCGTGTGCAGGGACATCCTCACGGCTGTCGAGGGGCTTACCACGCTTCTAAGGGATGAGTTCGACTATGCAGGCTGACCGCATTTACTGCGGCGACGCCCTGACCGTGCTGAAAACCCTGCCGGACAGCTCCGTAAACTGCTGCATCACCTCGCCGCCATACTACGCCCTGCGGGATTACGGCGTAGATGGGCAGATCGGGCGGGAGGAAACCCCGGCGCTGTATGTGGAGCGCCTGACTTCCATTTTCCGGGAGGTCAGGCGCGTTCTCACGCCGGACGGAACACTCTGGCTCAATATCGCGGACACCTATGCCGGAAAGGGCAATCAGGGGGATAGCCTCGACCCCAAGTACCCCAACGGCAGGACCGGTCAGGCGGTCGCCCTCAACGGCAAGGTGGAGGGCTGCAAGGCAAAGGACATGATCGGCATCCCGTGGCTGCTGGCCTTCGCGCTGCGCACAGACGGCTGGTATCTGCGCTCGGACATCATCTGGATGAAAGCGAACCCCATGCCGGAAAGCACAAAGGACAGGCCAAGCCGCTGCTATGAGCATATTTTCCTGCTGTCCAAGTCCCGCCGCTACTATTATGATGCCGCTGCCATCGCGGAGCCGGTTGCGGCCTCCACTCCTGCGCGGATGAAGCGTGGATTTGGTGCAGGCAACAAGTATTCCGCGGATATTCCCGGTCAGAAGCACCAACACCTCAACGACCACCGCCCGAACGGGTACGCTGATGAGGACATCCCGCAGCTTCGCAACAAGCGCGACGTCTGGCAGATCAACACCGTGCCGTACAGAGGCGGGCATTTCGCCGCTTTCCCGCCAAAGCTGGCGGAAACCTGCCTGCTGGCAGGCTGCCCGCCCGGAGGCGTGGTGCTGGACCCCTTCCTCGGCTCCGGCACTACGGCGGCGGTGGCAAGGCAGCTTGGCCGGCACTACATCGGCATTGAGCTGAATCCCGAATACTGTACGCTGGCAGAGAAACGGATCGGAGGTGTCGCGGTATGAACGCCTACACCCGGCAGGATCTGAGCGTCATGCAGGCGTGGCCGCTGGAGCGGAAAATTCGCGTGACGCAGGCGAAGATCATTGAATGGTATCACCGCTACGGCGGCAAGGTAGCCGTTTCCTTTTCGGGCGGCAAGGACAGCACCGTTCTGCTGGACCTTGCGCGGCGGGCGTTCCCCGACATTCCCGCCGTATTTGTGGACACGGGGCTGGAATACCCGGAGATACGGGAGTTTGTGAAAACCGTACCCAATGTAACGTGGCTGCGCCCGGAGATGCCCTTTTCCAAGGTCATATCGGAATACGGCTATCCCGTCGTTTCCAAGGACGTGGCACGGCGCGTTCGCTATGCAAAGCGTGGCAGCCCGTGGGCGCTGTGCCATCTGAACGGATTAAACCGTGACGGTACGCCCTCAAAATACAATGAACGATACATGAAATGGCGTATCCTGCTGGATGCGCCGTTTTTCGTTTCCGACGCCTGCTGCGCCGTGATGAAGGAGTGGCCCCTGCACAGATATAACCGGGAAACCGGTAGAAAGCAGATCATTGCGACCATGGCCTGCGAGAGCGCACGCCGCCAGAGCGTCTATCTCAAAATCGGATGCAACGCCTATCATAAGCGGGACCCCACCTCGCAGCCCATGTCCTTCTGGACCGAGCAGGACGTTTTGGAATATCTCAGAATGACCGGTATTCCGTATGCGTCCGTCTACGGCGAGATCGTAGAGGAAAACGGCAGGCTGACCACCACCGGCGCGAAGCGCACCGGCTGTATGTTCTGTATGTTCGGTGTTCATCTGGAAAAGGAGCCGAACCGCTTTCAGCGCATGGCGCTGACACATCCCAAGCAGTACGATTTCTGCATCCATAAATTGGGCTGCGGTAAGGTGCTGGACTTTCTCGGCGTACCGTATGCCCCGAACGGAGGTGAAACCCCATGAGCAAACGCTCGCCCCGGCTGCTGTTTACCGACGAGGAGCTGGCAGCGCCGGAACTGAAAAAGGCCATCCGAAAAGCGGACAAGCGCATGAAGAAGCTGGAAAAGGCCGAGGCGAAGATACCCAAGAAAACCGTAAAGAAAAAGCAGCGCGTCGTTGACCCGAAAACCGGCACGGTCACAACGCGCCTTTCCTTTGAGGAGGTGGACAAGAAGCGGCCGCCCTCCAAGCTCACCCACGCCCTGCGGGACGCGCCCGGTGCGGCGGCACTGTCCGCCGTCCACAGGGAGATTCGGGAGCATGAGCAGGACAATGTGGGTGTGGAGAGCGCCCACGGCGTGGAGCAGACGGCGGAGCGCGCCGTGCGACTTGCCCAGCACGCCCACCGCTCCCACAAGGAGAAGCCCTACCGCCGCGCGGACCGGGCCGAGGCCAAGGCAGACCGCGCCAACCTCCGTGCGCTGGACAAAACGGCACAGCACCATGACCCGCAGTTTTCCAGCAATCCCTACTCCCGCTGGCAGCAGAAGCAGGCCATCAAGCGGGAGTACGCCGCCGCCAAAGCCGGAAAAAGCGCCGGGAATACGGTCAAAGCCTCCGAAGCCACGGCAAAGGCGGCGCGGAAAGCCGCGGAGAACACAAAGAAAGCCGGCGAGTTCATCGCCCGTCACAAAAAGGGCTTTCTTATCGTGGGCGGCATCGCGGCAATAATCGTCCTTATCCTCTGCACCGTGTCCTCCTGCTCCCTGCTGATTCAGGGCGGGGCAACCGGCGTCAACGTGTCCACCTACCCCAGTGAGGACGCGGATATGCTGGCGGCAGAGGCGCAATATTGCGCCATGGAAGCGGAATTGCAGCAGTATCTCGACACCTACGAAAGCACCCACGACTACGATGAGTACCATTTTGATCTGGACGACATCGAGCATGACCCCTATGTGCTGATTTCCGCCGTTACCGCCCTGAAAGGAAAAGAGTGGACGATAGCCGAGGTCGGCGGCATACTCGATATGTTGTTTGAAAAGCAGTACATCCTAACGGAAACCGTCACCACGGAAACCAGATACCGCTCTGAAACGCGCACCGGCTACTATACCGATGCGGAGGGCAATCTGCACAGCTATGAATATACCGTGCAGGTGCCGTACACCTACTACATCTGTACCGTGAAGCTGGAAAACTTCAACCTCTCCCATGTGCCGGTCTACATCATGTCGCAGGATCAGCTCTCCCTTTACGCCATGTATATGGCTACTCTGGGCAACCGCCCGGACCTCTTTGGCGGCTCGGAGTACATCGGGAAATACTACACCGCCGACTATGAAAAATACGAGATACCCCCGGAGGCGCTGGAGGACGAACAGTTCGCCGCCATCATCAAGGAAGCGGAGAAGTATCTCGGCTACCCCTACGTCTGGGGCGGCAGCAGTCCTGCCACCTCCTTTGACTGCTCCGGCTTTGTCAGCTATGTCTACAACAACTGCGGCGTGGGCTGGAGCTTCGGCAGGCTGGGCGCGGAGGGACTGCGCCAGCTCTGTACGCAGGTGTCCGCCGCCAATGTCCGACCGGGTGATCTGGTGTTCTTCCAAGGCACCTACGACACGGCGGGCGCGTCCCATGTGGGCATCTATGTGGGTAACAATATGATGCTCCACTGCGGCGACCCCATCCAATACACAAGCCTTGCTTCAAGCTACTGGCAATCCCACTTCCTTGCTTACGGGCGGCTGTCCCCGCCCTGATCTCACTGAAAGGAGCAAAAAATGAACCCTAAGATTACAAAGCTCAAGGCTGAACGGGCGAAAAACGATGAAAAGATCGCCGCCCTCCGCTCCCGCAACCGGGAGCTTGACGAGAGCATCGTCGAGCTGGAGAATACCGACATCATCGGCCTTGCCCGTGCCACCGGCATGAGCATGGAGGAGCTGGCGCAGTTCCTCACACAGCTCAAAAGGGGCGGCGCGCCCTTTATCACACCCAATACCAAGGAGGATACGGACTATGTGCATGAAGAAGAATAACAACCGGCTGCTGCGCGGAGTTGCCGCCGTCCTTTGCCTTGCCCTGATGTTCCTCACCATGTCCGGCATGGCCATGGCGACGGATATGGAGGACGCCCCGGCAGGCGGCGCGCCGGAAAGCACGCCGGAGATTGTGGAGGCCGAGCTTCCCGTCACGCCCGAAGAAACACCGGAGTCCCCTCCGGCTGAGCAAGGGCCGGACACACAGGAACCGGCTCCCGCGCCGCCTGAAACGACGGAAACGCCGCAGCCGGAGGCGGAATACGAGCTGGAGGCAGATATTCCGGCAGGCTGGCACAACGCGCCGGTGACGGTCACGGTCCGTATCAGGGACAAAAACAACGCGGGCTGGCAGAAGGTAGAGGCGGCGCTGCGGGAAACCGCCGAAAGAACAGACCTGACGGAGCAGCTTACCCACGACGGCCTCGCCCGCTACACGGTGCCGGACAACGGTACCGTGTTTTTCTTTGTCACCGACCCCTACGGCACGGAGCATACGCTGACGCTGGAGCTGCGCTGCATAGACCTTGAAGCGCCGGTCCTTCGCGCAGGCGTCAGCGGCGCGCTGCTGCGTGTGGAGGCCGCCGACGCACTCTCCGGCATGGCGGGCGTCTATGTGAACGATGAGCTTTATACCACCCTGCAAAACGGCGAGTTCAGCGTCCGCGTTGACAAAAACACGCGGGATTCCCACTTCTACATCATGGGCGCGGACAATGCAGGCAACCGCACGGGCTATGTGGTGATCGCCAACCCCTTCTATGAAAAGGAAACGCCTGCGCCCAGCCCCACACCGGAGCAGCACAGCACCCATTGTCCCGCAGACTGCGATTGCAGGAAGCAGCCCTCCAGCAATACCGGCAGCAACGGCAGCAATACCGGTGCAGGAAAGCCCTCCAGCACCTCCGGCAGCACGGGAAAGCCCGCTGCGGCACAGATGCCCGCCGCCGCCGAGCCGGAGAAAGCACAGGAGCCCGCCGGTACCGCCGCGCCTGTCACCATTGAGAAAGGGACGGGCTTTTCCCAAAACGGCAGCGCCGTCACCCGCGACCTGCTCTATGACAAGCACACCAACAAGCAGTTCATCGCGGTGGAAACCCGCAACGGCCATACCCTCTATCTGGTGATCGACTACGATAAGCCGCTGGACGAGGACGGAGATCAGTATGAAACCTACTTTTTGAACCTTGTGGACGAAAGCGACCTGCTTGCACTCATCGACGAGGATTCCGCCCCCGTCTGCTCCTGCAAGGACAAGTGCGAGGCAGGTGCGGTCAACACCGCCTGCGCAGTCTGCAAGAACAACATGACGGAGTGCATGGGCAAGGAAAAGGCTACGGAAAAGACGCCGGAACCTGACCCTACGCCTGATACGAGCGACAGCCCCGACAAGAACGGCGGCGAAAAGAAGTCCGGCAGCGGTCTTGTTGTGATTGTGCTGCTGCTCCTGATGGCGGGCGGCGGCGCGCTGTACTGGTTCAAGCTCCGTAAGAAGAAGCCCGACACAAAGGGACCTGTGGACTTGGACGATTACGACTACGGCGATGATGAGGACGAGGAATACGAAAACGAGGACGATGCGGACGAGCCGGAGGAAATGGAGGACGCGGATGCATGACCCTTTTCACCAAAAACCCGCTGGAGCGGCTGATGATGCAGCGCCCCTATCCGGGAAAAGAGGAAACGCCGCGCACCCCCGCCCCGGAGGGGCATTTCTGCTGCGGCTGTTCCCGCTACGGCACCGTCTGCCTCCGTCCCTGCTACCGTGATACCGACCTGCGTGAAAAGCTGCGGGCAAAAGCGCCGGAGCGTTAGGACCCCGACCCTTGCCGCCTTCTCCCACCGATGCTACAATGTACCCATGAAAGACCAAATGCAGCGGAAAAGGATGTGATACGGATTCTGAGCTTTGAACGGGTGCTGGAGGCATTCAGGGAGCACCTTACAGAAGATACCGGCGTGGAGGTGGTGCCGACCCGGCACGGCTATACCTACCTCACATGGGATGACAGGCGTGAAAATTGGGACACCGCTGAGATTTGCCTCACGCCGGAGGCGCTGCTGGACAGGCTGACCGGCGCGGTGGAAAGCTATGAACAGTGCCGCCTTTTGGATGGAACACGGGACCCAACCGACGCCGAGCGCAAAGCCTTTGCCGAGGCTGCCGAGCGATACCGGAAGCGGTGCTTTGAACGACCCTGACTCACATACGATTAGAAAAACAGACACGAAAAGCAGTCCTTCGGGGCTGCTTTTTGCTATGCAGAAAAGGAGAAGAATGAATATGACACACCATAAATTAGTGATCGCGGAAAAGCCCTCCGTCGCCCAGTCCATCGCCGCTGTGCTGGGCGCGACCAAACGCAACGACGGCTATCTTTCGGGAAACGGCTACCTTGTGAGCTGGTGCTTCGGGCATCTGGCGGAGCTGGCGGGCGCGGACGTGTACGATGAAAAGTACGCCAAGTGGCGCTACGACGATCTGCCTATCCTGCCCGCAAACTGGCGCTTCACGCTGAAAGCGGACAAAGTCAAACAGTTCGAGCTGCTGCGGGACCTCATGCGCCGGGAGGACGTGACCGAGGTCATCAACGCCTGCGACGCGGGGCGCGAGGGCGAGCTTATCTTCCGCGCCGTCTACTACATGGCGGGCTGCACGAAAACCATGAAGCGGCTTTGGATCTCCTCCATGGAGGACGAGGCCATCCGAAAGGGCTTTGCGGACCTTCGTCCGGGACGGGAATACGACGGGCTGCACCAGTCCGCCCTCTGCCGCGCCCGCGCGGACTGGCTGGTGGGCATCAACGCCACAAGGCTTTTCTCCGTCCTCTACCACCGCACCTTGAATGTTGGGCGCGTCATGACGCCCACGCTGGCGCTCATCGTCCAGCGGGAGGCGGAGATCGGGGCGTTCCGCCCGGAAGCCTTTTACGCAGTGAACCTTCGCTGCGGCGATTTTGCCGCCGTGTCCGAGAAGTTCAAAGAAAAAGCGGAGGCGGACGCCCTTGCCGCCGCCTGCGCCGGTCAGCCGGTCACGGTCAAGGCGGTGCAGCGCACAGAGAAAACGGAGAACGCGCCCCGGCTCTACGACCTGACCGCCCTCCAGCGGGAGGCCAACCGCAGCCTCGGCTATACCGCACAGCAGACCCTCGACTACTTGCAGGCGCTCTATGAGAAAAAGCTCTGCACCTACCCCCGCACAGACAGCCGCTTCCTCACTGATGATCTGGAAGCCTCCGTGCCGGAGCTTGTGGCCGTAGCCGCCGCCATCTGCGAAACCACCGCACCGGAGGGCGTGACCGCAAGGCAGGTCTGCGACAGCCGCAAGGTCAGCGACCACCACGCTATCCTTCCCACCGCCAGCGCGGGCAAGGCGGATACCTCCGTCCTGCCGCTGGGGGAGCGAGAGATTTTGCGCCTTGTGGCAGGTCAGCTTCTCCGGGCGGTCAGCGACGCTCACCGCTATGCAGAAACCGCCGTTACGCTGGAGTGCGGCGGCGCTGTGTTCACCGTCAAGGGCAGAACCACCCTCACACCCGGCTGGAAGCAGTATCTCGCGCAGGAAAAGCAGGACGCCGCCTTGCCGAAGCTGTCGGAGGGGCAGGTATTGGAGTGCGCCGAAGCCGCCGTAAAGGAGGGCAAGACCACGCCGCCCAGGCACTTCACCGAGGACACGCTGCTCTCCGCCATGGAGACTGCCGGAAAGGAAGATATGCCGGAAGAAGCGGAACGAAAGGGGCTGGGAACACCCGCCACCCGCGCCGCCATCATCGAAAAGCTGGTAGCCACGGGCTTTGTGGAGCGCAAGCGAGCGAAGAAGGCCGTCAGCCTTGTGCCTGCCCATACCGGCGTTTCTCTCATCACCGTGCTGCCGGAGCAGTTACAGTCCCCGCTTCTCACCGCAGAATGGGAATACCGCTTGCAGCAGGTGGAGCGCGGCGAGCTTTCCCCGGACGAGTTCATGACCGGCATTGCGGATATGCTCATGGAGCTGGTGAAAACCTACAAGGTCATCTCCGGCGCGGAGGTGCTGTTCCCCTCCGGCCGTGAGGTCATCGGCAAATGCCCCCGCTGCGGCGGCGACGTGACCGAGAGCAAAAAGGGCTTCTTCTGCGAGAAAAACGACTGCCGCTTCGGGCTGTGGCGGGACAACAAGTTCTTTGCCGCCAAGCGCGCCGCTCTGACAAAAAAGGTAGCCGCCGCGCTGCTGGCAGAGGGGCGTGTGAAGCTCACCGGCCTCTACTCCGAAAAGACCGGCGGCACCTATGACGCCACCGCCGTGCTGGAGGATACCGGCGAGAGCGTCCGCTTCCGTTTGGAATTTGACAAGGGGGCGAGGACATGAAGCTCTCCAAGCTGGAGCAGGAAAGTATCATCCTCTACAACGAGGAAGAATCCACCGCCAGCATCTACACCCACGACCCGAAGCTGAAGCGCAAGCTCAAGCGCCTTGCGGAGAAATACCCGGACAAGGTGTACCCGGATAAGGCCGTCCATGCCGGAGCGGTCAGCTACGCCGTGCCGAAAAGCTGCGTCAGCATCAGGGAGCCGTTCAGCGACGAGCGGCGCAGGGCCGCCAGCGAACGCGCCAAAAACGCCGGATATACGCCGCCCGCAAGGAGTATATACTCCGAAAACGAATGAGAACCGAGCGCCCGCACAGGAAAGCATACCCTTGCGCGGGCGCTGCCATTTTAGGGGTAAACAGCCCATGAAATGAAAGGAAGTGCCTATGACACGAAAATCTCCGTATCCGATAAGAGCAGATTATCCGGCATTGATTGAAAATGCCAAGCCTGCGCTGCGTGAGCTGCTGGAAGCGGCCTCGTATGAACGGAGGATCGCCGTTCTCAACGAATGTTCTCTCGATGTGGTCAACACCGTCTGCACGATCATGGTGCTGGGGCGGCACAGCCTCTATCTTCGCCGCAAAAAGCCCTTCAACGCGCCGGACGCGGTTTTTGTCCGGTGGTCGGCGGACCTGTGGACGCTGCGTGAGCAGGACAAGGCAGGCGACATCCGCTATCTCTGCGGAAAAACGGATTTACAGGAATACCTCACGCGGGGGCTTCAGCTCCTGCGTATCGACCTGACGGAAGGAGGACCCTATGCCAGAGAAACCCGGTAAAAACAGAGAACAGCTCAAGGAGATCACCGACCGCATCGAGGCGGGTATCCGCGACATCTTTGAATCCGGCGATATGGAAAAGTACCGCAATTACCTGCGCACCATGAGCCGGTTTCACAACTATTCCCTCAACAATCAGGCGCTCATCCACTTGCAGCGCCCGGACGCCACACTTGTGGCGGGCTACAACCGCTGGCGGGACAAGTTCTCCCGCCATGTGCTGCGGGGCGAGAAAGGCATCACCATCATCGCGCCTACGCCGTATAAGAAGAAAATCGAGCAGGAAAAGCTCGACCCGGACACCAAGCTGCCCATTCTGGATGCGGACGGCAAAATCGTCACCGAGGAAAAGGAAATCGAAATCCCCATGTTCCGCCCGGTCAAGGTGTTCGACTACGCCCAGACGGACGGAAAGCCCCTGCCTGAGCGTGTTGCCAGCCCCGTCGCCAACCTGACCGGCAGCGTGGAGAATTATGAGGCGTTCATGGAGGCACTGCGCCGGTCCTCGCCCGTGCCGGTGGAGGTAAAGCCGCTGTCTGCGGATATGGACGGCTATTTCAGCCCCAAATCCCAGAGCATCACGCTGCGGGAGGGCATGAGCGAGGTGCAGACGGTATCCGCCGCCGTCCATGAGATCGCCCACGCCAAGCTCCATAATTACGGCTTGCAGCAGGCGGCGGAGCGCAGGCATAAGGGCCGCAATACCGAGGAAGTGGAGGCCGAAAGCATCTCCTTCATGGTCTGCGCCTATTTCGGCATTGAAACCGGCGCGAACAGCTTCGGTTATGTGGCAACATGGTCGAAAAACGCCGAGCTGCCGGAGTTCCGTGCCAGTCTGGACACCATCGGCAAGACCGCAAACGGCATTATCACCGACGTGGAAAAGCACTTCGCGGAGGTTTGCAAGGAGCGCGGCATCGAGCTTCCCAAGGACACGGAATATGAGCTTGTCACCATCCCGCCCTCACGCGCCGACGCGCTGGCCTTTGCCGCTGAATATGCGTCGTTCCTGCGCCGGGATCTGAACGTCCCCGACAGCGCGGACAGACCTGCGGCGGAGGCGGTGGCGGACCGGCTGCTTGCCGGTGAGAACGCAGCGCTACGGAAGGAGCTGGAGGATTTCGTCAAGCTGGCAGACGAGATCGGCATCGACGACGGCTCCCATGGGCTTCTGGAACGCTTTAACGGCCTGTTCCGTCAGGAATGGCGGGCCAAGGAGGAGCCGCAGCCGGAGGCTAAGGCGGAAATGGACGAAAAAATGACCGAGCTGCCGCCCCTGCCGGAGCTGGAGCAAGGCTATCCCATGCCGGATACCAGCATCGGCTTTTTGGAAATGTATCAGTACGGCTACACAGACGGCAACGCCATGCTGCCGCTGACCAAGGAGCGCGCCATGGAGCTGTTCATGCAGGACGTTCCCGTGTTCCTGCTCTACGGCGACAGCACCGAGGCCATGGCGCTGGACGCCGAGGACATTTCCTCCCACACCGGCGTGTTCGGCGTGGAGCGCGAGGAATGGGACGCGGTGCGCGGCGTTGTGACGCTGAGCGAACAGGCAGACACGGAAAAGCTGTTTCTGGAAAACCCGCAGGACGCTTTCCTCATCTATCAGATCCGGCGCGGCGGTGAATTGGACGCTTACCGCTTCATGAACTATGACTACTTGCAGAGCAAGGGCGTCACGCCGGAGCGCGGCGGCTACGACGCGATCTACACCGGCGGGCTTGCCGACTATGGGGACAACAAAACCAATCTGGATATGATTTATCAGCGGTTCAACGTGGATCATCCTGCGGATTTTAAGGGACACAGCCTGTCGGTCAGCGACATCGTTGCCTTGAAGCAAAACGGCGTAGTATCCTGTCATTACGTTGACAGCATCGGCTTCCGGGAGCTGCCGAACTTCCTGAAGCCGGAGAATTACCTCAAAAACGCGGAGATGCTGTTGGAGGACGACTACGGCATGATCGACGGCATCATCAACAACGGCCCCAAGCAGCCCACCGTGGCCGATCTGGAGGCGCAGGTCAAGGCGGGCTTTTCCATCTCCCTGACGGAGCTGGCTGCGGCCTCCCACCGCGAGCAGAAGAAGCCCTCCGTGCTGGAAAAGCTCAGGGAAAGGACGCCGGAGCAGTCGAAAAACAAAACAGCGCCCAAACGGAGCGCGGAAAGAGAGCTTTGATATGAACGACAAGCATTTCACCCACGATGAAGTCAGCCTTATGAGCATCTACAACGCGGCAGGCACCCGCGAGGGCCTGATTGCGGCTCTCACAGAAATGTGGGGGTATCTGGACGCGGAGGAAGCCGAGCTGCGGGAGCTGACGGACAGCGCCCTCGCAAAGCTGCGGGGCATTACCGACGCGGAGTACGCCGCCCTTGACCTGACGCCGGATTTTGACCTCTGAGCAAAGCTGACTGTTTTACGGTCAAGAGCCGGAAAAATCGCAGATTCGCCGCTGGGAGCGCGCCGGATGAGGAATGTATCGTCCGGCGCGTTTCCTATGAAAAAACGAAAACCACGATAAAACCATGAAGGGAGGATTTTGCTTATGCCCAACAAACTGCAAGCCTACGCGGAGCAGGCAGAGCGCACCGCACGGCAGATCACCGGCAGCCATTTAGCGTGGACGGCGTTCCTGACCACCGCCGCAAGGCTGTATAAGTACCCCTACAACGAGCAGCTCATGATCTATATGCAGCGCCCGGAGGCCACCGCCTGCGCGGAGTACGACTTCTGGAACGAGAAGATGGGGCGCTATGTCCGGCGCGGCAGCACGGGCATCGCCCTCATCGACGCTACCGGCTACAAGCCGCGGCTCAAATACGTCTTTGACGTTTCCGACACCGGCGGCAAGGAAAACGCCCGCCGCGTCAACTTGTGGGAGCTGAAAGACGCGCATACGGACAGCGTGAGCGCCATGCTGGAGCGTAATTACGGCGTTTCCGGCAAAAACGGCCTTGCGGAGCAGTTCGAGAGCGTCGCTTCTCTGCTTGCTGCGGAATACTGGCGCGACCATTCCCGCGACATCCTCGGCATCGTTGCGGATTCCTATCTGGAGGAGTATGATGATTACAACATCGAGGTGGCGTTCAAAAACGCCGCGGCGGTCAGCATCACCTACTCCCTCATGTCCCGCTGCGGGATGCAGCCGGAGGATCACTTTGAACACGAGGATTTTTTCAGCATCTTTGATTTCAACACCCCGCGCACGGTGGCAGCCCTCGGCACGGCGGTCAGCGAGATCAACGAACAGGTTTTGCGGCAGATCGAAGTCACCATACGAAATTATGAGCGCGAACACAGCGCGGAAAGGACGGCAGAGCATGGAGAACAACCTGACTTACACGATGAACGGAGATTACCTGATTCCCGACTTGAAAATCGAAGTGCCGGAGCAGCCCCTCGGCAAGTACGGGCGGATGCGCCAGAAGTACCTGAAGGAGCATCGCCCCATCCTCTGGAACCAGATGATCTTGGAGGAGACTCTGTTTCCGCACCTGCTGGAGATCGAGCAGGCAGCGCAGAGCCGCTTAGAGCAGATGATGCCGGAGCTGGCGTCGGAGGCCGGAGCGACGGAAGCGCTGAAAGCCAGCGATCCCATGAAATGGGTGGGCTTGATGAACACCTGCAAGGCGCAGGCGGAGGAAGTGATTCTCGCGGAGCTGATCTACGCATAACAGAACACCCCGCACGGGGCGGTCAGCTATCCTTTTTCCCCACCGAAGCGGAACAGATTACAGCCATAGAAGAAGCGGAGAGCGCACAAGCGCCCTTCGCTTTTTCCGTTTCTCAGGCGCAGCTTGACCATGTGCTGCGGCTGGGCGGCAACGAGGACGATACCCGCATGGTTATTGCCGCAGCGTTCCAGAAGCAGAAGTCTGTGGGGGACGTTGCCGCGCTGCTGCAAAGCACCTTCCACGGCGGCAACGGCTTCAAAACCCCGGAGGGCGAGCTTTCCGCATGGTATGCCGTAGACGGCATCCACATCGCCCCCGGCAGGAGCGCGGAGTATGTGCGCACCGCACAGGTAATCGCATGGCAGGACGCCGCCGTGCGCATTTCTGAGCTTATGGACAGCGGCGCGTATGCCTCCAATGTAGAGCTTGCCGAAGCAGGACAGCATGAGCGGATGCAGCTTGCCCAAGCCCTCTGGTATCTGAAACACGATCTCAGCGATGAGGCGCGTGAGCAGGGCTATCTCTCCTGCATGGATACGCTGCGTGGCGGCGGCTTCCCTGATGAAACGGAGCGCCTTGCCGAACGCCTGACAGATTCTTCCTTCCGCGACACGCTCTCCGGCGAGTTCGCACAGTTTTACGCCGCACATGAGCAGGACAGAAGCCTGCTGCGCTTCCATTACCACAAGCTGGAGAACATCTGGCAGAGCCTGCGAGATCTGTCCTTGCCCCGCAGAGAATATTCCTCCGAAATGACCGCAGTGCCGGAGCTGGGACGCTTCATCACGGAGGACGAGATCGACCACGCGCTGGATCGCGGCAGCGGCGTGGAGGGCGGCAAGGGCAGGATCTACGAATACTTCACCGCCGACCATACCGGCAAGGAAAAGGCAGCTTTCCTCAAAGATGAGTACGGCATAGGCGGGCGCTCCCACGCCGTTTCCGGTGCATCCCATAGTGATGAAAGCCACGACAGCCGCGGCATTGTCCTGAAAAAAGCAGGCTGCGCCAACGTGGAGCTGAGCTGGACGAAGGTGGCAGCAAGGATTGACGCCCTCATTCAGAAGGACCGCTTTCTCTCCCCAAGGGAAAAGGAGCGCTACGCCCAGCTTCAGCGGGAAAAGGAAGCGGAGCGCACGGCGCAGACCGACTACAATGCCATCAAGGAAGCTCACCCGGACGACATCGTGCTGTTTCAGGTGGGGGATTTCTTTGAGATGTACGGCGAGGACGCAAAACAGGCGGCGGAGCTGCTTGACCTCAACCTTACCACAAGAGCGATACCCGGCGCTGGCCGTGTTGCTATGTGCGGCGTTCCGGCGCACAATTTAGAGATGTATGTAGAGAAATTGCGCGATAAGTATGATGTGACGATTGCCGAAGCGCCAGACTTTAGAGGTGAGCGCCACATTTACACGCTGCGCTCTATCGACCATGAAGCAGAAGCCGCCATCAATGCTTATGAAGCAGAGTTCGGCGCGGACGGCACGAGGGTGTTCCGCGACCCCGCCGCAGAGCAAGTTCAGCCCACGGTGCAGGAACATTTGGAGCATTACAGGCCGGTGGTGATGGCAGCGGTTTCGGAGGATACGGCCTATCGCAACGCCTGCGGTCACTCTGACCGGGAGAACGCCGGTATCGAGTGCAATGCCGCTGTACGCCGCGCCGTTCTCAATTCAAAAGATATGGAGCTTATCCGGCTATTTTCGGATGTTCCAGAATTCCGCAACCACTTGCATCAGGAGGTTTTTGAGGGAACCTATGAGCGGCTTCGCGATCTGCTGCGACCGCTCTCGCAGGACGATATAGACGATGCGCTCCGTGCATGGAACGGAAAAATCGAGAGCAAACACGCTGTGGTGCGGTATATGCAGCAGCACGGACGTGAAAAAGAAACTGCTGCATGGCTTGCTCACGAGTACGGCGGCAAGGAGGGCAACAATCTCTTTATCGTCCGTGCCGGAAGTCCGGAAACCGCCGAATTGACATGGTCAAAGGTGCAGCGGCGTATCGCACAGCTTATCCGCGAGGATCAATTCTTCACAGAGCAGGAAAAGTCTGTGTTGGAGCAGGAGCCAAACTATGGCGATTATCCAGATGAAAAGGCGCAGGCACAGGTGAGCACCCTCAAAGAAACCGGGATGGAAGCGACAGAGCAGCCAACACCAGAGCTGCCGCAAGCGGTTCAAACCCTTATGGGTCAGCGCGTAGAAATTGACGGTACGCTCTATACTATTGATTCCGCAGATGAAACTGTCGCGCATCTCAGCAACGTTCCATCCTCCAGCGAGAACAATCACGAGCCGGAACACAGAACCGAGCCGCTTTCCGCTGTCCTCACACGAATCACAGATCAGGGGCGCGAGCTTGCGCCGAATGTTTCGGCATACCAGGCGCTTTGTGCAGAGCATCCCGAAAAGCTCATCGGTGTCCGCGTCGGAGAACGGCTGCTTTTTTATGGCGCGGATGCAGAACGAGCCGCCAGCGCTTTGAATCGCCGCCTGCTGCAACGCGATATTCCCGGTATGGGCGAAACCGCTGTGACCGGC
>ENA-USZK01000378-USZK01000378.1-human-gut-metagenome-genome-assembly--contig:-NODE-378-length-24927-cov-5.210543_pt1 | contig 24927 bp, 19 predicted proteins | sample MGYA00250043_ERZ773534 | MGnify/ENA primary metagenome ERZ773534 (study PRJEB29103, sample SAMN06112056) | human gut metagenome | biome: human gut; feature: ankylosing spondylitis patient; material... | reverse complement strand
TTCTTCTTTACAGTCTCGATGATTTTCTTTGCGCTTGAATCTACTAACTCGTGATCATACGCCTTGAGAGTAATTCTCATTACTTGACTTGCCATAAAAAAAGTCGCCTCCTTTTCGCACTTTTAACTTCAGTACGACAAGCGGTGACTGTACACATCTCCGTGTGTGTCCTGTGGACTTTCACACGTTGTTTCTACATATTGTAGACCATATCTGTTCTGTACAGTGACTTGCCGTCAGTTTCCTAACTTGACATTCGCTCCGCCGAATTCTCTGTCTCACGGACAGTAACTTCAAACTTCATAGCTATCATGCCACAGCAAGTGATATTATACATGACGTTTCCAATAATTGCAATACTTTTTTCAAAAAAAATTTATTTTTTTATTTCGGATAATATTTCATTGAAAAATTATACTTTTGCACTTATATTATTATAGAAGAAACACGATTAAATGCAAGCAACGTGTAGTTTATTTTCTACACGCAGATAAGAAAGGAATATAAACATATGTGGTTAGCAGATAGATGGAAGGATTATGAGGTAATTGACTGCTCATGCGGAGAAAAGCTTGAGCGTTGGTCTAAATATATTTTACTGCGTCCCGATCCTCAGGTAATATGGGACACTCCAAAGACTAATAAGAACTGGAAAAAACTGAATGGTCACTATCACAGAAGCAAGAAGGGTGGCGGTGAATGGGAGTTTTTTGATCTGCCGCAGGAGTGGACCATAAACTACTCTCTTCCTATTAATAAGGAGCTCACGTTTCACTTAAAGCCATTCAGCTTCAAGCACACCGGTCTGTTTCCTGAGCAGGCTGCCAACTGGGACTGGTTTTCAAAGAAGATTTACGATGCAAAAAAAAGCGGTCGTAATGTAAAGGTGTTAAATCTATTTGCATACACCGGAGGTGCCACTCTTGCTGCCGCTGCCGCAGGCGCCGCTGTCACACATGTGGATGCTTCAAAGGGCATGGTCACATGGGCTAAGGAAAACGCTGTTAGCAGTGGTCTTGGTGACGCACCTATCAGATGGCTTGTGGATGACTGTGTGAAGTTTGTTGAGCGTGAAATCCGCCGTGGCAATCATTACGATGCCATCATAATGGATCCTCCGTCATACGGCAGAGGTCCTAAGGGTGAAATCTGGAAAATTGAGGAAAGCGTATATCCGCTTGTGCAGCTTTGTGCAAAGCTCCTTACCGACAAGCCTCTTTTCTTCCTTATTAATTCATATACGACAGGCCTACAGCCTGCAGTGCTCACCTATATGATAAGCACTGCTCTTAAAAAATATGACGGCAAGGTAACCGCAAGCGAAATTGGTCTCCCGGTTTCTTCAAACGGACTCGTGCTGCCTTGTGGCGCAAGCGGACGCTTTGAGGGTGCTGCTAATTAATTCTAAAATAAAATAAGCCGTAGGATTTCATGAAACTCAATGAAATCCTGCGGCTTTTTGCGAATGCGATGAATATCATAATATTCTCTTTTTCTTCAATAAAATCAGTATAAGTACACAGATTATGACCATTACGCCACAGATTATCATAAATCCATGTGCTGTCGTTGCTAGCGGCACCCACTTTGAGCTGACATTCATGCCATAGATTCCTGAGATAACCGTCGGGATAGCCATGATAAGTGTGATGATTGTGAGCATCTTCATGACATTGTTAAGTCTGTTGTCAATGACCGTGCTCATAAGCTCTCTGGTACCATTTATGATGTCCCTGTAAATTCCCGTCATCTCAATAGCCTGCTTATTTTCGACAATTACATCTCCGAGAAGCTCCTTGTCCTCCGGATACTGCTCAAGACGCTTGTATCTGGTCAGTCTCTCCAACACAACTCCATTGGCACGAAGCGATGTGGCAAAGTATACGAGCGTGGATTCCAGCTCATGAAGTGCAATCAAATCGTCCTCTTCTGTATCCTCTCCGACTCTCTCCTCTATCTCTGTACGCATCTTGTCGATGATGCGCAGATCATTCTGATACAGCACGGATATCCTGTAAAGTATCTGGTATACAAAGCGCATCTTTTTCTTGGTGGAAAATTCCTTTACACGGTTATTTAAAAATACCTGAAGCACCGGTGTATCCTCTGTACAGACTGTGACTATCTCATCATCTGTGAGTATGATGCCAAGTGGAATTGTGGTATATGATTCCTTGTCATGCCTCGTCTCTATCGAAGGTATATCCACAAGAATCAGTGTATATCCGTCCTGCAGCTCTATACGGGAGCTCTCCTCCTCATCGAGTGCAGCAAGCACGTCCTCAATATCGACATTCAGCTCATCCGCCACCATCTGTCCCTCTGCAACAGAAGGGTTGACCATCTGTATCCAGGTTCCCCCCTGCAGTGTATCCAGCTCATGTATTAACTTATCATCTGTCCTGTAAAACTTGACCATGGTGCCTCCCTGCGGCTTTTATGACATACATAATGCCACAAAATATTTTAACATCACTAGCGCATTGTCTTTGAAATAAAAGATATTACTTCTCAGCGTATTTCTGACTCTGGCTCTTTATAAGCTCTGCATCCTCAAAGTAATTTATCCTCATGGCGCGCTTGACCTCTGCCATTGTCTGTGCTGCAGCCTCTCTTGCTGTCTCGCTGCCCTTCCTTAGTATCTCATATACAGCCGGAATATCCTTCTCATACTCTGCTCTTCTCGCACGGATAGGTGAAAGCTCCTCCTGCATGATATTGTTCAAGAATTTCTTAATCTTCACATCGCCAAGACCGCCCCTTGTATAGTGGTCCTTAAGCTCCTGAAGGTTAGCATACTCCGGCAGGTACTCCTCAAAATGTCCCGGCTTTGAAAAAGCCTCAAGATATGTGAATACCGTATTGCCCTCGACATGTCCCGGATCTGAAATCTGGATATGTGTCGGATCTGTATACATGCTCATGATTTTCTTCTTAACATCTGCCTCTGTATCGGCCAGATAGATACAATTGCCCAATGATTTGCTCATCTTCTGTCCACCATCTGTACCCGGAAGTCTGCAGCATGCCTCATTCTCAGGTAAAAGCACATCCGGCTCAACAAGCACCTCATCATAGATAGAATTAAACTTTCTGACAATCTCCCTGGTCTGCTCTATCATTGGGAGCTGGTCCTCTCCAACCGGAACAGTTGTAGCCTTGAAGGCAGTGATATCTGCTGCCTGGCTGATTGGATAATTGAAAAAGCCAACCGGTATACTTGCCTCGAAATTTCTAAGCTTAATCTCGTTCTTTACTGTAGGGTTTCTCTGAAGTCTCGATACTGTAACGAGATTTGAGTAGAAAAATGTAAGCTCTGTAAGCTCCGGTATCTGTGACTGCACAAACAGTGTAGACTTGGCCGGGTCAAGTCCTGCTGAGAGGTAATCAAGTGCTACCTCTATGATATTCTGTCTGATTTTCTCAGGGTTGTCAAAATTGTCTGTGAGTGCCTGTGCATCGGCAATCATGATAAATATTTTGTCATACTCTCCTGAATTCTGAAGCTCCACTCTTCTGCGAAGTGAACCAACATAGTGACCTATATGGAGACGTCCTGTAGGTCTGTCACCTGTTAAAATTATTTTTTCCATTTATATTTCCTCTTTTATTCTATATGTTATTTACCTGCTAACCGTGCAGCCCTCTGGCCTGTCTGTCCATATCCTCCACAACGATATCATAGATCTCTCCGAGTGTAGAGCAGTACTCTAATACTTTCCAAGGCTCATTGGTGTGGAAATGAATCTTGATAAGCTCCTCATCACCTACTGCAAGAAGACAATCCCCTTTAAAATGCTCTGTAAAGTAATCATTTATAACATCCTCATCAAGATCTGTCATCTTCATCCAAATCCTCATCTTTTCTATCTATTAGAAGCTGTGTATCATAACGAAATTCTAACATTATCATTCTCCTTTATTTTCGTCGTAAAAACGCTTTCTTATGTATTATAGCATATCTATTTAAAAATGCCTAGAAAAAACACCGCAGTATCTATCAAAATATACTGCGGTGTCTCTGTATTGATAAAATATTATTTACTTGACGATATCGGCATATGAGCCTTTTGCCGCCCTGCACAAATCATCCGGTGACAGCGTAATCTGAAGCCCAAGCCTGCCTCCGCTGACCGTGATTTTGTCCTGCTCCTTAGCTGCCTCATGGATAAATGTAGGATACTGCTTTTTCATGCCGATTGACGTACAGCCACCTCTTATATAGCCAGTAACCTTTGTCAGATCCTTTAGATGCAGCATCTCTATTGACTTCTCACCTGCTGCCTTTGCGGCTTTTTTGAAATCAATTTCGTCATCTATCGGTACCACAAACACATAGTATCCGCCGCTTTTACCGACTGTCGTGATAGTCTTGTACATGCCGGCATGGTCGAGGCCGAGCTTGTCCGCTATCTGAGCTGCATCCACAAAGTCATCGCACTCGTATGTGCGTGCCTCATATGGAATCTTCATTGTTTCCAGTATTCTTATTGCGTTTGTCTTTGCTTCTTTTTTACCCATTATTATCAGTCCTTAATCATTATTGTTATTGATTGTCCGCACTCTTATCAGCATTTTTGTATGCTTCCTCAAAGAACTGCTCCTGCGAATCTATCGGTGTAGTGTTTATCTTTCTGTCCACATACTCACCATCAGCACGAAGCTCCTTGCCCTTCTCGTCATCTGTCATGATTGTGTCGAAGATATGGCGGATTTTGTCCTTCGCATGTGCATCATATACAGGTGTCGCAACCTCCACACGTTTTACTGTATTTCTGGTCATAAAATCTGCTGATGCAATGTAAATCTTCTCATCATCGCCCACACCAAATCTGTATATTCGTGAGTGCTCAAGATATCTTCCTACAACACTTATTACAGTAATGTTTTCTGTGATGCCCTCAACCTGTGGCTTCACGCAGCAGATTCCTCTGACAATAAGCTCCACCTTCACACCTGCCTTTGATGCATCGATAAGCTTGTCTATAAGCACCTTGTCAGTGAGAGAATTAATCTTTACTCCGATATATGCCGGTTTTCCTGCATTCTTGTTGGCAATCTGCTCATCAATCATGTCAACAATCCTGTTCTGTAAGCATTTTGGTGCAACAAGCAGATGCTTTACATCGCCGTCTGAAACAGTCTCGCCTCTCTGAAGTGCCATAAATACCCTTGATGCATCCGCTCCAATCTCCTGATTTGCAGTGATTAGGGACAAGTCCGTATAAAGACGCGAGGTCTTCTCGTTGTAGTTTCCTGTACCAATCTGAGTGATGTACTCAAAGCCATCGCCCTTTTTCTTTGTGATGAGGCAGAGCTTTGAGTGGACCTTGTAATCACCAAGTCCGTAAAGTATCTGACAACCTGCATCCTCAAGGCGGTGTGACATCTCTATGTTGTTAGCCTCATCAAACCTCGCACGCAGCTCGACAAGCACGATAACCTCCTTGCCGTTTTCTGCAGCCTCTATAAGTGCATCGATAATCTGGCTCTTGTCTGCCACTCTGTAAAGTGTCATCTTGATAGAAACCACATCTGGGTCCTCTGCTGCATCGTTAAGCATCTTGATAAACGGCTTCATGCTCTCAAACGGATATGAAAGAAGCACATCCTTTTTCTCAACCTGACCGAGTATACTCTCCCTAAGCGAAAGCTCAGGTGTGTCACGCGGTGTACGCTTCTCAAAGAAAAGTTCCTGCTTGTCTCGCAGATAGTGCTGAAGCTGGAATACGAATGACATATCAAGCGGAGTTTTTACACTGATAAAATGCTTCTTGCCAATCTCAAGGAAGCTCGAGAGTTCGTCAATCGCCTTGCGGTTGATTTTTCTTGAAAGCTCAACTCTTACAGGATCAAGACGCACTCTCTTCTTGATGAGCTCCTCCATCATATTACGGTAATCCATATCCTCATCATACATGCTCTGCGCATCGATATCCGCATTACGTGTCACACGCATGATTGATTTCTCACGGATTACATACTTTGGATAGAGCTTTGATACAAAGTGTAAAATAAGTTCCTCTGACAGCATAAATGTGCCCGGTCTTGTAGGTATCTCAATCAGACGCTTGAATACGCTGTTTGAGCATGGCACGATACCTGTCTTTTTCTTTCCCTTCTGCGTGGTTAAAAGCACTACCGCATAGAGCTGTTTATTGGCAAGGAATGGGAACGGCTGCTGCTTTCCTATAATCATTGGTGAGAGGAAAGGTGCAATGTGCGCATCAAAATATGCCTCCAGTAAATCCCCCTCATCCTTTGACAGCTTGTTGAAATTGATTATGCGCACGCCCTTTGGCTCAAGCTCGCCCATAAGCTGCTCATAAATCCTTGCTTTTTTCTTCTCAAGCTCGCATACTCTGTCAAGGATTGCCGATACCTGCTCCTCACTCGACATCTTTGTCTTGTTCTCGAAAATCTTTTCCTTTGAATTCATCTGCATCATGAGTGATCCTACTCTTACCATGAAAAACTCATCCAGATTTGTCTGGTATATTGATGCAAATGTCAGTCTCTCTGCAAGCGGTACTCTTGGATTGCCCGCCTCATTTAATACCCGCTCATTGAACTGTAACCATGACAGCTCCCTGTTTGTGTAAACTTCTTCCAGTTTTTTCATCTGCATATATGCTCCTATTCTATATGATATTTTTCCATTCGCGTCTGCGTCTTTTAAGTTCGTTTTATTTTGTGCCCGCTGCATTTCAAGCAGCCTTGCCCGCTCTATCAGTTTATCCTCACGGCGTCTCCTTCTGTCTGCCAGATGAAGCTTATTTTCCACCCCGACAAGCAACTGTGCAAGTGCCTTCAAAACTCTTTCTCTATGCAATATTTACCTCTCCGTTGATATCATCTGATAATATTCCAATTCTCGCTATACCGCACAGCACATAATGCTTCTGCAATGTCCGTGCACTCTTAAGTTCATTTTCGATATTTTTGTCTTTTTTGTCAATACATTCATGCAAATTTACAAACATTTCTTAAACAATATCAGCACATCTGAGTGTTTCCTTTGCAACAAGCTGCATTACCACCTCTGTGACGCATTTTTATATGAATTAAGGCCGTCCACATGGGTAGTTTGTACCTCTTGTGAACAGCCCGTTATCATCGTTGCCATCATTCCTATGACGACCGCTTTCTTTAGTAATTCCAAAACACAGTTATGTAAAATCAAGATAAAAGCTTTACATAAATTAATTTTGTGTGCATTTTATATATCTTTTAGGCATTTTTAACTATTTCAACAGCAATATCCGGATAATTTGTGATAATTGCATCTGCTTCTGCCTTGACAAGTGCCTTCATCTCATGCTTTTCGTTTACAGTCCATACATGAGCTCTAAGTCCTCTTCCGTGCGCCTTGTCAATGTAGTTTTCATCCTGCATATGGTAGGTTGCCGGATGAAGCGCATCCACATGAAGCTCGCTTGCATACTCTGCCGGATTTACTATAATGTCAGAAAAAAGCAGACCGCACCTCATATCAGGGCAAAGCTTTTTCATGCGCACAATCGACTCGTGATTGAATGATGAGCACCAGATTCTGTCAAGCATATCATACTCTTCCACGAGCGCCAGTACCTTTTTCTCCAGATTTTTGTACTGTACGATACCGTTTTTAAGCTCGATATTTATGGTCATCTCTGTGTTTTTGAGCAGGTCAAACACCTCATCGAGTGTTGGTATACGAGTCTTCTTGTCATAGGACGGCATGTGCTTTGACACATTGAGCCGCTTCAGCTCCTTGAGTGTATAGTCCTTTACAAAGCCTTTCTCTCCACTCACTCTGTCCACGGTCTCGTCATGTATGACCACAAGCTCTCCATCCTTTGTGAGCTGCACATCAAGCTCCACGCCGTCAGCCTTCATCTTTTCTGCCTTCTTGAATGCCTCAAGTGTGTTCTCCGGTGCATATCCGGATGCTCCTCTGTGTGCCCAGACCTTTGTCCCCTCTGTGTTTATCATGCTTTAAGCCTTCTTTCGTTACTTTTTATTTTAGTTATTTTCATGCCTCGGTGCATCATATCTGTCTGCAAGCCTTAAAAATACAAATCCTACTGCAAAGAATATTGCCATAGTTGCAACCGCCACATTTATCGTGCCGCCTGCAAGCTTTACTGACGCGATGACAAGTGAGCCTAAAAATGAAGCTCCCTTTGCAAAAATATCATAGATTCCGAAGTACTCTCCCGAGTTCTCAGGAGGAATAATCTTTGAAAAATATGAGCGTGACAGCGCCTGCAATGAGCCCTGGAAGCATCCCACACCAAATGCCATGATTCCAAAGCCAATCAGATCATGCAGTGTAAGTGCATATAGACAAACTGCAAAATATCCCGCAATGCAGACATACAAAAGCGTTGTAGTTTTGTATGTCTGTGACAGTCTTCCAAAAACAAGTGAACCGATGCATGCCACTATCTGTGTAAAAAGTAAAAACACTACCTGTCCCACTGAATCGAGCTTTAAATCAGTTCCTATGTTTATACAATTATCTATTATAGTACCTACACCATCTATGTAAAGGAAAAAAGCAACCAAAAACAGTCCTACTTTTTTATCTTTTGTAGCTATTTTTTTGATTGTTCCAAAAATCTGTGCAAATGCGTCAGCTATAAGTCTTAGGACTCCCGGATTTTTGTTTGTTTTGCTTTTCTCTTTGATATTGTCTCTTATAAATACATCATTTTCAAAATTCTTATGAATATCTTTGTCTGCTGCATCCGATACATAATTCACCTGTTTATAGCTCTTAAACAATGGAATTGTAACAACTAACCACCAAATTCCTGTAACCGCAAAGCCTATTATCATCGACAGGCGGTTTGATATGTATCCAAGCATATCCGGTCCACAGATGTACGCTGCAAGTGAAACAAGAAACGGCACACACGAGCCCAGATATCCCCAGGCATAGCCGTAGGAAGACACCTCGTCCATTCTATCCTTTGTCGTCACATCGACAAGCATCGAGTCATAAAACACCAGCGATGCATTGTAAAATATCTTTGTAAGCACATAAATCGCAAGAAACAGCACCCATGTAGGTGTAAAACCGTTAAGTATGCATGCCGACACTCCAACAACTACGGTCGTTGAAAAAATAGCCTTTTTAATGCGCATATGGTCTGCTATCGCACCACAGACAGGCCCGATAAGTGCTGATACAACTGTCATCACAGCTATTGCCACCGCATAATACGCGGTTGCCCTGTCAGATGAAATCTGCCCTGCACCATCTCCAACGGCAAGGCTTTTGTACCATATCGGTATGAGCGCACACGCAAGCAGTGTGTATGCGGAATTTCCCACATCATATAATACCCATGAGAGCTCCTTTGATGAGAGTTTTTTGGTTTTCTTTTGTGTATTGTCTTCTTTTGATTTCATAAATTATACCTTCCCTGTTTTGTATGTCCCAGATTACGATTTTATTTTTTTTATGTAAAAACCGCTACCACCCATTTGCAAAGTTTATGTAAATAATCCATCCAATATTAAATCAGCGACTCCCTCGCAATCTCCACATAATGCATGGCATTGCGATGATTCTCCTCTATCTCATCAGCGGTCAGTGCCCTGACTACCTTTGCCGGAGAACCAAATGCGAGGCTTCCGTCAGGAATATCGGTGCCCTGGGTGACAAGAGCGCCCGCACCTATTATGCAGTTTTTACCAATCCTTGCTCCATTTAATACGATAGCTCCCATGCCGATGAGTGTATTATCACCTATAGTACACCCATGAACAATTGCGCTGTGTCCTATTGTCACATTATCGCCGATTCTGACACTGTGGCTTAAGTCCACATGTACCACCGCATTGTCCTGTATATTCGAATTTCTGCCGATTTCTATCGGTTCTGAATCGCCTCTTACAGTTGCATTATACCATACGCTTGCTCCGTCAGCCATTGTCACCTGACCCTTAACAACGGCACCTTCTGCTATATAATATGCCATATCTATCCCTCCATCAATTTCAGATAATCACCCTTGTCTATATGCATCATAGAAATCTGATTATTATGCCGCCTGAAGCCATAGACACAGTCCACATTTCGGATAAGCGACTGCAGACGTTCATCCGGTACACAGACAATCAGCTGCAAGTCCATCTTCCTTGCATACTTGAGACACACTGCACTTCGCTCCTGATCCATCTTGGAAAATGCCTCATCCAAAAGCACCAGCTTAATCTTTGAATCACGATTGCTCTGCTGCATATAAAGCATCGCAAAGCCCGCAAGAAGCGCAACATACTTAGGGTTCTGTCCCTCGCCGCCCGAATCACGTCCTGCCATATCATCTACAAAGTTTTCCCTGATGACACGACCGTTTTCGTCCGTTACCTGCTCATACATGCTGAATGACAGATAATTGCGGTAATCCGCATACTGCTCCATTTCCTTGCGCTTCTGCATTCGCAGATGTTCATCCTCATCCCTTGGCGGCATGAACTTGTCTGTCAAAAGTCTAATTTTCTGCTCATATTTCTTATAAAAATCATCTTCACCAAAGCTTATCTGTCCAGCTATTCCGCCATTATCCGGATTTTTACTGTCCAGTTCTTCCGCCATAAGCATATCATAGAACTGACCGTTTTCGTTCTTTGCCGGCTCTATCTTAATCTGATAGGTACTGTCTGAGAAATTAGTCTCCCTGAGAAGCCTGTTTATCTCATAGGCATGGCGCTTTGCAGCCTTGATATCACCGTGGATTGTACCGATGACATTCTCTCTGAGACTTTTGTAAATCACCTTGCACTGCTCCTCAAACTCACTCTCATATTCCGGCTCATAATCCTTCTCGTACTTCTCCAGCAGCTCCTCATATGCCTTATTTGACTTCTCGGCTCCGCTGAACTGACCTGACGGAAACTCCTTTATATACCTGTAGCGGGCAGTCTGCAACGTCTCCACACACGACTGCTGCCTGCCACCATTTCCATCTGCGCCTTGCAGCTCAATAAGCTTCTCACGCTGTTTGCTCTTGACCGATGCTCCTGAGCTATGCTGCAGCATATCCTGCACCTGCTTCTCAAGCTCCTCCCTGGCAACATAGCCCTGTAACATATCTTTCAGCTGTGCTCTCCGCTGTTCATTTGCACCTGTGATTTTCTCATGCTGGCTTATCTTTTCATTTATCTGCTGCTGATTCAGTGAAAAAGCACTCTTAAGTGCATCGATGTTTTTCTCAAGAAGCCTCTTTTTCTCCTTTAGCTCCTTGTACTGCCCATTCTCCATCGTCCTAATAATCTCTTCGAGCTCATTTTTCTGCGAATTAACTGCTTTAAGCTCATCTGACGCCTCAGAAAGGCCCACAAAATACTCCGGCTCCCCCTTTAAGCACTCAAAATCCCTCTGTGCCTTGAGACTTGAAATAATACCCATAAGCTGTATCTGGTCCTTCTCAAGCCTCTCCACATCTGCCTCATACTCGGCAAGTCTTGCCTTGGATACCCTGCCTCCGATGCAGGCATTTGTAGTATAATCGCGCTTCTTCAGATGTCTGAAAATAAAGTTGCTGTATGAGTAGCAGTCCGGTGTAACTCCATCTCGTACCTGCTCAAGCTCGTCAACACTCCGGCACTTTATAATATGTCCCAGATATCTTTTCAGGCAGACATCTACATACTTTTCCTTTGTATCCACTGCCTCATAAAGCGAACCATCCATGGCCTTTGGTTCACTGTCCATGATAGCCTTGGAATTGATGAGGTCGACATCCTCAAACTGCTTCATGTCCCTGAAAATAACAGCAGCAGTATGCGCATAACGCGGCTCTGTGATAAGTGAGAACTTGAGCCTGCCCATACGTCCTTCTATGGCATTCTTCCATTCCTCGTCCTGTACGTCAAACATATCCGCAAATACCTGTACCTTCACAGGCTCGCCAAATCTATCACTTAAGTCTCTCTGCAGCGCAGCTCTTGCCGAACGCAGGCTCTCACTGTACGACTTGCGGTTGTTCTTCATATCATCGACCAGACGTTTTTTCTCTTTAAGCTCTTTTGTTATCTCATTTTTCTGCGAAGTATTGTCCTCGAGCTCATCCTCGATATCCTTCTTTATAGACTCAAGCTTTAGATGAAGTTCCTGACATTTTGCCTCTGTGACGTCGCCATCCACAATCTCTTCAATGAGGTTTAAAACTGCATTGCTCACATAATCTGTGATGACCTCATCCTCATCCCAGGCCTTTAGTCCGTTTGTGATTTTAATCCACTGACGGCTGTTGTCGGTAAGCATGAGACTTCTCTTCTCAAGCTCCCTAAGCTGATCCTTTTTGCTTCCTAAGTCGCTCGATTTCAAATCCGCACATACCTGGATATACTCCTGCTGCACATCTGCCTGCTGCCCGGCTATATCCTCTGCCTTTTCTGAAAGCCTGTCCTGTTCTTCTTCGATACGCTTTTTATCATCCTCAGCTGCCTGAATCTTTGCACGCATATCCTCGATATCTATGCACTTGATCATTGTCTCTGCCATGACAATATCGCTCTGGATATTTACCAGTTCCTGCCCTGACTCCTTTATTTCCTTAAGAAGCTCAATACGCTTGCGCATATCCTCTATTTTTTCCCTGATTTGTCTGTATGCATCAAGCTGCTCACTGATAGTCTCTATCGTGCCCGAGTCACTCTTTGGAAACATATAATCACGTATAAACTGACCTGTTCCATTTGTCATCCTGAGTGCAATAGCACTTTTTTCCATTGTGATAAAACGATTCGGGTCAATATATCCTAAAATCACATCATATAATGTACCAAGGTATGCCTCCTTCGATGCGTAAATACGGTTTACATCCCCTCTGGCGCGTCTGTCAGCTGACTGTGAACAAGTATTTACAAGCTTTTTTATATCATTATTTGAATAGCAAAAGCCGTCCGCTGTCACATATGCATGCTCCGGCATCCTGCCCGAATGGCTGAAGTACACAAACCTCTTAATCTCAGAATCGTTTTTTCGTACCTCAAATGCTATTCCTATACATGTAAATGTATGACTGCCTGTATCCTCTATCTCAAGCGCTATGACCGAACAAAAATCACAGTCGCCACGATTTGCAGAGCCATCCTTCTGCTCACCCCTCAAATAGCTCAGAACACTTCTCCTGTTTTTTGCATCATCTGCCGCCTTGTTCAAAAACGTGGGACTGAAGCTGCCGTAGAGGATTACCTGAATCGCATCCATGACGGTTGATTTTCCCGAGCCGCTCTTACCACTGAACAAATTGACATACTCATTAAATTGCAAAACCTTGTGATTTATTCCGCCCCAGTTGTTTAGACACATTCTGGTAAATATCTTCTTAGACTGACTCAATTGGTAACTCCTCCATTTCACTGTTCTTGGCAAATTCATGGGTATGGTTTACAGAACTGCCTTCTGTATTCAATCCGGCAGCTTCAAGTGTTGCAGCCGACTCGTTATCATACTTAATCAGCTCCACCTCATCACTGTACATGCGCACAAGCTCATTTATATCCATGGCTGAGCAGAATATATTTACTGTACCATAAATATAGATTGGTGTGTTGTCCTCCAGGTTTGCAATAGCCCCCGGCAGTTCAATCATCTGATGTGTTTTCATAAGCAAAAGAGCGTCTGACCATTCCTGATTAGTGAGCTTTCTGGTAATCAGATTGGTATTTCTGCCATACTCACGAATCTCTGCCAGATTCGTTGTTGTCGCATTAAGCCCCTCTCCCATGATTTTATCCCTGTATATCATCTTCATTATAATGACAATCCTTGCAGTAAGAAGAGTCATCTTCTCGAGCATGACACCTTCACCCTTTATCCTGAAAAGATGCTCCTGCTGGTCATGAACCAGCTCACAGTCAAGCACAGCCAGATAATCAGAGATAAACTCTCTGTTTCTAAGACACACCTGATACCTTGGATTGTCTCTTTGAATCAATGTAACGGGGTCACACTTCATTTGCAAAATACAGGTCTGCCTCAACAGATCCTGAATAGTTTTTCTAATATTTTCTGCCTCATTTGGCGAAACATTCTCCATATATTCAAACATACATTGCTCTCTTTTCTATGCTTCTCGTTTAGAGTCCGATTTGGATATTACAAGCCTTGAGTAGCTTACACCATCGCTCTTTGTTATCTCTCCATCCAGACTCACCGTATCCTCACCCATGCGCTCATTGGTCTCCTCCTGCCATAAAAACAGAAGCTTTTCCAGATCCTCCATGGATTCTACAGTCTGTTCATCTGTCACAAACATGCCATCACGCATATTTTTATCTCTGAAGCTTTGAAGCTCCTTTTTAGTATATAATGGCTTTGGCACAAAATCTGCCATATCATCTTCGCCTGCCGAAGCATCGTCAATAACAAACGGAACAAACTCACTTCTTCCTCTCTCTCTTCTTCCCGGAAAACTGTCGTCCGTTACATTGTAAAACTGTCTGGTGAACTTCATTCTGTTTCGAAGAGCCCCAAGTATCTCATCTGTTTTATCACTCTTATCTATCAGGTTAATGAGCTTTACTATATTATCCTCGTCATCTGCGCCTTCCTGCAGGATATAGTGTATCCTTGCAAGCGCCCTCTTTGCAAAAATCGTCTTCTGCTCAATAAGCTTGTTGTACTTTCTCTCAATCAGGTCAAACTCATGCTCCACCTTATAAACAAGCTCACTTGCCTTATCGCAGTACTCCACGCTGTACTCATAGCGTTTTCTCTCAAACGTACCGGGTGTAGTCTGCGAAAGAATTCCCTCAAGCTCAGCCCTTCTGTCATCGTTCTGATTAAGGATTTTGCTTATAAGCTCCTTTACAGCCTCCTTGTAACGATAAAAGCTATCCGTGGTTGTAAGGATGGCATAACGTCTGCTATCGCTGTTATTAATTTCCTTAATCAGCACCTTCTGTATACCTATAAAATCCTTCATACGTGACAGCTCATCAAAATATGCCCTCATACCATCCTGCATATTTGATAAAAGCTGACCAAGATTTTTTGACGTATACAACGCATTTTTCAAAATATCATTATTTTTTTCCGGATCTGAAAAATATGTAAAAAGCGCACTGTAAACAGCCAGAATGCTCTCGCGCTCCCTGCTGTCATCATCCACAAGCAGCTTTTTAAACAGCTCAGCATACATCTGGCTGTACTGAGGAAATGCAATCACATATGTGTTGAGCTTTTCATCAAAATCACTCCTGATCCAGCCCCAGTTTATAAGCCTGCCCAATATAGCTGATGGTGTCAGGGTGTATGCGAAACTGGCCTGGTCATATATAACATCAATTTCGGAATCAGGATTATAATCATCATGATTATCCATGCTGTCACTATCTTTATTACTCTCATCTTCATTATAATCAGTCTGCCATACAATGCCTGTTTTTGATATGGTATCCGCTATGATTATCTGACACTCCTCACGTGTCAGTCCCAGTGATGCATAGACCTCGTTATTCTCCTCATATAACGCAACAACTATCTGCATGTATGCATCCATATTTTTCGTGCGGAATAAGCTATAAAATTCTTTTGGTATTCTATCTTTTAATGTCATACTCATATAATAACATATCCCCACGTTTTTCGCCATATACATGGAAATAAACGTGGGGATATTAATATTGCTGCTTCACACCTCAGCCTTAACAGTAACATCCGGTTACCGTCAAATCACTCCTGATTGTGACCATCAATAATTCTATTCAATATAATATGCTTACTGCTCAGCAACTCTCAGATGACGGATAAGCTCATTTAAGCTCTCTGCCTCACTGCTCATCTCCTGACTTGCAGCTGCGCACTCCTGTGAAGAAGCTGAGTTAGTCTGAACTACATCGTTAATCTGCTCTACACCATTATTAATCTGCTTGATAGCATCTGTCTGTGTCTCAAGTGTCTCTGCGATTCCATTAACCTCATCTGTGATAGTCTTGGAATTGCCTGCAACCTCCTCAAGCTGTGATGCTGTCTTGCCTGCAATAACCATTCCTTTTTCAACAGCCTTGACTGAAGACTCAATAAGAGCTGCTGACTCCTTAGCAGCATTTGCACTCTGCTCAGCAAGTACAGTAACCTGATCTGCAACAACTGCAAAGCCTTTTCCTGCCTCTCCTGCTCTGGCTGCCTCGATAGAAGCATTGAGTGCAAGAAGGTTTGTCTGTGATGCAATCTCATTGATTGTTGCGATAATCTTACCAATCTCCTGAGATGCCTCATTGATTTCATTCATGGATGTAACCATCTCATGCATCTGTCCGTTGCTATCCATAATCTCAGTTCCGAGTCCGTCAACCTTCTGGCTTATTTCCTTTGCATGCTCGGCATTCTCAGCTACCTGATCCGCTACAGAAGCAAGTGTGGCTGTAAGCTCCTCTACAACAGCGGCCTGGTCTGTTGCGCCCTGTGCCAGATCACTTGAGCTGGCAGCTACCTGCTCAGCACCATTTGAAACCTCATTTGCTGCTCTCTGGATACCACTTACTGTATCTGACATGCTCTCCTCGAAAGCAACAATTGATTCTTTAATTCCTACAAAATCGCCTTTCCACTCCACCTGTGGCTTAAAGCTGAAATTACCATCAGCAAACTGTCTCATAGTCTGGTCGATATCATCAATATATGTGCCAAGTGTCCTGATAGACTTTCTAAGGTCATGTGCAAGTTTGCCAACCTCATCATCTGAATGATACTCCAGATTGCTGTGAAGATTTCCATTAACAAGCTCTCCTGCCACTACCTCAATCTGCTGTAATGGCTCAAGCACAGAATCAATAACCTGATCACTGATTTTTTTCGCAATCATTGTAGCTACAATTCCAACTATTATTACATTGGCCAGTCCTATAATCAGGAAAAATGTAGCAACTGTTCCTGACTCAGCGCCAAAGATATTAGTCTTTGCACCAAAATAAACCAATAAAACTGCAACAATTGATATGCCTCCCGATACAAGCAGCATATCCAACACTTTCTTATAGCCATATTTCAATCTCTGCTGAAGTGGCATTTCCGTTATTTTGCTTTTAGCTTCCTCACCCATATGTAATTCTCCCTTTCTCATTTAGGTTTCGTTCTATACAGTAAGATTATTATATCATTACCATAGTACTATTTCAATGATAATTTGACAATATTCGTCATTTTTGACATATCGACTAATTTTAGAAACGATTTATAGTCAAATACACTAATTCCCGCTATTACACCTCGAAATCCATACATGCCCTATTTGCAGTAAACGGTCTCACCTTGGTATCTGCCACTGCAACATGCTTAGGATTCTTTGCGTATGCTGCAAGTGCATCAGCATCTTCAAATGTAGTATCAAGCATCACATCTACGGTAGATGTAGGGAGATAATCTGTGCGAACTGAAATGTCGATCATTCCCGGAATCTGTCCTTTAAGTCCCTCTAAGCCTTCCTTTATGCCGGCACGTATTTCCTTCTTCTGTGCCTCTGTGTACTCATCCTTGAGTGTCCATAAAATAATGTGTTTAACCATTGTGTGCCTCCTGAGTTTATCCAAGTTTAAATTTGATAGTAACTATAGGTCTCACCCGCTTTTTTGTTCTCTGCGGTTCTGAATAGTTACGTTTTTAAATTTACCATTAGATTAAATTGTAATTTAGATATCTAGATTAGTATAGCATTAATATTATGAAATGTCACTTCATATTTGATTGATTAAAATGTTTGATTAGGTTATTTGACTTGATTATCTAGTTTGCTGCTTTGTGGCTATAAAATTCAAAATAGAGCCATTTTAGATTCAATAGTACTCAGACTTTAGTTTATTAAAGTGCAAATCAGTAAAAAAGGCTTCCGAGAAAAATCTCGGAAGCCTTAATTTTATTGCATATTTAAATAATCAATTATGATTACTCGATAACTGTAGCAACACGTCCAGATCCTACTGTACGTCCACCCTCACGATATCAGAATGGTGTGTTGCAGAAGCTAAATGGTTATTTTTCGTTCATTTTGTGTGGGAAAATACGGGTTTTCCGCTGTGTCCGTGTGGTTTTAGGGGATTTTGTTATCATGGTGTTATCACTTGATATACTAATTAGCTTTTACCATTCCCACCTTTTCTTCGTGCTCCATATGCAACATATAGATTGGATAGGTTTTAAATTCTTCTTTATCTGCTAAACATAATTGCCCAAAGGACTGCTTTAACATTTTCTCATCACCTAACAAGATATATTTTCCACACTTTTCTTTTTCATCATCACATTTCATTTTAGACAATACTTCTATCTCTTTTGCCCCAAACAAGTTTTGTCTCTTTTTTATTTGCATTTTGTTAATAATATAAATATTTTTTTCTCCGAACATCTTTATTAGTTTTGTATATAAGCGGTCTGCAATTTTTAATAAATTCGGATCATGTTCCTCATCCCCATCATACGCATGAATTAAACTAAGTCCTGCCATATTCATACTACTTTCTGTTATCAAATTAAAGTCCGCTTCAAATATTTGTTTTTCAAATACATTAGCATCATATTTGAAAAGATTCCGCATAACATGGCCTTTAATGTGTGAAAGTATTGGTACTCGATAATAGTTTCCCTTATCATCTGCCACTGCAGTTTGGCAACTTGTGGAATATACAGCATTATATATATTGTTTCTTCCTCCTTGCTCATTTTTGAAAACTATTAAAGGAATATATTTTCCATCAATTTCCAAATCATATGTATGTACATTTTCCGTGAATAAATTATTCTTTTTCCCTTCTTGCAGTGCAATGAGATCCGTGAATTTTTTTATTGTAGATTCTGCAATTTCAGGAAACGGCTTTGTATACTCAAATTGTATTTGAGAAAGTAACTCATCTAATTTTATAAAAAATTGCAACTTTTGATATAAAGTTTCTGGCATTTGTACATTTTTAATCGGAAATACTTGTTCCTCAATTGTAAAGTTTTCATTTTTCATTTCCGCAAGCAAAAATTCTGCATCACGTCTCAATGTCTTAATATCGGTATTAGGCGTAAATGTAAATTTTCCTTTACTCATACTAATTTGAACATTATCACTTAAAATTATTGTCATTTCTTCTCTAGAACTTAAGGTGATTTTATAAGAATCATAAAATTGCTTTCCAGCAACGCTTACCTTTTTATTAACATCTTGTTCTATATAATAAACACTATCTTCCTGCCATTCGACCGGAACAGAAAAAGGTGTTCCTTCTAATTTTGCATAAAAGCTCACATCCCCCGTGCCAAGCTTTTTGATAAACTCATATTCATCAGAGGCTCCCACTACAGAAGCCGTGATTTCTTTCACCTTACCTATATCTGCTACTTTAATAGCATTTTGAACTAATTGCTCATGACCAAATCCTTGTTTTTTGCTTTCGTTGCTAAACTGCTTCACCACATTATAAAAAACGTCAGATTTTTTTTCCACCTTAACAAATGTTATATTTATGTTCTTTTTACTCTGTTTTTTTCTTGCATTGTCTAAGTAATATTTTAATTTTGTAGGGAACAATGAAGCATAAAATATTTCCCTTCTTTTTCCATCTCTGGACATAAAAATTTCAAAATATAAAACACCTCTATCTCTAAAATACACCTCTAAATCTTCTAATGCTACCGGATATGTTATACGTTTTTTATTGCAATATTTCTCTTTTTCATCTATATGTCCTTTTATCTGAACAGGTACTTTATCATCATAATTGTCCTTATTTTGGCTCCCGTTTACATTTTTAAAAATCCATATATATCCATCCCAGCTCATCTCTTTATCCATAGAATTAAATTGGTGTCCCATTGTTTGGTGATCATCGATTAGATTTGATAATGCACCTATAGCTCTATCTTCTATTTTTGAATTAGATGGTGTGTACATAGCCGAAACATACCTCTTTTCTATTATTAATCTTATGTCAATCCGAAGTTATTGCAACCTTTTCCCATATTCATAAATCCGTTTAAGCATTCCGTCTTTGTCTTCTCCCAATTCACCACGAATCTTATCGCCAAACCCCATATATGTATTAAATCCAAGCATATATACAGCCATTGCCATAGATAACTCTCCATTTTCTTCGCCATACAGTGATGCTACTTTTCTCAATTCATCGATAACCGTATCGTGTGGTACCTCAACGCCACCTTCTTCATTTACAACAGAATTAATTACCTCCGGCAATGCCATACACATCTTGTAAAATGCATCTTCTTCGCCAGTGAGAATTGCATAAAACTGATCCATGCTTACGCGGCGAATCAATCTATGCTGCACGTTCTTCCCATCAACCTTTGTGGACCATTTTATATTCTGTGATTTCTTTGCAATTGCTTCAACCAACAGACACGCACAATCATCATCTTCCAGAATCTGTCCCTGCATCTTTATATATGTTTTTGCAGAAGATGCAGAATTCATAGTATTGTGTTTGTTTTTCATTTCCACATATATTGTATGCACAATATCTCCATCTGGCATTTGTATTCCATCTGGATTTCTGTAAATAACATCCCAGCCTGCCTGCGGGACTTCGCAGCCTTTGAAATAGGAAAAAATATTCTGGTGAAAATATCCTATATCATTATTATTAGACTTATCTCTCTGCCGGAAAATTTCATTATTTACAATTTCTTCCCAGCTTGTACGATACACCGATTTATCAAAAATCAGCTTGATCGGATCAATCAGGTTACTATTGAACCGCTTCAAATCATACGATTCCAGTTTTTCTCCATATTTCATAATCGTTGCACGCACATGCTTCTTAAAATCTTCTTCTGATATAAAATCTAAATTCCACGCCATTTATTTTACCCCCTCTAATGATTTATGTATCTCTAACCCAATTTCATATGCTAAATTGACAGGAACAGCATTTCCAACCTGTTTATACTGAGATTGAACACTTCCACAAAATTGCCATTCATCTGGAAATGTTTGACATCTTGCATTCTCACGTACCGTAAACGGTCTTGCTTCCAATGGATGACATCTTTCTGTTTGCTTCTGAGACGGTGAAGTCAATACCGTCAATGACGGTTCATCCAAGCTCATTCTCCTAAGAATTCCTGTTCTTCCACCTTCCATATCCCAGCAACTTTTCATATATGCTTTTGCAATCTCTGGATCAATATCTCTCCAATATCCTCCGGGTGGAACTAATTCAAATATTTTCCTTTTATTTTCTCCGTATGGTACTCCTGGTCCTTCTGGACAATCCAATAAAACATCTCTCAAAACAGGCTTATAATCATGTTCTTTAGGAAATGAAAATGAAACTTTTCCCACTAAATCATTTCTAATTCCAACAGTGATTAGTCTCTCTCTTTTCTGTGGCACACCAAAATCCCACGCATTTAAAACCTTTTTCTGAATGGTATATCCCGCCTGTTCAAAAATATTTGTTATCGTTGCATATGTTCTTCCCTTATCATGAGTCAGCAACCCCCGCACATTTTCAAACAAAAACATCTTTGGCTGTAATTTTTGTAAAAAAGTTGCATAGTGATAAAAAAGTGTTCCTCTTGCATCTTCAAGTCCTAATCTTTTTCCAGCATAAGAAAAAGCCTGACACGGTGCTCCTCCCGATAATAAATCCAATTCTCCTTTTTTTATACCAAAATAATCTTCCAAATCCAAACAAGATATATTAGCTATATCATCATGAATAACTCTCCAGTTCGGCCTATTGGTTTTCAAAGATTCTGCCGCATCTTTATCAAACTCTATTAGTCCCAATGGTTCAAATCCAGCTTTTTCGATTCCCAAAGCCAGACCTCCTGCTCCAGCAAACAGTTCTATGGTTGTAAATGCATCAATATCGATTTGTGGTGATTCTTCTTTTTTTATCTCTACAACATCTTCTATCTTGCAATTTAATGTAAAACATATTTTTTCTATTGATTCAAATGAAACTGGCTCATTCTTTCCTAATCGAGCTAACACATTAAAACTTATTCCTGACGCTTCCTTCAATTCTGTACGGTTCATTTTTTTATCTATCAGTAATTTCCATAATTTGTCATAACAAATCGCCATTAAAATTCCTCCAAAATCAAAAATAGTACAACTCATATTTTACCATATACCACAATTAGCAACAAGCAATTTTCTCACTATATCGTTAGATTTCCTCTTGTATGTTTCTTAACCCCTTTGCTATTTCTTCTGTTTTTTGATAATATATTCTTATCAGTTCAGGCAGAAAGAAGGTACCTATATGTCACGTGATTCCGCTACTGTTTCAAACAATATGCGTAAGATCCACAGCAAAGATACTTCCATAGAATTATTACTCAGAAAAGCTCTATGGCACAAAGGTTATCGCTATCGTAAAAATTATAAAGCTCTCCCTGGTTCTCCTGATATTGTTCTTACCAAATATAAAATTGCTATTTTTTGCGATAGTGAATTTTTTCACGGAAAGGATTGGGAGATTCTCAAACTTCGACTTGAAAAAGGGAAAAATCCAGACTTTTGGATCAAAAAAATCGAACGAAATCGTAATCGTGATTATGAAAATGATAAAAAGCTTTTATTCCTAGGCTATACTGTCCTTCACTTCTGGGGGCAAGACATTTCCAAACATACAGATGAGTGTTTACAAGCCATTGAAGAAGCCATTTGGGATACAAAATTTTCTGATACAGCCGCCGACTATGATATATCTGAAGAATAACCCCTCCTATACAGGAGGCTGTCCACAACGCCTGCAGACAGCCTCTTTTCTACATAAAGATTATATTTTTATATACTATTTCTTCAGCAGTTGCTTTGATATTATTCATCCTCTTCACCCATTCCATCTGATCCTGCATCTTCAGTTCTTCTGTCACGCCCCACTGTTCGACCATCTGTTCCATCAACATCTCGACTTTTTTTCTTGCTTCCTTATCAACCTGATTCAGATGCTCCGTCAGTTTCCCGGTCAGCACCAGATACTGATACCTGGCACTCCTGTGTTCTTTCAAAAACTGTTTTCGCATTATTCCATATTTCCCATATATGGGTTCTTCCTCATTGATTTCCAGATCCGGCAGATAATAATCTCCATGCAGTGTGTAGTTCAGTCCGTTCTTTTCATCATAAATTTGTTTCTTCATATTCTTACAACTCCATTCCTCTGTACTTTGCTTTATTCTTCTTAATTTGTGCATTGTGTTCTTCACTTCGTTCTTTCGCCCACGGTATACGATCACTTATTTTTTTCGACATTTGCTCTTTCTGCTTTTTCGCCTCAAGCTCCGCCTGCATCCGGATATCATCCTGCACCAGTCGTTCTACCATATCTTTCCCCAGCATGCGTAAAAGTCGATTATATCTGTCCGCAAGCACCTGCAGAATTTCTTTCTCGCCGGATAATTTCTGATAATCCTTCTGAACTTCTTCCAATTTCTTTTTTGTGTTCTCATGCTCTTTCTTTTTCTGCTGAAACTTACTTTTCCAACTATCTCTTTCTCTTGTGAGTTCTTTCACCTGTGCAGCCATCGCACCAATTTTATTTTTCATTTCTATGAACAATGGTTTGATTTTCTTATCCCGGTAAGTTACCGCACGTTCTAACGTAGTAGCTTCCGGTAAAAATGTTTTTATCATTCCATATTCTTTTATTTCCTTACTGACATTATCCATCACTGGTTGCAGGAATTCTCTTCTGTCTTCCAGTTTTTTCAATTCCGTTTCTGCTTTCTCCGCACGTTTTTCCGCTATCTCTTTATCTTTCTGGAACTTAATTTTTTCTTCTTCCAGTAGCTTAATATCTGCCCTTGCTTCTGCAATCTGAGAAGTCAATCCTTCATTCTCCACTGTCAGATTTTCTTTTTCCTGTTCCAATTCCTGCACTTCCTTTTTGCGTGCTTTTTTCTTGAAATTGTAAACATCCAGATGTTCTTCATGTGTGCCTTTCTGTTCCCATTCAATTCCATGCTGTTTTGCGATTTCAGCCAGCACTTCCTTTTCATGATTTATCCACTGATTCAGTTCTGTATCATGCTTATTTCCACCTTGAAATCCAAGACTTTTCAATGCCTGCTTCAATGAAACTCTGGTATCCATTCCTTTTCCCTTCCAGTTGGTCACATAAGGAACAAAGTCAATATGCAGATGCGGAGTAGCTTCGTCCTGATGCAGATAGCAGCTAAATACCCGAAGTGTCAGATTCCGTTTCTGGAAGTCTTTCACATATTCGTCCAGTACCTTTACAGCCAGATTTCCTTCTAACGTTCCCACTGCCATATCCTCACGATTACCAATCTGGAATATTACTTCATGGAACAGCTTCTCCTGTTTGCCCTGTCGGATTTTTTCATAATAATTTGCAATCTGCCGGTCCTTTCTTTTCCCGACATTGTATCTCTCCGTAGCATCGTCAAACAGTTCCTTATAAACTTCTTTCAGATTCTCATTCTTATAACAAATGTTCAATTGCACTCTGTCCGGATCTACATTTTCTGCTACAAAATCCCGTCTGTTATGAGCCAGTGAACCGGCTCCGATCATGCCACTGATTGTCCGTTTCATCATAAATTTTCTCACCTCTTTTCTACTCGAGTGCCAGACATGGCACATAATTCTTATTTACGCCAGTTATGGCGATATTTAAGAAATTTTCGCCGGATACGGCGGTTTTGTTACTTTTGTCAAAAGTAACGCAAAAGCACTTTCGACAGCCGTACCGTCCATCAAAAGTCCCCTTGCGCCCTGCCGGGGGCATAACGTCCTTATGGACGTCTGTTCTGCACCGACCGAAGTGGATCATAGATCTGTTTATTCTGGTATCCTCGCCTGCACATATTCCAAATCTCCACAATAAGGCGTTCCCACCAGATACCATTCTCTTACCAGATTCATCTCCATTCTGGTCTGTACCCATTCATCATCTACCAGTACTTCCAGTCCTTCTCCGCAGTGAAATCCTGTATCAATCCATAAA
>ENA-USZK01000368-USZK01000368.1-human-gut-metagenome-genome-assembly--contig:-NODE-368-length-25415-cov-7.529008_pt1 | contig 25415 bp, 23 predicted proteins | sample MGYA00250043_ERZ773534 | MGnify/ENA primary metagenome ERZ773534 (study PRJEB29103, sample SAMN06112056) | human gut metagenome | biome: human gut; feature: ankylosing spondylitis patient; material... | reverse complement strand
GACTTCATCAGACAGGGAAGAAACCTGGTCCTGTATGGAAATCCGGGAACGGGAAAGACGCATATTGCTACGGCTTTGGGAATAAAGGCCGGCAGCGAGGCGTTTCTGAAGGTGCAGCCCGGCACCCTGCTGGTGGTGGTGGATACCAACCGCCCCGGCAGCGTGGAGTCCGAGCAGCTGCTGGAGACCTGCAACCGGGTGGCGGTCATCGACCACCACCGCCGGGGCAGCAGCTATATCGAGAAAATGGCCCTGAACTATCACGAGCCTTACGCCTCGTCGGCCTCGGAGCTGGTGACGGAGCTGCTGCAGTACCTGGTGGAGCCGGGGGACATCCTCAAATGCGAGGCGGAGGCCCTGCTGGCGGGCATCGTGCTGGACACCAAGAACTTCACCAACCGCACCGGCGGCCGCACCTTTGAGGCGGCGGCGTATCTGCGCCGGGCCGGGGCCGATACCTCCGACGTGCAGCGGATGTTCCAGGGGGACCTGAAATCCATGATCGCCCGGTACGACATTATCCGGCAGGCCCAGCTGTACCGCGGGGATCTGGCGGTGGCGGCGCTGGACACCACCTGCGACCGAGTCACGGCCGCCAAGGCCGCCGATGAGCTGCTGACCCTGAAGGGCATCCGGGCCTCCTTCGTCCTGTATCCCAAGGACCAGGGGGTGTATATCTCCGCCCGGTCCCTGGGGGAGGTCAACGTGCAGGTGATTGTGGAGCCCCTGGGCGGCGCCGGAAATTCCGCCACCGCCTGGGGACAGCTGAACGTCCCCCATATCGCCGTGGCCCCAACTGCGCTGCTGCGGGCCATCGACGAGTATTTTGAAAAATAAGAAATCATATGACACAATAGGAGGAACCAACCATGAAAGTGATTTTGCAGAAGGATATCCGGGGCAAAGGTAAGAAGGGCCAGATGATCGAGGTGGCCGAGGGCTATGCCCGCAACTTCCTGCTGCCCAAGGGCGACGCCATCCCCGCCACCGCCGACGCCATGAACACCATGCGCCTGCAGGAAAAGGCCAAGGCCAAGGCCGACGCCGAGGCCAAGGCGGCGGCACAGGCCATCGCCGAGCAGCTCAAGGGCATCCAGGTGAAGATCCCCTGCAAGGGCGGCGAGGGCGGCAAGCTGTTCGGCTCCGTCACCACCAAGGAGATCTCCTCCGCCCTGAAGGAGCAGTTTGGCCTGGAGCTGGACAGCAAGAAGCTGGTGCTGCCGGACGCCATCAAGTCCTTCGGCAGCTATCAGGTCAAGGCCAAGCTGGGCTTCGAGATCAGCGGCCTGGTGAACGTTCTGGTCTGCGAGGCCAAGTAACCGGGAGCGAAAGCACCCAACGAAAGGAGCTGTTTCCGTGGATGAATTACTGATCCGCCAGGCGCCCCACTCCCCGGAGGCGGAGCAGGCGGTGCTGGGCTCCATGCTCATCGACGCCGACTGCGTCAAGGACGTGATGGACAAGCTGCAGGCCCAGGATTTCTATCTGCGGACCAACCGGGAGATCTTCGAGACGATCTACCATATGTTCGTCTACTCCCAGCCCATCGACGGCGTCACCGTGGCCGGCGAGCTGGAGAAGAACGGCCTGTATAACGACAATACCCGTTCCTATCTGCTGCAGCTGATGGAGGTCACCCCCACCAGCGCTAACGTCATGGAGTACGTCCGCATCGTGCAGGACAAGTCGCTCATGCGCCAGGTGGCCCAGGCCGCCGGCAGCATCACCGCCATGGTGCAGGAGGGCGGCGGCGCCGCCGGCGATATGCTGGAGGCCGCCGAGCAGCAGATCTACGCCATCCGCCGTGGCCGCAGCGCCCAGGGCATGGTGACGGTGGGCATGGTGCTGGGCGACGTGATGAGCCAGTTGGCCGAGCTGTCCGCTAACGGAGGCCGGACCGTGCCGGGCCTGTCCACAGGACTCTCCGCTGTGGATGCCAAGATCAACGGCATGAACAAGTCCGACCTGCTGCTGCTGGCCGCCCGACCCGGCATGGGCAAGACCAGTATGGCGCTGAACGTGGCGCTGTCCGCCGCCCGGGAATCCGGCAAGACCGTGGCCATCTTCTCGCTGGAGATGTCCAAGGAGCAGCTGGTCACCCGTCTGATCGCCAGCGAGGGCCTGGTGGAGAACCAGCGGCTCATCACCGGCAACCTGCGGGAGAGCGACTGGCAGCGCATCGCCGAGGCTGCGTCTGCCCTCAGCTGCATGGACATCCGCATCGACGACAACCCGCTGCTGACCGTGGCGGATATGAACGCCAAGTGCCGCCGCCTGGAAAATCTGGGTCTGGTGGTCATCGACTATCTGCAATTGATGACCTCCGCCGGCGGCAAGGGCTATTCCGGCGAAAACCGCCAGCAGGCGGTGTCCGATATCAGCCGTATGCTGAAGATCATGGCCAAGGAGCTGCAGGTGCCGGTGCTGTGCCTCAGCCAGCTGAGCCGTGCCAACGAAAAGCGCGAGGACAAGCGCCCCATGCTGTCCGACCTGCGTGAATCCGGCGCCATCGAGCAGGACGCCGACATCGTCATGTTCCTCTACCGCGACGACTACTACAACGCCGACACGGAGAAGCGCAACGTGGCCGAGTGCATCGTAGCCAAGAACCGCCACGGCGAAACGGGCAAGGTGGAGCTGCGCTGGATGCCGGAATACACAGCCTTCGGCACGCTGGAGACGCGGTACGACGAGGATGAGTAAGCCCGTGGTGGACGCCGCGGCGTGGATGGAGCGCTTCGGCATGTTCCCGCCGCCCGGCGGGACGATCCTGTGCGCCGTATCCGGCGGGCGGGACTCCGTGTGCCTGCTGGATTACCTGTGGCGTCTGGGACGGGAGCGGGGCTTTTCCGTGGCCGCCGCCCACCTGAACCACGGCATGCGCCCCACGGCGCAGCGGGACGAGGAGCTGGTGCGCCGGCTGTGCCGCCAGCGGGATATTCCCTTTTACACGGAAAAGGTGGACGTGTACGCCCTGTGCGATGCATGGCGCCTGACCGTGGAGGAGACAGGCCGCCGCGCCCGCTATGAATTCCTGCGCCGCACCGCCGCGTCCATCGGCGCGGCCTTCATCGCCACCGCCCACCACCGGGAGGATCAGGCGGAGACGGTGCTGCTGCAATTGCTGCGGGGCACCGGCCCCCAGGGGCTTGCCGGCATTCCGCCGGTGCGGGAGGGCATCATCCGTCCCCTGCTGGACACGCCCCGCGCCGCCATCGACGCCTATATCGCGGCGCATGACCTGCCCTACGTCACCGACGAGACGAATCTGGACACCCACTATGCCCGCAACCGCCTGCGGCTGGAGATCATGCCCCGGCTGCTGACCATCAACCCCTCTGCGCCCGCCCATATCTGCCGCACGGCGGATATCCTGCGGGCGGAGAACGACTATCTGGACGCGCAGGCCGCCGCGCTGCTGCCGGACACCGGCACAGCCCTGCCCTGCCATACGCTGCTGTCCGCCCCCGCCGCCCTGCGTCCCCGGATGCTGCGGCTGCTGGCGGAGCGATTGCCGGTGGGGAAGAAGGATTTTTCCGCCGCCCATTACCGGGCACTGGAGATGCTGGCGCAGACCAGCGGAACCCTGTCCCTGCCCGGCGGAGCCGCCGCCGTGTGCCGTCAGGGAACGCTGACGCTGACAGTCCCGGACGCGAGCCGTCCGGAGGAAACACCCCTGCACCCCGGCGACAACCGCGTGGGTACGTGGCACATCCGCCTCAGCGATACATTTTCTCCCGATGCGCTGGCGGTGCGCCCCGGCGCGTGGAGCGTCCGCCCCTGGCGGCGGGAGGATGGCCTGACGCTGCCCGGCAGCCGCGGCCGCCGCAGTCTCAAGCGCCTGCTGGCCGAGCGGGGCGTCCCGCCGGAGCAGCGGGACGCTGTCCCGGTTTTCTGCCTTGCGGGGCAGGCCGCCGCCGTACCCGGCGTCGGTGTAGATGCGAGTGCTGTGCCGGAGCAACCCGGCAACACCATATATATTCAACTATTTTAGGAGATAACGGAGGAACAAAGACCTATGGCTAAAAGCAATATGGATCAGGATATCCTGAAGGTACTGCTGTCCGAGGAGGAGATCAAAGCCCGCGTGCAGGAGATGGGCGACCAGCTGTACGAGGCGTTCAAGGACAAGGACCCCATGTTCGTGGGCGTTCTCAACGGCTGCTTCATTTTCATGGCGGATCTGGTGCGCGCTGCCCAGCTCAAGAGCGAGGTGGAGTTCATCGGCCTTTCGTCCTACAAGAACGCCACCAAGTCCTCCGGCGTGGTGCAGATCACCCGCGATCTGCAGCGGGACATCAGCGGCCGCGACATCATCATCGTGGAGGATATCCTGGACTCTGGCAACACGCTGGCCTTCCTCACCGAGTACCTCAAGACCAAGGGCGCTGCGTCCGTCACCATCACCACCCTGCTGGATAAGCCCTCCCGCCGCGAAAAGCCCATCAAGGCCGACTACGCCGGCTTCGTGGTGCCCGATGAGTTCGTGGTGGGCTACGGTCTGGACTACTGCCAGCAGTACCGGAACATGCCCTATATTGGGGTGCTGAAGCCGGAGGTCTACACCAAGTAAAGGCACGTCTCGCCCGCCCTGTCATCGTCGAACCGGTTTGCTGTACACAAAGTACAGCGGCACCGTTTCGTCATCGGCAGGACGCACGATCCGCACCTTTCCAAGGCACGTCTCGCCCGCCCGGCCATCGCCAGGTCGGCAGGGATGCGCGTTTGTAGGGGACGGCGTCCTCGACGTCCCGTCGGCGCGGCGCTGCCGCTATCCCGTAGGGCGGGGCCCGTGTGCCCCGCCGAAAACGCATCCCCGCGGCGGAACAATGAGTCCCGCCCTACAGAGTGGTGCGGTGATTCGCCCGTAGGGGACGGCGGGCGACCCTGCCCGTCCCCACAGCCAACAATCAAGGATCAGGAAGTGAAAGCATGGAAAATAAGGGAGGAAAGCGCCTCGCCCCGTCGGGCGGGGCGGAGAAGGAGCCGCGTACCGCGCCTGTAAACGAACCGGCGCCCGCAGAGCAGCCCGCGCCGGAAACGGCATCGGAACCGGCGGCGCAGCCCGCAGCGGAAGCGCCCGCCGAGGCTGCCCCGCAGAAGAGCAAGGCCAGGAAGCTGTGGGACGACTACGGCTATATGCTGGTGACGCTGGCGGTGGTGTTCGTGGTGTTCAAGGTGCTGCTGCAATTGGCCTACGTACCCAGCGGCTCCATGGAGACCACCATCCCCACCAAGACGCTGCTCATCGGCTGGCGGCTGCCCTTTGTGGTGTCCGACCCGGTGCCGGAGCGGGGCGATATCGTCACGTTCTGGGACGAGGAGATGCAGCGGGTGCTGGTGAAGCGCGTCATCGGTCTGCCCGGTGAGACGGTGAGCTTCCAGGACGGCTATACCTATATCGACGGGCAGAAGCTGGACGAGAGCTATCTGCCTACCCAGGGCATCACCCAGTGCGCCAATACGTTCGCCGTGCCGGAGGGCTGCATCTTCGTCATGGGCGACAACCGAACCGGCTCTAACGACAGCCGGTTCCTCAGCCAGCCCTATATCCCCGTGGACGCCATTCAGGGGCACATGCTGGCGGCCATTTCCATCGGTTCCCAGCAGAGCTGGCAGGGTGTCCGCTGGATCGGCTGAGAAGGGGGAGGAGAGAAAGATGAATACACAACGACGCTTCCGCGGCATCACCATTTTGCTGATCGTCGCGGCGGTGGTGCTGATCTCCCAGGTGGCGGGCAACCTGCGCCGCGCCGGGGATATCAGCTACGGCGAGATGCGCAGCTACTTCGTGCAGGAGAAGGTCAGAAGCTTCACCGCCACGGACGATCGGCTCACTGCCGTCCTGCAGGACGACAGCACCGTCACCTGCGCCCTGCAGAGCTTTGACACATTTTATAACGACCTGAATGATCTGGTGGTGGAGCAGTCCGACAAGGGCATCATCACCAGCTACAACTACACGCCCAGCAACAGCACCAACTGGCTTTCCACGCTGCTGCCCTATGTGCTGGCGGTCATGGCGTTCATCCTGTTGATGAACCTGATCGCCCGTACCGGCGGAGGCGGCGCGGTCAACGACAAGATGGCGCGCTTCGGCGAGGCGCGCATTCAGGATATCCCCGACGACGGTAAGAAGGTCACGTTCAAGGACGTGGCCGGCGCCGACGAGGAGAAGGAGGAGCTGGAGGAGATCGTCCAGTTCCTGCGCGACCCCGGCAAATACACCGAGCTGGGCGCCCACATTCCCAAGGGCGTGCTGCTGGTAGGGCCTCCGGGCACCGGCAAGACGCTGCTGGCCAAGGCCGTGGCGGGCGAAGCCGACACCGCGTTCCTGTCCATCTCCGGCTCCGATTTTGTGGAGATGTATGTGGGCGTGGGCGCCAGCCGCGTCCGCGACCTGTTCGAGCAGGCCAAGAAGCAGTCCCCGGCCATCGTGTTCATCGACGAGATCGACGCGGTGGGACGGCAGCGCGGCAGCGGTCTGGGCGGCGGCCATGACGAGCGCGAGCAGACGCTGAACCAGCTGCTGGTGGAGATGGACGGCTTCGCCGCCAACGAGGGCGTTGTGGTGCTGGCGGCCACCAACCGCGTGGACATCCTCGACCCGGCACTGCTGCGCCCCGGTCGGTTTGACCGGCAGGTGTTCGTGGGTCTGCCCGATATCAAGGGGCGGGAGGAGATCCTGAAGATCCACGCCAAGGGCAAGCCCCTGGCGGAGGATGTGGATCTGGTCAGAGTTGCCCGCGCCACGGCGGGCTTCACCGGCGCCGATCTGGAAAATCTGCTGAACGAGGCGGCGCTGCTGACCGGGCGGCAGGACAAAAAGCTCATCACCGAGGAGGCCATCCACCAGTCGGTCATCAAGGTCATCGCTGGCCCCGAAAAGCACAGCCGCGTGGTGCCGGAGGCCGAACGGCGGCTCACCGCCTTCCACGAGGCCGGTCACGCCGTCGTCATGCACGCGCTGCCCCGTCTCGACCCGGTGCATCAGATCACCATCGTTCCCCGCGGGCAGGCCGGCGGCATGACCATCTACCTGCCGGAGGAGGATCGCTCCTACCTGTCCCGCAGCTACATGCTGGATCAGGTGGCGGGGCTGCTGGGCGGCCGCGTGGCCGAGGAGATGATGCTGGGCGACATCTCCACCGGCGCCTCCAGCGATATCCAGCGCGCCACGGCCATTGCCCGCAAGATGGTGGGCACCTACGGCATGTCCACCAAAATGGGCAGCGTGGCCTTTGACGCGGGCGCGGACGAGGTGTTCATCGGCAAATCCATGGGGCACACCCGCCCCTACTCCGAGGAGACGGCGGCGGAGATGGACGCGGAGATCCGCGCCATCATCGACGCGGCGTACCAGCAGTGCCGGGAGATACTGGCCAGATACAAGTCCCAGCTGACGGCTGTGGCGGAGTATCTGCTGGAAAACGAGACCATGGACGCCGAAACCTTCGAAACATATTTCGCAGATAGCGGCGAAAACGGCGAAAGCCGCGTATAATACCACAGAAAACCGGCGGGCGCTTCTGCGCCCGCCGGTTTTTGCGCAAAAAGCGCTGCCGGTTTTGTGCACAATGACGGGACACGCCGTCCGCCAACGGGAGACACCCGGCGGAAAAAGTTTGCCCACACGGGGCGTTTGTCCTTGTACAAGAGACAATTTGACGGCGATAACGGATTCTTAACGTCTGGCCGATGATGAAAAAGCCGTGATTTTTAGAGGTTGTTACAATTGTTTTTGCCGAATGTTTCCGCTAAAATACACATATTCTGTGAGCGGTCGACAAGCTTGACCGCTGCAAGGGAAATTTAGGAGGAATATACCATGAAAAAGTTTTTAGCAATGGTGCTGGCGCTGATCATGGCTCTGTCTCTGGTGGCCTGCGGCCAGCAGGGCGGCGATGCGCAGCAGGGCGATGATTCCGCTTCCGGCGACAAGGTCATCAAGATCGGCGTGTTCGAGCCCCTGTCCGGCGACTCTGCCTCCGGCGGCAAGAAGGAGCTGCTGGGTATGCAGTACGCCAATTCCGAGACGCCTACCATCGACCTGAACGGCGAGACCTACACCATCGAGCTGGTCACTTCCGATAACGGCTCCTCCAGCGACAAGGCTCCTTCCGCTGCCTCTGATCTGGTGGCCAAGGGTGTGTCTCTGGTTCTGGGTACCTACGGTTCCAGCGCGGCCATGGCCGGCGGCCCCAAGTTCGGCGAGGCCGGCATCGCCGCCATCGGCGTGACCTGCACCAACCCCAACGTCACCGCTGGCAACGACTACTACTTCCGCATCTGCTTCCTGGATAACTTCCAGGCTGACGTGCTGGCCAACTTCGCCATGGATAAGTTCCAGGCCAAGACCGCTTACTGCCTGGGCGAGAACGGCAACGAGTATGACCAGGGTCTGATCAGCTTCTTCACTAAGGTGTTCGAGGGCGCCGGCGGCAAGGTCATCACCGACTCCTTCCCCACCAACAACTCCGACTTCACCACTTATCTGAACAAGGCCAAGAGCGAGGGCGCTGACGTTATCTTCACCCCCGTCTCCATCGCCTACGCCACCCAGATCATCCAGCAGGCCAGCTCTCTGGGCATCACCATCCCCTTCGTCGGCTCCGATACGCTGGACGATAACATGGTTCTGGCTGCCGCTCAGGGTACCGATGTCAAGCTGTACGTGTCCACCTTCTATCAGGAGGGCGGCTCCCCTGAGTTCGATACCGGCATCAAGGCCTACATCAACGGCAACGCCACCGCCAAGGAAGCCAACGGCGGCAACGACACCATCTCCGCTGTGACCGCTATGGGCTATGATGCCTACTATGTGGCTCTGGAGGCCATCAAGGCCGCCGGCTCCGGCGACGGCGCTGCGATCAAGGCCGCGCTGCCCAGCGTGACCTACACCGGCGTGTCCGGCGCGATCTCCTTCGACTCCATCGGCGATGCTGTCCGCGACACCGCGTTCATCAAGACCGCCGACACCGCCAACGGCGTGTGGGCGCTGGAGACTGTCCAGACCGGCTCCTCCAACTAAACACAGCACCCGGAAATATATGCGGCACTTGGCGGGGGCTTGCCCCCGCCAAGTGATGGCTTTTTCCGGCGTGACCGCTGGCCAAATCGGAGCGCGCGGGATCGTCAGATGCTTCTGCCGGCCGTGCGCGGCGATTTGCCCAGTGGTTGCGGAGGAGAGTCCGGGAGAAACGCGCAGGCGGGTCTTTTCCGGACGTTCTTTTTCTATTCAAAAGAGGGAGGAAACCAAGTGGAATTTATTATTTCTGTCCTGCTCTCCGGTATCGCGGTGGGCGGACAATATGCCCTGATCGCCATAGGCTATACCATGGTCTACGGTATCCTGCGGCTCATCAACTTCGCCCACGGCGATGTGTTCATGGTGGCCGGTCTGATGGGCATTTACTTTGCGGCCACCATGCCGCTGTACATAGCGCTGCCGCTGGTCATCATCATGACGGTGGTGCTGGGCTTCGTCATCGAGCGGGTGGCCTACAAGCCCCTGCGTACCGCGCCCCGCATGTCCGTCATGATCTCCGCCATCGGCGTCAGCTATCTGCTGCAGAACACCGCTACCTACATCACCGGCGGTCAGCCCATGGTCTATCCGGAGATCGCCGGCCTGACAAAGACCGTTACCATCGCGGGTACCCCCACCAAGCTGGTGGTGCTCATCACCCCCATTCTGGTGATCCTGCTGGTCGTCGGCCTGACCCAGCTTATCAACCACACCAAGGTGGGCATGGCCATGCGCGCTGTGTCCGTGGACTTTGAAACGGCGCAGCTGATGGGCATCAAGATCAACAGCGTCATCTCCGCGACGTTCGTCATCGGCTCGGCGCTGGCGGCCATCGGCTCCATTCTGTACTTCACCTGCTATCCGGCGGTGAATCCCACGGCCGGCGCGCTGCCCGGTCTGAAGGCGTTCGTGGCCGCCGTGTTCGGCGGCATCGGCTCTGTGCCCGGCGCGGTGATCGGTGCGTTCATCATCGGCCTGTGCGAGAACCTCATCAAGAGCACGGACTACACCGTGTTCTCCGATGCGTTCACCTTCGCGCTGCTGATCGTCATTCTGGTCTTCAAGCCCACCGGCCTGTTCGGTGAAAAGACCACCGACAAGGTGTAAGGGGGTGCGGAAGATATGCTGAAACAACAGACAAACAAGAAAAGCTCCATGATCGCGCTCCTGTGCGTGGCCGGCGTGCTGCTTCTGGTGACGCTGCTGGAGAACATGAGCCTTATTTTCCCCAAGGTACCGGCTATTCTGCTGCCCACCAGCCAGCTGTTCACCGTTCTGAAAAAGGGCGCGGTGTACTCTCTGGTGGCGGTGTCCATGAACCTGCTGAACGGCTTCACCGGCCTGTTCTCTCTGGGTCAGGCGGGCTTCATGCTGCTGGGCGCGTATACCTACGCCATCCTCATGGTGCCCATGGCGGTGAAGGATCAGGTCTATTACCTGTTTGACGGCTCCGCCGTGAAGTTCTCCCTGCTGGACATGTTCCAGAGCATCTTCGGCGCGGCGGGCTTCGGCTCCGGCGTGGCGCTGGTGCTGGCGGTGCTGCTGGCACTGATCCTGGCCGGTTGTGTGGCGGCGCTGTTCGCCTACCTGATTGGCCTGCCCGTGCTGCGGCTGAAGAGCGACTATCTGGCTATCGCCACGCTGGGCTTCGCGGAGATCATCCGCGCCATCTTTCAGTGGCAGGTGCTGGGTCCCGTGACCAACGGCGCCAATATGATCAAGAGCTTCCCCACCTTTTCCAGCTTCAACATCAAGGGCGCCAACGGCTCCACGGTGCTGTATCTGTCCACCTTCGTCCCGTTCCTGATCGTGGCGGGGTGCATCATCGTTATCGTCATGCTGGTGAACTCCACCTACGGCCGCGCGTTCAAGGCCATCCGCGACGACGAGGTGGCGGCAGAGGCCATGGGCATCAATCTGGCCAAGCACAAGATGCTGTCCTTCGTGACCAGTTCCTTCTTCGCCGGTGTGGGCGGCGCGCTGTTCGCCATGTATGTGGCCAACGCCCAGGCAAAGGTGTTTACCGCCACCATGACCTATGAGATCCTGCTGATCGTGGTCATCGGCGGCATCGGCTCCATCTCCGGCAGCTGCATCGCCACGTTCCTGTATGTGGCCTGCTCCGAGTGGTGGATGCGTTTTCTGGATACCGAGACATACATCGGCACATTCAAGGTGCCGCTGCTGCACAGCGGCTTCCGCATGGTGGTGTTCTCCGTCGTCATCATGGTGGTGGTGCTGTTCTTCCGCAAGGGCATCATGGGCGACAGAGAGCTGCCGCAGGTGATCGCCGGGTGGAAGGAAAAGAGCCGGGCTAAAAAAGCCGCAAAACAGGAGGTGACGTCCAAATGAGCAAGAACGTATTGTCCGTGGAGAACGTCACCATGCAGTTCGGCGGCGTGGTGGCCGTGGACAACCTGAGCCTTGAGGTCAACGAGGGCGAGATCGTGGCGCTCATCGGCCCCAACGGTGCCGGTAAGACCACGGCGTTCAACGTCATTACCGGCGTGTACGCCCCCACCAACGGCCGGGTGCGCTTCAACGAGGAGTGCATCGTCCGCAACCATCCCACCGGTAAGATGAAGAAGCAGTACAAGGGCGAGCACACCGATATGTACACCGCTCGCTTCGCCCCGGAGGAGGAGCTGGACGACGAGGCGCTGAAGGCGTGGAAGGAAGGTCAGAAGGCGCTGGATAGCTATGCGTTTACCGATCATGTGCTGGCGCCCACGCCGGATAAGATCACGGCGCTGGGCATGGCGCGTACCTTCCAGAACATCCGCCTGTGGAAGACCCAGACGGTGTTCGACAACGTGCTCATCGCCAAGCACATGCGCCGCAGCAGCAACATGTTCTCCGCCACGTTCCGCGGCAACCGCAAGGAGGAGGCGCGGCAGCGCGCCGAGGTGCTGGAGCTGCTGAAGGTGGTGGGTCTGGAGGATATGCAGAACGAGCTGGCCACCAGCCTGCCCTACGGCAAGCAGCGCCGGCTGGAGATCGCCCGCGCGCTGGCCACCGACCCGCAGCTGCTGCTGCTGGACGAGCCGGCCGCCGGTATGAACCCGCAGGAGACGCTGGAGCTGGCGGATTTCATCAAGGAGATCCGGGATCATTTCCACAAGACCATCCTGCTGATCGAGCACCACATGGATCTGGTCATGGGCATTGCCGACCGCATCTATGTGCTGGACTTCGGCAAGCTGATCGCCAAGGGCACACCGGAGGAGATTCAAAACAACGAGCGCGTCATCGACGCATACCTGGGGGTGGCAGAAGATGCTGAAGATTGAGAATTTGTGCGTATCCTACGGCGGCATCAAGGCGCTGCGCGGCATCAGCCTTGAGGTGCCCGACGGCAAGATCGTCACCCTGATCGGCGCCAACGGCGCGGGCAAGTCCACCACGCTGCGCACCATCTCCGGCCTGGTAAAGGCGGACAGCGGCTCCATCACCTACGACGGGCAGGAGCTGCTGGGCAAACCCATCAACAAGATCCTGGAGGCGGGCATCGCCCAGTCCCCGGAGGGGCGGCGGGTGTTCGCCAACCTGACGGTGCTGGAGAATCTGAAGGCGGGCGCGTACCTGCGGACGGATAAGGACGGCATCGAGAAGGACATCAAGTGGGTCTATGAGCTGTTCCCCCGTCTGGAGGAGCGGCACTGGCAGCTGGCCGGTACGCTGTCCGGCGGCGAGCAGCAGATGCTGGCCGTGGGACGGGCGCTGATGAGCCGTCCCAAGCTGCTGATGCTGGATGAGCCGTCGCTGGGTCTGGCGCCGCTGGTGGTGCAGGGTATTTTTGACATTATCCGCACCGTCAACCAGCAGGGCGTCACCGTGCTGCTGATCGAGCAGAACGCGAACATGGCGCTGAAGATCGCCGACTACGCCTACGTGCTGGAAACGGGCAACATCACCAAGTCCGGCACCGGCGCGGAGCTGCTGGCGGACGATTCCATCAAGGAAGCCTATCTGGGCAAAAAGAGGAGCTGAACAAAAGCACCCCCGGCGCACAGCGCCGGGGGTGCTTATTTTCTTGTTTTGAGGTGCTTTACGCCTCGATGGGCATGTCCTCCGCCGCCGGCTCCTCCGCCGGGGCGCTGCCGTCAAAGGGCGCTTCCAGCAGCTCCGGCTGACGAATGTACTTGCGGAAATCGTTGCAGAAGGCCGCGTACTCGTATCCGGTGCAGATACGCTCGTCCATGACGATGCCCAGCGGCATCATCTTCTTGGTCAGGTCGCCGCTCATATAGTTGGGCACCGGCTTGCCCATGCACACGAACACGCTTGTGGTGCCGAATTCGTAGCAGTGGTGGTGGATGTAGCTGGTCTTGATAGAGGCCAGATTGGTGATGAACATGCTGGTGTGGAACGGGCTGAGATCCACGATCTTCCGGGGCAGCAGTCCGTGCTTGTCCAGATGATAGGCCAGCCAGATCACAAACTTGGGCAGGCCGGGGATGGAGAACATCATCTTGGCGAATTTGTCGGTGCTGTTGTTGTGGGACTCGGCGGAGTTTTTGGCGATGGTGTCCGCGATCTTCTGGTTGATGGTGAAGATGTTGTCCTGCGGCTCCAGATAGATCTTCAGTGTCGTCTCGTCCGGCGTGCCGTCCGCCCGCTTTTTCAGGATGACGAAGGATACGCAGAAGTGGTTGCGCTCGTAGAGATGGCTGTTCACCACGAACCAGTTGAGCTTGGGGTTGGTCTGGTACGCCTTGTAGTACGCGGCGATGATCACCGCCATGTGGTTGATGCGCACACCGCCCCGCCGCTTTTCGCGGATATACGCCTTGATGACCTCCTCGTCGATGTTCTCCGTGATGGTGTTCCAGGCGTCATACCGCTTGGGCATGATGTAGGGGATGGCCGCCACGATGGGCGGCAGATCTTTTACGCGCTTTCCGTCAGGACGCATGGGCATTTCCTCGATTCAGTCTGTGTTGTGTCCATCATAGACCATATTGCCGCCGATTGCAAGGTGTTGTTTTCTTTTTCGCCAAAGAAGAGCGGGCCTGGGGGATTTTTTACTTTACCTTTGGCTTTAATATTGATATAATAAGCTATTATAAACATTAACGTGGGACGAAAGTTCTATTTATCCAGACAAGAGGGAGGTGGACGCCGTGAAATACCGCAAATGGCACATTGCGCCGGAGCATCCGGAGGCGCAGCAGCGCCTGCAGGCGGCGGGCTACCCCTATCTGGTGTCCGCCGTGCTGGCCGCCCGCGGGGTGGAGACGGCGGAGCAGGCCGCCGCATTTCTGGAACGGGAGGACAGGCTGACCCTCAGCCCCTTCCTGATGGCGGACATGGACAAGGCGGTGGAGCGCATCCGCCGGGCACTGGACAGCGGCGAACGCATGGCGGTGTTCGGGGACTATGACGTGGACGGCATCACCGCCACCTGCATTCTGGTGGACTATCTCCAGCGCCGGGGCGCCGACGTGCTGCACTACATCCCCCGCCGCATCGAGGACGGCTATGGCCTCAGCTGCGACGCCATCCAGGGTCTGTACGACCAGGGCGTGCGGCTGCTGGTCACCGTGGACTGCGGCATCACCGGCGTGGAGGAGGTGGACTTCGCCAACTCTCTGGGCATGGACGTGGTCATCACCGACCACCACGAGTGCCGGGAGACGCTGCCCCGCGCCGTGGCGGTGGTGGATCCCCACCGACCCGACTGCGGCTACCCCTTCAAGCATCTGGCCGGCTGCGGCGTGGCGCTGAAGCTGGTGCTGGCGCTGGGCGGCCCCGACAGGGAGGACGCCCTGTTCGCCCGGTACTGCACGCTGGCGGCTATCGGCACCGTGGCTGACGTGATGCAGATGTCCGGTGAGAACCGCACCATCGTGTCCTGCGGGCTGGCGGATCTGGAGCATTCGGATTTCATCGGCCTTCACGCGCTGCTGCGGGAGGCGGGACTCAGCGGCCGGGAGATATCCTCCGTGCAGATCGGCTTTGTGCTGGCGCCCCGCATCAATGCCGCCGGGCGCATGGGCGCGGCGGACATGGCGGCAGAGCTGCTGCTGTGCAGCGATCCGGAGGCGGCGGAGCGCATGGCCAAGGAGCTGTGCGCCCTGAACCGGGAGCGCCAGAACGTGGAGCAGGAGATCTACACCCAGGCGGAGGAGATGATCGGGCAGATGCCCGACCGCCAGCGCAGCGCGCTGGTGCTGGAATCCAGCCGCTGGCATCAGGGCGTGGTGGGCATCGTGGCCAGCCGCCTTTCTGAAAAATATTCCCGTCCCAGCTTCATGATCCACCTCAACGGCAGCACCGGCAAGGGCAGCTGCCGCAGCTGGGGCGGCTTCAACCTGTTCGCTGCGCTGGAAAACTGCAAGGATCTGCTGCTGGGCTTCGGCGGACACGAGCTGGCGGCGGGCTTCACCATCGACAGGGACAACATTCCGGCCTTCCGCGACCGGATGAACGAATACGCCCGCAGCTACTGCAACGGGCGGCCGCCGGAGCCGGCGCTGGAGGTGGATGTGGCCATCGCCTATCCCGCCGCCGTGACGTTGGAGGAGCTGGAGGCGCTGTCCGCGCTGGAGCCTTACGGCAGCGGCAACGCCCGACCGGTGTTCTGCCTGCTGGGCGCCACGCTGCTGCGCACCCAGAACGTGGGGCAGAACCGGCACCTGAAGCTGCGGCTGGGCAAGGGCTGCGCTCAGTTTGACGGCATTTTCTTCTCCACCGTGGCGGAGCGCTGCGGCTGCGCCGTGGGCGACCGGGTGGACGCGGCCTTCTATTTGCAGATCAACGAATTCCGGGGCAGCCGGACGGTGCAATTGCAGATGGTGGATATTCGACCCTCCCTCTGTGCCAGCGGACGGGAGCAGGAGGCGCTGACGCTGGCGCATCACATCGCCGGCGGCGGCGTGCCGCCCCTGCGGGACGCCCGCCGCGCCCTGCCCACGCGCCAGCAATTTGCCGCGGCGTGGCGCTTTCTGGAGCGCGCCGTGCCGGAGGAGGGGCTGACCGCCGACACCCTGCCCCTGCTGCGGCACATGGCCTCGGAGCTGGGCGGCGTGGAGCCGTTCCTGCGAGCGGCGATGTGCGCCGCCGTGTTCCGGGAGCGGGGGCTGCTGGACTGGCAGGAGACGGAGCACACCATCACCCTGCACCTGCACCGGGGCTGCCGCGTGTCGCTGGAGCATTCGCCGCTGATGGCGGCGCTGGCATATCATGACAGTGAGAAAGGAGGCGGTGCGCAGTGACGCCGCAGGAGCAATACGAACATCTGGTAGAGACAGTCAAGAGCTACAACCCGGCGGCGGGCTTCGATCAGATCCGCGCCGCCTATGAGTTCGCCGCCGCCCACCACGCCGGGCAGAACCGCAAGGACGGCTCGCCCTTCGTGACCCACCCGCTGGCGGTGGCACAGATCGTGGCGGAGGAGCTGCATCTGGACACGGAGTCCATTGTGGCCGCCCTGCTCCACGATACCATCGAGGACACCACCGCCACCCATGAGGAGATCAGCCATCTGTTTTCTCCTACCGTGGCCGATCTGGTGGAGGGCGTCAGCAAGCTGACGCGGGTACACTACACCTCCAAAGAGGAGGAGCAGATGGAGAACCTGCGCAAGATGCTCATGGCCATGGCCAAGGACATCCGGGTGATCCTCATCAAGATATCCGACCGGCTCCACAACATGCGCACCATGGAGTACCAGACGCCGGAGAAGCAGAAGCAGAAATCCTTCGAGACCATGGAGATCTATGCGCCCATCGCCCACCGGCTGGGTATGCAGAAGATGAAGTGGGAGCTGGAGGATCTCAGCCTGAAGTATCTGGACCCGGTGGGCTACCGGGAGATCACCGAGGCGCTGGACGAGAAGGCGGCGGAGTACGACGGGTTTATGTCCGCCGTCCACGACCGCATCGTCACCCGCCTGAAGGAGGAGGGCATCGACGCCACGGTCTACGGCCGCATGAAGCACCCCTACTCCATCTACCGCAAGATGTACACCCAGAACAAGAGCCTGGACGACGTGTTCGACCTGTTCGCCTTCCGGGTCATTGTGGACACAGTGGCGGACTGCTACAACGTGCTGGGCATTATCCACGACCTGTTCAAGCCCATTCTGGGGCGGTTCAAGGACTATATCGGCACGCCCAAGCCCAACATGTACCAGAGCCTGCACACCACGGTGGTGGGCGAGAGCGGCATCCCCTTCGAGGTGCAGATCCGCACCAAGGAGATGCACGAGGTGGCGGAGTACGGCGTGGCTGCCCACTGGAAGTACAAGCAGAACGGACAGGGCGCCGGCGACGAGCGCAGCTATGAGTGGGTGCGCCGCCTGCTGGAAAATCAGGAGGACGCCGACGCCGAGGACTTTATCCACTCCCTGAAGGTGGACATGTTCGCTGATGAGGTGTTCGTGTTCACCCCCAATGGCGACGTCATCAACCTGCCGGCGGGCGCCACGCCCATCGACTTTGCCTATACCATTCACTCCGCCATCGGCAACCACATGGTGGGCGCCAAGGTCAACGGGCGCATCGTGCAGTTCGACTACCACCTGCGCAACGGCGACGTGGTGGAGGTCATGACCAGCAAATCCGCCCACGGCCCCAGCCGCGACTGGGTGAAGATCGCCCGCTCCAGCAACGCCCGCAGCAAGATACGCCAGTGGTTCAAGAAGGAGAAGCGGGACGAGAACATCGTCAACGGCCGCCAGAGCTTCGAGTCGGAGCTCAAGCGCACCGGCGTCACGCTGAAGGAGCTGACCAACGATGAGAACCTGCCCGGCGTGCTGAAGAAGCTGTGCTTCACATCGCTGGACGATATGTACGCCGCCATCGGCTACGGCGGCATCTCCGCCCTGAAGGTCATGGGGCGGCTGCGGGAGGACATCCAGCGCATCATCCACCAGCACCAGACGGAGCGGCAGGAGGAGGTGCCTGTGGCGGATCAGCCGCAGATCATGCGCCCCGCCGTGCCCCAGCGCACCAGAAGCGAGCAGGGCATTGTGGTGGAGGGACTGACCAACTGCCTGGTGAAGTTCTCCAAGTGCTGCACCCCTGTGCCCGGCGACGACATCGTGGGCTTCATCACCCGCGGCTACGGCATCTCCGTCCACCGGGCGGACTGTCCCAACGCCGATCCCGCCCGCCGTAAGCCCAACGAGGCGGGGCGGTGGATCAAGGTCTCCTGGGGCAGCGACACCAAGGAGAGCTACCGCACCACGCTGGAGATCACCGCCAAGGATCGCATCAACATCATCATGGACGTGTCCACGGTGCTGTCCAGCACCAAGACCCACGTCTCCTCCATGAACGCCCGCAGTACGCCGGACGGCTTCGCCCTGCTGTCGCTGGACATCGATGTGGCGGACAGCGAGCAGCTGCGCAGCGTCATGCGCCGCATCGAGCAGATATCGGGCGTTATGCGGGTGACAAGACCCGCCGGCTGAGGAAAACGAATACAAAGAGTATAAAGGAGAACAAATTATGCGCGCTGTATTGACCCGCGTGAAGCACGCCTCCGTCTCTGTGGACGGCAATATCATCGGACAGATCGGCGAGGGCTTCCTCGTCCTGCTGGGTGTCACCCATGAGGACACCGAGGCGCAGGCGGAGAAGCTGGCCGACAAGCTCACCGGCCTGCGTATCTTCGAGGACGAGAACGAGAAGATGAACCGCAGCCTTACCGACGTGGGCGGTCAGCTGCTGATCGTGTCTCAGTTCACCCTGTACGCCAACTGCAAGAAGGGGCGCCGCCCCGAGTTTCTGGCGGCGGCGCGGCCGGAGGTGGCCATCCCCCTGTATGAGAAGTTCGTACAGCTGTGCCGGGACAAGGGCTTCCACACCGAAACGGGCGAGTTCGGCGCCTACATGCAGGTGGACAGCCTCAACGACGGCCCCCTGACCATCATTCTGGATACCGACACCCTGTAAGGAGGACGCCATGACCATTCAAACGCTGCAAGTGGGCCCCATCATGACCAACTGCTACCTGCTGTGCGACGAGGACGCCAAGGTCTGCGCCCTCATCGACCCCGGCGACGATGCCGCCCGGGTGGAGAAGCTGGTGGAGCAGAGCGGCTGCGCCCTGCGGTATATCCTGCTGACCCACGGACACTTTGACCACACCTCCGCCGTGCGGCCGCTGCTGGAGAGGTACCCGGATGTTCCGGTGTACATCCACCGGAAGGACACCGCCGCCGACCGCGGCGGCGATCTGCTGTTCACCCCGGCGGGGGAGAAGAACCAGCGGTACTATCAGGAGGGCGACACGCTGCCGCTGGGCGGCCTGACCATCCGCGTGCTGGAAACGCCGGGTCACTCCGAGGGCTCCGTCTGCCTGCTGGTGGAGGGACAGCACGTCCTCTTCGCCGGTGATACCCTGTTCCGCTGCTCCTGCGGCCGGTGTGATTTCCCCGGCGGCGACTACCGCAAGATGCTGGCGTCGCTGGCGCGGCTGGCAGCGCTGGAGGGCGACTACCGGGTGCTGCCCGGTCACGACCGGGAGACGACCATGGACTACGAGCGCCGGGTGAACCCCTACATGCGGCAGGGTACGGCGCGATGAGACTGACCTTTCGCGGTCACGACGACCGCTATGCCATCGAGCAGAGCCTGCTGGCCTTTTTCCCGGACGAGCGCCCGGTGTACGAGGGCGAGACGGGCGACAGCCACGCGGAGGTGACGCTCCGTGAGGGCAAGACCTACGCTGTCGGCGTCACGGAGCTGACATACGGCGGCAAGACGGCGCGGGGCGAAGCCCGCGTGCGCATCACAGGCGTTTCCGACGAGTACGAGCGGGAACGCCTGCGTCAGCGCGCCCTGAAGCTGTCCTTCTTCCGCGCCGCCCGGGATGTCACCGGCGTGACGCCCAGCTGGGGCGCGCTGACCGGCATCCGCCCGGCCAAGCTGGTGCGGAGCATGCTGGAGGAGGGCATGACCCCCGGTCAGGCCGACCGCGTTCTCCGGGACACCTACTGCGTGTCTCCTGCCCGCCGCCGACTGGCGCTGGAGAGCGCCGAGGCCGGGCTGCGCGCCAAGCGCGACCTGCGCCCGGAGGAGATATCCCTCTACGTGGGCATCCCCTTCTGCCCCACCCGCTGCGCCTATTGCAGCTTCGTGTCCGCGTCGGTGGAGAAGTCCTTCTCCCTGATGGAGCCGTATCTGGCGGCGCTGACGGAGGAGATCACCGCCGCCGGGCGGATGGTAAAGGAGGCGGGGCTGCGCATCAAATCCTTCTACATGGGCGGCGGCACGCCCACCACCCTGTCCGCCCGGCAGATGGATGCGCTGCTGACCCACCTGAACCGCAGCTTCGACCTGTCGGACTGCGTGGAATACTGCATCGAGGCCGGCCGCCCGGACACCATCGACCGGGAGAAGCTGCAGGTGCTGCTGGATCACGGAGCCGACCGCATCAGCGTGAATCCCCAGTCGCTGGAGCCGCAGGTGCTCTCTGCCATCGGACGGAAGCACAGCCCGGAGGACATCGAACAGGCCATGGCGCTGGCCACCTCCATGGGCTTTCCCCATGTGAACATGGATCTCATCGCCGGTCTGCCCGCCGACACGCCGGAGGGCTTCCGCCGGACGCTGGATCGCTGCCTGACCTTCGGCGCGGACAACATCACCGTTCACACCCTCAGTCTCAAGAAGGGCAGCCGCATCCTGCTGGAGGGCTTGCCCATTCCCACGGCGGAGGACGTGGCTGCCATGCTGGACTACGCCGATCCCGCCCTGCGCGCCCGGGGCTTCGCCCCCTACTATCTCTACCGGCAGAAGTACATGTCCGGCAGCTTTGAAAACGTAGGCTGGTGCATATCCGGCGCGGAGGGACTGTATAATATCTACATCATGGAGGAGCTGCACAGCATCCTCTCTCTGGGGGCAGGCGGCTCCACCAAAATGGTGGACGCCGGACGCAACCGCATCGAGCGGGTGTTCCACCCCAAATTCCCGCTGGAATACATCCAGCGGCCGGAGAAGCTCACCGAGAATTTAGAGGCGTTCCGCCGGTTCCACGAGAACATGGCGCGGTAGCGCCGGGACATTCGTAAGGAGGCGCTATGACCCACCGGCGGCAAAATTTCATGGGCGGCGCGGCCATACTGGCGCTGGCCGTGGCGGTGACGAAGCTGCTGGGCGCTCTGTACAAGATCCCGCTGGGGAATCTGCTGGACAGAGAGGGCATGGCGCATTTTTACGCCGCCTATAATATTTACAGCCTGCTGCTGGTGCTGTCCACGGCGGGGCTGCCTGTGGCGCTGAGCCGCATGGTGGCTCGTGCCGCCGCCCAGCGGCGCTTCGGCGCGGCGCGGCGCTGTCTGCGGACAGGGCTGGCGCTGCTGGGGGTCATGGGTCTTGCGTGCAGCGCCGTTATGTGCCTGCTGCCGGACACGCTGGCCGCCGCCCTCCACGACGGCGACGCGGCGAGCGCGCTGCGGGCGCTGGGGCCGGCGGTGCTGCTGGTGTGCCTGTCCGCCGCCTTGCGGGGCTACACCCAGGGACTGGGAGACATGGTGCCCACTGCCGCCGGACAGGTGGCGGAGTCCACCGGCAAGCTGACGGTGGGGCTGGCGCTGTGCCTGTACCTGCTCCATCGGGGCGCGGGCGCGCCCCTGTGCGCCGCAGGCGCCATCGGCGGCGTGACGGCGGGCGCGGGGCTGGGACTGCTGGTCACGGCGCTGCTGCTGCCGAGGCGGGCGTCTCTGCCGCCGGTGCGTGACGTGCCGCCCGCCCGCCGGGATATCGCCCGGCAGCTGCTGCGCGACGGCGTGCCCATCACTGTGGGCGCGGCGGGCATGAGCCTTATCACCCTGCTGGATCAGACGCTGGTCACCGGCACGCTGCAAAACACGCTGCACTATTCGGCGGCGGAGACAGCCGCCCTGTACGGCGAGTATACCTTCGGCATGACCCTGTTCGCCCTGCCGCCGTCGTTTATCTATCCCCTGTCGGTGAGCCTGATGCCCGCCGTGTCCGCCGCCCTGACACGGGGCGACCGGACGGCCGCCGGGAAGGCCGCCGGCGCCGCCATGAAGCTCACCGTTCTCACGGCGCTGCCCGCCGGTGTGGGACTGTCGGTGCTGGCGGAGCCTATTTTGCTGCTGCTGTATCCGGCGGTGCCGGACACGGCAAGGGCGGCGGCGTACCACCTGACGTTTCTGGGACTGGCCTGCGTGTTCGTGTGCCTGATGGTGGCCGCCAACGGCGTCCTGCAGGCCTACGGTCACCCGCTGGTGCCGGTGCTGGCGCTGCTGTGCGGCGGCGTGCTGAAGGTGGTCACCAACTACCTGATGGTGGGCGACCCGGCCACCGGCATACGGGGCGCGGCCGTCAGCACCCTGTACTGCTACGCGCTGATCGTGCTTATCGACCTGATCGCCATCGCCCGGCTGGTGCCGGAGCGTCCGGGCTACATACGGCTGTTCGCCCGCCCGGTGCTGGTGACGGCGGTAATGGCACTGGCTGCCCGTTCCGGCTACGGCCTTTTCTGCCGGGTGCTGCCGGAGCGCTGGGCGGTGCTTCCGGCCATCGCGGTGGCGGCGGCGGTATATGGGATCCTGGCGCTGGCTGTCGGCGCTGTGACCCGCACGGACGTGGTGACGCTGCCGCGGGGGGAGAAAATCGCGGATTTTCTGCATTTGCGCTGAACTTTTCTGTGCCGCATGCGGAAAACCTCTTGCAATAGGAGCGTAAGTATGCTAAATTTTACAAGGAAACCCCGTTATGACTACAACGACCTGCTGGAGATCGTCCGGCTGCTGCGCTCGGCCGAGGGTTGCCCGTGGGATCGGGTGCAGACGCACCAGAGCATCCGCCGCGGACTGCTGGAGGAGGCATACGAGGCGGCGGAGGCCATCGACACGGAGGATACCGCGCTGCTCCGGGAGGAGCTGGGCGACGTGCTGATGCAGGTGGTGTTCCACGCGGACATCGAGAAGGACGCAGGGCGCTTCACCATGGACGACGTGTGCGACGGCGTGGTGAAAAAGCTGCTGTTCCGCCATCCCCATGTGTTCGGCGACGGACGGGCGGAGACGGCGGACACCGTGCCCGCCAGCTGGGATGAGCTGAAGCGGCAGGAGAAGGGACAAAAGACCACCGCCGATGCGCTGGACGCTGTGGCGCGCAGTCTGCCCGGCCTGTGGCGGGCGGAGAAGATACAGAAGAAGGCCGCGGACGCGGGCTTCGACTGGCGCGACGTCTCCGGCGCGCTGGACAAGCCGGACGAGGAGACGGGCGAGTTGCGTCAGGCCGTGGAGACAGGCGGCGACGTGGCCGGTGAGCTGGGCGATGTGCTGTTCGCCGCCGTGAAGGTGGGGCGCTTCTGCGGCATCGACCCGGAGGACGCCATCGCCGGTACCTGCGAAAAATTCATCCGGCGCTTCCGCGTCGTGGAGCAGGAGGCTGCCCGGCAGGGCAGAGCGCTGCGGGACATGACGCTGGAGGAGATGACCGCCCTGTGGAACGGGGCGAAGGAACGTTCTTAATGCGATACAACATCGTTTTAGGATAGCCGCGCATCGCGGCAATTACCAACGAAAATTTTTGGGAGGAAATAACATGAATAAGACTGAACTGATCGCCGCTGTCGCTGAGAAGACCGGCCTGTCCAAGAAGGACTCTGACGCTGCCGTCAACGCCGTTCTGAACACCATCACCGAGACCCTGAAGGCTGACGAGAAGATCCAGCTGGTGGGCTTTGGTTCCTTCGAGACCAAGAAGCGCGCTGCCCGCACCGGCCTCAATCCCCGCACCAAGACGCCCGTGCAGATCGCCGCTACCAAGATCCCCGCTTTCAAGGCCGGCAAGGCCCTGAAGGACGCCGTGGCAAAGTAAGCTGACGTATGCAAAGGCTGGTGTGGCGACACACCAGCCTTTCTTATAGGAGGGACCCCATGCGTTTGGACAAATATCTGAAGGTCTCGCGGCTCATCAAGCGCCGCACCGTGGCCAATGAGGCCTGCGACGCCGAGCGTGTCACCGTCAACGGCCGGGTACAGCGGGCATCCTACGACGTGAAGGTGGGCGATGTGATCGCCATCCGTTTCGGCGCAAGAACGCTGACGGTGGAGGTAGTATCCGTCACCGAGAACGTGGGCAAGGACGCCGCCGCGGCCATGTATAAAGAGGTCTGAGGACAAACCCGGCATAAAAGAACAAGCCCCCTCATACGATGGTAAAAAATGCATCCCGGCACAGGGCCGGGGCGCGAAAACCGTATCGTAGGAGGGGACTTTTTATGCCGTATGATATCACCGATCCTGCCGCCGCCCACCGCTTACAGCTGGAGGGGCGGGAGAAGCTCACCGTCGCCGGCGTAGAGGACGTAGAGCGCTTCGACGACCAGTGCATCGTGCTGCGTACCGGCGCGGGCGTGCTGGTGGTCAGCGGAGAGAGCCTGCACATCGGCAAGCTGAGCCTGGATGGCGGCGAGCTGCACGTGGATGGCCGCATCGACGCGCTGACCTATGAGGATGCGCCGGAGACCCGGGGCGGCGGGCTGTTCAGCCGCCTGTTCGGCTGAGGTGGGGACCGTCGTCTCCGAGCAGCTGCGCGCATACCTGACCGCGGCGGCCCTGGGCGCGGCGGCCGGGGCCGTCTATGACCTGCTGCGGCTGGTGCGGCTGCGCCGCCGGCGGGACCGGCGGCTGACCCATGGGCTGGACGCGGCGTTTCTGCTGCTGGTCGCTCCGGCCCTGCTGTGGTACGCCCTGCGGGTAGGGCAGGGCGAGCTGCGGCTGATCATGCTGACCGCCATGGGCCTGGGCGCGGCGGTGTATCTGCTAGCGCTCTCGCCGCTGATGCGTCCGCTCTGGGACTTCTGGCTCAGCGCCGCCGCGGGCACAGGCCGGCTGCTGTGGCTGCCCGTGAAAAAAATTACGGCGGCGGCGAAAAAAGTCTTTATTTTCTGTCGGAAGTGCGTTATGATAAGAAAAAAGCGCGCTGCGGAAAAGGAGGCGGAACGCCATGCAGAAAGGGCAGGCACACGCAAAGAAGCGCCGGGCAAATCCCATATTGCTGCTGGTCATTCTCGCTCTGGTGGTGTTTTTAGGCGTGGAGCTGATCCGGGTGGGCAAGCGGCTGAACGAGGCCGCGCAGCAGCAGGCCGCGCTGGAGAGACAGTTGCAGCAGCAGACCCAGGAGAACCAGGCGCTGGAGTCCGACCTGGCCAAGAAGGATGACGAGGAGTTCATCAAGGACCTGGCCCGCGACCAGCTGGGGCTGGCCGAGGCCGGCGAGCGAATTTTCTACGATGTGAATGACTGAAAAGCAGTCCCCGGCAGCGCCGGGGACTGCTTTCTTCTGCGAAGAATACAGCAAAAGGCTCCGGCGAATGCCGGAGCCTGTGCTTTTTGTGAGGAGAAAATGATATCAGGGAAGAAACGGCGCCGTCTGCTTACGCAGGGGCGAAC
>ENA-USZK01000353-USZK01000353.1-human-gut-metagenome-genome-assembly--contig:-NODE-353-length-26036-cov-12.983397_pt1 | contig 26036 bp, 21 predicted proteins | sample MGYA00250043_ERZ773534 | MGnify/ENA primary metagenome ERZ773534 (study PRJEB29103, sample SAMN06112056) | human gut metagenome | biome: human gut; feature: ankylosing spondylitis patient; material... | reverse complement strand
TTTTTTTTTTTTTTAATGATACGGCGACCACCGAGATCTACACTCTTTCCCTACACGACGCTCTTCCGATCTAAGTACTTTCTGTCACGCTCAAACGGTGCAACCTGGTCTAAAATATCTCCGCTTTTGTCATCTATATTAAATTCAAAACTTAAATCTGCCTTTCCGCCGAAGTCGTAGAAGTTACATTTTACGGTGCGTTCGTTTTTAACCTTTACTACGGCAAATTCAATGCGCTTGTCTGAAAAAACAAGCTGTCCGCTCTCTTTGCTTTCGGGAAGTTCTGTTCTGCCGAGAAGTTGTTTTTTGTAGGCAAAATCGGAAATTACATTGCCATTTTTTAAATTTGCAAGCGCTATTTTTATGTAAAAATCAAGACCTGAGTTTTCTGTGGAAATATAAAGCGAAACTTCTCCCGTACTTAAAAAATAACTTACGCTCTCTTTTATGTGTTTATTCTGTTTACTTAGTTCTTTGTTAAAATTAAAATAAGGTTTTTTGGCCCAACCGGCACACATTACCTCTCCGTTTTCTTCAAAAATATTTTGTGGCATGGTATATTCATACTGCAAAATTATCCCTCCAAGTTTTTATGTGCATACAAATATACTATATCATAAACAGATAATGCTTTTCAAGAAAAATAACAAATTTGTAAGACGGTTATATAAAATATTTTGTGTAATATATTTTGTAAGAGAAGGGAGAGGGGTTAGTGAAAAAGATTTTTGCTGGTTTTGTCTGTATAATTTGTTTTATTTTTTGCTCGTGTACTGCCGATACCTCCGGAGAAAGCTACGAGCTTACAAGTGAAAATTGGCACGGCGTGCTTAAAGGCGGTGCGGAGGTGAGTTTGAGCTTTTCTGATAATACCGCCAAACTTACTCTGAAATCGGGTGAGGACGAAATCACAATTGACGGTTTATATGTAATTGATGAAAACAGTTTTATTATATTTAATCAGGAGTTTAAGCAGAGCTACAATTTTGATTATACGGTAAGCGGAGATAAACTTACTCTCGGTTATTGCGGAAATCAAATTGAAATTGAAAAACAGGTCGAAAATTAATTTATATTTTTCAAATTAAAGAGCATTTTTATTGATAATTAGATTGTTTTGTGATATAATGCTAATTATTATGCGGTAGTATAGGCTAAAATGACGATACTGCGATTTTGGGAGGTAGTGCCTTGGTAATTTTCGGGATTGACCCCGGCTATGCAATAGTCGGTTGGGGTGCAATCGGTTTTAAATCAAATACCTATAAGGCACTCGGCTTTGGTGCGGTTGAAACGCAGGCAGGTATGGATTTTAATTACAGACTTGAGTATATTTATGATGAAATCTTTAATGTGCTTAATCGTTGCCGCCCCGATGCGCTTGCAATAGAAAAACTGTATTTTCAAAACAATCAGAAAACGGCAATTATGGTTGCGGAGGCAAGAGGAGTTATTCTGCTTTCCGCACAAAAACTGAAAATACCGATTTACGAATACACGCCGTTGCAGGTAAAAACTGCCGTTACAGGTTACGGCAAGGCAAAAAAGCCGCAGGTTATGGAAATGACACGCAAACTTTTGCATTTGTCGGAAGTGCCGAAACCCGATGATACGGCGGATGCACTTGCGATAGCTATTTGCCACGCTCAGGCGGCAGGTTCAGCACTTAGAAGAACGATGTTTGAAAGGAGAATAGGGGAATGATTTATTCGGTAAGAGGAAAACTTATACATACGGAAAATTCTGCGGCAGTAGTTGAGTGCGGCGGAGTAGGTTACCTTTGTCAGACTACAATGAATACCCTAAAAACGCTCAAACTTAATTCCGAGGTAACTCTTTATACCTACCTTAATGTGCGTGAAGATGCAGTCGATTTGTTCGGATTTGCAACTCAAAACGAACTTGCAACCTTTAAAACACTTATAAGCGTAAGCGGAGTCGGTCCTAAAGCGGGACTTTCTGTTTTGTCCGAACTTACCGCAGAACAGGTAGCTATGGCTATAGCGACCGATGATATAAAAACAATTACAAGAGCGCAGGGCATCGGCAAAAAAATTGCCCAGCGCATTATACTTGAACTTAAGGACAAGCTTGCAAAATCAGAACAGACTCAATCGGGCAATGTACAAATGCCGCAGACTGCCGGCGGAAATGTTGCGAAGGCAATAGAGGCACTCGGTGTGCTTGGCTATACACCTGCTGATGTTTCGCCTGTTCTTGCAAATTTTGACGCAGGTTTGCCTGTTGAACAGCTTATAGCAATGACATTAAAACAGATGGGAAGAAATTGATAAATGAGTAAACCGGAGTTTTCGGATGAATTTGACTTTGAAAACAGAATACTTGATACATCAGAAATCCCTGAAGACAATATAGAGGGAGATAATCCTTTGCGTCCGAAAACCCTTTCGGAGTATATTGGACAGGAAACCGCAAAGGAAAATCTTAAGGTTTTTATTGAGGCTGCAAAAATCAGAGGAGAGTCGCTTGACCATGTACTTTTATACGGCCCTCCCGGACTCGGTAAAACAACACTTGCGGGAATTATTGCAAACGAACTCGGAGTTTCTTTAAGAATCACCTCCGGCCCTGCAATAGAAAAACCGGGTGACCTTGCCGCCTTACTTACAAACCTCAATCAGGGCGATGTGCTTTTTATAGATGAAATTCATCGTTTGAGCCGTTCGGTAGAGGAAATACTCTATCCGTCAATGGAAGATTTTTCAATAGATATTATTACGGGTAAGGGTCAGATGGCAGCTTCGTATCACTTGCCTTTGCCTAAATTTACGCTTGTAGGCGCTACAACAAGAGCAGGACAGCTTACAGCGCCCTTGCGTGACCGTTTTGGCGTAATTTTAAGACTTGAATTATACACGCCGCAGGAACTTGCGGAAATTGTAACACGAAGCGCAGGTATTCTTGATATAGAAATCAAACCTGACGGTGCGCTTGAAATTGCGTCACGCTCAAGAGGTACACCACGAATTGCAAACAGACTTTTAAAGCGTGTGCGTGACTTTGCACAGGTTATGTCTGACGGAATTATTACCTGCGACACCGCTCGCCTTGCGCTTGACAGACTTGAAATTGACGAACTTGGTCTTGACAGGAATGACCGACGACTTCTTGAGGCGATACTGAATTTCTATAACGGCGGTCCTGTCGGTGTTGAAACTCTCGCAGCGGCTATCGGTGAGGAAGCAGTAACCATTGAAGATGTTTATGAGCCGTACCTGCTGCAAATCGGTTTTTTAAGCAGAACACCGAGAGGCAGATGTATTACGGCGGCGGCTTGCCGTCACCTCGGATATGATTTTCCGAAAGGTGCTGTAAATGCAATGCCGACACAACCTAATCTTTTTGATAAAAACTCACAAAATTAATAAATACAACTTTAAATACAAAACTTGGAGGAAAAACTATTATGGGAAGACTTTTTGGTACAGACGGCGCAAGAGGCGTGGCTAATACAGAGCTTACAGCCGAGCTTGCAATGAATATAGGCAGAGCAGCCGCAATGGTGCTTGTAAACGATGAAGTTAAGCATCCGACGATTCTTATCGGTAAAGACACAAGACTTTCGGGCGATATGCTTGAGGGTGCGCTTATTGCAGGTCTTTGCTCGGTAGGTGCAAATGTTAAACTTTTAGGTGTAGTTCCTACTCCGGCAGTTGCTTATCTTGTAAAGAAATACAATGCAGATGCAGGTGTAATGATTTCTGCATCTCACAACCCGTTTGAATTTAACGGAATCAAAATTTTCAGTTCAGAGGGATACAAACTCCCCGATGACCTCGAAAACAGAATCGAAGAAATCGTACTTGACCACGCAGTTCCGTATGCGACAGCAAATGACGGCGAAATCGGCAGAGTAGATACTCTTGACTCGGCTGTCGATGATTACATTAATCATGTTGCAGAGGCTGTCGGCGAAGATTTAAGCGGTATGGAAGTTGCTCTTGACTGCTCAAACGGTTCATCTTCTAGAATCGCCGAAAAGCTTTTTACAAAACTCGGTGTTAAGGTTCATATGCTTTTTGACGAGCCTGACGGTATTAATATCAACAAAGACTGCGGTTCAACCCATACAAAGAAATTACAGGAATATGTACGCAAAAATAAGCTTAGTGCAGGTCTTGCTTTTGACGGTGATGCAGACAGATGTCTTGCGGTTGACGAAAACGGTAATCTTGTTGACGGTGACTTCCTCATTGCTATTTGTGCAAACGATATGATGAAGAACGGCAAACTTAAAAAGAATACAGCCGTAGGCACTGTTATGACCAATATGGGCTTTTCAAAATTCTGCGAGGCTAACGGCATTGATTTTGTTTCCACAAAGGTCGGCGACCGTTATGTACTTGAGTCAATGCTCCAGAACGGCTATAATATCGGCGGCGAGCAGAGCGGACATATTATTTTCCTCGATCACTCAACAACAGGTGACGGTGAACTTTCGGGTGCTATGCTGCTTTCAATTATGAAACGCACAGGCGAAAAACTAAGCGACCTTGCAAAGATTATGGAGCGTTATCCGCAGGTACTTATTAATGTAAAGGTAAGCAACGAGGGCAAACTTTCTTTCTACACAGACAAGGAAGTTAAAGCTGAAATTAATCGTGTAACAGAAATTCTCGGCGATACAGGCAGAATTTTAGTTCGTGTATCAGGTACGGAACCACTCGTAAGAGTTATGCTTGAGGGCGAAAATCTTGAGCAGATTCAGACTCTTGCAGAAGAGGCAGCACAGGTAGTAAGGGAAAGATTGGCATAATGCGTTTATCTGAAAATTGGAAGGATTATGAGCTTATTGACGCTTCTGACGGAGAGCGACTTGAGCGTTGGGGCAATATTATTTTAATTCGTCCCGATCCGCAGATTATCTGGTCAACAGAAAAGAAAAATCCGCTTTGGTATTCGGCTCACGCACGCTATCACCGCAGCAGCAAAGGTGGAGGCAGCTGGGAGCAATACAAAAAAATCCCTGCACAATGGAGTATAAATTACGGCAGTCTTACATTTAACATAAAGCCTATGGGATTTAAACACACGGGTGTTTTTCCCGAACAGGCTGTGAATTGGGACTTTGCCGCAGAAAAAATAAAAAAAGAGGGCAGACCTCTTAAAATATTAAACCTTTTCGGCTACACCGGCTGTGCGACGCTTGCGTGTATGAAAGCAGGTGCAAGCGTGTGTCATGTAGACGCTTCAAAAGGTATGGTACAGTGGGCAAAAGAAAACGCTGTATCAAGTAATATTGCCGACAAACCCGTAAGATGGCTTGTTGACGATTGTGCAAAATTCGTTCAGCGTGAAATCAGAAGAGGCAACCGATATGACGGTATCATTATGGATCCGCCGTCATACGGAAGAGGTCCGGGCGGTGAAGTTTGGAAACTTGAGGAACAGCTCTATCCGTTGGTTGAACTTTGCAGACAGGTTATGTCAGATGACCCTGCTTTCTTTATTCTTAATTCCTACACAACAGGTCTTTCGCCTGCGGTTATGGAGTATTTGCTCGGCGTTTTGCTGAAAACAAAATTCGGCGGTAAGGTTTCAAGCAGTGAAATCGGATTGCCTGTAACTGACACAGGACTTGTTCTGCCGTGCGGCTCAACAGCTATCTGGGAGAAGTAATTAATGAAGTTTATCTCTATTCAAAATATATTTTTTTCTTATATGTCCGAAGACGAGGGTCAGCCTATAGTAAATGCAGTTGACGGTGTGTCTTTGAAAATAGAAAAGGGCGAGTTTGTAGCCTTGCTTGGTCATAACGGATGCGGAAAATCAACTGTCGCCAAACATCTGAATGCAATGCTTGTTCCCGACAAAGGAAAAGTATTTGTTGACGGCGACGATACGGCAGATGAAGAAAAAACTCTTGATATTCGTAAAAAGGTAGGTCTTGTACTGCAAAATCCCGACAATCAGCTTGTAGCAAGCGTTGTTGAAGAAGATGTTGCGTTTGGTCCGGAAAACCTCGGAGTTGAACCGTCTGAAATAAGGCGTAGGGTTGATGACGCACTGAAAGCCGTTGATATGTACGATTTCAGAAAAGACGCACCTTACAAACTTTCGGGCGGTCAGAAACAAAGAGTTGCTATTGCGGGCATACTTGCAATGCAGCCTGACTGCATCGTACTTGACGAACCTACCGCAATGCTTGACCCGAACGGCAGAGAAGAGGTTATGTCAACCCTTTTAAAATTGAATAAAGAAAAAGGTATTACCGTTGTGCTTATTACACATTATATGGATGAGGCGGTACTTGCCGACAGAGTAATTGTAATGGACAGCGGTAAGGTGCTCACAGAGGGAACACCCGACAATGTTTTTTCACAGGTTGAACTTTTGAAAAAGCACAGACTTGATGTTCCGCAGGCAACAGAGCTTGTCTACCGACTTATCGGCTGCGGTGCGAAAATTGACAAAATGCCGCTTGACAGTGACGAATGTGTCGATTTGCTTATGGAGGTGTTGAAATGAGTATCCTTGAACTAAAGAATATTTGCTACACCTACGGAGTAGGAACACCTTTTGAAAAAAAGGCGGTTAATGATGTCAGTTTTTCCGTAAATAAGGGAGAACTTATCGGAATTATCGGTCATACCGGTTCGGGTAAGTCAACGCTTGTGCAAATGCTTAACGGACTTATGAAACCTACAAGCGGACAGGTTTTACTTGACGGAGTGGATATATGGGACAAGCCAAAGGAAATTCGTAAAATACGCTTTAAAGTGGGTATGGTTTTTCAGTATCCCGAATATCAGCTTTTTGAGGAAACCGTTTATAAGGATATCGCTTTCGGCCCAACCAATAAAGGACTTTCGGCAGAAGAAATTGATAAAGAAGTTCGCAGAGCCGCAAAATTTACGGGCATAAAGGACGAACTTTTGTATAAATCACCTTTTGACTTGTCGGGCGGAGAAAAGCGCAGAGCGGCTATTGCCGGTGTAATAGCAATGGACCCTGATGTACTCGTGCTTGACGAACCGACGGCAGGACTTGACCCGATGGGCAGAGATGTACTTTTAAGTCAGATAGTACGCTATCACAAAGAAAGACAGAACACGGTTCTGCTTGTTTCTCACAGTATGGAGGACATTGCCCGTGTGGCAGACAGAATTGTGGTTATGAGTAAATCAAAGCTCGTTATGTTTGACGAAACTCAAAAGGTTTTTGCGAGAGGTGACGAGCTTGAAAAAATAGGTCTGCGTATTCCGCAGATAACAAAAATAATGTCACAGCTCAGAAAAAGGGGAGTAGATGTGCCTGAGGGCATACTGACTGTTGATTCAGCGGTTGATTACCTTCTTCCTTTTATAAAAAAGGAGGCAAGGTAATGGTAAGAGATGTAGCTTTCGGTCAGTATTTCCCCGCAAAGAGCCTTATACACAAACTTGACCCACGAGCAAAAATTATTATGCTTATTGCTTTTCTGGCGCTTGTGTTTTGTACATTTAACTATGCCGCTCTTGCCGTTGTGGCAGTATGCACAGCCGCTATAGTTCTTATGAGCGGAGTGCCTGTAAAGTTTTATTTTAAAAGTTTAAAAATTATTATTTTCATAGTAATAGTAACTTCAATATTAAATCTGTTTTACGGTACGGGAGATCCGATATGGCAGTGGGGAATAATTAAAATTACGGTAAACGGAATTAACCGTTCCGTGTTTGTAACGGTTAGAATTATTTGTCTTATTCTCGCAAGCTCTGCTCTTACTTTTACAACATCTCCGACAGAGCTTACGGACGCAATCGAAAGATTGATGAAGCCTTTAAATAAAGTACATTTTCCTGTACACGAAATTGCTATGATGATGTCGCTTGCACTGCGATTTGTGCCTACTTTGCTTGAAGAAACCGATAAAATTATGCAGGCGCAGAAAGCAAGAGGAGCAGACCTTGAGGGCGGTAATGTCATTGCACGAATAAAAGCATTGATTCCTATTCTTGTTCCGTTGTTTGTTTCATCGTTCAGAAGAGCGTATGACCTTGCAACAGCTATGGAATGTCGTTGCTATCACGGCGGCGAGGGCAGAACAAGAATGAAGAGTATTCATATGGCAAAACGAGATGTTATCGGTTTGATAACAGTTGGACTTGTAATTTGCGGAGTGGTTTTATGCAACATATTGATTCCGGCAGCACTTTAAGGAATTTTAAACTTACAATTTCATATGACGGCAGGCAGTTCCACGGTTGGCAGATTCAGAACAACGCAATGACTGTGCAGGAGGCTTTTCAGACTGCATTGTCTAAAATTATCGGTGATGATTTTGATTTAAAAGGGTGCAGCCGTACGGACAGCGGAGTTCACGCAAATATGTACTGTATAAGCCTTAAAACTTCACATCCGATTGCCGATGTAAGGTTAAAAGCAGCATTAAACCGATGGTTGCCTCTTAGTATTGCGGTGCTTGACTGTGAAGAGGCAGACATTGATTTTCACGCAAGATACAGTTGCACAAGCAAGGAATATATTTATAAAATATGGAATACCGAAGTGCGAAATCCGTTTCTTGACGGTTATGCTCTTCATTACAGATATAAGCTTGACGAAGATATGCTTAACAGTGCGGCGCAGGCTTATGTGGGTACTCACGATTTTACTTCTTTTTGCACTCTCGACAGCAGAGAAAAAGGAGATATGACACGAACAGTAAAAGCTTTTTCGGTTACAAGAGAGGGTAATATTGTAACTATGAAAGTAGAGGCTGACGGATTCCTTTATAATATGGTAAGAATTATGGTCGGTACTCTTTTAAGGATTCAGCAGGGAAAGATACCTGTTGACGGAATTGCGGGTATAATCGAAAAAAAAGACAGAAAATTTGCAGGCCCTACAGCACAGCCCTGTGGTCTGTATCTTAACAGGGTTAATTACGATTAAGGGGTTATTTACCTGAAGGAGTGAACAGAAATGTTTTCCGGTAAATTTGAGAAATCTAAAGATAATTCAAAAACAAAATCAAAACCAAAGTCAAAAGGTCATCGCTTTGCCGAAACAAAAGCAAAAAAGACTGACCGTGATGTTATAAGTTACGAAGATGTACCGCTTGAGGACTATGAACTTGAAAAAACAGAAATGTCGCCTGCGGCAGTCAAGAAAATAATTATTTCCGTATGTGTGGTACTTGCGGCAGGACTTGTAGTATTTGCTTTTGCCAACAGAGACAGACTTTCGCCCGAAAGTATTGCAAACTGGTGGACATACGATGTACTCGGCAATGCGGGTAACGGGTATCCCGTAGCTATTACGGGAACAGAGGTTAATACAAATAACTTTGTACTTTCTGACGGACACATAGCTTATACATCTGATACTTCCTTTGTCACTTTAAATTCATCGGGAAGTGATATATTCAGTACACAGCTTAAGTATTCAAAGCCGATTCTCGTAAGCAACAAAAATATGTTCCTTACATATGACCTCGGCGGCAAAGGATACGAAGTAAACTCGCTTGATAAGCAGCTTTTTGCATCAAATACGGATGATGATATTTACACTGCCGATATTGCATCTAACGGTGTATATGCAATTGTTACCGAGGGCAACGGTTATCTTTCTACACTTTTGGCTTTTAATAAAGATAATAACAGAATTTTCAAATATTCTTTTTCGGAATATTATATTACTTCGGTTACATTAAACAGTAACGGTACAGGTTGTGCCGCAACGGGTATAACTACTGAAAACGGTAAAGTCATTTCCGCAGTATATATGCTCGATTTTTCAAAGCAAGAGCCTGAACAGGTTATAAAAATTGACGGTGATGTAATTATCGCATCAAAATATTTGACCGACAACAGAGTTGCACTTGTGGGCAATACAGCGTCTTATGTTGTAAAAAAAGGCGATGAGAATTTTGTAACAAATTCTTATGAGTCAATGACACTTTCAAATTATTATTTTAATATGGATACATTGACATATGCGGTTGCACTCTCAAGAAGCGGCGACGGCAGAAGTTGCTCGGTTTATACATATGATTCAAACGGCTCTCAAAAATCTAAAATCGATACAGACAGCAAAGCTGACGCCATTTCGGTTTACAAGGACAAAATCGCTTTGCTTGACGGAAATACCGCAAATGTTTACAATACAAAGGGCGATAAAGTATTCGCAACCGAAACGGGCGCAGGTTCTAAAAATATAATTCTTTCTTCCGATACTACAGCTTATGTGCTGAGTGTAAATCAGATAAGATTTATTGAACTTAACAATAATCAGAAAGCAACCGAGAAAGTTGCGACTGATGATAAAGCCTAAAGAGGGGAATTTATGATACTTGACATAATTTTTCTTGCTGTTATAATTATCTTTATTATCAGCGGAGCAATCAGAGGCTTTGCAAGAGCAATTATGAATATAGCTGCGGTTGTAGCATCGGCTATACTCTCAAATTTGCTTTCGGGTGTAATATCTGACTGGATTTTTAATTCTTTTGTCAGAAATGATTTAATAGCAAACCTCAACAATGCGGTAACAAATACAGAAATTTCCGTAAACAGTGCACTCGGCGATTTGCCGGGATGGGTGTCTTCTGTAGTTTCTTTTTTCTGCAACCTGTTTAATTTTGATGAACAAAGACTTGTAGATTGCTTTGTGGGAACGGCATCAACAGCTAAACTTACAGCCGTTCAGGTTACCGATAATTTTGTAAAACCGATTGTAACGGGTATATTCTCATTTTTTATTGCAATAATATTATTTATACTTCTGATAATTATTTTTAAATTGATTATTAAACTTGTAAATAAATTATTTGAATTACCTGTAATAAGTCCGATTAACAGAGTGCTCGGCGGTGTTTTCGGTGCTGCCGAGGGTATAGTTGTTGCTTTAATATGCCTTGCAGTGCTTGCGGTAATAATGGACTTTACAAATTCAACCGCTGTGCTCAATGAGGGAATAAGCGGAGTTGCTTTTTCAATTTTCAAACGCTGAATATAATAAAGGGGAATGAAAATGGACAACGAAAATAAAAAGATAATTAAGCAAAAATCAGATTTATGGACAGTACCGAACATACTTACATATTTGAGATTTGCACTTGTCGTACCGTTTGTTATTTTGTTTTTAAATGAAAAATATTTGGAGTCAGCAATATGTATTGGTTTGTCGGGTATTTCGGATTGTCTTGACGGATTTTTTGCAAGAAAATTAAATCAGGTAACTCAACTCGGAAAGTTGCTTGATCCTATTGCGGATAAAATTACTTTAATTTCAGTTATGTTTTGTATGGCTTTTTATGCGCCTAATGTAATACCGATTCTTGTAGTCTTAATAGCAAAAGATGTGGCAATGCTGATTGGCGGTGTTTCTCTTTTAAAAAGGAAAATAACTCCTCCTGCCGCCGAATGGTTTGGTAAACTTGCAACAATAGTTTTTTATTTTGCTGTATGTATAATAGTCTTTTTAAAGGCGGTTATTAATTACGAAAATTTGTTAATAGACGATATTTTACTTTCGATTACAGCTGTTGTTATGCTTTACGCTCTTTACAGATATGCTAAGATTTATATGGCACTTATAAAAGAGGACAAGGCAAAAAAGAAAGAAAAAAGCAAACAATAATCTCATTTTACTAAAAAATTTAGAAAAAACGAAAAAAAAGAATTGCAAAATTTTCTGTTATGATATATTATATATGGTAATAGATTTAAATAGTGTTTAATTTTAACGATGTTTAAACTTGCGGTATTGTTTATCGCTTAAATAATTTATGTATAAAGGAGCAGACTATGCTTTGTAGCAGATGCGGAAAACGACCTGCTGTCGTTTTTGTTTCAACAAACAATCCACAGGATGAAGCCACAAAGGGTTATTGCCTTACTTGTGCAAAAGAGCTTGGCATAAAGCCTGTTGAGGACTTAATAAATAAGATGGGAATTTCAGATGATGATCTTGAAAATGTGCAGGATCAGATGGATTCCCTTATGGAGAATATGGGTGAAAACGGCGACCTTTCTCAACTTATGCAGCAGCTTGGTGCAGACAACCTTGCTGAAAGTATGGGCGAGTTAGGCGAAGACGGAGGCAGTGAGGACGATGATTTCTCACACGGCGCACCGACATTCCCGGCTTTCTTCAATAATATTTTCGGTGCTAAAAACGGTGAAAACAATACCGACGGTTCCGCTAAGAGCGGCGGCAAAAAGAAAGAGAAAAAAGATAAAAACAGAAAACACCTCAACCTTTATTGTGAGGATCTTACCAGAAAGGCAAGAGAGGGCAAAATTGACAATATTGTCGGCAGAGATAAAGAAATTGAGCGTGTTATTCAGATTCTTTCACGCCGTACAAAGAATAACCCTTGTCTTATCGGTGAGCCGGGTGTAGGTAAAACAGCGATTGCAGAGGGGCTTGCTTTAAGAATTGCAGACGGCAATGTTCCGCAGCGCCTTAAGAATAAAGAAATTCATCTTCTTGACCTTGCTTCACTCGTTGCGGGAACACAGTTCAGAGGACAGTTTGAAAGCCGTATTAAAGGACTTGTTGCCGAAGTTAAGGAAAACGGAAATATTATTCTTTTCATTGATGAAGTACATACACTTGTCGGTACAGGTGATAATGAGGGAACAATGAATGCTGCCAATATTCTTAAACCCGCACTTTCAAGAGGCGAGGTTCAGGTTATCGGCGCAACCACATTTAACGAATACAGAAAATATATTGAAAAAGACTCTGCGCTTGAGAGGCGTTTCCAGCCTGTAAAGGTAGGCGAACCTACTATTGCGCAGACTGTTGACATTATTGCAGGCGTAAAAGGATATTATGAACAGCATCACCATGTTACTGTTGATAATGAAATTGTACGCAAGACTGTTGTGCTTTCAGAGAGATACATTACAGACAGATTCTTACCTGATAAAGCAATCGACCTTCTTGACGAAAGCTGTGCGTGTGCCGCTCTCCGTAATAAAAATATGGAAAAACACGACAAACTTATTGACGAACAGCAAAAACTTAATTTGCAGAAAGAGGCAATCTCCACTGCTGATGAAATCGACTACGAAAAACTTGCAAATGTAAATACCGCTCTTGCAAGAGTTGATTCTGAACTTTCAAAAATTGACCCTGAAACCCTTGTTTCTAAGGTTACAGAAGAAGATATTGCTACAGTAATCGAATTATGGACAGGTATCCCTGCATCAAGAATCAGAGAAAACGAACTTGCTAAACTTGCAGGTATTGAAGATGCTCTTAAAAAGAAAATTATCGGTCAGGACGAGGCGGTGGAAGTTCTCGCATCTGCAATTAAACGCAGCAGAGTGCAGATTTCTCCAAGACGCAGACCTGCATCGTTTATTTTCGTAGGTCCTACAGGCGTCGGTAAAACCGAACTTGTAAAGGTACTCAGTCAGGAACTTTTCGATACTCCTGAAACTCTCATACGACTTGATATGTCGGAATTTATGGAGAAACACTCCGTGTCTAAGATTATCGGTTCACCTCCGGGATATGTAGGTTATGACGAGGCAGGACAGGTTACGGAAAAAGTAAGACGCAGACCGTACTCCGTACTTCTTTTCGATGAAATCGAAAAAGCACATCCTGATGTACTCAACATTCTTCTTCAGATTCTCGATGAAGGTAAAGTTACAGACGCGCACGGCAGAGCAGTAAACTTTGAGAATACTGTAATTGTAATGACTTCTAATGCAGGTTCGGCAAATAAAGAGAATGCTCTCGGCTTCGGTAAGTCATCGGAAGAGGCATCTAAAGAAAAGGTAATGAAGGCTCTTTCAGAGTTTCTTCGCCCAGAGTTTATTGCCCGTGTTGATGAAATCATTGTATTTAACAGCCTTAAGGAAGATGATTTTGTAAAGATAGCCAACCTTATGCTTTCAGAGTATGTTCCTACAATGGAAGAAAAGCACATCAAGTTTAGCTTTGATGAAAAGGCTTGCGAGTACCTTGCAAAAAAATCTTGCAACGGCAGCAGTGGTGCAAGAGATCTTAGAAATACTATCAGAAGAGAAGTAGAAGAAAAGATTGCCAACGCAATGATTGAGGCAGGCTCGGCATCGCTTTCAGCAATTAATATTACATCTGACGGCGAAAGCATTAAACTTGAGTCGGTTTAATAAATTTATTTATAGTTAATAATTAGTGGAGCTGTAAAAAACAGCCTAAATAAAAAAAGACTGCATTTCTACCTTTCGGTTATAATGCAGTCGTTTTTTTATTTGATCTTATTTGCTAAGAAAATCAGAATTTGATTTTTTCTGCAATGTACTCGTTAAGTTTGTCGATAGCAACTCTTTCTTGAGCCATTGTGTCACGATCACGGACTGTCACGCAGCCGTCATCAACTGATTCAAAGTCATATGTGATGCAGAACGGTGTACCGATTTCGTCCTGTCTTCTGTAACGCTTACCGATTGAACCTGCATCATCGTAATCAACCATAAAGTCTTTGGCAAGCATATCATAAACTTCCTGTGCTTTATCGTTGAGCTTTTTAGAAAGAGGAAGAACAGTTGCCTTGAACGGTGCAAGTGCAGGGTGGAGGTGGAGAACAACTCTTGTGTCTTTCTCGTCGATAACTTCTTCATCGTAAGCCTCAACCACAATTGCAAGGAACAGACGCTCAACACCGAGTGACGGTTCAATTACATATGGAATGTACTTTTCATTTGTCTGTGGGTCAAAGTATTCAAGTGACTTGCCACTTGTCTTCATATGCTGTGTAAGGTCATAGTCGGTTCTGTCAGCAACGCCCCAAAGTTCGCCCCAACCGAATGGGAAGAGGTATTCAAAATCTGAATTAGCTTTTGAATAGAAGCAAAGCTCTTCTTTTGCATGGTCACGAAGTCTTAAGTTTTCGGCTTTCATACCAAGCGAGTAGAGCCAGTCACGGCAGAAACCTCTCCAGTATTCAAACCACTCAAGGTCTGTACCCGGCTTGCAGAAGAACTCAAGTTCCATCTGCTCAAATTCACGAACACGGAAAATAAAGTTGCCCGGTGTAATCTCGTTTCTGAAAGACTTACCGATCTGCGCAACGCCGAAAGGTACTTTCTTACGGCTTGTTCTCTGAATGTTTGCAAAGTTTACGAAAATACCCTGTGCAGTTTCCGGACGAAGATAAATTTCGTTTTTGCTGTCCTCTGTAACACCCTGGAATGTTTTAAACATAAGGTTGAACTGACGGATATCTGTAAAGTTGTGCTTACCGCACTGTGGGCAAGGAATTTGCTTTTCTTTAATATATTCAGTCATTTTCTCGTTTGACCAGCCGCTTACATTTGTACCGTCAAAATCTTCGATAAGGTTGTCTGCACGGTGACGGGTTTTACATTCCTTACAATCCATAAGCGGGTCAGAGAAACCGCCGAGGTGACCCGAAGCTACCCATGTCTGCGGATTCATAAGAATTGCAGAGTCAAGCCCTACATTATACTTGTTTTCCTGAACAAACTTTTTAAGCCAAGCCTGCTTGATATTATTCTTGAGAGCCATACCGAGTGGGCCGTAGTCCCATGTGTTTGCAAGTCCGCCGTATATTTCCGAACCCGGATATACAAAGCCTCTGCCTTTACAAAGAGCAACAATTTTGTCCATAGTCTTTTTTGAATTGTCCATATCTGTAACCTCATTTCAAATATTTACAAAATCATATACATAAAATTATACTATTAAATAATACTACAAACTGCCGCTTATGTCAATTAAAATGTGGTAATATACTTTTATTTAGTTGTTAAAATAGTTGTTAAAATTTTGATAAAAAATTTATTAATTTATATAAAATGCCTTGCATTTCTTTAAAAAATAGTGTATAATAATTATACTCACAAATTTGAGTAAATAAAAGGAGGATTTTCCAATGAGAAAAACAAATAAGGTTCTCAGTCTTACAGTTGCAGGACTTATGGCATTTTCTACATCTGCCGTAACCGCTTTTTCAGTATCAGCAGCTGAAGATGTAACCGACACAAAAATTTATTTTGAAGTTCCGACCGAGATTTGGGCAGACGCTTTAGTAAAAACAGATGTAAGTGCACTTAAGGTTTACGCTCATACATATGCAGTTGCCGGAGACCCTGATTATAAGGAAACGTCATGGCAGACAAAGGGTGAGGTTTGTAAATATGTCAGTGGCAACATCTATTCGTACGATATTGATGCAAAATATAAAAGAACGCTTAAAGATGGTGCGGATTATGTAGCTATTTTCTCAATTGTAGGCGACAAGGGCTATCAGACATGTAATGTAACCATGGGCAAGTCATGCTACGGCGATACAATTGTTGTTACAGGCGAAACATACGAAAACTCTCAAGACTCACAGAAAAAGGACTATAGATCAGTTTGGAAGAGCAAAGCTAATGCCGCTGTTTACGGTCCTAAGCTCGAAATCACATCAACAGGTCGTGTAGTAGGCGAGAGCATTCCTACAAGTATCACAGCTGAAGAAATGGTAGCTCAGTTCCTCCATGACTATGGTGTAAAGAATGCTTCTATCCTTACTCCTGAAAAGGTACAGGAGACTTGTGCAAACGAGTTCATCAATGCAGCTCCTAAGGATGTTTACGATTTATATGTATCTAAGTATGCCGACGAGCTTGCTGATCCTGAAGCATATCCTAACACAGCATCTGCTGAAAAAATTGCTGAATACCTCGGCGTTACACCTGAAGCTGAATCTACATATGTAGTAGCAGGTTCAGAAGAACTTTGCGGTGTTTTATGGAAGGGTAGTCCTGCTGAAGCACCTGAAAATGTAATGACAAAGAATGCTGACGGTACATATACAAAGGTATTTAGCGGAGTTGCTCCTGCTGAAAAGCTCCAGATTAAAGTTGTAGAAAATACAGCTGACGGCGAGCAGAACTGGATTGGCGATGCTACAGGCAATAATATAACATTTGATGTAACAGATACATGTGATGTTACTGTTACATACAACCCATCAACAAGCGAAATTACAGTAACAGGCGATGCAGTAAAGCTTGTTACAGATATTGTAATCACAAGTATGCATGCTGTTGGTAACGGTGATCCTGATGATGAATCATGGTTAAACGGTGCAGCTTGGGATGAGACAGCTAATGAGATGGAGCAGGTTGCAGATAAGGTTTATGAGATTACATATCACAATGTAACTGCGTTTGACAACTACCAGGTTAAGTTCGCAGCTAACGGCACATGGGCTGACAGCTGGGGCGGTGCAGAAGAGAAATTCACACCTGAATCCGGCGTTGCATTTGACGCTGTATACAATGGTGAGAACCTCACTGTAAATGTACCATATGAGCTTGCTGATGTAACACTCAGAATTGACCTTTCAAACTTCAACTATGCTACAAAGGCAGGTGCAGTTGCAACTGTTACTGTTACAGATGCTGTACCTAAGACATATATTGGCGATGTAAACGGCGACGGCAAGATTGATGCTAACGATGTTACAACTCTCCAGATGTATATTGCTAAATATGCTGATGTAACTGTTAATGAGGCAGTTGCTGATGTTGACGGCAATGGCAAAATCAATGTTCTTGATGTAACTGCTATCCAGAAGTATGTTGCAGGCGGTTTTGACGGAACAGGCAATGCAGGCAAGGTTCTTGAGAATATTGCTTAATCTGCTGATTAAATAAAATAATTTATTAAATTTCAGGCGATGGCTCAGGCTGTCGCCTGTTTTTATAAAAAAATACATTAAAAATAATCTCTTGATTTAAAGTTGACTTTAAGTTGTAATATAATATTGTAAAAATAAAGTATATTATATCTATCATATTGGTGGTACTTATGTCAAAGCTTTTAACTGTATATTATTCGCAAATTGTAAAATGAAGATGAAAGAATAAAAAAGAATATCCATAGAAACGATTTCGTAGTAGAATTAACTTACCACACCCAAATTCGAAAGGAATCGTCACTATGGATACACTTAATTTTACACCAACATAAGAAAGGTCACCATTTAATAAGAGAAGAACGATACTATATATCAATCAGGCTTAATATAGACCACCGGTCGTTTTACAAAATAGCAAAAGAACTTCATCGTCCATACAATACAATCAAACAAGAAGTACAGTGTGGAACGGAGTATTTGTATACAGGAACGGATTTTATGTGTGACGGCGGAGCAACCGCAAGTTATTACTAAGGCCCTTTAAAACCGAATAATTGATAAAAACACAGCTGTCAAAAAGATAGCTGTGTTTTTTATATTTTACTTGATTTTATCGGCATTTTAGGCTATACTTTTATTAAATGAAAAAAGACAGGGTGATATTTTTGGCTGATAAGAATAAATCTGTTCAGAACGAATTTAACGAAGACGGTGCTTTGATTGCTTTGACAGACGAAAACGGCAAAGAAGTTGTTTTTGAAATTCTCGGCGTTGTTGATTATGACAATGATGAATTTGCTGTTTTGATTGAGAACAGCGCAAATGCTGATGAGGTTGTTATTTTCAAGATTCAATCTCTTGATGATGAAAACGAAGAATTTGTCAGCATTGAGGACGAAGAGCTTTTGAATAAGGTTTTTGAGCTTTTTAAAGCTCAGTATGACGGCTATATGAAATTTGAATAATGCCAATTATTAAACGGATTTTTAATAATTGAAAATGTATTGATTCTGACTTGCCAAAAGCCGATTTTTATCTGACTGTTGGCAAGTTTTTTGTATGGAGGTCATTGTGGATTTATTAAATGACAGTGTAAAAAATTTATATTTCAGGTATCTTTTTCCGTCAATGGGCAGTGCTGTTGTAGCGTCTGTATATTTGATGACTGACGCTGTTGTAATAGGCAAAGGAATTGGCGATAACGCACTTGCGGCGCTCAATATGACAACCCCGATAATCAGCTTTATGCTGTCAATCGGTATATTGTTTGGTATTGGCGGCTCGGTGTTATTCAGTGTACATAAGGGTACGGGTGATGACGAAAAAGCAAATAAATGCTTTACCACAGCTTTGCTCGGTGTTTTGACGGCTGCGATAATTATTTGCGTGTTATTTAATATTTTTGACAAGCAAATACTTTCGCTTATGGGTGCAAAAGACGAACTTTTTGATTTGGCTTTTGATTATGTACGGTTTTATTACTATTTTGCAATTCCGAGTGTGTTGGTTAATTTTTGTTCCGCTTTTGTACGAAGTGACAAAGACCCTAACCGTGCCATGATTGCTGTTACAGCCGGCGGAATTGTCAATGTAGTGTTCGACATTGTTCTTGTTTATCCTGCGCAGATGGGAATGGCAGGTGCGGCTATTGCGTCGGTATCGGGTATTACGGTGCAGTTGTTGGTTTGTCTTACTCATTTTCTTTCAAAGAAAAATACAATCAGAATATCTAAACCGATTAAGGTATTAAAAAATACTTTCCAAATTCTAAAAGGTGGTTTGTCAGGGTTTATTACCGAACTTTCAAATGCGATTATTATATTTGTATTTAATTTACAATTGTTAAATTATTGCTCAAATGCGGAGCTTGCCGTGTATGGTGTTCTTGCAAACTGTGCAATACTTTTCAATGCTTTGTTTGTGGGTGTAGGTCAGGCTGTACAGCCTGTTTCGGCATTCAATTTTGGTGCAGGGCAGAACAGCAGAATAGCAAAATTGCGTAAATATGCCTACTCAACAGTGCTTATAATGGGCGTTGCTTTTGCATTATCGGGAATACTTTTCCCTGAATTTGTTGCATCGTGCTTTATCGACCTTACAGATGCAACACGAGAGGTAACTAAAACCGCTATGCCGATTTACTTTATTGCATTCTTTGCAATGGGTGTAAATGTGCTTTCAACCTACTATTTCCAGTCATTGATGAAAGGCGGTTATTCGCTTGCAGTGTCAACGCTTAGAAATATTATTATAAGTTCGGTTTTGCTTATTACATTGCCTATGTTTTTCGGCGGTTTTGCAATATGGTTTGCAATTCCGATTACCGAGGCAGTTGTTGCGGTTATAAGTTTTATATTACTAATTACGAACAATAAACAAATGAAATCAAAAGTATAATGGAGAAAATATGGACTATTCAAAAGTATTATCACAACAGTTTCAAATTAAAGACGAGTATGCAAATAACATAATTTCTTTGCTCGATGACGGCAATACAATTCCGTTTATTGCCCGCTATCGTAAAGAAATGCACGGCTCAATGGACGACCAGCTTATTCGTGAATTCAGCGAAAAACTTGAGTATCTGCGTTCTCTTGATAAAAGGAGAGAGGAAATTCGCACCCTTATTGACGGTCAGGAAAAACTTACCGACGAAATAAGTCTTGCGCTTGACAAGGCTGAAACTCTAAGCGAGCTTGAAGATATTTACAGACCTTATCGACCGAAGAGAAAGACAAGAGCCTCTGTGGCTAAGGAAAAAGGACTTGAGCCGCTTGCCGAAATTATCCTTAAGCAGGAGAGCAAATGTGACCCTGTTGCTGTGGCAGAGGAGTATGTTGATGAGGAAAAAGGCGTTGCAAATGTTGAAGACGCATTGCAAGGCGCAATGGATATTATTGCGGAAACGGTTTCGGATAATGCGGAAATCAGAAAGCGCATAAGAAACCTTGCGAATGTGAACGGTGTAATTTCTTCCGTTGCAGTAGATGCAGAAAAGGACAGCGTTTACAGACAGTATTACGACTACAAAGAGCCTGTTAAAAAGATTGCCGACCACCGTTTGCTTGCTGTAAACAGGGGCGAGAAAGAGGGATTTTTAAAAGTCAGCGTTGAAATGGATACCGAAAGACCGCTTAATTCCATTGCAAAGGTTATGATTACCAATCCTGCCTGTGCGTGTGCAGACATTGTAAAAACCGCTTGCGAGGATGCATACACAAGACTTATTTTCCCGTCTATTGAGCGAGAAATCAGAAATGATTTAACGGAAAATGCCTGCGAAAATTCAATGAAAGTTTTTGGTGTAAATCTTCGTCAACTGCTTATGCAGCCGCCTGTTAAGGGCAAAACTGTACTCGGACTTGACCCGGGCTACCGTACAGGCTGTAAAGTAGCGGTTGTTGACGGCACGGGAAAGGTACTTGACACAGCGGTAATTTATCCTACACATTCAGAGGCAAAGGTCAAAGAATCAAAGCAAAAACTTTTGCAGCTTATTAAAAAGCACAATGTAGATATTATTTCAATCGGCAACGGCACAGCCAGTAAGGAAACCGAAATGTTTGCGGCAGATGCAATCAAAGAGGCTGACCACCCCATTTATTATATGGTAGTCAGCGAGGCAGGTGCTTCGGTTTATTCGGCATCAAAACTTGCGGCAAAGGAATTACCGCAGCTTGACCTTACACTCAGAAGTGCGGTTTCCATTGCAAGAAGATTACAAGACCCGCTCGCAGAGCTTGTAAAAATTGAACCAAAGGCAATCGGAGTCGGACAGTATCAGCACGATATGCCGCAGAAAAGACTTGGCGAAACACTTGACGGTGTGGTTGAGGGTTGCGTAAACTCTGTAGGCGCCGACCTTAACACAGCGTCTCCTGCATTGCTTTCAAGAATTTCAGGTCTTAACAGTACGGTTTGCAATAATATTGTTGCTTATCGTGAGGAAAACGGTGCGTTTACTTCTCGTGCCGAATTAAAGAAAGTTCCAAAGCTCGGACCAAAGGCTTTTGAGCAGTGCGCAGGCTTTTTAAGAGTGCCTGAAAGCAAAAACCCACTCGACAACACAGGTGTTCACCCTGAAAGTTATAAGAGTGCGAAAGAGTTGCTTGCACTTCTTGATTATTCGGATAAAGAAATTAAAGAGGGCAAATTTACCGATTTGGCAAACAGAGTTGCGGCAAAGGGAACAAAAAGCCTTGCCGATACACTTAAAATCGGTTTGCCCACTCTTGACGATATTGTAAAGGAGCTTTCAAAGCCAGGTAGAGATCCCCGTGACGAACTGCCTGCACCAATGCTCCGTTCTGATATTCTCGACATCAAAGACTTAAAGCCTGATATGGTGCTCAAAGGAACTGTCAGAAATGTAATTGACTTCGGTGCATTTATCGACATCGGTGTTCATCAGGACGGACTTGTTCATATCTCGCAGATTTGCGATAAGTACATTAAGCACCCGTCGGAGGTTCTCAAGGTTGGCGATGTGGTAGATGTAAAAATCATAAGCGTTGACCCCGAAAAGAACAGAATCAGCCTTACAATGCGCTTCTAAGCATAACAAATAAGCCACTTTATCGTATGATAAGGTGGCTTTAATAATTTGCAAACGGCTGTCAAAACAAGTGACAGCCGTTTAAGTTTTGTTATTTAGTTGTTTTGCGTAAGGTAGGTTTGCAGTGCTGTAACATCATTAACAGTCAGCTTACCGTCATTGTTCATATCAATACTGTCAAACAATTGCTTGTTTGTTTCGTCAATAAGCGGTGAACCGTCAGGATTCTTGTTGCCGGCAATATGCATTTGCAGATATGTAACATCTTTAATATTTACGGTACCGTCTAGGTTAGCGTCACCTGTGAGAATTTGCTTGCCCAACGAAATAAATTCAAAACCGTTTTCTTTTGCATATGTTTCGGCGGCAGTGTTTTTGTAGCCGTAAATTTTATAATTATTATATTTTATATTGTCAAAATTATCATTTTCTTCGTTATAAAGTGAATAGTAGCCAAAGGCAAATTCTCCGATATTAGAAACATTTTTGGAAATTGTAATACTATCTAAGTTATCACAATCTCTAAAAGCAGCTGTTCCTATACTTTTTACACTATTTGATATTTTAACATTTTTCAGATTTTCACATAAAGCAAATGCACAGTTACCAATAGTTTCGACATTGTTGCCTATTACTATAGTATTTAAATTTTCACAACTTTGAAAAGCGTAATCAGAAATATTTTTAACATTGTTAGGAATAGTAATATCTTTCAAAGAAGAACAACCTGAAAATAAAAATTCGTCAATATTTGTCAGACTATTGCTTAGTTTCACACTTTTTAAATTAGAACAATCATAAAAAGCTCCACTGTCAATAGTTGTTACACTGTCAGGTATAACAATGTTATCAAGATTTGAACAACCTCTAAAAGCATCTTCACCTATGCTTTTCAAATTATTACTAAGTTTTGCGCTTTTTAAATTAGAACAATCATAAAACGCACACATGTCAATATTTTTAACACTATTAGGAACAGTTATAGTTGTAATACCGCTACAGCCATGAAACATTCCTTCGCTAATTCTATCTATTTGAGGAATTGTAAAGGATTTGATACTTGAGCAATTATAGAAGGCAACTTTTCCAATGCTCTTGACACTACTCGGTAATGAGAAATTTTCGAGGCTTTTACACTCAAGAAATGCTTCGTCACCAATACTTTTTATATTAGAACCTGTTGTTACAGTATTTAAAGAAGTACACTTGCTAAATACACCGTTGCCTAAAATTTTAACACTATTTGGAATTGTAACAGATTTCAAACTTTCACAATCGCCAAAAGCATAATTACCGATATTCTCTAATTTATTTGAAAGTTTTACTTTTTCTAATTTAGAACAACTATAAAATGTGTATTCGTCAATATTTGTAATATTATCAGGCGTTATAAAATCCTGCAGATTTGAACAAAATGCAAATGCAGATCGACCAATAGAAGTAACGCTATCGGGAATTGATACTTTTTCTAAGTTTGTACATCCGTAAAATGCATAAGAGCTTATATTCGTAACTTTGTTTGGTATTGTAATATTTTTTAGCTTTTTACAGAATCGAAAAGCTGAATCTTCTATGGTTGTAACACTATCTGGAATGGAGATGTTTTCTAAATTTGGACAGTCACAAAATGTATTTCCGCTGATAGAAGTGATGTTATTTGGAAGTGAAACGGTAACAAGGCTGGTACAACCATCAAAAGTAGCGCCTACAATATTAGTAACGCTGTTTGGAATAGTAATATTAACTAACTTTGTGCAGTTTTGAAAAGCGTTGCCTCCAAGATAAGTTACACTGTCAGGAATTGAAATATTTGATAAATTAGAGCAATCTTTGAAAGCTGCTAAATTTATAAAAGAAACACCTTCGGGTATAGAAATATTAATTAAATTTGAACAGCCTTGAAATGTTGACTCGCTTATGCTAAAGATTTTATCAGGTAAAGAAATACTAACTAAGAAGAATGGGAAAAGTGAGGTTAAGAATGAGGAATGTGAGGTTAAGAATGAGGAATGTGAGGTTAAGAGTGGAAAAAGGACTCTTGCAAACTCAGAAAATGACGTATTGAACCTTATCAAACAAAATGCTCATATTACGTATGCTGAAATAGGTGAAACATTGGCTTTAGGTGAAACCTCTGTTTACAAAATACTTAAACACCTGAGACAAAAGAATCTTATCCATAGAAAAGGTGGTAGAGTATTTGGTTATTGGGTAGTAAATAATAGTGAGAGTTTCGAAAAATAGAATGAGGGCAATGAAACAAGTGATACCTACACCAGCATCCATCCGCAAGGCTTACGTGGAAGAATATCTGAAACGCAGGCCCGATGCAGAGGAGTTCGCCCGATTCACTGAATCGGAACTGGCTGACTTCATACGAAAGCATGAGTCACCAAACTTTGAAAGCATCTATACACAGCTCGACCATAACTACTATGATCGAGTACGCCATGACATGGCAATAGATGGACAGATGAGAACAGAAGACAATGCTGCTGACAACAGGTATTCCTTACATCTGAAAACATGGTCAGGGTTTCTGGAATCAAAAGCATTCCGCAATCTATTCAAAACAAAGATTGCCATAGAGGATTTGTCATCTGATGCGGAACCATCAGCACCTTCTACTCCATCATTCCGGGAAGAAACCGAAGGCGAACGGAAGCATATTCTGAAAGAGATGGATGTGATAAGGCGCAATCCTCAGCTCCGGCAGATGTGCCTTGACAAGTATGGCTATCAATGTCAATGCTGCGGAATGGATTTTGAGGGAACCTACGGCAAAGAACTGGGTGCCAACTTCATGGAAGTGCATCATCTAAAGATGATTTCCACATACGAGACCGATGGTGTGCCCAAAGACTTCCTGGAAAATCTGGTACCGCTATGCAGCAACTGCCACAGTATGATTCATCATATCAAGGATTCGGAACATCCGTTAAGGGATTTGCGTGACGCATACCGAGGCATGAAGAAAGAAATTAAAATATGGAAACAAGACTAAGCAAGAAGCTTGCAGACAAAATAGCATCCCTGGACATCACGCATCCATACGTTTGGAAGCTGAGATTGTCGGAGGCAGATTTCAATGAACTTGAAGTCTGCCTAAGCGCTATTATGTCTGATTGTGGAGTAGCAGCGTTGGCAAAACCCGAAAATGCCACATCAACCATTGTCTATATGGCAGAATGGTATAAGCGCAAATACCAAAGTGGCAACAGGAACCCACTGATAGAGAATCTGGATTTGGAAACACTCTGGTCCAACTCAGGCATCAGCAAGAAACGCTATCTATATCAGGATGATAGCGGACAGAAGCGATGGCTCTACTCCATCTATGTGCTTGGTGGTCTTGCCATACAGCATGAACTGAACCGACATGACAAGATGAAGTTCCTGAAGGGACTTTGCCGTATCTATCATGGCGAGAACTATACATTGGAAAATCTGGATGAAGCATCAAGAGCTGCAGCCTTCAGAGAGAGCATCAAGCGACAGCATTCTCTTTATGAATACATGAAGGAGATTCTGAATGGTGAAATGCCCTTCCATGAAGACGATCTGCAGGATGCTGCATCTGACGTGAATCGATTCGTGGCAACCATCAAGGCTGCCAACGATGAGATATTAAAGGTAAAATTCCGTTTTGAATGGCAAGTAATATTCTCGCCAGACTATACCTTTATGACACGCCGACTCAACCTTTGGCTGAAGCCAGAGGAGGTTGGTGGAGGTTTGCACCAGTATCTTCGTTATGATCGTGTGCATCTCTGGGGCGTGCCAAACCCTGAGAAGCAATTACACCTATTTATATATATAAGGTTCAAAAGAGGCGATGAGGTGATAGAACCATCGACCATGGAAAATCCTATCATCACCTAT